>Ga0228698_1000148_pt1 | contig 65374 bp, 69 predicted proteins | sample McNCre117_Aug_MG_FD_178015 | JGI IMG/M metagenome (GOLD analysis project Ga0228698, IMG submission 178015) | Freshwater microbial communities from McNutts Creek, Athens, Georgia, United States - 1-17_Aug_MG | ecosystem: Environmental > Aquatic > Freshwater > Creek | place: USA: Georgia...
CATATCGCTATTGAGAAATTCATTCCTGCACAAGCGGGCATGGGGGGAGGATCATCGGATGCGGCCAGCACCTTGTTGGCACTCAACCGTTTGTGGAACCTGAATTGGCCCTTATCTAAATTGATGCCTTTGGGCCTGGCCTTAGGAGCAGATGTGCCATTTTTCATGGGCGGCCACAATGCTTGGGTTGAAGGGATTGGTGAAGAAATCACTCCCATTGAACTGCCTGCCAGCCGCTTTGTGGTGCTCAAACCTAACGCTGGTTTGGAGACTGAAAAAATTTTTCGTCACCCAGAGCTGCAACGCGCTACAGAAACTGCTACAATGCCGTTCTTCGCTGTTAATCCTTACGGTTTTGGCCGTAATGACTTGCAGCCAGTGGCTCAGGCGCTGTGCCCAGAAATTGACCAAGCTGTTCAGTGGCTAGTCTCTTTTGGATTAAGCCCACGCATGACCGGTTCTGGCAGCGCAGTGTTTGCACAATTACCCGATGGTGTTTTGATTGACTCAGCACCACACAATTGGCAAATGCGGATATGCAGCAATATGGCCGTTCATCCACAAGCGGGATGGGCAGCTAGCGAAAGTTAATGGTTGGTCGCTGCAAAGCGTTTGACCTGTGTAGGGGAGTCGCCAAGTTGGTTAAGGCACCGGATTTTGATTCCGGCATTCGAAGGTTCGAGTCCTTCTTCCCCTGCCAAATATCTCTAAAAGCACATCCGTGCTTGGTTTGCAAGTGACGGCTCATTGCGTCATTGGTCTTGAAGCGAAAGTCATACGTCATCATGTCGACCCTCACCCCCGACTTCATGGTCTTTACCGGCAACGCCAATCCAACTTTGGCAGCTGAAATTGCAACCCACCTCGGCATTCAAGTTGGCGCAGCCCATGTCGGTCGCTTCTCTGATGGTGAAGTCACTGTCGAAATCAATCAAAACGTTCGTGCCCGTGATGTGTTCGTGGTGCAAAGCACATGCGCACCAACGAACGAAAGCGTGATGGAGTTGCTGATCATGGTCGACGCATTGAAGCGCGCCTCAGCAGAACGCATCAGTGCAGTCATCCCCTACTTCGGTTACGCCCGTCAAGACCGTCGTCCACGCTCAAGCCGTGTACCAATTTCGGCCAAGCTGGTCGCCGACTTGTTGCAAACTGCTGGTGTCGCCCGCGTGCTGACCATGGACTTGCACGCAGACCAAATTCAAGGCTTCTTCGACATTCCTGTTGACAACATCTACGCGTCTCCTGTGTTGCTGGGCGATTTGCGCACCAAGAACTACGAAGACCTGATCGTGGTGTCGCCCGATGTGGGTGGCGTGGTTCGCGCACGTGCTTTGGCCAAACAACTCGGTTGCGACTTGGCCATCATCGACAAACGTCGCCCCAAAGCCAACGTGTCAGAAGTGATGAACGTCATTGGCGATATCGAAGGCCGCAACTGCGTCATCATGGACGACATGATCGATACAGCAGGCACTTTGGTTAAAGCAGCTGAAGTGCTCAAAGCACGTGGTGCCAAAAAGGTTTACGCCTATTGCACGCACCCGATCTTCTCGGGTCCAGCCATTGAGCGCATTGCCCAAGGCGATGCACTCGATGAAGTCGTGGTGACCAACACCATTCCTTTGAGCGAAGCTGGCCGCGCTTGCAAAAAAATCCGCCAACTCACCGTAGCTCCGTTGATCGCAGAAACGATTCAACGCATTGCCAGCGGCGAGTCGGTCATGAGTTTGTTCTCCGACCAAGACCAGCTGTTTTAAGCAGCTGGCGCCTTCGTCGTCGAGCATCACCCCGGGCTGCCCTCCTTGTGTTGTGCAGCCTATTTTTAAAACTGGAGCCACACTGGTCGCGGTGGGTTCTTACTGGAGTTAATTATGAAATTTGTCGCTTTTGAGCGCGCTAAGCAGGGAACGGGTGCGAGCCGCCGTCTGCGTATCACTGGTCGTACACCTGGCATCGTCTATGGTGGCACCGCTGAACCTACACTGATCGAGATCGATCACAACGCTTTGTGGCACGCCTTGAAGAAAGAAGCTTTCCACGCTTCTGTCTTGCAAATGGAACACAACGGCACAACAACCGAAGTGTTGTTGCGCGACGTGCAATACCACCCTTACAAGCAACTCGTCTTGCACATCGATTTCCAACGCATCGATGCCAACACCAAGATGAAGAAAAAAGTGCCTTTGCACTACTCTGGTGAAGAAAACTCGCCAGCTGTGAAAGCTGACCAATGCTTGATCAACCACATCGCCACTGAGTTGGAAATCTCTTGCATGCCAAAAGATTTGCCAGAGTTCATCGCTGTGGACTTGAGCAACTTGACCAAAGGTCACTCTTTGCACGCCAAAGACATCACCCTGCCCGCAGGCGTGACTGTTGTGGCTCCTGGCAACTCCAACCCTGTGTTGGTCGCCGTGGTCGCTACAAAAGCTGAGGCACCTACACCTCAAGAAGCAGCAGCTGCTGCTGGCGACAACAAAAAGAAGAAGTAATTTCTCTTTGAGCGTTTAGCCTTCAACGGCCCACCTCGGTGGGCCGTTTTGCTTTGAAATAATCTCCACATGATCAAGCTCCTCGTTGGCCTGGGTAATCCCGGCACTGAATACGAAGCCACGCGACATAACGCAGGCTTTTGGTGGATAGACACCGTCGCACGTGATCTCAAGGTCATGCTACAGCCCGACCGCGCCTACCATGGGTTGGTGGCACGTACTTCGGTCAAGGGCGAGACTGTGTGGCTGCTTGAACCTCAGACCTTCATGAACCTCTCGGGCAAGTCAGTAGGGGCTTTAGCTCGTTTCTTCAAAATTCAACCGCAAGAAATTTTGGTCGTGCACGACGAGTTAGACATCACACCAGGCGAAGCTAAACTCAAACTCGGTGGTAGCCACGCCGGCCACAATGGCTTGCGAGACATTCATGCGCAACTTGGCACAGACCAATACTGGCGACTGCGCATTGGCATTGGTCATCCCGGTGTGAAATCAGAAGTAGCGAACTGGGTACTGAAAAAACCAGCCCCAGATCAACGCACGGCCATTGAGGACTGCATCACACGCACCAGTTTAGCCCTGCCGTATTTGCTCTCGGGTGACATGGTGAAAGCCACGCAAATGATCCACACCGCCAAGCCACCTCGGCCCAAAACTCCACGGCCGGCCACGCTGGCAGGCACAGAGAAAACGGGAGCGGCTGATGCAACACAAACGGCAAACAAAGAGGCTGACGCAAGCTAAATTTTGCGCATTGATTCGCCTAAAGATCATCATATTGGTGAGCATAACGCTAACCATCACAGCGTCAGCTCTGGCAGAAACGGTATACCGATGCGGCGAGTCGTACAGCACATTCGCACAGTGCCCAAGCGGGCCTGCTGCCGAGGTAAGGGCTTCTCAAGGGGCGCCCCAAACCACACCAAGCAAACCATCGCTTGCAACAGATGACATGCGCTTGGCAGAAGGTTTAGAAAAAAAGCGTCTTCAAGCCGAGCGTCAGGCCACGCAAAACACACCTAACCGATTCGGTGCAGTGGCGCCCAATCACCCAATGCCACCACTTGACGCTGAACGCGCCCCCATATCTAAGCCAGGCAAGCACACACGTCAACCAACCGGTCCTTATTTCACAGCCAAAGACCCAACCACACCCGCAAAAAAGAAAAGCAACGCCAAAGCGTTGCCTCGCTCCAATTAACCAATCACTTATTGAGCGCTTTGTTGCAAAAGACGGAATTTTTCCAGCAGCGCATCACGACCTTCTACACGCTGTGGATTCACGGGAATGCAGGCGACAGGACACACCTGCACGCATTGAGGTTCGTCAAAGTGCCCGACGCACTCGGTGCATTTATCGGGGTTGATTTCATAAATCTCTGGCCCCAAGAAGATCGCTTCGTTCGGGCACTCGGGCTCACACACATCACAGTTGATGCATTCGTCAGTGATCATCAAGGCCATAAAAATCCATCACAGGGCTAAACAAAACCTCATTATCCCCGCTGGTCATCAACCGCACAGAGTTCGCGGTTGTTAGGCCAGCCCGCCGTGAGTGGCAAGCGCATGCGCTTCGCTCAAACGTTTTTGGCTGTAGATCGGCTGCTCAGGCATATCGACCAAATGCGCCGTATCTGCCCACACCTGAATGTGCAGCCCGCCGTTGCGCCAAGCTACTTGATTCAAACCTGCGTTAGGAATGTCACACACACGGGGGCCATTCAAAGACAGCGCTTGTGCATGACGCCACACCATATCGAGCACACCACCATGCGTCACGACGACGACATGCTCACCGGCGTATTGCGTTGCCAAGGTTTGCAACGTGGCAATCACGCGGGCGTGGAAGATACGCGTGCTCTCAGCGCCCTCAACCGCATGATCCGCATCAAAGGCCAGCCAATGTTGCCATGCTTGCGGGTACTTCGCTTGGATGTCTGGGCTGCGCAAACCTTCAAACACGCCAAAACACTGCTCGCGCAAGCCCGCATCCAAGATGCAAGCGCTACTCAGTACGTCGGCCACGGGTTGCGCCGTTTGTTGCGCACGTAACAAATCACTGCTGATCACACGGCTAGGCGCACACCCCTGGGCTCGCCATTCACTCAAGGTTTGTTCGATTCGGTTTTTCAAACGTTGGGCTTGCAAAAATCCCATCTCGTTGAGCGGCACATCGAGTTGGCCTTGAAAGCGCAATTCTCGGTTCCACGCAGTCTCGCCGTGGCGAATGAGCAAAAAATCAGTCATACCTTCAGATTCGATGATTCAGCTGCAGACACAAAGATCAATTGGGCGTTGTAGATTTTTTCGCCATCAAGCGCGCGTAAACACCCGGTGACACCAAATTTTGACCATCACCTTCACCACCAAGCAATGAAATTTCACGCACAAAAGTACTGGATATGAACTGGTATTTGGCGCTCGGTGTCAAAAACACAGTTTCTACCTCAGGCATCAACTCTCGGTTCATGCCGGCGAGTTGAAACTCGTAGTCAAAATCTGTCACCGTACGCACGCCACGCACCATCACATTGGCTTTGTGGGCGCGCACAAAGTCGCGCGCCAATCCCGTGAAAGGAACCACTTCTACTTGCGGGTGTGCTGCCATGGCTTCGCGCGCCATGTCCATACGCTCATCCAATGTAAACAAGGTTTTCTTATGATGCGCTGTGGCTACCGCCAAGATGACCTTGTCAAACATGGCTGCCGCGCGCAACACGATGTCTTCATGCCCCAAGCTGATGGGATCAAACGTACCGGGATAGATGGCGACAACCTGCTTAGACATGCTCGCTCCTGCAAAGGTTAAATTGGGTTTTGATTATGCGATTCGGCGCAGCAAGTGCGCATGGACCGCACCAGCCTTGAGATGGCGATACAGGGTCAAGCCCATAGGGGTCAACAGTTCGTCAGTCCAAGCAACAGGAGCCTCAAGGTAGACAAACCCATCAGACTTCACAGCCCTCGCTGCCGCTTGCAGCGCTGGCTCAAACAATGCGCCATCGAACGGCGGATCAATGAAAATCAAATCCACACTGGATGGGCTTAACTGCTTCAAACAAGCCACACCATCTGTGCGCAACACATGCACATGGGTGGCTTGAAGGCGGTTAACTTGCGCACTGAGTTGCGTCACCAACGCAGGGTCTAGTTCACACACCTGAACATGAGCAGCCCCACGCGAAGCCGCTTCAAAACCCAAGGCCCCCGTGCCAGCAAAGGGATCGACGCAACGCCAGCCTGCGAGCGATTGACCCAACCAGTTAAACAAGGTTTCGCGTACGCGATCCGGCGTGGGACGCAAGCCCGGCTTCAGCGCCACAGGCAACTTCGTGCGTCGCCATTGACCACCGATGATGCGAACTTCACCCGCACCTTTGTGAGGTTTGCTAGGTGCCGATTTAGTGGTAGGCATAGAGAGAGGATAAGGTGTGCGGGTTTTCATAGAATGGACTGATTCTAGAAACCCCCACACATGTTTAGCTTCTTCAAGAAAAAAATCACCGCTGAGACCACCGCAGCGCCCAGCATTACGGCAACTCCCGAGGCTGTGCCAACCCCCGCCGAGCGACCACGCGAAAGTTGGATGGCGCGTTTGGGCAAAGGCCTGCGCCGCACCGGCCAAAGCATCAGCACGGTCTTCACAGGCACCCAAATTGACGACGCGCTGTATGAAGAACTCGAAACGGCCTTACTCATGGCCGATGCGGGCGTCCAAGCCACAGAGTATTTACTGGCAGACTTGAAGCAACGCGTCAAAGACACCCACACCACCGAACCTTCTGCCGTCAAAGCCTTATTGGCGGCATCGATTGCCAAGCTGCTCAAACCTTTGGAAAAACAGCTCACCATCGGCGCGCACAAACCCACTGTCATCATGGTGGCAGGGGTAAACGGCGCAGGCAAAACCACCTCCATTGGCAAGCTCACCCGCCATTTGAGCGACAGTGGTGCCTCCGTGCTGCTGGCTGCGGCAGACACCTTCCGTGCCGCTGCGCGCGAACAACTGGCGGTTTGGGCTACCCGCAACACCGTGGAAATCGTCAGCCAAGAAGGGGGGGACCCCGGTGCCGTCAGCTTTGATGCGGTCACGGCCGGACGCGCACGTGGCAAAGATGTGGTGCTGGTCGACACCGCAGGTCGCTTGCCCACGCAACTGCATTTGATGGAAGAATTGAAAAAAATCAAACGCGTGGTGCAAAAAGCAGAAGAGACCGCACCACACGAGGTAATCCTTGTGATTGACGGCAACACGGGCCAAAACGCCCTCGCCCAAGTCAAAGCTTTTGATGAAACACTGGGTTTGACCGGTTTGATCGTCACCAAGCTCGATGGCACAGCCAAAGGCGGGGTACTGGCTGCCATTGCCCTGTGGGGTCAAAGTCGTGTCGCTGCCGGCGGGGCAAACGTGCCCGTTTATTTCATTGGCGTGGGTGAAGCCGTAGAAGATCTGGAAACTTTCAATGCCCAGGAGTTCGCCGACGCCCTTCTAGGGTAAACCCTATACATTAATGTGGGTTTAGCACTCTACCTGCGGGAGTGCTAATATAGCGAATCGTTATCCGAAAGGACTACAACCATGACTACATTGACCCAACAGCCACTCGCCATTGCCAATCCTTGGGCATTGGTGCCGTCGCTTGGAAATTTGGATGCTTACATCACGGCCGCCAACCGACTGCCCATGCTCACGCCCGAGCAAGAGCAAGAGTTTGCTCGTCAGCTCAAAGACAACAACGACCTTGAAGCCGCTGGAAAGTTGGTGCTCTCACACCTGCGTTTGGTTGTTTCAGTGTCGCGCCAATACTTGGGCTACGGTCTGCCCCACGCTGACCTGATTCAAGAAGGCAACATCGGCTTGATGAAAGCCGTCAAGCGCTTCGACCCAGATCAAGGCGTGCGTTTGGTGAGCTACGCCATGCACTGGATCAAGGCCGAAATTCACGAATACATCTTGAAAAACTGGCGCATGGTCAAAGTCGCCACGACCAAAGCCCAGCGCAAACTGTTTTTCAATCTGCGCTCTATGAAGCAAGGCTTCAAAGCCGACGCAGCTGAAGCCACACACCGCAACACCCTCAATCCGCAAGAGGTTGATGCGGTCGCGAACAAGCTGAACGTCAAGCCCGAAGAAGTGCTGGAAATGGAAATGCGCATGTCCGGCGGTGATGTGCTGCTTGATCCCACACCCAATGAAGACAGCGATGAAGCCTTTGGCCCCATCGCCTATTTGACCGATACCAACCACGAGCCTACCGCCATGATCGCTGCACACCAACGCGATGTGCTGGCCTCTGACGGTATCGCCGCAGCCTTGAACGTGCTGGATGAACGCAGCCGTCGCATCGTTGAAGAGCGTTGGCTCAAGGTGCAAGACAACGGTTCTGGCGGCATGACACTGCACGACCTAGCCGCTGAGTACGGCGTGAGTGCAGAACGCATCCGCCAAATCGAAGTGGCCGCGATGAAGAAGATGAAAGCGGCTTTGGCTGAGTACGCTTAATTCAGCGCATCCCTACGCAAAGGGCCGCCGTGATTAACATCATGGCGACCCTTTACTTTTGTTGGTGAAGTCTTACTAAGGCTGTGCTCGCAGCAGTGTCTGAATGTCTGTCGCCAACACCTGCGGCCCAACACCATAACGGCTGTACAGGCGCAAGTTGCCTTGCGTGTCATACACATAGCTCCCCGCAGAGTGGTCCATGGTGTAACTGGTCGGTGTTTTGCCATCCACTTTTTTGTAATAAATTTTGTAATCTTTAGCAACCACAGCCAACTGGTCAGGCGTGGGGATGAAGGCCACAAACGTGGGGTCAAAGTTGGTCATGTAGGCTTTGAGCAGTTCAGCCGTGTCTCGCGCTGGATCCACGGTGACAAACACGCCTTGCAACTTGTCTGCGTCCTCACCGAGCAAACGCTTAACTTCAGCCAGTTCAGCCATAGAGGTAGGGCACACATCTGGGCATTGGGTGTAGCCAAAAAACAGCACCACCACCTTACCCTTGAAGTCAGACAAGCTCCGCGTCTGACCATTGTGGTCTGTCAGGGTAAAGCCCTTGGCGTAATCTGCGCCCGTGATATCGATGGCGCTGAATTTCGGTTTGTCTGGGCTGCAGGCCGATAAAGCCAAAACCGATAAAGCAGACAACAAAAGCCGACGTGTACAAAAAAGCATCACAGGTAATGGTCAATCAAAAGCGCTGCAAACAGCAAGCTGAGGTGAATCAAAGAAAAACGAAAGGTCTTGCGTGCGAGCGCATCTGAGTAATTGCGCCACAAAGCCCAACCATAACCGCAAAACCCTAAGCTCAAAATCACCGCGCTCACCAAATAAAACCAACCGCTCATGCGGTAAATGAATGGCATCAAACAAGCCGCCAACAACACAAAGGTGTAGAGCAAGATTTGCAAACGGGTGAATGCATTGCCATGCGTTACAGGCAGCATGGGCAAGCCCGACTTTCGATAGTCTTCCACGCGATACAACGCCAAAGCCCAAAAATGAGGCGGTGTCCACAAGAAGATGATGAGAAACAAAATCAATGCCTCGGGACTCACCTCACCCGCCATCGCGGCCCACCCCAACACTGGAGGCATGGCACCAGATGCACCACCAATCACAATGTTTTGTGGCGTAAGCGGCTTCAAAATCACTGTGTACACCACGGCATAGCCGACAAACGTTGCAAAGGTCAACCACATGGTGAGCGGGTTCACCCACAGATACAAAATCAAAGAGCCCACCGCACACATGAGGGTAGAGAAAATCAACGTGTCGCGGTCACTCAACTCACCTTTGGCGGTAGGTCGCCAAGCGGTGCGCTTCATGCGAGAGTCGATCCCCTTCTCCACCAGACAGTTGAAAGCGGCCGCCGCGCCCGCGACAAACCAAATACCCAAGCATGCAAGCAAAGCCAGCTGTACTTCCGGCCAAGAGGGCACACCTGGCACGGCCAACACCATGCCGATCAAGGCACAAAACACAATGAGTTGAATCACGCGTGGCTTGGTCAGCGCATTGAACTGACGCCAGCGGGAAAGCGTAGGAGAAGCAAGGCTCATAAAACGGGTCTCGTCACAATCCATTCAACACCGTGCGGCGCGAAATACGCACACCGGTCAATATCCACACCAGCACCACCACCAACGCCGCAGCGCCGCCTGTGTGCAACACCGCGGCCACCAGCGGCCAATCGAACACCACGTTCGACAAACCCGTCAGCAGCTGCAACACCAAACCACCCAACAAAAGATGTGCCGAAGCGCTCAACCCCTGTACACGTCGTAACCGCACAGCAAGGGCGGCTAAATACACCAACACAACATACGCGCCCAAGCGATGCACGTAATGAATGGCGGTGAGCGATTCAAACGTCAAAGGTTGTCCATTTGCAGCTAACCCCAAATGCCGCCACAAGGTAAATCCTTGCTCAAAATTCATCAAAGGCCACCAACTGTTTTGGCATTGTGGAAACGTGTTGCACGCAAGCACAGCATAGTTGGTGCTGACCCAGCCCCCCAACAAGACTTGCAAGGTCAACAAAAACAAACCTAAAAAGGTGGCGGCATACAAAGCACACGAAATCTGCACCGATGCACGAAGTTCACTCGTCAAACGTTGACGTTGCACCTGCAAAGTCAGCAAAGCCAATAGCACCAAGCCGCCCATCAAATGCAGTGTGACGATCAGGGGAAACAACTTCATGGTGACCGTAAATGCCCCGAATGCACCTTGCACCCCCACCCACAACAAGGTCACAGTGGGCCACAGCACTCCACGGCTGACTTGTCCGCGCCAACGGCGCGCCCATGCAAAAGCAGCCAAGGTCAAAATAAGGCCCCCCACCGCCATGGCCATGTAGCGGTGGATCATTTCAATCCAAGCTTTGGTATGGGTCACAGGGCCACTGGGCATTTGGGTTTGTTCAAACGCAATGGCCGCTTGTGCCCCTACAGGGCTGGCATGACCGTAACAACCGGGCCAATCGGGACAGCCCAAACCAGAGTCGGTCAAGCGAGTGAAGGCACCGAACAGCACCAAGTCAAAAGTAATGAACAAAGTGATCAAGGTCAGGGCTTGGACACGATGCGCCGTTGAGGCTTGAGGTTGACGCAACCACACCCAGCACAAAGGCACCATGGCCACCAAGGCACCCATGATGAGCATGTGCAAGGCGGGGGTAAGGTTGTACAAACTTTCGTTCATGCGCAGCAGCGTTTAACGCCCAGCCTCGTCCCAAGAAGCCGCAGCACGCAAAAGACGTTCAATGTCTCGTTTAGTTTTCAATGCACCTTCAGTCGATAGGTTCGCAGGAAAACGCATCATCCATTGGCCGTGTGGGTCAACCAAATACAAATGGTCTTGCAACTGTTGACCAGCGGCCGGTTCAAGCCATTGCGTCAACGCCTCTGAGCTCACACGCAGCACCGTCGCCTGTTTCAAACCGAGCATGATGGTGCTTGGAATCTCTGCGTCGTCTGAGACCAACCACACCCACTCAGTGCGTGCACGATCTTTGCCAAGGCCGGTCAAAATTTGACGCTGCAAATACAGTTGATGCTGGCAGTCTGCTTGGCAATTGCCGCTTCCCACGCTCACCAAAAGCCACTGACCTTTGAGAGAAGGAAGCTGCAATACGTCACCGTTCAAAGCCTTCGCCGTCACATCGGGCAAGGCACGCACAGGGTCAATCAAGTCACCAAAATTACGACGACCTTCGGGACGCACCACGTAATAGGTGAAATACGATGCCACCACAGGGGCTGCACAAACCAGCAAAACGAGCAGCATGCGCAAGCGTCCCATGGCCGTGCGTTTGGCATCAGCCTGCACCACGTCAGAGGGTGAGGGCAAGTCATACACCGTCATCCCCAAGGGGTGCGGTGATTTAGAGCGGGGAGCGTCTTGCATGGCGATAAGGTTGGATGAATTGGAACCAAATGTAGAGCATGAATTGCAAAGCAGCGAGTGCAAACCATTGAAAAGCATACGCGAGGTTTTTTTCGACCCCTACTGTGATTTCTGGCCAGTCACGCAGCAAACCATCTGATGCAGCATCCGTTTGCAACACGACGGCAGCAAATGCGCCACCTGTTTCAGAAGCATAAACATCCATATTGAGATTCTGCCGAATCTTGGAGGCATCAGAGGCTGCTGCTGTCACGTCGGATGCGGTACTCAAGGCCATCAAATTGGATGGCGGTAGCGCAAAGCGTCCTCGCACGTTGACTTCACCTGAAGGGGTTTGAATCGGCGGCAACAAGGTACGGTCTTGCTGATGACGCGGCACCCAACCACGTTGCACCAACACACGCGTCGACGCATTCAACCTCAGCGGTGTGAGCACCAAAAAACCCGCATGACCATTCATAGGTCGGTTCTCCAAATACACCGTGTACTCTGGCTGCCACTCCCCCGTTAACTCAATACGTTGGTGGAGTAATTTGAAATTGGCAGGATTTGCCAACAGCGCTGATGTAGTCAACACAGGTGCACCCATCTGATGTGCAATCGCTGCGTGACGTTGTTCTTTCTCTGCCGCTCGTGACAACTGCCAAAACCCCAAGCGGACCGTCAACACCACCCCAATTAGCGTCGCGAGTGTCACCCAAGCAAAGGCACGGGTACGTGGGACAGGGATAATGGTGCGCATGAAATTCATTGTTGCAATTGCGTTCTTAGCCATTCTCGCCAGCTTAGGTTCAGCCTTGGTCTTCATGATGCGCAATGGGCGCAGCAATCAAGCCAAATCAGGCCAAATGGTCAAAGCTTTGGGGCTTCGAGTTGGGATATCAATCACCTTATTCATTTGCATTTTGATTGCTTGGCATTTGGGTTATATCCAACCTACAGGCATTACTGCAGGTCAATAAGCGTCACATCACCAAAAGTAAAGGCCGCACATGCGGCCTTTGTCATGTGGAAAAAAGGCTTTACATCCAATAAACCAAGATATAAAGGCCCAGCCAAACCACGTCCACAAAGTGCCAGTACCACGCAGCACCTTCAAAACCAAAGTGTTTATCTGCCGTGAAATGACCTTTTTGCAAACGCAAAGTAATCACCAACAACATCAACATGCCCAAGAACACGTGAAAGCCGTGAAAACCTGTGAGCATAAAAAAGGTTGAACCATACACGCCTGAGGTCAGCTTCAAATTCATGTCGCTGTAAGCATGTGCGTATTCGTAACCTTGCACAAACAAGAACACCACACCCAGCAGCACGGTCAGCCACATGAACTTGATGGTGGTGTCTCGCTTGTTTTCAATCAGGGCGTGATGGGCAACCGTCAAGGTCACGCCCGAGCTCAACAGCAAGGCCGTGTTGATGGTGGGCAACCAAAACGGTGTCATCGTTTGAAACGGCTCAACAATGCCCGCAGGTGATGCCGTCATGCCCGCTGCCGCGGAGGGCCACACCGCCTTGAAATCAGGCCACAGGAGTGCGTTATCTAAGTTACCCAGCATCGGCACAGAGTGCGCACGCGCCCACCACAAAGCCGAGAAGAAGGCGCCAAAAAACGTCACCTCAGAGAAGATGAACCAACTCATGCTCCAGCGGTATGACAAATCAATCTTGTGGCCATATTGCCCACCTTCGCTCTCAGCAATGGCATCCCCAAACCACTGATAAAGCACGCCTAGCCAAAACGCAAGGCCAAAGAACAAGCTGTACTTGCCCCATGCCACGCCATTGACCCACTGGCCTGCGCCGAGAATCACAAAGAACAGTCCCAACGCTGCCATCGCCGGGTGGCGTGATGCGTGAGGTACGTAGTAGTAAGGCGTTGAGCCATGTGAGGTGCTACTCATATCCACTCCTTCTTTAATTCGCGACAACCAGTTTGACCACCACGATCAAGCCGATCACAAACAATAAACCAGCCACCAAACCCACACCCAACACATGCAAGGGTGTGATTTTGTCGATGTCTTCTTGGAACTCACTGCTTTTGCGAATTCCTAAAAATGACCATGCCACCGCCTTGATCGAACGCATCAACGAAATTTTCTTACTCATGTGCCCACCCCCGTTTTATGTGGTGCTTCCAACGCTGCTGTCGGAGCAGCAGGTGTTTGAGAGCCCACTTCGAAGAAGGTGTAGGACAAGGTAATGGTGGTCACATCTCTGGCCAACTTAGGGTCAATCACAAACACCACGGGCCATTGTTTTTTCTCGCCAGGCGCCAAGGTGTATTGGTTAAAACAAAAACATTCCAACTTGTTGAAATGCGCTGCCGCTTGGCGTGGCGCATAACTGGGAATGGCTTGGGCAGACATCACACGGTCTTGCACGTTTTCAAATTCGTACATCACCGTCATCATCTCGCCCGGATGCACTTGCAGGGAGTTTTGCGCAGGTTTGAACTTCCAAGGACCACGCGCATTCGCATCAAACTCAACCGTGATAGTGCGAGTGGTATCCACTTGCGTGTTCGTCACCTTAGAACGTGCACTGCCAGATCCTGGGATTTCCCTCTCACCGAGCGCCAAGATGTTGATACCTGTGAATTCGCAAATTGCTTTGTACATAGGCACCAAGGCATAACCAAACGCAAACATGCCCACTGCTACAACGAGCAGCTTCTTGAACATGAGCAGGTTATGACGCGAAGTAGCCATGGCTTCAACGATTCAACAACATGACTTTGACAAAGAAACCCACAAAGAACACCACCGCCACCGAGGCCAAAATGAGGCCTAGGCGAAGGTTTTTTTGACGTTGCTCTTGGTGGCTCATCTTTAACCAATCACGCGGGTTGCAGTTGCGTCCAATTTAGGTGGAGTTTCAAAGGTGTGGAATGGGGCTGGCGAAGGCACCTCCCACTCCAAACCTTCGGCAGCTTCCCAAGGTTTAGCCGCCGCTTTTTGGCCGTGGCCCCGCATCGCAGGCAACACCACGAACAAGAAGAAATACACCTGAGCAAAGCCAAAGAAGAACGCCCCAATCGATGCCACCATGTTGAAGTCCGCAAACTGCATGGGGTAATCGGCATAGCGACGTGGCATACCTGCCAAGCCCAAGAAATGCATAGGGAAGAAAGTCACGTTGAACGAAATCAATGTCCACCAGAAATGAATCTGACCGCGTGTTTCGTTGTACATCACCCCGGTCCACTTGGGACACCAGTAATAAAAGCCCGCAAACATCGCAAACAACGAACCCGCCACCAACACATAGTGGAAATGCGCCACCACGTAGTAGGTGTCCTGCACTTGGGTATCAATCGGTGCCATCGACAAAATCAAGCCCGTAAAGCCACCCATCGTGAACACAAAGATGAACCCCACAGCAAACAACATAGGGGTTTCGAATGTCATCGAACCTTTCCACATCGTTGCAATCCAGTTGAACACCTTCACGCCCGTGGGGACCGAAATCAACATCGTGGCGTACATGAAAAACAACTGCCCTGTCACAGGCATGCCGGTGGCATACATGTGATGCGCCCAAACGATGAAAGACAAGATGGCAATCGATGAAGTGGCATACACCATAGAGGCGTAACCAAACAACTTCTTGCGTGCAAACGCTGGGACGATGTGGCTGATGATGCCGAAAGCCGGCAAGATCATGATGTACACCTCGGGGTGACCAAAGAACCAGAAGATGTGCTGGTACATGATGGGGTCACCACCGCCAGCGGGGTTGAAGAAGGTAGTGCCAAAGTGGCGATCTGTCAGCGTCATGGTGATCGCACCAGCCAACACAGGCATCACGGCAATTAACAAATACGCAGTGATCAACCAAGTCCACACAAACATCGGCATCTTCATCAATGTCATGCCTGGTGCGCGCATGTTGAGAATGGTCACGATGATGTTGATCGACCCCATGATGGATGAAGCGCCCAACAAGTGCATGGCAAAAATACCCGCATCCATCGAAGGCCCCATTTGCAAAGTCAGCGGCGCATAAAGCGTCCACCCTGCAGCAGGCGCGCCACCCGGCATGAAGAATGAGCTGACCAAGGTCACTGCCGCAGGAATCATCAACCAAAAGCTGAAGTTATTCATGCGGGCGAAAGCCATGTCAGAGGCACCAATTTGCAAAGGAATCATCCAGTTCGCAAAACCAACGAAGGCCGGCATGATGGCACCGAACACCATGATGAGGCCATGCATCGTCGTGAGCTGATTGAACAACTCAGGATTCACCAATTGCAAACCAGGCTGAAACAACTCGGCGCGAATCAGCAGCGCCAAAACGCCGCCCACCATCAACATGGTGAACGCGAACAACAGATACAAGGTACCAATGTCTTTGTGGTTGGTGGCAAACACCCAACGCTGCCACCCGTGTGGAGCACCGTGGTGGTCATCGTGACCGTGAGAATGGAGGACTGCGCTCATGATGTGTTCCTTCTAAACGCTAGCTTTTAACGGGCGGCTTTGACATCGGCAGGCTGAACCAGCTGGCCGGTCTTGTTGGACCAATTGTTTTTGGTGAAGCTGATGACAGCGGCAATATCTGTATCACTGAGTTGCTTCCAACTGGGCATAGCCAAATTGTTTTGACCGTTCAGCAACACTTTGATCTGTTTGTTCTTGTCCTCATCCAACACCACGGCAGAGCCGTCGAGTGGTTTGATGGGGCCCATGCCTTTGCCATTGGGTTGATGACATGCCGCGCAATTGGCTGCATAGACTTTCTCGCCACGCTTAGTGATATCAGCCAAGCTCCAAACACGAGCGGGATCATCCATCTTGGCAGCCATTTTCTTTTGCTCGCCAGCGACCCAAGCGGCGTAGTCAGCTGCGCTGAGCACCTTCACATGAATCGGCATGTAGGCATGCTCTTTGCCGCACAACTCTTGGCATTGGCCGTAGTAATCGCCCACAGCTTCCGCACGAAACCATGTGTCGCGCACGAAGCCGGGAATCGCATCTTGCTTCACGCCGAGTGAGGGCACTGCAAATGCGTGAATCACGTCATTAGCGGTGGTGATGATGCGCACCTTTTTGTTGACAGGCACCACCAGAGGGTTGTCCACCTTCAACAGATAGTTATCAATGTCTACGCCTTTGGCACCGTTGTTTGACATTTCGCGCTGCGCGTTATCCAACGTGGAAATAAACGCAATGCCTTCGCCTTGACCTTTGAGGTAGTCATAACCCCACTTCCACTGGTAGCCCGTGGCCTTGATCGTGAGGTCAGCGTTGGAGGTGTCTTTTTGAGCAACCACCGCCTTGGTTGCAGGCAGCGCCATCAAGATCACGATGATGAAAGGAATCACAGTCCAAGCAATTTCAACCTTCACCGATTCGTGAAAGCTGGCCGACTTGTGACCCACCGATTTGCGGTGCTTCCAAATGGAATAAAACATCACACCAAACACCGCCACAAAAATCACGGTACAGATGATGAGCATGAACCAATGCAACCAACCCTGCTCTTGAGCAATTTTGGTGGCGCCAGGTTGGAGGTTCAGTTGTCGGACAGCAGGGCCGCCCGGCAAATCGTTCACAGCCCAAGCGGCTGTACTCGCCCAAGCGGCGAAGAACAGCACACCTGAAGTCAACTTTTGGAAAAGATTGTTCTTCATCACTTTGATTGCCTCAATGTTTGTCTTCAGGACTACAAATCCGTCAGACACTGATTTAACTCAAAGTGTCTAAGCGTGATTTGCGCTACAAGCTTCCAATGAAAATCATACAGATCGACCGCTAGGGGATTGCCCTAGTAGCGTGCGCATGTCTTGTAGAGACACAGTGCTCTCCCCTTGAACTTTGAGACGAGGCATGGGCTTCAAAGCGTGTCCATAAATCACTTCAACGGTCAACGTGAGTCGTCCTTCTTGATCCGGCTTGGCCAACATCAACAGCGCATTTTTCAACTGCGATAACCACTGCTTGCCGCGCAAGCCAGCAAAGCGGTTGCGATGCAAATTGCGGCCTAGCGCACGAAACTCGGCCAATAGACTGTCGACATTGGCATAGGTCAAGGTGATGCGTTCCATGTCCATCACGGGTTCGGCAAAACCCGCTTGTACCAGCATGTCACCCCAGTCATGCATGTCGGTAAAGGCATGGCACGCAGGCGGCCAACCTAACGTTTGATAGACCTCGTTGAGTTCACGCAATGTGTCCGGTCCGAGACAGGAGAACATCAAAAAGCCATCCACCGCCAAAATTTGATGCCATTTTTGCAACAACGCCTGTGGGTTGTCGCTGGTATGCAGTGCCATGTTGGCCCACAACATTTCAGCGCTCGCGGGGGCAGGCTCACCAAAATTCAATGCATCAGGCTTCAACCAACGCTGCCACCACGGGGATTGCAAAGCTTGACGTGCCAGACGCTCACGATGTGCGCTGGTCTCCGTCACTTGGCAATGGGCCTTGGGATAACGCATGCGGAGCTTGGCATGGGTTCGCAAGCCACCATTTAAAGGTGCCCAATCCACCCATGAGCTGGGATGCAACCGAATCCACTGCAAGCGATCTTCCATGCGCCGCCCAATCTCCTCGTTCAGCCAAGGTGATTGCGTGTGCGGCCAAACCTCCCAACGGGCACTGGCAACGGGATCTAGGGTGGGGGGGCGCTCGGCGCGTGACGTGTCAGACATGAGACGAGAAGTATATTGAGTACATGACATTCCCTAGGCAAACCAAGGCTTTGTGGGCACAAAGTTGGGGCACGGGCTTCAGGCAGCTGTTCAAGCTGCCAAGCGTGTGCCAGATTTGCCATGCTTGGCCCAGCCAACCCGTGTGTGCTGCGTGTGTCGAGCGCTTTGCACAACCCAGCTTGCGCTGTCCGACATGCGCCCTCAGCCTCGGGGCCAAGAAAAGTCACGCAGCATGCCTCAACTGCTCGGGGCAAGAGAATCCACTGGATGCATGCGTCGCCGCCGTGAGCTACGCCTTCCCATGGTCAGAATGCATCGCACGTTTCAAGTTCCAAGCCGACCCCAGCCTAGCCAAAGCCTTGGCCGAGCTCATGCGTCACGCCCCTTGGGTTGAACCCGCATTAGATGCAGCCAACTTGGTCGTCGCCATGCCCCTCTCCCCGATTCGATTGCGCGAACGAGGTTTCAATCAAGCATTTGAATTGGCCCGACATTTGAGCCCCCACAAGGTCGACGCGCATGCTTTGCTGCGCAGCGGCGACAGCGCTCACCAAGTAGGTGCTTCGCGCGAAGACCGGCTTGCGCAAGTGCGTGACACGTTTTGGGTCGCCCCAGAAAAGATCGCCAAGGTTCGTGGCCAACGGGTAGTGTTGATCGACGATGTGATGACCACTGGCGCTTCCGTGTACGAAGCTGCACGCGCATTACGCGCTGCGGGAGCAGCGCACATCACTGGCGTGGTGCTAGCTCGCACTGAAGTGCGCCAGACGCACTTCGCTGATGCAAGACAATAGAGGCATGTTCAACATCGTTCTCGTTCACCCCGAAATTCCGCCCAACACGGGCAACGTCATCCGCTTGGCTGCCAACACAGGCTGCGCGTTGCACTTGGTCGAGCCCTTAGGCTTTTCCATGGACGACAAACACATGCGCCGAGCAGGCTTGGACTACCACGAGTACGCGCCCGTGTTGCGTCACGCCGATTGGTCTACTTTTTTGAAAGACGCCAAGCCCGACCCTGCTCGCATGTTTGCCATGACCACCAAGGGCTCTAGCACGGCACACAACGTGGCGTTTCAGCCGGGCGATTGGTTTGTGTTTGGATCCGAAACCAGCGGCTTGCCCGCAGAGATTCGAGACAGTTTTGCACTCTCACAACGCCTGCGACTGCCCATGCGAGAGGGCCAACGCAGTTTGAACCTATCGAACGCCGTGGCCGTGATCACGTTTGAAGCGTGGCGTCAAAACGGTTTCGCCTACAAAGCCTGATGATCACTCTGTGATGCGGGGCGCTCGGCTGGCATCGTTGTTGGCGTCGACCAACACCTGCAACATCCTCAAGAACTCTTTGCGCTCCGCCGCTGGCAAAGGTGCCAAGATGCGCTTTTGGGTTTGAGCCACCGCATCGCCCACATCTTCCAAAATTTTCACCCCCTCTGGCGTGGCGTGCAGCAAACGCGCACGACGGTCCTCGGGAGAGACTTGGCGCACGACCCAACACCGAGCCTGTAGACGATCCACCACGCCACCGATGGTGGACGTGTCAAACCCAATACCTGCAGCCAATGAGCCTTGGTCCATGCCAGGCTGCGTCGCCACGGCTTTGAGCGCTGCAAACTGCACCGGCGTGATACCAAACGCTTGGGTTTCCTCCATGAATAAACCCACTGCAATTTGTTGCAAACGACGGATGTAATGGCCTGGCAAGTCGGCCAAGGGCAAGGATTTGTGAACAGCGCTGGACATGGCCGAAATACTATCACTATGCTGTTGATCCGCTTACTGAACATCACCACTGAAACCCATCGCTTGATTCACATCAAGCCTTATAGCGTTCGGCATACGAACATATAGCCTAAGGTTTTAAGCCCTCGCCTACACTAGAGGGCTTGATTTATATAGTTTTATTCCAGTCATGAGTGCATTTCTAGACGAAGAAGTTTTGTCCGTCCACCATTGGACCGATCGCCTGTTCAGTTTCACCACCACCCGCGATACGTCGCTGCGTTTTTCCAACGGCCACTTCACCATGATTGGCTTGCGTGGAGAAAACGGCAAACCTTTGTTGCGCGCATACAGCATCGTCAGTGCCAACTACGAAGAACACTTGGAGTTTTTGAGCATCAAGGTCCCAGACGGCCCCCTCACCTCCAAGCTGCAACACATCAAAGTGGGCGACAAAATTGTGGTTGGCAAAAAGCCCACAGGCACGTTGCTCATCGACTATTTGCTACCCGCTAAAAACCTGTACCTGATTGGCACGGGCACGGGCCTAGCACCGTTCTTGAGCGTGGTGCGTGACCCTGAAACGTACGAACGCTTCGAAAAAGTGATCTTGGTGCACGGCGTGCGTGAAGTCAAAGAACTGGCTTACCGCGACTACTTGACGGATGAGCTGCCCAAGCACGAGTTCTTGGGTGAGATGGTCAGCAACCAAATGCTGTACTACCCCACCGTCACACGCGAGCCTTTTAAAAACCAAGGTCGTGTGACCGACTTGATCACATCCAACAAACTCTCCCAAGATTTGGGTTTGCCTGACATCAACCCAGAAACTGACCGCATCATGATTTGCGGCAGCCCCGAGTTGAACAAAGATATGCGCCACCTCTTGGAAGCCCGTGGGTTCAAAGAAGGCTCAACCACGACCCCCGGCGATTACGTGGTGGAGCGCGCATTTGTTGAGCAATAAGCACATCTGCTTCGTATCAAGGGCCTCTTCTGAGGCCCTTTTCTTTGGTGCCACCACATTGAGCACCCGACACAAAACTCCTGAGTCACAATCACCCACATGTTTGAACCTAGCCAAGCCGATGTTCGGCGATTTTTCTGTTCGGTCTATGCCAAGTGGCGCAACGCGCAACCGATGGACGCGCTTGAAACCCTTGCCAGCCAATGGGTGGCCGAGCACCCCGAATACCACGCCGATTTTTCAGATGTCGATGCAGCACTAGAGCGCATGTACGAAGTCAAAGACGGCAAAACCAATCCGTTCTTGCACTTGTCGATGCATCTGTCGGTGAGCGAACAATGCTCCATCGACCAACCCCGTGGCATTCGCCAAGCGGTAGAGCTACTCACGGCCAAACGTGATTCGCTGCACGATGCCCATCACGAAACCATGGATGCGCTAGGTCAAATGATTTGGGAAAGCCAACGCAGTGGCCGACCACCCGATGGCCAGGCCTACATTGATGCCGTGCAAAGACGCGCCACACGCGATTGAATTTCAAAAAATACAAAAGGAGACAACGCAATGACACCCTCCCATTTTTCTTTGCTTCGCCGCGGCCTCACGCTGGGTGCGGCTGCACTCACACTGAGCGCACTGACACTGCCAGCCGCACACGCCCAAAACTACCCAAACAAACCCATCAAGTTCGTGGTCCCGTTCAGTGCGGGCAGCGCCACTGACAATTTGGGCCGTATCGTCGCCCAAGCCATGAGCGATGCCTGGGGGCAACCCATCACCGTTGAAAACAAAGCGGGTGCCAATGGCATCTTGGGTGCTGAAGCGGTGAAAGCCGCCCCGGCTGACGGGTACACCTTCTTGGTCACCACCAGCACCACGCAAGCCGCCAATGTGCACCTCTACCGCAAACTGCCCTATGACCCAGTCAAAGACTTCACACCCATCGGCAAGATTGGCGAAGTCGGCTTTATCTTGATGGTGAACAACGACTTCCCCGCCAAAGACATGAAAGAGTTTGTGAGCTACGCCAAAGCACATCCAGGCAAGCTCGCCTATGGACACGGCTCCTCTGGATCTTTGGTCTCTGCCGCCATGTTGACCGAACTGGCGGGTCTGCAAACCGTGAGCGTTCCCTACAAAAGCATCCCGCCTGCCATGACCGATTTGCTGGGCGGTCAAATTCAATTCGCCTTTGCCGACACGGGCAATGCGGTCTCGCAAATGAATGGCGGGCGCATGCGCGGCTTGGGCGTGACCACCCGCAAACGCGCCAGCAAAGCACCGAACGTTCCGCCGATTGGCGACACCGTGAAAGACTACAACGTCAGCGCTTGGTTTGGTCTGATGGCGCCAGCAGGTATTCCCGCTGATGTGCAAAAGAAAGCCACCGCCACACTGATGGCGGTGTTGGCGAAGCCTGAGATCCGAGAAAAAATTCAAGGCGTGGGCATTGACCTGGATATCGAAGACTCTGCTACCTTGGCCAAAACCATCGACACCGAAATCAAAAAATGGGGTGGCTGGGTGAAGGCTGCCGGCATCACGCCCGAGTAAGTCATGGGGTTCGCAGATAGCGCCCAACTGCAAGGCGCACTCGCAGGCTTGCGTGTCATTGATCTCACAGGCGTGGTGCTAGGTCCCTACGCCACGCAAATTTTGGGGGACTACGGCGCAGATGTGATCAAGATTGAGCCACCCAGCGGCGACATCATGCGTTACGCAGGACCGATGAAGCACCCAGGCATGGGCCACATCTTCATCAACGCCAACCGCAACAAACGCTCGGTGGTGCTGGACTTGCGCCAAGCCGAACAACGCGAACAATTGCTCGCCTTATGCAAAACAGCAGATGTGTTGACCTACAACATCCGTCCTGCATCAATGGCGCGTTTGGGCTTGTCATTTGAAGCGCTGCACGCCATCAACCCACGCTTGGTGGTGTGTGGTGCGTATGGCTACAGCGAGGGGGGGCCCTACTCAGACTGGCCTGCGTATGACGACCTCATTCAAGGTGCGGCCTGCGTGCCGTGGTTGATGACACAAAGCGGTAGCCCGGAGCCACGCTATGTGCCTGCCACCTTTGCCGACCGCGTGACGGGACTGCACATGGTGCACGCCGTGCTCGCGGCTGTCATCGCACGCTACCGCACCGGCTTAGGTCAGCATGTGGAAGTGCCTATGTTTGAGTGCTTGCTGCAATTTGTTCTGGGCGAACATCTAGGTGGCGAAACTTGGCAGCCCCCCATTGCCCCCATGGGCCATGCACGCATGTTGTCGGCCAACCGCAAGCCCTACAAAACACAAGATGGCTATCTCTGTGCGCTCATGTACAACGATGCACATTGGCAAGCGTTTCTTGGTTTGATCGGGCTGCCCGAATTGTTCAAAACCGATGCGCGATTTGGCACACAAGTCGAACGCCTCAAGCACATCGATGCCCTGTATGCTTTTGTGGCCGAACATCTGCGCACGCGTAGCAGCGCCGAATGGATGAAGGACTTCACTGCACACGACATTCCCGTCATGCCCATGATGAAGTTGGATGACTTGCTGACAGACCCTCACCTCGCCGCGACACAAGCTTGGTTGGATGTACCGCACCCGCATGAAGGTTTGTTACGACAACTTCGCCCTCCCGTGCGCATGAGCGGCACCCCCACCGGTGTGTGGCGTGGTGCCCCGCAGTTGGGTGAACACACCGACGAAGTGCTCAGCAGCATCAAGCCCTGATCAGGGCTTGAGTCGTCCGTCTACCACTTCGATGGTTTTGTCGCATCGCGCAGACAAGGCCGCGTTGTGCGTGACAAACAGCACACTGGTACCCTGCTCGCGACTCACGCTCAACAGCAAATCAAACACCGCGTCTGCACTCTTGCTGTCGAGGTTGCCTGTGGGCTCATCAGCCAAGATCAGCGCAGGCTTCATCGCCAAAGCGCGCGCCACAGCGACACGCTGCTGTTGACCGCCAGACAGCTGCGTGGAAGGCGCATCTTTCCAACGCGTCAAACCAACGCTGTCTAGCAGCGCAGCCGCACGCTCGCGCATGGCATCGGTGAACATGCCGGCATCGCCGACCATCGGCATCATCACGTTTTCTATCGCGCTAAAAGCACTGATGAGGTGGTGGTACTGAAACACAAAGCCAATGCTGTGACCGCGCAATTGCGTCAACGCACTGTCGTTCAATGTGGTGGTTTCTTGTTGACAAACAGACAAGGTGCCGCGGGTGGGGCGATCGAGCAAACCCACGATATTGAGCAAGGTACTTTTTCCAGACCCCGAAGGCCCAATCACCGAGCAAAATTCGCCGTGCTGCAACACCAAATCAATGCCATGCAGCACTTCCGTTTCGTTGGGTTGCCCCAGATTGAACGTCTTCACAATACCGCGAAGCTCTAAGACGGGAAGTTGGGTCGACATGCTTTTATCCACGAATCGCCACCACGGGATCTAACCTGGCTGCACGCATGGCGGGCGCGAAAGCAGCAATCAATCCCGTCAACGAGGCGAGCACCAGCGCTTGAATGAACAACCAAGGATCTAGCGTCAGTGGAAACATCACCGAGCCATCGGCATTGCGCTCAAACCGTTGCCACAGCACCAAAGCCGTGCCGCCCATCAACGAACCGCTGATGGCCCCCAACAACCCGAGCAAGCCACCTTGCAATAAAAAGATGCGCAAGATTTGTCCACGCGTGATGCCCATGGCGCGAAAAATGCCAATCTCTCTCGAGCGCTGCACCACAGACACCACCAGCACACTGGCAATACCAAAGCCCACCGATAAGGCCACAAAGAATCGAATGGCTGTATTGGCTGTGGTTTGCGCATGCACGGCTGTAAAAAATTGTTCGTTGGTTTTGATCCAGCTGTCCGCCTCTAAGTGCGTCAACGCGCTGATGCGTTGTGCCACCACTTCAGCGGCATACACATCATGCACGGTGATATCCAGGACCGACACACGCCCCGTGAGACCGAGCAAACTCTGCGCCGTACGCAGCGCAACAAATGTGCTGCGACTGTTGGCGCCTTTGTTTCCCAAATCGAAAATGGCGGCGACCTTCAAGGTGTTGACCGAATCGTTGGCGGCAGACACGCGTAGTTTGTCCCCCACCGTCACGCCCAAATCCGTCGCTAAGTCTGTGCCGATGAAGATGGTGTCCACCTCCATATGCGCTTGACCGCGTACGATTTTTTCAGGCAAAGGCACGATCTGGTAATACAACTCTGGCGTAATGCCTGTGAGCGTGATCGCACGGCTCGCATCCCCCCGCGTGACCAAAGCCGATCCCGTCGCGGCAGGTGAAACCACGGACACCTCGGGCATGTATGCGATTTGCGCGGCAGCGCTTTGCCATTGATCAATGCTTTTCAAGCGCTGTAACGGGGCTTGAACTGTGGCGCTTTCTCGCCAAGCTGACTCGTGATCCCGCAAAGGACGTACCACCTCTTTGAGCGGCAGCACCTGAATGTGTGCTTGCCCTGTCAACGCACGGCGCACGAAGTTACTTTGCAAACCCGAGAGCAAAGCAGACATGAACACGATCACGGCAACACCGATCGAAATTCCCCCCACGATGAAGGACGTTTGGACTTTGCCTTCACGCATGAAGCGCAGCGACACCCAAGCTTCAAACGGTAACCACGCGATCAAGGCAAGGCTCCTTTCGCAGTCACAACGGCACGCAAGCGCATGCCATCGCTCACAGCGGCGGCTTCAACTGGCACCACATGGTCTCCAACCGACAGTCCAGACAACACCTCACACACGCCATTGCTGATCAGCCCCAACTTCACCTCTTGACGCTGTGCATGGCCTTGATTGACGCGCAACACCCAAGGCTTCGCTTTGTCTATGTCATGCACAGCCCCCGCAGAGACCAACACAGCTTGTGCTCGTCGTGCGACTTCAATGTCCACCGATACCGTCATGTCTTGTTTCAAATAAGCAGGCGGCGTAGGCACTTTGAGCTTCACCTCCACCGAACCACGTTGCGCATCCACACTGGGGTTGATGTAAACCAACTGGGCATCAAAGCGTTCGCTGGCATAAGCATCTGCAGAAGCTAAGGCAGTTTGTCCCATGTGCAATAAATTCAGATTTTTTTCATCGATTTGCAGCACCAACTGCGTTTCGCCGGCAGGCGACAACACCATCAACACCTTACCCGGCTGCACCACATCGCCCTGCTCCACGTTGCGCGCAATCAGTGTTCCGCTGACAGGCGCACGCACTTGGGTGTAATTCAAACGTGATCGCGCGCCTTCCACCGCAGCTTGTGCAAACGCCAGAGCTGCCTCTGCCGCCACAGCATCGCTGCCGCCCTTGCGCACGCTGGTTAACTGCTGGCGTGCACTATGCATTTGGGCTGTCGCAACTTGCGCAGCACGCTGGGCTTCGTCCTTCGCTGCCGCCCCTACAAAGCCCTTGTCATACAGCTCTTGCGTGCGCTCCAAATTACGTTGTGCGTTGTCAGAATTCGCTTGAGCTTGCAACAGCGTTTGCTCTGCGACAGGTTCTTGTAACTCTTTCAACTGACGCACATGGGCTCGGGCTTGTTGCTCTGCCAGCTCAGCTTGTCGCAAGGCGGCTTGTAGTTCCGTCGCTTCCAACTGAATCAGCACTGTGCCTTGCGTGACGCGTTGACCTTCACTGACGGGCACGGCTGACACAGTTCCTGTCAACTGCGATCCCACATCAATGCGATGCGGATTCTCCACACGACCACTGGCCACAACGGTTTGCACAAAGTTGTGTTGCGTCACCGTTTCGACTGAGACCTTCGGGCCATACAGCATGCGCGGCATGAAGACTCCCAGAACCACCACCACTGCCAACGCAGCAGCTGCGACTTTGTAACGCGCTTGCACCACAACTGACCACCCTTCTTCAAACAAAACACCATTGTGCGCTGACACAAGGTTCATAATATTTTCAACCTTTGAGAGAGTATGTGCCATGACACCCACCACCCACCACGGTGCAGCAGCCGTTGCGTCCACTGATCTACGCTTGACCATCCGTCCCACAGATCTGGACTTTAATGACACCTCGGAGTTGGTGTCACAACCTCTCCCGTGGATTGGCCAAGAGCGCGCTGAAACCGCCGCACGCTTTGGTTTAGAAATGATGCAAGCCAACTACAACCTGTTTGTGTTGGGCGAAGTAGGCAGTGGCCGTTCTACCTTGCTGCACCAAATGATGCAAAGCGTGGCGGCCACTAAGCCCGTGCCACCAGACCTTTGCTACCTGCACAATTTTGAGACCCCAGAGCACCCACATGCCCTGCACATTCCTGCTGGCGAGGGTCGCAAACTGCGATTGCACATGGCACAGCTCACCAAGACCTTGTTAACCGACATTCCCAAGCGTCTGACTGCACAAGACTTCAAGGTGGAAAGCGAACACATAGAAAAGACTTACAAACAAGAAGAAGACCGCGCTTATGCCGTGCTTGATGCATTTGCCGAAGCCCGCAACTTCTCATTGTTTCGTGAAGGTGGACATTTGGTATTCACCTTGCGTGATGAAAAGGGAATGCCCCTCACCGAAGCACAAGCCTTGGCACTCCCGAAAGACCGTCGCATGGCGATTGACCAAGCGGAGGTGGAGCTGCGCGCCGAAATTGCCACCTTCCTCGACAAAACACGCCCCATCGACCGCGTGAAGAATGAAGGCCTAGCGGCCCTACGCCGCCAAACCATCAAACCGATGCTGGAGCAAGAACTTGCACAAATCAGCAAAGCGCTGACGAAGCCAACACAAGAATCTGAAAAACTCACGCACTATTTTGAAAAAGTCATGGCGGATGTGTTGGAGCACATCGAATTGTTCGAACCAGGTGACGACGAAGATGAAGAACAGGTACGCCTCGAAGCTCTCAACACGCTGCTGTTGCGTTATCGCGTGAACGTGGCGGTAGACAACCACAGCACCAAAGGGGCTCCCGTGCTGGTCGAAGATAACCCTGTGTTTCGCACCCTGTTTGGCAGCGTGGAATACCAAACCGAAGACGATGTGTTGATGACTGACTTCTCACGCATCCGAGCGGGCAGCCTGCTCAAAGCCCACGGTGGTTTTTTGATGCTCCATGTGCGCGATCTTTTGACGGATGCGTTGGTGTGGGAAAAGTTGTCGCGCTTTTTGCGCAGTGGTCGCTTGCAAATTGAAGAAGCAGGTTTGCACCTGTCCCCCATCGCCACCGTCGCCCTAGAACCGGAAGCGGTGCAACTCTGCGTCAAGATCGTGCTGATTGGTACGGTCGAAGAGTATTACGTGCTGCAAGAAGGCGCGCCCGAGTTCTTTCGACGCTTCATGTGCAAAGTGGAGTTTGCCGAAAGCTTTCCCGCCAGCGCCGAGACACGCCGCGCATCAGCCATCTTTGTGGCGCACTGCTGCCAACGTTTGCATTTGCCACATTTCAACGCAGATGCAGTGGCACGCCTGATTGAATGCACGCACCGTGAGGTGGACGACCAAACACGCCAAAGTGCTTTGTTTTCACACACAGAATCGTTGGTCATTGAAAGTGCCAACCATGCACACCAACGCGGTGCAACCTTGGTACAGGCGACCGATGTGGATGCGGCCATGCAAGCACGTGCGTTCAGAAATGGGTACACCGAACAACGCCTGCAAGACTCCATCACCGATGGTGAACGGCTCATCTCGGTTCAAGGCGAAAAAGTGGGCCAACTCAACGGCCTCACGGTCATCGAATTGGGCGACCATGCTTTTGGGTTTCCCGTGCGCGTCACAGCACGCACGTATGCCGGCAACGAAGGCCTGCTGAACATTGAGCGAGAGGTCAAGCTGTCAGGCCCCATTCATGACAAAGGCGTGCTGATTTTGCACAGCTACTTATCCGCCTTGTTTTCACACATTGCGCCACTGGCCTTCAACGCATCGGTGGTGTTTGAGCAGGAATACCACGGCGTCGAAGGCGATTCAGCTTCGTGCGCCGAGTTGTACGCCTTGCTGTCTTCACTCTCAGGCTTGCCACTCAAACAAAACATTGCGGTCACTGGCGCCGTCAATCAAAACGGTGAAATCTTGCCCGTCGGAGGTGTGAATGAAAAAATCGAAGGCTTCTTTCATACCTGTCAAACCTTGGGGTTAGACGGCACGCAAGGCGTGTTGATTCCGCATCGCAACCGGCATCACCTGATGCTCAACCAAGCGGTGATTGATGCCGTGGCACAAGGTCAATTTCACATCTACACCGCATCTCATGCCAGTGAAGGGGCCGAGTTGCTCATGGGGGTGAGGTTTGGTGAAAACCTCAAGGGAGGTAGCTATGAAACGGGCAGCGTACTGGCCTTGGCCGATAAAACATTGCAGGCCTATCGCCGGGCATGTCACAAAGAGCCCACTCAGGACTCACGCTTGCAGAGTCACAAAATTCTCAAACAACTCGGCGGCAAATAAAAAGCCCCGCATCGCGGGGCTTTGCGAGCAAGCAAATCGTATTCAACGAAACCGGCTTTGGGGAATGGTTTTCAAATCGCCTTGCTGAGAGGCCATGTAGTTGGCCAATTCTTTGAGTTCAGCATTGCTGAACTGCTTGGCCACACCGCCCATCACACCGTTGCCGCGGCCCCATGTGGTGGTGCCTTCGACCTTGTAGGACTTCAATGCCACAAACAAATAGTCTGCGTTTTGACCTGCAATCTTGGGGTAGCTGGGATCAATCGGTTTGGCAAAGTTTTCGCCATGGCACGACGCACAAGCGCCTTTGGTCAGTAGTGCTGCCACGTTCGCTTTAGGCTCCGTCGCTTTGTCTGGCAACACGGCACCTTCGACCTTGCCATGGTTGGCGTAATACGCGGAGATGTCAGCCATGTCTTGATCCGTCAAGCTGTCGGCAATGCCGCGCATGGTGGGATGTTTGCGTTCACCTTTCTTGTAAGCGTTCAGCACCGTGGTGATGTACTTCTCGCTCTGGCCTGAAATCTTGGGAACTTTATACACTTCAGGAAAACTAGCCTGATAGCCAACGATGCCGTGGCAACCAATGCACATGGCAATTTTGTTGGCACCTGCGTTAGCATCACCTTTGATGTCTTGCGCAAGTGAAAGCGTGGACACAGCAGATACAGTCAGAGCAAAAGCAATCGAGACAATCTTTTTCATATGCAAACCACAATCCCAAGAGGTTGATGTAGATCAAATAATAGACGGAACCACCCATGAAATTCAAAGGCACTGACAACTACGTTGCAACCCAAGACTTGATGCTCGCGGTCAACGCAGCCATCGCGCTCAAGCGGCCCTTGCTGGTCAAGGGTGAACCAGGCACAGGCAAGACTATGCTTGCAGAAGAGGTGGCTGATGCCCTGGGTTTACCCCTGTTGCAATGGCACATCAAATCGACAACCAAAGCCCAACAAGGTCTGTACGAATACGATGCAGTGAGTCGTCTACGTGACAGCCAGATGGCCGATGTGGACAGCAGCGAACGTGTGAAAGACATCAACAACTACATCCTCAAAGGTGTGTTGTGGCAAGCCTTCACGGCGGATCAACCCGTGGCCTTGCTGATTGATGAAATCGACAAAGCTGACATTGAATTTCCCAACGACTTGTTGCGTGAACTCGACCGCATGGAGTTTTATTGCTACGAAACGCGCCAGCTCATCAAGGCCAAAAACCGTCCCTTGGTCTTCATCACATCAAACAATGAAAAAGAGTTGCCCGATGCGTTCTTGCGTCGTTGCTTCTTTCACTACATCAAGTTTCCAGATGCCGACACCATGCGTCACATCGTGGCCGTGCACTTTCCCAATATCAAACAAGAGTTGCTGTCGGTGGCGATGAAAACCTTCTTTGACATTCGCAACTTGCCCGGTTTGAAAAAGAAACCCTCGACAAGTGAGTTGATTGATTGGCTCAAACTCTTGGTTGCCGAAGACATCCCACTTGAAGCGCTGCAAACCGCAGACGACAAAGTTGCCATCCCCCCTTTGGTCGGTGCTTTGCTGAAAAACGAACAAGATGTGACGCTGTTTGAAAAACTGGTGTTCATGCAAAGCCGCAACCGTTGATTCACAGCCATGTTGATTGACTTCTTCTACACCCTACGCGCCGCCAAGCTGCCGGTATCGGTGAAGGAGTACCTCACCCTACTGGAAGCGCTGCAAGCGCAAGTGGTGGGGCCTGGCAGTGACGCATGCAGCTTGGACGACTTTTATGTTTTAAGCCGCCTCATCCTCGTCAAAGACGAAAAGCATTACGACAAATTTGACCGCGCGTTTGGTGCGTACTTCAAAGGCGTGGAAATGCTGACCGACTTCACCCAAGAGGTTCCGCTCGATTGGCTTGAGAAGATTCTTCAAAAAGAACTCACGCCAGAACAAAAAGAACGCCACGAAGGCGGCAACAAATGGATCGGCACAGGCGGCACATCACCATTTGGCAATGGCGGCTACAACCCACAGGGTATTCGTATTGGCGGCAAAGGCGGTAATCGCAGCGCCGTCAAGGTGTGGGATCAACGCAGCTACCGCGACTATGACGACACCCAAGAACTGGGCACCCGCAACATCAAAGTGGCGCTGCGTCGCTTGCGCCGTTTTGCACGCGAAGGATCCGCAGAAGAGCTGGATCTGGATGGCACCATCCACAAAACAGCGGCCAATGCGGGTTTTTTAGACATCTTGATGCGGCCTGAACGTCATAACAACGTGAAGGTTTTATTGCTCATGGATGTTGGCGGCACGATGGACGACCACATTGCACGCGTAGAAGAGTTGTTCTCTGCGGCTAAAGCAGAGTTCAAACATTTGGAGTTCTATTATTTTCACAACTGCGTGTACGACTTCATGTGGCGCAACAACAAACGCCGCTACGCAGAGAAGTTTGAAACCTGGGACATCATTCGCAAGTACAACAAAGACTACAAGCTCATCTTCATTGGCGACGCCACCATGAGCCCGTATGAAATTGTGCAGCCAGGCGGCAGTGTGGAATACAACAACGAAGAAGCGGGTGCCGAGTGGCTACAACGCCTCATCCATGCTTTTCCCAAATTTGCGTGGATCAACCCTGAGCCGCAGGGTGTCTGGGAATACCGCCAAAGCATTGCCATCATTCAACAAATCGTCAGCCACCGCATGTACCCACTGACGCTGAAAGGCTTAGAAGAAGCCATGCGAATGTTGAGCAAATGAGTGCGCCTTAAAATACGACTTGGCGCCGCCGTAGTTCAATGGATAGAACGACTCCCTCCTAAGGTGTAAATACAGGTTCGATTCCTGTCGGAGGCACCACAGCGACTGAGAAAAATCAGATCACAGGTAACTGGTATTTTTTTTCACGAAACAGACGCAAACAAGCGCCAACAACCATCGGATCAAACAAGCCGACCTTATCTTCTTGTATCACGGCTAGAGCAGCATCCAAACCAACAGCAGCACGATAAGGTCGGTGTGCAGCCATCGCTTCAACCGTATCGGCCACGGCAAGAACTCTTGCTTCTAGGATGATCTGATCACCTTTTAAACCACGGGGATAGCCAGAGCCATCCAAACGCTCGTGGTGTTGGTAGACCATATCCGCAATCGGCCAGAAAAACGGAATGTCTTTCAAAATCTCATAACCGGTCTGAACGTGCTGCCTGACCATTTGCCGTTCCAGCGCATTGATTTGAGTAGGCTTGGTCAAAATTTCCGACGGAATAGCCACCTTACCAATGTCGTGCACCAAGCCTCCAAGGTGGAGTCCTTTGAGACGCATTTCATCCAATCCCATTTCACGACCAATGGCCACAGCGAGTTGAGCCACCCGTTTTTGATGACCCGCGGTGTAGGGATCTCGCCACTCCATGGTTCTAGACATGGCCTCAATGGTCGACTCCAAGGTTTGGTATAGCTGTTTTTGCGTTTCTTCACGCTTTTGCGTTTCTTCGTCTAGCTCCTGACGTCGTTTGATCGCACGTAGACCATATCCAATCTCATTGGCTAAATCTTCAAATAAGTGAACATCGCTTGGCAAAAAAGCATTCGCTACCTGCGCGTAAACAAGCAAGGCACCAATGGGATTTTCCTCGTAAAAAATAGGCACAGCCACACAACTGTGAATCCCATACTGATTCGCACGCTCACGCCAGGGCTCAAACGACGGATCAGTTTGCGTGTCAAGAATCGCTACCGATTTTCCAGTTCGAATACATCGCCCAGCGGGTCCCAAGCCGTGAAGCGCATCGGCAGACCAGTTCACCGTGATGTCTTTCGCGTATGCCTTGGCAGAACCAGACAAACCTGCAACACGAACCGTTTTTGCCTCATCAAGCTCTGCCAAACCAACCCAACACACCACAAAAGGAACCTGTTGCGTGATGGCTTCACACACGTTTTGAATCAAGTTCTCCGCCTTATCCGCATGTGACAAAGCAACCGAGGCTTGGGCATATGCCAACACAGCCCAGTTACTTTTTTCAAGCGCACCGCGAGAAACTAGCAAATCCGCTTCAATTTTTCTACGAATAGAAATGTCACGAATATTGCATTGAATGACACGTTCATCGCCGACATCATATGCATTGCTCACAAACTCTACGTTAATGAACTTTCCTTGCTTGGTCTTTAAGGGAAGATCTTCATAGCGTATGTATCCGCTTTTTTTCAAGGCATCAAACGCTGCAATGGCTGCGCACTTATCGACCATTGCACCAATCTCCCAAAGCTCGTTACCCATCAATTCAGCTTTGGTGTAGCCCAACAGATTCAATAAAAAAGGGTTTGCATCTTGAATTTTTCCTGTCAAAAAATCAAGAATCAAAATTCCATCCTGCGCAGTTTCAAACAAACGCCGATAGCGTAACTCTGACGCATTAAAACTTGAAACTGATTCGGTTGACACAGCGCTATTCCAACAAGATAAAGTGATTTTTCAGTATACGCCTCGTGAAAATTAAAAGAGGTTTTCACACCGCATTCGTGCTCACTTTCACCGATGAAATACATCATCTAATTTGCTAAACATTGTTCGTATGAATAGCACTCCTCGAAGTAACCACTCAACCAATTAATGATGATAATGATGAGCATGTAAATCTATCAAAGTCATATATCCATGGCTGATTCGAAAACACCATCCAACACCAACTTGTTTTATCGCTACCTACGTTGCGTATGGATAGGCATAACGCTGACGCTACTCACTAGCCTAGCGTGGGGACAAAACACGTACTACTTGTGGCCTACCGTTTTGTTTGTCAAAGGCCAAGATTTGTGTCAATTCGAGGAGGCCTATGGCGCAACGCGCATGGAACAAATCAATGAGATGAGCAGCCAAATCAAAGACCTGATGCGCATGGGCGCCTCAACGCCCGAAGGTCTTGAGGCACTTCTCAATTTAGACGCATTGACTGACAAGAACCGAGCCCAAGCAACATCAGGTGCTCGCATGGACATCACCCTTGAAGCCAGCTTGAAAGCTTATTTAGACCGGATGTATTTGGGCTTTAACCAAAAAGATATCAAGCTGCAATTTTTTAATCCAGGCCCACTGAGTGAACTGATCAAAAGTCTGCGCGACGAACAACGGCAAGACAACATCGACGTGCAGCAGTTATCGGTTTTAAGTGGCATCGCATGGGGAACCTATGCTTATGGCCCAAGCTGTCGCGGCGATTTATTGGTCACATTACACATTGAATTAAAAAACGGAACCACGATCAGCTTTCAAGCACAGGACAAGCCTGAGAAAGTGATGAGCTCTATTGCGGCAGACATCGTGCGTTATTTTCAGCGCACCACGTTTCCAACCGTGGTGATGATGGGTGACACAAGTTTGGTTCTTGTCGGAACCGCAGGCCAACCCATCAACACAGCACCCAATCCTCAGATTGCAGAAAAATCATGTGCTTTATTAAAAGCACGTTTGCCAACCGTGGATGAATATGAATTTTTATCCATCAAAGGAGATTGGAACAACGGCGTGTCGCTTGACCACAAGGTTTGGGCTCTGTCCAACAACCGTGTCCTGAACCCCGACACGCGCAACCCAACACCTGTACGTTCGCATCCAGATGTAAATTTTGCAACCGTTTATTTTTATTGCGTGCGTTAAAGCGTTCAAGTCTGTCGCATTTCACGTAGCTCTGCATTCGCGTGACGCAGGCGGTCTGCAATGGCCAGAGCCACCGCACGCATCACACTGATACTCATGACCGGATCGCCAGCCGCCGCTGCGGCGAAAGCCTTGCGATCAATCGCGATGACTTCGGTCTCACGTGTGGCGAAAACATCCGCAGAGTGCGCGCGACCGTCTAAGAACGACATCTCCCCAATAAACTGGCCACGGCTAAACGTGGTCAGATGAATGGTTTTGCCACTGGCAGAAGGCAAGCTCACTTTCACCTCACCTCGGCTGATAAGCATCAACTCATGACCCGCAGAGTCCGCGCCAAAAACCAAATCGCCTGCGTGGTAAATGTGGCGTTGAGCACAGCGCTCTAGCAACTCAATCTCTGAGTCGTTCAACCCGTGAAAGATTTCAAATTTGGCCAAAGGTATGCCTTCGTGCGAGACATGTGCATGACCGGCAAGTGCCAAAGTTTCGTCTTCGATCCATTCAAGTGCTTCGTCGAATTCATCAAAGATTTTGGCGGTGCTGTCAGACAACAAACCAATGTGATCGACATACGAACGCAAATCACGCCCACTGGGCAAACGCTCAGGCACACGGGTCAGTACCAGCTTGGCATGGCGTTCAGACAGCATGTTGCGAATACGCTCAATCATGTGACCTGCAGTCATATCCATCGACTGCACACGCATGAAATCAAGCACCACAAACCTGGCTTTGCTCAACTCTGGCTCAATGGCGGTGTAGAGCTGATCGGTGGTCCCAAAGAACAAACTGCCTTGCAATTCAAAAATGACCGTTTGGCCGCCCGTTTGCATCAACACATCGCGCTCTCGCTGACCACGCACACGCGATGAAAACATCTTGTCGCCAAACGATTTACGACGAATGGTGCTGGTGTGAATCTGCTCGCGCAAAAACAGCATGATGGCCATCGCCACACCCACACCCGATGCAGCAATCAAACTCACGGTGCTGGCCACAATGACCACCAGCAAGATCACAGCAAAGTCAAGCATGGTGTCTTTGGCACGCAGCAGTTGCAGAGAATGCCAATCGATCATTCGCAGACCAATGACGATCAACAAGGCTGCCAATGCCGACACGGGCACCCACGCAATGACCGATGTCAACAGCAAAATTGCCAGCAGCGACCACACGCCTTGAAATACGCTCGATAAATACGTAGTGCCCCCGCTGGCTTGGTTCACCAACGTCGCCCCCATCGTGCCCGCACCGGGCGCACCACCAATCAATGATGACGCCAAGTTTCCCAACCCTTGACCGATCAGCTCTTGGTTCGAATCATGGCGTGACCCCGTCATGGCATCTAACACCACACACGTTTTGAGTGTGTCGATTGACAGCAGTACAGCCAGTGTCATCGCCGGAAAAAGGATATGTGTCCAAGGTGGCATCCCTGATTCGCGCAAGCTCTTCAACGGATCAAGCAGCGATTCAAAAAAACCTTCCCCCCCCACAGCCAAAGGACCAATGACAAAGGCGTTGTCATGCAAATGGCGTAACTCAGGCCAAGCGGTGAAAGCCAACACCCAGTACGCAGCAATGCCTCCGAGTAAACCCACAATCACCGCCGGAACACGCCTAGAGATGCGCGGGGCCAACAGAATCAAGGCCACGGTGACTGCACCAATGATGAGGCTTGGCGTTTGCCACAACGCGACGGCGTGCAAACCCTGCCACCAATCCATGCCATTGGGCAGGGCCATCCACTTAGGCAACTGACTCATCACAATGATGAGGCCCACGCCACTCAAATAGCCACTCACCACTGGAAATGGCATGTACTTGATGAGTTCACCGATGCGCAGCAAGCCAAACGAAATTTGTATCAAGCTGCTCGTGAAGGCCACCATGAACAAGGTCAGCAACACCGCCCCTACCCCCGCCCCTTGCTGCGTCATTTGAATGGTCAGTGCCGACAACACCGCAGCCGCAGGTGCACATGGCGCAGAAATGAGGCGCTGCGTGCCACCAAACGTGGCCGCAATCAAGCCCAGTGCCGCCACACCCAACATGCCTGCCAACGCCCCTCGGGCACCAAACTCTGCGCCCAGCGGCGAAAAAATGGTCACGCCAAAAGCAATGGCCGATGGCAATGCAACCAACATGGCCGCAAAGCCGCCCCACATATCGCCTGTGAGGTTGGTGAACGCATTCTTATTTATCGAGAACATATTTCTTTAGTCACCCAATGGACAGAAGCATCGAATGAAAACTGGCACGATGCTGTTGGCTTTCATCCTACAAAAGAATATGTCTGAACGATTCAAACAAATTAGTTACGAAGAACTCTCCCCCGAAGTTCGCCCATTGGCCGATGACATCCTCAAAGTTTCCAGCGCGGCATTAGGCGGGCCCTACAACGCGCTGCTGCGTAGTCCAGACATGGCGCGGCGTTGCTTTGACTTCTTGGACTATCTGCGGTTCAAAACCTCGGTCAGCAAACGCTTGAACGAATTTGCCATCCTCATTCAAGCACGCATTGCCAATGCGCAATACGAGTGGTGGGCGCACGACCCCATCGCACAACGCGCAGGCTTGTCCACACGCATCATTGAAGAACTTCGTCAGTGCCAACGCCCTTCGGACATGCAAGAAGATGAAGCCTTGGTTTATGACTTTTGCGTTCAACTCACCTTGAACCACCGCGTGCCCGATGCAATCTGGAACCAAGCGATTACTCAAATGGGTGAACAGGCCGTGGTGGACCTCACCGTGTTGTCGGGCACGTATGTGATGGTGTCCATGCTGCTCAACGCCACACAAGTGGGCATTCCGAATGGTGGCGCAGAGCCGCTTGAGGTTTTCTCACCGCTAGACATTCGCCAACGTTTCTTGGCTTGATCATTGACTGCTCAGGAGGTTTTGCATGATTTCACGTCGTCACGTCGGGTTTGCCGCGAGTTTGCTGTTCGTCGCCACGTGCAGCTGGGCACAAAACAACACCGTGCGTTTGGTGGTGCCGTTCTCCACGGGAGGCCCGACTGACATTGCCGCGCGTGTGATTGCCCCTCTCTTGTCAGAGGCGATGGGAAAAACGGTGATCGTCGATAACCGCGTGGGAGCAACGGGTGCGATTGGGGCAGAGTTTGTGGCGCGTGCACCAGCGGACGGGAACACGATTTTGTTTGGCACCAGCAGCATCATGGCCGCCAACCCTGCATTGATGCAAAAGTTGTCCTACGACCCCGTGCGTGATTTTGCTTCTGTGAGCACCGTGGCCACGATTGAAAACATTTTGGTGGTTCATCCCTCGGTACCTGCCAACACGGTGCAAGAACTGGTGCGCTACGCCAAAGAAAATCCGGGTAAATTGTTTTACGGTTCATCGGGCATCGGCAGCACCTACCACTTAGGCTCAGAGATGTTTGCCAACATGACCAAAACGCAACTCGGCCACGTTCCCTACAAAGGTCAAGGTCCCGCAGCGCAAGACTTGTTGGCTGGACATATCCAACTGATGTTCGATGCTTTCAACTCTGCTGTGCCCAACATCAAATCAGGTCGCGTCAAAGCTTTGGGGATTGCCAGTGCCAAGCGTCACCCTGAATTGCCAGACTTGCCCACCATCAGCGAGCAAGGCGTTCCCGGTTATGTAACTACCATTTGGTTGGCCTTCTTCTTACCCGCCAAAACACCCACGGCCATCGTTGAAAAGATGAACCAAGATTTACGCGCCATTTTGCAACGCCCCGACGTGAAAGAGCGTTTTTCAAAACTGGGCATGCAGGCCACCACCTCGTCCACCAGTGAGCTGGATGCTTTGTTGAAACAAGAACTTGCGCAGTGGACCAAGGTCGTCAAAGACGGCAACATCAAGCCTGAATAAACATCCAAAATCATGCGTTGATATGCATCAAGCACAAACGCATCACACAGGTGTCTAATACGCCATCACTTAGGAGAAACGTATGAAAGCTAATGTTGGCGGCATTGACCGTGTTTTGCGTATCGTTGCAGGTGCGGTGTTGATTGCTTTGGCGGCCACTGGCGTGGTTGGCAGTTGGGGTTATTTGGGGGTGATCGTGCTGGCCACTGGCGTATTTCGCTTTTGTGGTGCATACACCTTGCTTGGCATCAACACCTGTCCCATGAAATCAACAGAAGACCAGCACCAGCCTTAAGCGAAACGCGCCTACTGCAAAGCCTCAATCTTGTGTCGGGATTGAGGCTTTTTGACGTGCGAGCCACAGCAGCCCTGCACCTGTGATGCACACGGGCACCAACGACCCCCAATTCAGCCAAGCCCAACCCTGCGTGGTCACCAAAGCGCCAGAGGCAAAAGAAGTCAAAGCCATCGTTGAGAAAACGCAAAAGTTAATCGCAGCTTGAGCACGGTTTTTCTCTTGCGCTGTGTAGGCTTGCATCGACAAAGTGGTACTGCCTGTGAATAGAAAATTCCAGCCAACACCCAACAAAAACAAGGCCAATAAAAACTGGTGCAAATCTACGCCTGATAAGGCCACAGCAATGCACGTGATGTTCAGCAACACACCCACGCCCATGATAGGCAACACGCCAAATCGTTTGATCAAATGCCCCGTGACAAAACCCGGCGCAAACATACCGATCACATGCCACTCCAGCACCCATGCGGTGTCTTCAAAAGGTAAACCACACACTTGCATGGCCAGTGGTGTCGCCGCCATTAATAAGTTCATCACACCGTAGCCCAATGCAGCAGCCATGGCCGCGACCACAAATACAGGTTGACGCATGATGACGCTCAAAGGCCGTCCTTCATCACCCGTCGCGTTGACCACAGGTGCTGGAGGGAAACGAATGAAAGACATCACAACCATGGATGCAACAGCAATCAAACCCAGTGCAACATAGGCTCCGGCAAAGGGCACACTTAACAAACTTTTGGTTTGAATCGCTAAGTTAGGGCCAATGACAGCCCCAATCAAGCCACCGGCCATGACCAAGGACACCGCCTTTTCTCGGTAATCAGGTTTGCACAAATCAGCCGCAGCAAAACGGTACAACTGCCCATTGGCACTGTAATAGCCGGCCACCACCGTCGCGGTCACGAGCATCACAAACGACTGCGACAACACGGCCCATGCACCCAAACCTGCTGACAACAAAGCCACCAACAACCCGAGCTGAAACGAGCCTTGACGCCCCCATCGCTGCTGCGACTTCGCCACCAACCCCGTACTCAAGGCTCCACCCACCACATAACCCATCACGGGCAACGTAGCCATCCAAGCAACAGGTGCCAAGCTCAAACCGACCAAACCATTGATCGCAATGAACGTGACATTGTTGGTCAGGAACAAGCCCTGCGCGACAGAAAGTAAGACGAGGTGACGATTCATGGTGTTCCAGCTCACAGAAGATAAATCAACCCTGCTGCCATCGCCACACCGTGCAACACGGCGGCGGTGATGGTCAGCACAATCGCTGGCGTTAAACGCTTGGGTTGGTATGCGTATTTGAACAGCAACACAAATGCTGCAAGCGATAAGGGCATGGACACCAAACCCCACAGCGCAGGTTCAGGGTGAATGAACAACCACACACCCAGTGCGATCCAGGCATAAGCCATCAGCGCCAGTAACAAGTAAATCCATGCCGCCCAACGCGGTCCTGCACGAACCACCAAAGTGCGCTTGCCCACTTGCGCATCGGACTGTGCATCAGGAAAGCCATTGATCACCAAAATATTGGCTACCAGCAAACCCAAGCTGAATGCCACCACCCACGGCATGAAGAAAAAAGAACCACGCTGCACATAGTCAGCGCCAACCACCACCAAGATCCACGTGAGTCCGACAGTCAACTCACCCAAACCGCGCTTCATCAACGCCAATGGTGGCGCGGAATAGGCCCATGCAGAGAACAAACCGGCCAACCCCAAAAGGATCAGGCCGCCACCCGTTTTGACAGCCAGCCACAGCCCACAGGGAATTAAAAAAACAATCAGCGCCAAAAACAACTGACGGGTGTCTGCAAGCGTCACGTGCCCGTTTTGAATCAAACGTGCGCCACCAGTGAAAGGAAACAAACCGTTGTGGTTGACCGCATCAGCGCCATTGAGCGCATCGTGATAGTCATTCAACACGTTGGCGGCAGCGTGCATCAACAACGCCAACATCAAGGTGATCAATGCTTTCCAAACATTCAATGCGTGACCACATGCCATGGCCACGGAGGTCCCCAAAACACAAGCCACCCCCGTGATGACCAAAAATCCAGGCCGCGTCATTTGCACCAGCGTACGCCAAGGCAAAGACGTGGAAGGTTTAAACAAAACTGGCATGGTTAACGCATTGAATTTAACGAGGCACCAAAAACACCGACTTCTCATGGACCACATCTTTACCCGATGTGTCCTTCACTTCAAACGTGATTTTGTGTGACCCAGCCTCTGACGAGCCATAAGGAATGTTGACACGCAAAACCACCCAGTGTGCTTGTGCAGCCGCCACTTTCACTTGTGTGTCCGTGACAATTTCGATGCCTGTCATCCCTTCAACGGACAGCTGGTAAGTTTTATCCAACTCAGCGGCATTCATGATTTGTAAACGGTAGATGTTTTCAATTGCGCCGTTTTCTGTGATGCGGGCTAAGGTGGCACGGTCACGCACCACATCCACTTTGAAAGGCGTTCGCATCGCCAACGAAGTGCCCAATGCGATCACCAAGGCCAACAAAATGGACGTGTAAATCAACACGCGCGGGCGTGCCACGCGCATCAGCGTCTGCTTGGGTGTCCATTGATTCAACATCGCATTTTGAGTGGTGTAACGCACCAATCCTTTGGCATAACCCAGCTTGTCCATCACGGTATCGCACACGTCGGCACACGCACCGCAGCCAATGCACTCATATTGCAAGCCGTTGCGAATATCAATCCCTGTCGGGCACACCTGCACACACAAGGAACAGTCCACACATGACCCCAAATTGGCAGCCACTAAATCCGTCTTTTTAGAGCGCGGTCCACGGGGCTCTCCACGCGCCACGTCATAGGTCACGATCAAGGTGTCATGGTCAAACATGGCGCTTTGAAAACGTGCGTACGGGCACATGTACTTACACACCTGCTCACGCATAAAGCCAGCATTACCGTAGGTGGCGAAGGCATAGAAAAAGACCCAGAAAGACTCCCACGCACTCAAATGCACTGAGAGCGAAGACAACAGCAACTCCCGAATGGGCGTGAAATAGCCCACGAACGTAAAACCAGTCCATAGCGACAACACAACCCACGCCGTGTGTTTGTAAGTTTTTTTCGCTAGTTTCTTGGCAGAAAATCCAGCGTCGTCTAAACGCATGCGCGCAGAGCGGTCGCCTTCAATTTTGCGTTCTATCCACAAAAATATTTCGCTGTACACCGTCTGTGGGCAGGCGTAGCCACACCACAAACGCCCCGCAACGGCGGTGAACAAAAACAGCGACAAGGCAGCAATCACCAACAAGCCTGTCAAATAAATGAAGTCTTGCGGGTACAGCACCAAACCAAAGATGTAAAAGCGACGCGCTTCTAAATCAAACAACACGGCTTGACGTGCCCCCCACTCGACCCACGGCAAACCATAAAACATGATTTGCGTGATCGCCACCACCACCCAACGCCAATATGCAAAGATGCCTTCGACCGAACGCGGGTAGATTTTTTTGGCCGCCGCATACAGCGACACCATGGTGTCGTCATCTGGGGCAACGGGCTGAATAGGAATGACTTTTGGAGTCTCGTTTTTACCGTGACTCATGCCAACGCATCCCACGCCTTGAGGGCTTCAGCGGCATACATCAGTGCAGGGCCACCGCCCATGTAGACGCAAATGGTCAACATTTCTTCCAGCTCTTCGCGCGTACATCCCAGCTTGCGCAAAGCCTTGACATGAAAACCCACACACCCCGAACAATGCTGGGTTATGCCGATTGCCAACGCCATCAGTTCTTTGTGTTTGGCGCTGATGGCACCTTCAGCCATAGAGGCACGGGCCAATTGACCAAAACCTTGCATGGCTTCAGATTGCGATTTGCGAAATGGCGTCAGCGATTCGTTGATGTTTTGTATCAAACTGGCGTGATCAAAGGTACTCATGGTCAATTTCTTTCAATGTCATGCAGACTACGCATGCTAGATGTGGACAAAGTCGAAACGGTTGAGATAGCTCAAGCGCGAAGACGTTTTTTAGCAGGCGATGTCAATGGCCAAGCCTGTTCTAAATATTGCTGGGTGATGCGATCGCACACCAAATCGCACAAGGCGTAGATGGTGGGATCGGCAATTTGGTAATACACACTGGTGCCACGGCCTTCACGTTTGACAAAGCCCTGCTGCATCAACATGGCCAAGTGACGTGACATATTAGCGGCGGTGTAGCCACATGCCTGCGCCAATTCACCCACGTTGTGCTCCTTATGGCGTAGCAAATTCAAGATACGTAAACGTGTGGGTTCAGCCAAGGCTTGAAAGTAATTTGCCACACGATCAATGGCTTGATTTGGAAGTTGCGTCATGCTGAAATTGTAAATATATTTAAGCCATTGATTATTTAATTGTTTAATTAAATAATCCATCAATTATTTATAAAATGCAACCCATGAACGATTCCAAACTCAGAATTTCAGGCCGATTGGCGCGTTTGTTTCAAACTTCACAAATCACACCGTTGCTGGCCTTGGTGTGTTTTCTGCTCGGTGTTTTTGCTGTTTGGGTGACGCCACGTGAAGAGGAACCACAAATCAACGTCACCATGGCCAATGTGCTGATACCGTTTCCTGGCGCCTCTGTGAAAGACGTAGAACAGATGGTGTCCGTGCCCGCTGAGCAAGTGCTGTCACAAATTGCGGGGGTTGAACATGTGATGTCGGTGTCGCAGCCCGGCATGTCCGTCATCACCGTGCAATACAAAGTGGGCGTGCCACGTACAGAGGCGCTGGTACGTTTGTATGACACAGTCAACTCGCACGCCGACTGGCTTCCCAAAGGCTTAGGGGTGATGCAACCACTCATCAAACCCAAAGGCATTGATGATGTGCCAATTTTGACGCTCACCTTGCACGGCAAAGACCGCGATCTGAGTGCATTCGAGTTGGAACGTGTGGCACAAAACATCGAAATTGACTTGAAGCGCGTCAAAGGCACACGTGAAGTCACCACACTGGGAGGGCCATCACGCGCCATCCAAATCGACATCCATCCCACACGCATGCAAGCCGCTGGCATCACGGTTCCGGAGTTGCGTGTGGCATTGCAATCAGCGCACCTAGGTGCGCCAGTGGGTGACTTGCTGGTAGGACAAGAAGCGATTGCCATCGAATCAGGTCCGTTTCTAAGCAATGCCAAAGATGTCGCCAACTTGGTGGTGGGGGTGCGTGCTGGCAACCCCATCTTGGTTCAAGACATTGCCCAGGTACGTGATGGTGGCGCACAAGCAAACACTGCGGTGTGGCACGGCGTTTCTGGGTTGAAGCCAGTGGAACGCACAGCCGTGACCATCGCCATCACCAAGAAACCGGGCGAGAACGCCATCGAAGTTGCCAACGCTGTGTTGCAGCAAGTGGCTTTTTTAAAGAACAGCAAAATCCCCTCAAACGTAGATGTGACTGAAACGCGTAACTACGGTGAAACAGCAAACGACAAAGCAAAGAAGTTGATTCAAAAGCTGCTGTTCGCGACGGCATCCGTCGTTGCGTTGGTGTTCATTGCGCTAGGCCGACGAGAAGCAGCCATCGTTGGGACCGCTGTGATTTTGACGCTGACCGTGACCTTGTTTGCCTCATGGGCTTGGGGCTTCACACTCAACCGGGTGTCGCTGTTTGCGTTGATTTTTTCAATTGGCATCTTGGTTGACGACGCCATTGTGGTGGTGGAAAACATCCATCGCCATCAAGCATTGTTTCCGCATCAAACCCTCACACAAATCATTCCTGCAGCTGTGGATGAGGTCGGCTCACCCACCATTCTTGCCACGTTCACCGTGATTGCCGCCTTGTTGCCTATGGCGTTTGTGAGTGGTCTGATGGGGCCTTACATGAGTCCGATCCCCATCAATGCCAGCATGGGCATGTTGTTGTCGCTGGCCGTGGCTTTTGTCGTCACACCTTGGCTGGCACGCATGTGGATGAAAACCGTCCCCGCACACACGCACACCGAGGACAGTCGATTCAAAGAAGGGTTAAAGCGTTTCTTCTTAAGGGTGTTCACACCTTTTCTGAACCACATCACCGGATATCGCAACCGCTGGATGCTGGGGCTTGCAGTGCTGAGTGCCATCCTGCTCTCTGTCGCATTACCTGTGACAGGTTGGGTCGCCTTGAAGATGCTACCGTTTGACAACAAGTCAGAGTTTCAAGTGGTCGTCGACATGCCTGCTGGCACACGCTTGGAAGAAACTGAAAAAGTTTTACACGCTTTGGGCGCGCATTTGGCGACCGTACCCGAGGTGACGAACTACCAAGCCTACGCAGGCTTGAGTGCTCCCATCAATTTCAACGGATTGGTGCGCCAATACTATTTGCGTCACGGTGGCAACGTAGGTGACATTCAAGTCAACTTACAAGACAAACATTTGCGCAAAGCACAAAGCCACATCATTGCCATGCGTGAACGCCCTGCGTTGCAAGCCATCGGCAAACAGTTCAACGCAAATGTAAAAGTGATCGAAGTTCCACCTGGCCCACCCGTGCTAGCCCCCATCGTTGCAGAGGTATATGGCCCCACCGACGAAGGTCGCTACCAAGTTGCCAAGTCGGTACGCGCTCTGTTCAGTCAACAAACTGGGGTGGTCGATGTGGACGACAGCACCATCAGCGCAGCACCACGTCACGTGTTGCTGATCAACCGCCAAAAGGCTGCACAAATGGGGGTGTCGCAACAAGCCATTGTCAGCACCTTGCATGCGGCGTTGGCTGGCGAATCTACTGTGTATGCACACGACCAAAGCAAATATGCAGGCGCCATCGTCATCCGATTGCCTAAAAGCGAACAAGACTCCTTGGACAAACTGCTGAGCCTAGGCGTGCGCAACTCACAACGCGAAATCGTACCGATTCGGCAATTGGTGACCATCAGCGATACACAACGCGAACAAACGATTTATCACAAAGACTTGCTCCCCGTCACCTATGTAGTCGGCGACATGGCAGGCAAAGTAGACAGCCCTCTGTATGGCATGTTTGGCATGCGCGGGGGGTTGAGCCAACTGGTCGCCCCCAACGGAAAAACGGTGGCCGAATACTTTATCCAAGCACCCGCAGACCCTTACCAACACTATGCCGTCAAGTGGGATGGTGAATGGCAAATGACCTACGAAACGTTCCGCGATATGGGCGCGGCATACGCCGTAGGCTTGATCCTCATTTATTTGTTGGTGGTGGCGCAGTTTGGCTCGTACTTGGTACCGCTCATCATCATGGCGCCCATTCCACTCACCATCATCGGCGTGATGCCCGGCCACGCATTGTTGGGTGCACCCTACACCGCCACGTCCATGATCGGCATGATTGCATTGGCCGGCATCATTGTGCGTAACTCGATTTTGTTGGTGGACTTCATCCGCTTGCAGGTGTCACAAGGCATGGCCTTGAAAGACGCTGTGGTGGCCTCTGCAGTCACACGCGCGCAACCCATTGTGCTGACAGGTTTGGCCGCGATGATGGGAGCGTTCTTCATCTTGGATGATCCAATTTTTAACGGCCTTGCCATCTCGCTCATCTTTGGAATCTTCGTCTCAACCGTGCTCACCTTGGTGGTGATTCCTTTGCTCTATTACATGGCTTTTCATCATGAGGCCAACTCAGCTGTGTCAGGAGAAATTGTATGAATCGTTTGAAACTCACCATCGCTTTATGTTTGGCAGGTATGGTCTCCGCGACTCACGCCACCGACTTGCTGAGTGCTTGGCAAAGCGCACAAACGCGCGACCCCGAAATCGCCGCGGCGCGTGCTGTGTATGAACAAGTATCGTTACGCCAAGAACAGGCAAACGCTTTATGGGCCCCTGTGGTGTCTGCGGGTGGCACTTTGGGTTTAGGAGGAGCAGACAGCCGCACCAAAGGCGCTGAAGCCATGGGGCAAAGCGATGTGACCTTCAAAACCAATGTCAATGTGGGTGCGTTGACACGTGCCAGCATTGGCGCACAAAAAGCATGGATCAGCCCTGAGCGCGAAGCACAAAGTCAGCAACTCAATTTGTCGGCGCAAGTGGCCCAAGCACAGTGGCAACAAGCGCAACAAGCGCTCATCCTGCGAACGGCACAAAAATACTTTGATGTCTTGAGTGCCCAACTCACGCTCAACATTTTTCAGCGTCAGCAAAAAGCTGTGCAGTTGGCGGCAGCTGAAATCAACAAACGCCAAAAAATTGGCGATGCCAGCATGATGGATGTGCAAGAGGCTGCCGCACACGCATCTGAAATTCATGCGCAAGTGCTGACTTACGAAAACCATTTAGCCATGAAAAAAGTGGCTTATCGCCAGCTGGTCGGTCAAGAGCCAGAGCATCTCATGTCGATGGCTGATGCGAACCTCGCACCGTCCAACCTAGGCAACGTCAACATTTGGGTAGAACGCGCCAAACAGCAATCACCTCAACTCCACATGCTGCAGTTGCAGCAAGCCATTCAAGGTCAAGAAGTCAAGCGCGTCAAGGCTGGCAACGCCTTGACCGTCGATTGGGTTGCACAAGCAAACATGGATCGTTTGATGGGTCAAGGCATGTACGGCTCAGCCAGCAACCAGATGCTGCAATACATGGTGGGGGTTCAGCTCAATGCACCATTGAGCACGGGTGGCATGGTGGAAGCGCGCGAGCGAGAAGCGTTGAAACAAGTCGAAAAGCTTCGCTATGACCAAGAAGCTGCCGAACTACAAGTAGAACAACAAGTCCGCGATGCTTGGCAAAATCTCAATTCCGCGCAAGCCCGTCTACAAGCATTGACTCAGTCAGAACAATTCAGCAAAGCGCGCTTGCTCGCCACCCGACAAGCCCATCGCACGGGCGCACGCACAACCAACGAATGGCTGGGTGCAGAGCACGATGCCGCGCAGGCCGAATTGGCACTGATGCATTTACGCATTCAAACCGCACTGGATCAATTGCGATTGCATGCCGCCAGCGGAGAGTTGACTGAAGCACAGCTCAAACAAGTCAATGCTTTGTTGCGATAACTACAAACCGCATTGAGTATTCAGGGAAATCCCTTGAGCATCAAACAAATCAAGCGCCTTAGAATTTATTTATAAGCATTCAATGAATTAATGAAATCAAGGACTCACACTATGAAGAAATTTTTCGCCTTCGCCCTCGCGGTCTGTGCCACGACTGGCGCATGGGCCAGCAGTGATTTGGCCAAAAAAAACAACTGCTTGTCCTGCCATGCCGTAGACAAAAAATTGGTGGGCCCTGCCTACCAAGATGTCGCCAAAAAATACGCAGGCCAAGCTGATGCTGAAGCCACAGTTGCCAAAAACATCAAAGCCGGTGGCAGCGGCAAATGGGGCCCTATCCCCATGCCTCCACAAGCGCAATTGAGCGATGCAGATGCCAAAACCCTTGCCGCTTGGGTTTTAGGTGGCGCCAAATAAAACGACGGCTACGCATACTTTTTTGAGCTTCCTTTGGGAGGCTCTTTTTTCAGACCGAGACAAAGAAAGACCACGATGAAATTGAACTTCACACACCTCTTGGCGACCATTGGATTAGCCATGGTGGGATTACACAGCGCCGCTGCTGAACCTGAGTATCTGCGCATCATCGGGACCGACACCAAATTTGTCGTGAAGAACGCCAAAGGCGAAGAACAAGAAATCAAACGGGTCATGACCCCTTGCGCCAAAAACAAAGGTTGGTTGCAGCCCTTGGTTCCCGTGCCTGGCGTGAACCCCGTGACTGAAATTGAAATGCTCAACGCCATGAATGACCGTGATGCGATGCTGGTCGACATGCGTGAACCCGAAGATCGCGCAGCAGGCACCATTCCTGGCTCACACCACATCGTCTATACCGAGGTGTCGGCGCGCATGGACGAGATGGGTTGCAAAAAAACAGCCAAGGGATGGGACTGTGCAGGCGCAAAAAAAGTGTTCGCCTTCTGCAATGGCCCCGTTTGCCCACAAAGCCCCACAGCCATTCAGGCCATGACACGTGACGGCTTTCCTGCTCACAAAATTTATTACTATCGCGGCGGTATGTTGGATTGGGCAGCATTGGGCTTCCCCGTCCTCAAGGGCGATTTTTAAAAGGCATTTCATGCACACCAATTGGATTCAAGACACACAAGCTTTGCTTAACAGCACCAACGACGCAGCCCCCACACGCCGTCTGGCCTTGCAAACGGCATTGGGCTTGGGCTACGCCGCGTCGGCCATGCCTTTGATGGCACAAACGGCGATCAAAACATCGGGTGACGGCTTGATCGAAGGCGAAGTGACGATTGATGTCAACGGTTTCAAAATGCCTGCCTACCGCTCGGCTCCAAAAGGTAAAACCAATTTACCTGTGGTCTTGGTGATCTCTGAAATTTTTGGCGTGCATGAATACATTGCCGATGTGACACGTCGCTTTGCCCAAGCCGGCTACTTGGCCATTGCACCTGAATTGTTTGTGCGCCAAGGTGACCCCAGTGCATACGGCGAAATGGCGAAGCTGATTTCTGAAGTCATCTCCAAAGTGCCAGATGCACAAGTGATGGCTGACTTAGATGCCACCGTCGCTTGGGCAGCGCAGCATGGTGGCAATGCCAATCGCATTGCCATGACGGGTTTTTGCTGGGGTGGTCGCATCACGTGGTTGTATGCAACGCATAATCCAAAACTCAAAGCTGGCGTGGCTTGGTATGGTCGCCTCGAAGGTCAAACCAATGCCAACAACCCAAAACACCCAATTGATTTGGTCGCTCATCTGAAAGCACCCGTGCTGGGTTTGTACGGCGGCGAGGATGCAGGCATCCCTGTCACGTCGATCAACCAAATGAAAGAAGCCTTGGCACAAGCTGCCAACCAAGGCAACCCAGCAGCCAAGGCCTCAGAGTTTGTGTTGTATCCAGATGCGCCGCATGCCTTCCATGCCGATTACCGTTCGAGCTTTCGAGCTGCACCTGCGGCAGATGGTTGGCGCCGCGCCATCGCTTGGTTCAAGCAATACGTTTAAGCCATGAACACCCGTGCTTTGCGCGGGGTGAGCACCAGCGTTTCTCCCTCCGCAAAGCCCTGTTCGTAAAACTGAGACGCAGGAATTTGCGCTTCGATGATCTGCTCATCCGAAGGGCTATCCCCTTGCGAAGCCACCAACTCCAAACGCGCAATCGGCCCCACCACAATGGTTCGGGTCAACTTCGCAAGGATGCCTCCTTCTTCTGTCTCGCCCTGCGTGTAGCGACGCACGTCCAAGTCGTGTGGACGCACATATGCAAATGCTTTGGCATCTTGCGCAGCGTGGTGCTCAGGGCTGGCTACGCGCACGGTTTGATCTTCTACCCCGATGTGCATTTCGCCTTCGTGGGCACGTCCATGAAACAAGTTCACGTCACCTAAAAAACCGTACACAAAAGGACTCGCAGGGTGCTCCCACACCTCTTGGGGTGAGCCAACTTGCTCCACATGGCCTTTGTTCATCACCACCACACGGTCGGCCACCTCTAAGGCTTCTTCTTGGTCATGTGTGACAAAAATCGTGGTGACATTCAAATCATCATGCAAGCGGCGCAACCAGCGACGCAATTCTTTGCGCACCTTGGCGTCCAACGCACCAAAGGGTTCATCAAGGAGCAGCACTTTGGGCTCAACCGCCAGAGCACGGGCCAACGCAATGCGCTGGCGTTGGCCACCAGACAGCTGTGAAGGGTAGCGGTCAGCCAACCAATCGAGCTGCACCAGACTCAACAAGTCATGCACCTTCTTTTTGATCTGCTCTTCACTCGGGCGTTCACTGCGTGGTTTCACGCGCAAGCCAAAGGCCACGTTCTCAAACACGGTCATGTGACGGAACAAGGCGTAGTGTTGAAACACAAAACCCACTTGGCGCTCACGCACGTGCACGTGCGTGGTGTCTTCACCGCTGAACAAAATAGTGCCACTGTCTGCCGACTCTAAGCCTGCAATGATGCGCAACAGTGTGGTCTTGCCGCAGCCGGATGGCCCCAACAAGGCGATCAACTCACCGGAGTGGATGTCAAGGCTCACATCGCCCAGCGCTTGGAAGTCGCCAAACTGTTTGTGGATGTTTCTGATTTCAATGCTCATGATTCGATACTCGTATTTCTAATGTCACGTGGTTCACGCATGTGGGTTTTCTTGTGGCAGATCTGCCGCAGCATTCAGCTCACGCGCATGACGCCACTCGACCACCGACTTGATCGCCAAAGTCACCAATGCCAACAGCGCCAACAACGAAGCCACGGCAAACGCGGCCACCGACTGGTATTCGTTGTACAAAATTTCGACGTGCAAAGGCATGGTGTTGGTCTGTCCACGGATGTGGCCTGAAACCACCGACACCGCGCCAAACTCACCCATGGCACGGGCGTTACACAAAATGACACCGTAAATCAAACCCCACTTGATGTTGGGCAGCGTGACGTACCAAAAGGTTTGCCAACCTGTGGCCCCCAACACAATGGCTGCTTGCTCTTCGTCATTGCCCTGCGCTTGCATGAGCGGAATCAACTCGCGTGCAATGAAAGGAAAGGTCACAAACACTGTGGCCAACACAATGCCGGGCACAGCAAACACAATTTGAATGTCATGCGCTTGCAACCATGGGCCAAACCACCCCTGCGCGCCAAACATCAGCACATAAATCAAACCCGCCACCACCGGCGACACAGAGAACGGCAAGTCCACCAAGGTGGTCAAAAAGGCTTTGCCTGTGAACTCATATTTGGCAATCGCCCAAGCAGCAGCAACACCAAACAACAAGTTCAAAGGCACGGCGATCAGCGCGGTGAGGAACGTCAAGCGAATCGCAGACCAAGCATCTGGCTCTTGCAAAGCCTGCCAATACGCTTCCATCCCTTTGCGCAAGGCTTCAGTGAAAACGGCAGCCAAAGGCAACACCAAAAAGAAAAACATGAACGTCAATGCCACGCCGATCAGGCTGTAGCGTACCCACGCAGGCTCGGTTGTGCCAGCTTGTGCACGACGCACAGATGGATTCAAAGTCGTGCTCATGCCGGTGCTCCTGTGCGCTTGCGTTGCCACGCCTGCAATGCGTTGATGACCAACAACAAGATGAATGAAATCACCAACATCACCACCGCCACGGCGGTGGCTCCCGCGTAGTCGTATTGCTCTAACTTGCCAATGATGATGAGTGGCGTGATTTCGGACACCATGGGCATATTGCCAGCAATAAAAATCACCGAACCGTATTCACCAATCGCGCGTGCAAACGCCATCGCAAAACCTGTCAACAACGCAGGCGCGATGGATGGAAAAATCACACGGCTAAAGGTTTGCCAACGCGTGGCCCCCAAACACGTGGCGGCTTCTTCCAGCTCCTTCTCGGCATCTTCCAAGACCGGCTGTACGGTACGCACCACAAACGGTAAACCAATGAAGATGAGTGCAATCACCACACCATTGGGGTTGAAGGCCAGTTGAATCCCCATGGGCTCTAAATACTGCCCGACCCAACCGTTACCGGCCAGCAACGCAGTGAGCGAAATGCCAGCCACCGCCGTGGGGAGTGCAAAAGGCAAATCAACCAAGGCATCGACCACTTTTTTGCCAAAGAAGTTGTAGCGCACCAGCACCCATGCCACCAGCAAGCCAAACACCACATTGACCAACGCTGCGATGAACGATGCACCAAACGTGAGTCGATACGACGCCATGACACGCGGGCCGGTAACGGCAGCCCAAAACTGTTCCCATGTGAGCGTGAACGTTTTGAACACCAAAGCAGAGAGCGGAATCAACACAATCAAGCTCAAGTAGGTGAGCGTGAAGCCCAGGGTGATGTTGAAACCGGGAAGCACACGCGCAGCCTTATGACCGCGCGGTAAAGAAAACAATGCCATGAAAAATTACTTCACCGTGTAAATCTTGTCGAACTGCCCACCGTCGTTGAAGTGGACTTTTTGCGCTTCACTGAGTGAACCGAAATACTCGCTCACAGGCACCAGCTGAATGGGCTTGAATGTCGCGGCGTATTTTTTCAACAGTGCAGGTGAACGAGGACGCAGGGCATGTTTGGCTGCAATTTCTTGTGCTTCGTCTGAATACAAATAGTTCAGATAGGCCTTGGCCAATTCGCCTGTGCCCTTCTTCGCCACGGTGCGCTCCACCACGGCCACTGGGTTTTCAGCAATGATGCTCACCGAGGGATGGATGGCATCCACCTTGCCTTCACCAAACTCACGGTCCACAGAGACCACTTCTGATTCAAACGTGACCAACACATCGCCGATGTTGCGTTGCAAGAAGATGGTGGTGGCATCGCGCCCCCCTTTTGCCAGCACGGGCACGTTCTTGAAAAGTTTGCCAACAAACTCTGCAGCACCCGCATCGTTCATGCCTTTTTTACGGGCATACGCCCAAGCCGCCAGATACGCCATACGGCCATTGCCACCTGTTTTAGGGTTGACGATGATGACTTGCACACCGGGCTTGACCAAATCGTCCCAGTCTTTGATGCCCTTGGGGTTGCCATTGCGTGTCAAGAACAACATGGTCGAGGTGGTGGGCGACGCGTTGTTAGGAAACTTTTTCGCCCAATCTTTGGCCACCACGCCTGTGCTCGCTAAAAACTCAATGTCCGTGGTGGTGTTCATGGTCACCACGTCGGCCTCCAAACCGTCGTTCACCGCACGCGCTTGCGCGCTCGAGCCCCCGTGGGCTTGGTCAATTTTGACGTCTTTGCCTGTGGTCTTTTTGTAATGAGCCACAAATGCGGCGTTGTAGTCTTTGTAAAACTCGCGGGCCACGTCATACGACGCATTAAGCAAGGTTTGCGCAGAAGCCCATGAACTGACCGTCAATAAGGCTGCGGCTAATGTGGTGTGTAGAAATTTTTTCATACAGCGTGAAGCTCCAAAGAATGAGAAGACGTATGGGGTGTCGCAGGTTTGAACTGCAAAGGCTCCCCCACCAAAGACTGCAACAGCGCAAGGCCCAAAGGCCATGCACCAAAACCTGATTCGATGTTGATGTGCCCCGCATTTTGCAAGCGCACAAATTCACTGCCCCATGCACGGGCATACGCCCCCGCAGTACGGACAGGACAAAACGGGTCATTGCTGCTGGCCACCAACACACTGCGATAAGGCAAAGCGTGGTACGGCACAGGTGCAAAGTCAACCAAGGGCGCACGACGCTCAGGGTCTGCCGGCGCCACAAGCAACGCGCCTTGAATGCGCTCGCTCACCTCAGACGACAGGTGTGTGGTGGCAATGCTGCCCAAACTGTGAGCCACCACCACCACTGGGCCGTTTTGCGCAAGGATGGTCTCACCAATGCGGCCCACCCATGCGCTGCGTGTAGGAGAAATCCAGTTGTCTTGCTGCACGCGCACTGCGCCGACGATGGCATCAGCCCACAGGCTTTGCCAATGGGCGGGACCTGAATCGCGCCAACCAGGAACAATGACGATGGTGGGTGTGTGAGACATGGCCGCGATTGTGGGCCGCCATGGCGCAAACTCAAACGACTGTTTATTTGTTAGTTAATAACGCATCCGTATAAAGAAAAAAGCCCGCAATCATGCGGGCTTTCAGCGCTTGAGTTGCGATCCTCTTACAGAATTTGAGCGGCCTCATCGAATGCCAAACGTGGCCCACGTGGGTGCACCCCCACAGGATCAGCCACACCCAGGTTGATGAGGAAGTTGGCTTTGAAACGACCATCGGGGAAGAATGCATCGTTCACGGCTTGGGGGTTAAAGCCAGACATGGCACCACAGTCCAAACCCAGAGCACGTGCAGCCAAGATCAGGTAGGCGCCTTGCATGCTGCTGTTGCGTGCGGCTGTGGCCTCGGTCATTGCGGGGTTGGCATCAAACAAAGGTTTGGCGTCGTAGCCAGGAAATTGGGTTGGCAGATGCTCGTGAAAGCGCGTGTCTTGTGCAACGATGACTGTCACGGCAGCACTCTCGACTTGCGGCACGTTGCCGAGCATCAGTGCAGGGATGAGCTTGGCCTTGGCTTGCGCAGTTTTGACAAACACATAGCGTGCAGGTTGCGCGTTGAAAGCGGTGGGCCCCCACTTCAGCAAGTCGTAAAGCTGATGGATGGTCTCATCCAACACGGGAATGTTTTGAAATGCGTGAACCGTGCGCGCTTGGCGAAACAGTTGATCGAGCGATGCGTCATTGAGGACGTTGAGAGACATGAGGATTTCCTGAGAAATAAAAAAAAACGGCAGGTGGCAATCATGCCACGCCACCGTTAACGGAGCCCAGAAGCAGGGTAAATCCGTCGCCCCCGTTTAGAGCTTGGCAATCGAGACTTCGGTCGACTTGACCAAAGCCACGACTTCCGAGCCAATGGCCAAACCAAGGTCATCCACCGAACGTGTGGTGATGACCGAGGTGACGATGCCCCAAGGGGTTTCGACATCAATTTCAGACACGACATCGCCGCGAATGATTTCGCGCACTTTGCCTTTGAATTGGTTGCGAACGTTGATGGCTTGAATGGACATGGGTTTCTCCTTTGAAAGTCCGTGATGAAAATTTGTTAAATCGCCCAACGCAAACCGTGCGCAGGTAAGCCGAGCCAAGCTTCGTCATGGGCGGGGCATTGTGTTTCGTCTGCGTGTTGCAGCACGCGGTCCAAGATGCGTTTTTCCAAAGCGGCAAATCGGGCATCGCCGCGGGAGCGTGGACGCGGTAAATCAACACGCTCATCAAACGACACCGAGCCGTCCTCAATCAAGATGATGCGGTCAGCCAAAGCCACGGCCTCTTGCACATCGTGTGTGACGAGCAACGCGGTGAAACCGTTGTCGTGCCAGAGCTGTTCAATGAGGGCGTGCATCTCAATGCGGGTGAGTGCATCCAACGCACCGAGCGGTTCGTCGAGCAACAACAAACGTGGGTTATGCACCAAGGCACGGGCCAAGGCCACACGTTGACGCTGACCGCCTGAGAGTTTGGCGGGCCATTCGTTCAATCGGTCCCCCAGACCCACTTGCGCCAGCACGTGGGCAGCGTTGTCACGTTGGGCCTCTGGCAATCCGAGGGCTACGTTGTCCGCCACACGTTGCCAAGGCAACAAACGCGCTTCTTGAAACATGATGCGGGTGTCGTCGCGCAAGCCGGTCACATCGTGCCCATCGACTTGTAGCTTGCCTTGTGTCGCAGATTCGAGCCCTGCCACCAAACGCAGCAAGGTGCTTTTGCCACAACCACTGCGCCCGACGATCGCTAAAAACTCACCGGGTTCGATGGTGAGATCCGTGTTGTGCAGCACTTGGCGCTGGCCATAGGCCTTGCCTAAGTTTTGAATGTGAAGGCGAACACCACCTGCGGGAGTCGAAGCTGTCGTGAATGTGTTGTGTGTCATCGCTGTCTTTCCATCATTGGTAACCGGGATGCCAACGCAACCAGTAACGCTCAAGCCCCTTGGCAAACACATCGGCCAATTTGCCAAGCACGGCGTAGAGCAAGATCCCCACCAACACCACATCGGTTTGCAAAAATTCGCGAGCATTCATGGTGAGGTAGCCAATGCCCGCTTGCGCAGAAATGGTTTCAGCCACGATCAAGATGACCCACATCAAGCCCAGCGAAAAGCGCAAGCCCACTAGGATGGAAGACAAGGCGCCGGGCAAGATGATGTGTCGGTACAAGCCCCACTGCGACAGGCCATAGGTGCGACCCATTTCAATCAAACCTGCATCCACATTGCGAATACCGTGGAAGGTGTTGATGTAAATCGGAAAGAACACGGCCACTGAGATCAAAAACAATTTGGCAGTTTCATCAATGCCAAACCACAAAATGACCAAAGGAATGAGTGCCAGCGCGGGGATGTTTCGCACCATCTGAATGGTGGAGTCCAGCAAGGTTTCCGCCCAACGGATAGAACCCGTCAAGAGCCCCAGCGCCAAACCCAAACCACCACCCACAGCAAGCCCAAGCAGCGCACGACCTGCACTGATTTGCACATGTTTCCAGAGCTCACCCGATTCGGCCAACACCCATGCAGCGTCCAACACCGAGAGCGGTGCAGGCAAAACGCGCACAGAAATCCACCCATGCACAGAGGAGATTTGCCAAACACTCACCAAAAGCAGCGGAACCAGCCAAGGCAAGAGCCGTTGAAACACGGCGTACGAAAAGCTGCGTAATTTCCCCCACGGAAACCAAACGCCTTGCGTGCCATACCACGTGGCTTGCAAGAGGCCTGACTCCATCGCGGCGAAGGCAGCGAGCTGTTGATCAGAAGAACGTGACATACTGCACCTGCTTAACTTTGCGACGCACGTTTTTCAACCGGCACGATGTGGTTGGCCATCACCTCACCGAAGGGGCTGACCAAATTCACATTCGCAGCAGCAGCGGGGGCTTGCACACCAATATGTGGGAACACCAACTCGGCAAAGCGATAGGTTTCTTCCAAATGTGGATAGCCCGACAGCACAAAGGTTTCGGCACCGATGGCCTCGTATTCTTTGAGTCGTTTGGCAATGGTTTCGCCATCGCCCACCAAGGCCGTGCCAGCACCACCCCGTACCAAACCCACACCAGCCCATAAGTTGGGGCTGATTTCGAGCTTGCTGCGGTTGCCACCGTGCAGCTCGCGCATGCGACGTTGACCTTCAGAGTCCATACTGGCCAAGCCTGCTTGCGCCTTGGCGATGGTGGCATCGTCCAAATGTTTGATAAGGTCTTCTGCCGCAGCCCAAGCTTCCTCGTTGGTCTCGCGTGGAATCACGTGCAAACGCACACCGAGCTTGACCTTGCGGCCATGTTTGGCCGCACGCTTGCGAATGTCGTCAAACTTTTTCTCCACCTCCGCAGGAGGTTCACCCCAGGTGAGGTAGAGCTCAACTTTCTCAGCCGCCAAGTCGTGTGCGGCGTTGGATGAACCACCAAAATAAATCGGTGGGTAGGGGCGCTGCACAGGCGCAAAGAGTTGACGTGCGCCTTTGACCTTGAGGTGTTTACCTTCATAGTCCACGGTTTCGCCAGACAACACACGTGTGTAAATGTCCAAAAACTCGCGGGCATGTTCGTAGCGTTCGTCGTGACTCAAAAATGTGCCATCCGCTTCCAAGTCACTGCTGTCACCGCCCGCCACCAAGTTGACCAGCAAGCGTCCTTCGCTGAGTCGATCAAAAGTTGCGGTTTGGCGTGCAGCCACCGTCGGCGACATGATGCTGGGACGCAGCGCCACCAAAAACTTCAAACGTTGCGTGACAGGAATCAAACTCGCTGCGGCAATCCATGGGTCTTCGCATGAACGGCCTGTGGGCAACAACACGCCGCCATAGCCGAGTTTGTCCGCCGCTTGCGCGATTTGCTTCATGTAGTGGTGATCCACAGCGCGTGCGCCTTGTGAAGTGCCAAGGTAACGGCCATCGCCGTGCAAAGGAATAAACCAAAAAATGTTCATGATGTTTTCTGAGTGAGGGTTAAAAATGAATCGGAATCAAAGTTGAATCAATGTGCAAACCGCCAAACGATGTCGGCCACACGCACGTGCTTAGGAACCAACGCCAAGCGCGCAAAGGCATCGGCCACTTGTTGTTGACTGCTCACAGCCTGAGCCGTGAGCAAACCCACGGGAGAGCGGGGACGACGCTTTAAAAACAGACTGACCACACCAGCATCTAAGCCGCTGAAACTGGCAATCAATTTGATGGCTTCAGGACGGTGCTCCTGCGCAAAACGGTCGGCACGGCTGAGTTCGTCAAACAGCGCCGTCAACACCTCTGGGTACTGATTGGCGAAGGCTGTCGAGGACAGGTAAAACGAGTTGTTCCCAGACAAGCCCTGCCCCGTGGTGATGACACGAGTGGGCAAGGCCAACTCCGTGGCGGCATAAAACGGATCCCAAATTACCCAGGCATCCACACTCTTGCGCTCAAAGGCAGCGCGTGCATCGGCAGGGGCAAGGTAAATGGGCTGAATGTTATGCCACGACAAACCTACCTTCTCAACGGCACGCACCAACAGATAGTGCGCGCTTGAGCCTTTTTGCAAGGCAATTTTTTTACCTTTCAAGTCAGCCAAAGTTTTGATGGGCGAGTCTTGCAACACCAAGATGGCCGAGCTTTCAGGCTTGGCGGGCTCGGCCCCCACGTAGTACAAATCTTTGCCCGCGGCTTGCGCAAACACAGGCGGCGCATCGCCGGTCAAACCAAACTCCAAGGCTCCGACGGACAAAGCTTCAAGCAGTTGAGGCCCGGCTGGAAATTCAATCCACGACACCTTGGTGTTTGGAAAGCGTTTTTCCAACGCCCCCTGTTGTTTCAAAATCACCAAGTTCACGGCTGACTTTTGATAACCAATGCGCAACTGCTCAAGTGGTTTAGATGCTGCAGCGGCTTTGGTTTGCGCGAAAGCACTGGGCGTGGTGAAAGGTGCGGTCAACCCCCACGCGCCCGCCGACACGGCCAACATGCGCAACAGTTCACGACGGTTGCTGGTGGGGGTGAGCGTTTTAGGCTCTGTGTTGAACACTTCATGTGGCATGACAACTCCTATGATTTTTCTGTTCAACTCAAACTCACCGGTGCGGCGTGCAAGAGGTTGAGTTTTTTAGGAATGAGCTTGAGCTCAAAGAAGGTGTCGGCAATGCTTTGTTGCTCTGCCAAGATGCCCTGCGTGATGGGTGCCGTGCCATATGCTGCGCGACCCACAAAGACTTCCGTGATGCTTTTGTCTAAGCCCAACACCTGCGACAACTCAACCGCAGCAGCTGGTTTGTTTTTTGAAATCCACGTGTCAATGCTGTTCACCTCTTCAATCGCAATGCGCAGCACATCGGTGTTGTGCGTTGCAAATTCACGCGAGGTGAAGTAGTACTGCCGGTTGTTGGCCACCCCTGTGGCATCCGCCAACAATTGCGCGTCTAAGGTTTTTTGTGCGGAGGCCAAGAACGGGTCCCAAATGATCCAAGCATCCACAGCCCCTTTCTCAAAGGCCGCGCGCGCATCAGGTGGCGGCAGGTGGACCGACTGCACATCGCTGTACTTGAGCCCATGCTTTTCCAACAACTTCACCAAGAAGTACTGCACGTTGGAGCCCTTGTTGTAGGCCACGCGTTTGCCTTTGAGATCGGCCACGGTTTTGATGGCTGAACCTTTGGGCACGATGATGGCTTCCAGCCGTGGGCGAGGCACAGTGGCACCGGCGTAGACCAAAGGCGCACCCGCTGCTTGCGCAAAGATTGGCGGCGCTTCGCCCACATCACCAAAGTCAATCGCGCCCACGTTCAAGGCTTCTAACTGCACGGGTCCAGCGTTGAACTCGGTCCATGTGACGCTCACACCCAATGGGGCCAAACGCTTTTCTAACGTGCCGCGTGCTTTGAGGATAGAGAGCCAACCTTTTTGATGGCCGATGCGCAATGTGCGTGTGGCTTTTTGTGCCAAAGCAGGCAGGCTTGTGCTCGCTGTGACAACGGCCGTCGAAGTAACAGCAGCTTGTACGAGAAATCGGCGGCGAGAAATATCAGATGCGAATGTCATAAAACGTCCTATTCAGTGCGATGTCGATGTGAGTAGCCAAGGCTTCGCCCAGACCGCATTCACAGCGGTTTCAAAAAAGTGAGGAAGGGAGTTAGAAAGACGTTTGCTTTAAGCCAATGCTTCAAGCAAACATGAAGGTGCGCTTAGACACTACATCGCACTTGCGAAAAATGCACATTCGAAAAACGACCCGCATTGGTCAGCGTGGGGGCAATGTGGTCATTGACCAAGGTGGTCACCGCATCATCCAAACGACCCGCAATGTCTTCAGCGACGTGATAGCCGCCTTCAGGGTTGACGACCACTTGAGCGTCCGTGGCATAAATGCCGGGCAAGATGTGCTTGGCACCCAGCGACTGCAGCACGGGTCGCAGCGCGTAGTCCAAGGCCAACATGTGGTGCGGACTACCACCGGTGGCCAGCGGCAACACGGTTTTGCCTTTGAGTGCAGTTTGTGGCAACAAATCTAAAAACACTTTCAACACACCGCTGTAGGCGGCTTTGTAAACCGGTGTCGCCACCACCACGATGTCGGCGGCAGCCACTTGGGCCGTCGCGCGAATCACCGCAGCGTTGCCAAAATCGGCCAGCAACAGTGCTTGAGGCGGTAAGTCGCGCACACGCAAGGTGTCCACCTGTGCACCTCGAAACACCAAACGCTGTCCTGCGGCATCGAGCAATGCAGCGGTACGCGAACGCTCAGAAGGGCTACCTGCAATTAAGAGAACAGACATGGCGATTACTTCTTCAAGTAGATTTGGTCAAAGCTCGCACCATCTGCGAAATGATCCTTGGTGGCTTTGCTCCAGCCGCCGAAAGACTTGTCAATGGTCACCAAGTTCAACTTAGGAAACTGCTTGGCGTACTTGGCTTGTGCTTTGGGCGATGTGGGGCGGTAGAAGTTTTTACCTGCAATGTCTTGCCCTTCGTCGCTGTAGAGATATTCCAAATACGCTTGGGACACAGCGCGTGTGCCTTTTTTATCCACGTTCTTGTCCACCACGGTCACCGCTGGCTCCGCCAAGATCGAGAGCGAGGGCACCACCACATCAAACTTGGCACCAAACTCTTTTTCTAACAAATACGCCTCGTTTTCCCAAGCGATCAGCACATCGCCTTGGTTACGTTGTGCAAATGTGATGGTGGAACCACGCGCACCGGTGTCGAGCACAGGCACGTTGTCGTAGAGTTTTTTGACGAAATCTTTGGCTTTGACATCCCCACCGTATTTGCGTTTGGCAAATTCCCAAGCGGCCAAGTAGTTCCAGCGCGCACCACCGGATGTTTTGGGGTTGGGTGTGATGACGCTGATGCCAGGCTTGACCAAATCGTCCCAATCTTTGATGCCTTTGGGGTTACCTTCGCGCACCACCAAGATGATGGTGGAGGTGTAAGGCGAGCTGTTGTGTGGCAAACGTTTTTGCCAGTCTTTGGGAATGAGTTTGCCGTGTTCATGCAAGGCATCGGTGTCACCGCCCAAAGCCAGCGTGGCCACATCCGCATCCAAACCATCGATGATGGAGCGGGCTTGTTTGCCAGAGCCCCCGTGCGATTGTTTGATGCTGACGTCTTGACCCGTATTGGCCTTCCAATGTTTGGCAAAGGCTTGGTTGAATTCCACATACAGCTCACGGGTGGGGTCATACGACACATTGAGCAAGGTGACGGGTGCAGGCTGCGCAGCTGCGAGGCCGCTCACCACCCAAGCCGTGGCAGCCAATGTTTGTAAAAAGCGTTTGCGCTGAATCATGGTTGTTCCTTTTTGAATTCATCGATCAATTTGCGATGGATGAATTCTTAGCGCAGACGCTTCAAAAGGGAACGACAGAGTTTTTGGTTGTTTATTACCTAAACATCTAAACAGGTCTCAAAGCACATTCAAAGGAATTTTCAAATACGACACACCGTTGGCATCTTTGGGAGGGAACTCACCTGCACGAATGTTGATTTGCACCGCTGGCAAGATCAACACAGGCATGGCGAGCGTCGCATCACGCGCTGTGCGCATGCGCACAAATTCATCCTCGCTGATGCCGTCGTGCAGATGGATATTGTGCGCGCGCTGCTCTGCCACAGTCGTTTCAAATCGAACGGTACGTTCATCAGGGGGGTAGTCGTGACACATGAAAAGTCGTGTGTGCTCGGGCAAGCTCAAAATCTTTCGCACGGAGGCATACAGCGTTTTGGCACAGCCACCAGGAAAGTCACAACGTGCAGATCCCACATCGGGCATGAACAAGGTGTCGCCCACAAACACCGCATCGCCTATTTGGTACGCCACACACGCAGGCGTGTGACCAGGCACCGACAACGCGTGCGCGGTCAACTCACCAATGGCGAAGGTTTCATCTGCTTTCAACAAATGGTCAAACTGCGTGCCATCCTCTTTGAAAGTCGGCTCTAAATGAAAAATACTTTTGAACACATGCTGCACTTGGGTGATGTGTTCGCCAATCGCAGTTTGCCCGCCTAAGCTGGCTTTCAAATAAGGCGCAGCCGTGAGATGGTCGGCATGGGCATGGGTTTCCAAAATCCACTGCACGGTCAATTTTTTCTCACGCACAAATGCAATGACTTGATCGGCAGAGGCTGTGCTCGTGCGTCCTGACTTGGGGTCATAGTCAAGCACTGAGTCAATGATGGCGCAGGCACTGCCTTCTTGCGCGTAGACCACATACGTCACGGTCCACGTGGTGGGATCAAAAATCCCATGAACCATGGGGTTCGAAGCAGCGGGCGTAAAAAGGCTGTGATTCATAAGAGCACAATAATATAGGTAACTTTTAATTCATCTTTATGCAGATTGACTGGTTTCATTTCACGCCCGGGTCATCGTTCATCGGTGGCATCTTGCTGGGCATTGCGGCAAGCGTGCTGTTTTTGAACAGCGGACGCATTTTGGGCATCACAGGCATTTTGGAAGGTGTGCTGGCACCCAAAGCTCAAGATATCTCTTGGCGAATTGCTTTTTTGTTGGGCCTGTTCGCCACACCTTGGGTGGCGAAATGGGTTTTACCGGAAGGGTTCATCCACGCCCCACGCATTGAGGCAAGTTGGGGCATGGTCATCTTGGCGGGTTTGATGGTGGGTGTCGGTACACGTTGGGGCGCGGGGTGTACCAGTGGTCACGGCATTTGCGGCCTGAGTCGCCTGTCCGTGCGCTCGTTGATCGCCACCTTGTCATTCATGGGCACAGGGTTTGTGACTGTGTTTGTCTTGCGTCATCTTTTCTGAGGTACTGACAGATGCAACGTGTGGTTGAGTTTTTATTGGGCCTGCTTTTTGGCATGGGTTTGTTGATCTCTGGCATGACCGATCCGGGAAAAGTTCAAGGATTTCTTGACTTGGCCGGCGCATGGGACCCTTCATTGGCGTTCGTCATGGGCGGCGGCGTTGTCGTGGGGGTGCTTGGATTTGGTGTCGCAAAAACGAAAAGCCGCAGCTTTTCTGGCAACCCTTTTCATTGGCCTGAAATGACGCAGGTGGATCGTCCCTTGGTGCTTGGCAGCTTGATGTTCGGGGTGGGCTGGGGGCTGGCTGGTTTTTGTCCTGGGCCTGCGCTCGTCGCCATGGCCTCCGGCCATGACAAAGCGGTGGTGTTTGTCATCGCGATGATGGTTGGCATGGTGCTGTTTGGTCGTTTTAAAAAAAGAGACAATTGAGGGTTTGACAGCCACTGACCATTGGGACATTTTGTGAATCTCACCAACTTGATTGAAACCTTCGGAGACCATTCGGTCTTGGCCATGGGCGGCGGGCTTATTGGTTTAGTGTTTGGCTTTTTCGCGCAGCGTTCTAAGTTTTGTGCACGCGCAGCCGTGATTGAAGGCTGCGATGGCACCTGGGGCTCACGTTTGGCAGTTTGGATGTTGGGCTTTGCTGTGGCAATCTTGGCAGTGCAAGCCATGGTGTTGGTTGGTTTTCTAAAGCCAGAAAGCTCTCGCCACTTGGGCGCACCCGGCAGCATCTCGGGTGCTGTTGTGGGCGGCTTGATGTTCGGCATGGGAATGATCATGACGCGCGGCTGTGCCAGTCGTTTGTTGATCTTGTCGGCCAACGGCAATTTGCGCGCCTTGCTCTCAGGCCTTGTTTTTGCCGTGACGGTGCAGGCGTCTATTTCAGGTTTGTTGGCACCCGCGCGTCAATGGGTGACTTCGTTGTGGATGGTCGAGGGTGGCCCCGACCGCAATTTGCTCAACCTCACCACGCCGTGGATGGGCTTGGTGGTAGGCCTCGTGCTGGGTGTCATCGCACTGTGGCGTTTGCGCGCCAGCGCCAGCGACAACACCAGCAGCAACACATGGACCTGGGCGGGTGCATTCGTGGGTTTAGCCATCGCCTTGGGTTGGGGCGTGACGCAATGGGTGGCCAGCGTGTCGTTTGAACCCATTGCCGTGCAAAGCTTGAGCTTCAGCGCCCCTTCCGCCGAGTGGTTGATGCGTACGCTATCGACGGCCACAGCACCTCAATTTGGCTTTGATGCAGGCTTGTTGCCTGGTGTGTTTGTCGGATCGTTGTTGGCCAGCGTGTGGTTTGGCGAGTTCAAGTTTGAAGGTTTTCAAACTGAAAACAAACTGGGCCACTACCTCACAGGCGCTGTGCTGATGGGCTTGGGTGCGGTCATGGCGGGGGGCTGCACTGTAGGCTCTGGTATCAGCGGGGGTGCCATTTTCTCGAACACCGCATGGCTCACGCTGATCTCAATCATCTTAGGCTCTGCGCTGACATACAAAGCCCTCAAGTCCATCAACAGCCCGATCTAAACATCGGCCGACTTTGCGCAACAGGTGTTGCCGTCACGCACACCGAGCTTGCGCAAGAGAAGGCCCATAGGGCAAAAGTTGGTAAAGCCAAACTGGAACAAATTCAAGCCCACAAAGGCGGTAAAGGCCAATGCCCAAC
>Ga0228698_1000149_pt1 | contig 65047 bp, 56 predicted proteins | sample McNCre117_Aug_MG_FD_178015 | JGI IMG/M metagenome (GOLD analysis project Ga0228698, IMG submission 178015) | Freshwater microbial communities from McNutts Creek, Athens, Georgia, United States - 1-17_Aug_MG | ecosystem: Environmental > Aquatic > Freshwater > Creek | place: USA: Georgia...
CACAACTGCAACGGCCGAACGTGCATCGAGCGCGTGCGGGCCAAGTTGCCATGGGTGATCAGGATGTCCATCGTCGCTACACTCCTCGCGTGAAAACGGGTATGACAGTGACTGTCCCGGACGCCACACCTTTGCTGCGGGCGCTGGAACAATGTGAACCGCTGCTGCGGCTGCAGCAGCGGCTGGCGGCCGCCCATGCGTACATGGAAGCGGTACGCCCCCTCCTCCCGTCGGGTCTGGCCGCATTCGTCAAGCCAGGCCCCGTCGAAGACAGTGGCTGGACCCTGTTCGCCACCGGTCCCGCGGTGGCTGCCAAGCTCCGTCAGTTGCAGCCTCTTTTGGAAGCCGCCCTGCATCAACAGGGTTTTCAGGTTAGCTCAATCAAGGTCCGGGTTCAATCAAAGCGGTCACGCTGAGAAGCGGCACACCCCCTCCCTGAGGGGGCCGGAAAGCCTTGACACCCAAGGACAGCGGCACCCTGCACGGAACTGGGCGGCGGCTTGTTTCGCTGCGTCGCTGCAATGCAACACGAATTGAAACACCCGCCCACACCCGCCCATCGAGCCCCACCCTCTGACTTGGCACAGCCCCAAGCAGCCACGCAGGAAACTGACGACAAAGCCCGGAATTCTATAATCGTCCCCCCTCCCTCCTTGTCCGCGCTCCAAGCCGGCCCCGATCACGTGAAGTTCCTCCTCGACAACTGGTATTGGATCGTGACCGCGCTGGTGTCCGGCGCAGCGCTGGCCTGGCCTCAACTCAGCCGCGGTGGCGCCAGCGGCGTCAGCCCGCAGGAAGCGGTGCAGCTGATGAACAAGGAGAAGGCGGTGGTCATTGACGTGTGCGAAACCGCCGAGTTCGCCGCCGGCCACGTCACTGGCTCGCGCAACATCCCGCTGGGCAATCTGGATGGGGGGGTCAAGGGCCTGCCGACCAACAAGACCCAGCCGGTGGTGCTGGTCTGCGCCCGCGGCTCACGCGCGCAGCGCGCCGCCGGCGTGCTCAAGAAGCTCGGCCACGAGCGCGTGCACGTGCTGGCCGGCGGCATGGCCGCTTGGCGCGACGCCGGCCTGCCGGTCGAGAAGACCGCCTGATCGCGCTCGCGGGAACGACAGGGACCACGGCTCCCGCCGCCCGCATTGCACCCGGGCGCGCGTCGGACATCCCGCCCCGGGCCGACGCAAGGCCATACGCCGGCCGACAATGGCGGCTTCTTGTTTCGCCCCACTGTTCCCGCCCCATGAAGCCCGTGAAGATGTACACGACGCAGGTCTGCCCCTACTGCGTCCGCGCCAAGTCGCTGCTGCAACAGCGCGGCGTCCAGGCCATCGAGGAAATCCGCGTCGACCTCGACCCGGGCGAGCGTGAGCGCATGATCGAGCTGACGGGCCGGCGCACCGTGCCGCAGATCTTCATCGGTGACACCCACGTCGGCGGCTGCGACGACCTGATGGCGCTGGATCGCAGCGGCGGTCTGAACCCGCTGCTTCAGGGCTGACCCGGCGGCACTCACGGTCCGACCGGCGCCAGCAACCCAAGGCCAGGCTAGGCCTGGCCGGCTGCGGCTGCGGCTGCGGCTGCGGCCCGCAGGCAACGAAGCGATGTGCGGCTGCAACAATTCGTCGCCTGCGTAGCACAATGGGCGCTTCGGACCACTCTGGCCGGGCGTGAGCCTGCCGCACCCCCTTGAGTACCTCGCACTCCGCCTCTCACTCGCCGCGCGTCCTTGCGGCGTTGACCCTGGCCGCACTGGGGGTCGTCTACGGCGACATCGGCACCAGCCCGCTGTACGCCCTGAAGGAGGTCTTCCACGGCGGGCACGTGGCGGTGACGCCTGACAACGTGCTTGGCGTGCTCTCGCTGATCTTCTGGACGATGACGATCATCGTCTCGTTGAAGTACGTCCTGCTCATCCTGCGGGCGGACAACAACGGCGAAGGCGGCCTGATCGCGATGCTCGCGCTGGCCACCCACGCGGTGCGCGAGCGCGCGGTGCTGCGCGATGTGCTGATGGCCGTGGGCCTGTTCGGCACCGCGATCTTCTACGGCGATGGCGTGATCACGCCAGCCATCTCAGTGCTCTCGGCGGTTGAAGGCCTGGAAGTGGCGGCACCTTCGCTGCATGCCTGGGTGGTGCCGATCACGCTGATCGTGCTGGCAGGCCTGTTCGCGGTGCAGCGCTTCGGGACCGGGGGCATCGGCAAGTTCTTTGGCCCGATCACGCTGGTGTGGTTCGTGGTGCTGGTGGCTCTGGGGCTGCCCCACATTGTCGAGAACCCCAGCGTGCTGCGCGCGCTGAACCCGGCCTACGCGGTGGGATTTTTCACCGAGCACAAGGTGATCGCCTTCGTCGCACTGGGCGCGGTGGTGCTGTGCGTGACCGGCGGAGAGGCCCTCTACGCCGACATGGGCCATTTCGGCAAACGACCGATCCGCATCGCCTGGTATGGCTTCGTCGCCCCCGCACTCGTCGTCAACTATTTCGGCCAGGGTGCGATGCTGCTGGAACACCCCGACGCGATCGAGAACCCTTTTTTCCTGATGGCGCCCAAATGGGCTCAGCTGCCGATGGTGCTGTTGGCCACCGCAGCCACGGTGATCGCCTCGCAGGCGCTGATCTCGGCGGCCTTCTCGGTGACCAAGCAGGCCATCCAACTCGGCCTGCTGCCGCGCATGCAGATCAAGCACACCTCGGTGCGCGACCTCGGCCAGATCTATGTGCCCTTCGTGAACTGGGGCCTGTTCGTCTTCATCGTGCTGGCGGTCGGTCTGTTCAAGTCCTCGTCGAACCTGGCCTCGGCCTACGGCATCGCGGTGACGCTGGACATGACGATCACCACGGTGATGACCTTCTTCGTGATCCGCTACGGCTGGAAATACCCGCTGCTGCTCAGCGCGCTGGCCACCGGATTCTTCTTCATCATCGACATCACCTTCTTCGCCTCGAACATGCTCAAGCTGGTCGGCGGCGGCTGGTTCCCGCTGGTCATCGGGATCGGCATGTTCATCCTGATGCTGACTTGGCGACGCGGCCGGGCGCTGATGGCCGAACGCCTGCGCGACGATGCGATCGACCTGCAGAGCTTCCTGGAAGCGGTGTTCGTCAGCCCGCCCACGCGGGTGGACGGCACGGCGGTGTTCCTGTCGGCCGAGCAGGGCCTGACGCCCAACGCGCTGATGCACAACCTCAAGCACAACAAGGTGCTGCACGCGCACAACCTGTTCGTGACGGTCAAGCACCACGACATCCCCTGGGTCGGCTTCGACAAGCGCATCGAGATGCTGCCGCTGGGCCACAACTGCTGGCAGGTGACGCTGAACTTCGGTTTCAAGAACGACCCCGACGTGCCCGAGGCGCTCAAGCTGCTGAAGGACCGGGGCGTGCCGCTGGACGACATGGACACCAGCTACTTCCTGTCGCGCGACATCGTGATCCCCACGCTCGGCGGCGGCATGGCGCTGTGGCGCGAGAAAATCTTCGCCAGCATGCACCGCAACTCCTCGGCGGCGGCGGACTACCTGAACCTGCCCTCCAACCGCATCGTCGAGCTCGGCGCCAAGGTCGAGATTTGATCGGTCGCTCGGGTCAGGCGCCGCGGCGGCGGCGCCGGTGCAGGCCCTCGGCCAGCGCCGCGAGCCCCAGGCCCCAAGCCACGCCGGCGGCGTGGGCCAGCGGGGCGATCGCAAAGGCCCAGCCCTCCGGCCGGTAGACGACCCGGTCCCAAGCCCGGTCGGCTCCCAAGCGCAGCGCCAGACCGGCCAGCAGCGCCACCGCCAGGGCCCGCTGCAGACGCGGGCGCGCCGATGTGCTGAACAACGCCACCGCCAACACCGCCACCCCGGCGTAGAGCACGCCCGACAGGCCGGCATAGCGCTGCAGATCGGGCTGCAGGCGCAGCGTCAGGTGCGTGAGCGGCCAGGCCAATGCCCAAGCCCAGGCGGCGCGCGCGGGCAGCGCCGCCCGTACGCCCAGGGCACCGACCAGCACGGCGCCGACCAGATCGGCCGCCCAGTGCCCCGGACTCAGGTGGACCCAGGCGGCGCTCCACCAGCGCCAGGGCTCGCTCAGCGCCAGCTCCGGGCGCCAAGCCAGCAGGCGCAGCGCCAGCGCGTCGGCCGGGCCGACGATCAGCGCCGGCAGCGCCAGCACGGCCGCCACCGCGGCCCAGGCCCAACCGGGTCGAGCCAGGAGTCGCCCGGTCGGCCCGCTCAGCCGAACACCACCTGCCACAGGCGCTGCACGGCCGCGCGGTGCGGCGCGAGCTCACCCAGATCGGCCAGCTCGCGCGTGGTGCTGGCTTCGTCAAGGCGGGCACGGTGCTGGGCGCGACGCAGCTCGCGGTAGGCATCGGCCGCCGCGTGGCCGACGCCGGCCGGCAGCACGCCGAGCTGCTCGGCGCGCTCGAGCAGCGCGATGTTGCCGTGGTTCTCCTGCAGGCCCGGGTGGGCGGCGCTGTGGGTCAGCACGAGGTACTGCACCACGAACTCCGCGTCCATCATGCCGCCCGGGCTGTGCTTGACGTCGAAGCGCCCGGCGCGCACCGGGTAGCCCTGGCGCACCTTGTCGCGCATCGCGATCACCTCCTGGCGCAGCGCCTGCGGGTCGCGCTCAGCACAGAGCACCGCCCGGCGCACCGCCTCGAAGCGCGCAGCCAGGCGCGGATCGCCCGCGCACCAACGCGCCCGGGTGATGGCCTGGTGCTCCCAGGTCCAGGCGGTGTTGCTGCCGCGGCCGGTCTGGTAGTTCTCGAAAGACCTGATCGAGGTGACCAGCAGGCCGGAGTTGCCGTTGGGCCGCAGCGCCGTGTCGATCTCGTAGAGGTCGCCCGCTGCGGTGCGCAGCGACAGCCAGGTGATGACCTTGCGCGCGAAGGCGGCGTAGGCCTCACCGGCGCGCTCGTCGTCGTCGTCGTAGAGGAAGACGATGTCCAGGTCGCTGCCGTAGCCCAGCTCCTTGCCGCCGAGCTTGCCGTAGGCGACCACTGCGAACTGTGGCGTCTCGCGGTGGCGCTGGCGCAGGTGCTGCCAGGCCCAGCGCAGGGTGCAGTCCAGCGTCGCGTCGGCAAGGGCGGACAGGTCATCGGCCACCTGCTCGACGGTGATCTCGGCCTCGACGTCGCGCACCAGCGTGCGGAAGGTCTCGGCCTGGTGGGCGCGGCGCAGCGTGTCGAGCAGCAGGCCCTCGTCGGCCTCGCCAGAGCGGGCCCAGCCGAGGTGGCGCTCCTCCAGGTCGCGGCGGAACTCGGCGGGGTCGAAGCGCTCGTGCGCCAGCCGGGCATCGGCCAGCTCGTCGATCACCGCCGGGTGCTGCATCAGGTAGCGCATGGGCCAGCGCGCCACCACCAGCAGGCGCAGCAGGCGTTCGAGCACGCGGGCCCGCTCGGACAGCAGCGCCAGGTAGCTCTCGCGGCGCAGCAGCGGCTCCATCCAGTCGATGAAGCGCTGCAGCGCCAGGTCGCCGTCGCTGACCGCGCCTTCCTCACACATCTGACGCGCGCGCTTGATCAGCCGCGCCAGCCGCAGGCGCGACTCCTCGCGCAGCATCGCCACCTTCGGCAGGGCGATGAAGTGCCGCAGGCGCTGCGCCGCCTCGGGCGACAGGCCCTCGATCAGCACCGGCGAATCCAGCGTCAGCGGCGCGCCGCCGCAGCCCTTGCAGCCGCCCGGCTTCTTCACCGGCGCGCTGCCGCCGTCGTGCAGCAGGCTGTCGAATTCGGTGGCGACGAACTCGCGGTGCTCACAGAGCTGGTCGAGCAGCGCACAGGCGTCGGCGCTGCAGCTCAGGCCCATCGACGCGGCGATCCAACCCAGGTCGCCGTCGGCGGTGGGCAGCATGTGGGTCTGCTGATCGTCGAGGAATTGGATGCGGTGCTCGACGCGGCGCAGGAAGACGTAGGCCTGCGCCAGCCGTTCGGCGGCCTCCGCCTGGATCAGCCCCACCGAGGCCAGGCGCTGCAGCGCCTTGAGGGTCGGGCGCGTGCGCAGCTCCGGGAAGTGGCCGCCGCGCACCACCTGCAGCAGCTGCACGATGAACTCGATCTCGCGGATGCCCCCACGCGAGAGCTTGACGTCGTTGGCCCGCTCCGGCCGCCCGGCCGCGCGGCGGTTGGCCTCGTCGCGGATCTTCTGGTGCAGGCCGCGCAGGCCCTCGAAGACGCCGTAGTCGAGGTAGCGGCGGTAGACGAAGGGCGTCACCACATCGCCCAGCGCCTTGGCGCGCCCGGAGGTGACCGACTCGCGCGGCGCGACGACGCGGCTCTTCAGCCAGGCGAAGCGCTCCCACTCGCGGCCCTGGACGAGGAAGTACTCCTCCAGCATCGCCAGGCTGACCACCGGCGGGCCGGAGTTGCCGTTGGGCCGCAGCGCCAGGTCCATGCGAAAGACGAAGCCCTCGCCCGTCACGTCGCCGATCAGCGCCTGCAGGCGCCGGCTCAGGTGCGCGAAGTACTCGTGCGCGCTGATGACGCCGCGGCCCGACGGGGCACCCGTCTGCGGATCCACGCGGCCCAGCGTCTCGCCCTCTTCCTCGTAGACGTAGATCAGGTCGATGTCCGACGAGACGTTGAGCTCGCGCGAGCCCAGCTTGCCCATGCCGACCACCCAGAAGTCGATGGGCTGGCCGGCTTCGTTGCGCGGCTCGCCGTGGCGCTCGTCGAGCTCGGCGCGGCCGGCGCGCACCGCGCGGTCCAGCGTCACCTCGGCCAGCTCGGTCATCGCCAGCGTGACCACCTCGACGCTCGCCTGCAGCTCGACGTCGAGCACCGCCAGCCGCTCCATCACCACCTGACGGGCGATGCGCAGCGCCGCGGCCAGCTCACGCCCGCGCGCCAGCAGCGCGTCGATCAGCGCGCCGATGGCCTCGCTTCGCGGCGCCCCGGGCGGCAGCAGCGCCATCTCGGCGCTCCACACCCGGCGCACGCGCTGCACGTAGCGCGAGTGGTCCGCCAGCGCGCTCACCGCCGGCCGCTCGACCGCATCGCGGCTCTGAACGTCAGGCATGGGCGACTCCAGCACCAGGCAAATGCCCTCGGCACGCCACCGCGGCCCAGCCCAGGTTCAGGCCCCGGCCGATGCCGGTGCTGCCTTCGTTTCGTTTCATCCTCGCTCCATCCACTGTCCTGCGCCGCACACCGGCCGGGGTTATCCGGTCGGGGTGGCGAGCCTGCCGAGATCGGCTGACCCGACGCTGAAATCTCACCGGTTGAGTGTGCGTTGCGCCGAGTATGAAACGCTTGTGCGAGGTCAGTCGGGGGCTGGGAAATTGGCCGCAACGGCATCATGTGCACTTTTCAGCCCCTGTGCACCGCCATGAAGATTGCTGCCATCCAGATGCTGTCGAGCCCGGACCCGGACCGGAACCTGGCGCGCGCGGGCGCCCTGATCGCCGACGCCGCCGCCCAGGGCGCCGAGCTGGTCGCCCTGCCCGAGTACTTCTGCCTGATGGGCCGGCGCGACACGGACAAGCTGGCGCTGGCCGAGGCGCCCGGCCAGGGCCCGCTGCAGGACGGCCTGGCCGCGCTGGCGCGCGAGCACGGCGTCTGGCTGATCGGCGGCACCCTGCCGCTGCGGCTGCCCGGCGACGCCGAGCACGTCACCAACAGCTGCCTGGTCTGGGACCCGCAGGGCGAGCCGGTAGCGCGCTACGACAAGATTCACCTCTTTCGCTTCGACGATGGCGAGCGCCGCTACGACGAGGCCGCCACGCTGTGCGCCGGCCCCGCCACGCCGGTCGCCTTCGAGGCGCGCAGCCGCGCCGGGGCGACGTTCCGGGTCGGCCTGTCGATCTGCTACGACCTGCGCTTCCCCGAGCTCTACCGCGCGCTGATGGCGCCGCCCTGCGACCTGCTGGTCGTCCCCGCCGCCTTCACCTACCCCACCGGCCAGGCGCACTGGGAGCTGCTGCTGCGCGCCCGAGCGGTGGAGAACCAGTGCTACGTGCTCGCCAGCGCCCAGGGCGGCCTGCACGAGAACGGCCGGCGCACCTGGGGCCACAGCCTGGTGGCCGACCCCTGGGGCGAGGTGCTGGCCCAGCACCCCGAGGGCGAGGCGGTGGTGCTGGCCGAGCTGGACCCCGAGCGCATCGCCTCGGTGCGCCGGCAGCTGCCGGCGCTGTCTCACCGCAGAATTTGAATCACCCCCGTTGCGCCTTCGGCGCTCCCCCTCAAGGGGGCAGCACCAGCGGCCCGGCGCAGCCGGTTCCGCGGCGGTCGCTTGGCAGGAACCGCGCTGTGCGACCCCGGTTCACCGGTGGCCGAACATCATGCGCCGCGCCAGCCAGGACTTCAGCGGCGGCAGCTGCTGCAGCGCCGCCAGCCCGGCGCCGCGCAGCGTCGACAGGCCCGGCAGCTGCCAGGTGAAGCTGCGCGCCAGGAAGTCGGTGGTGGCGATCAGCGCCCAGCGGTCGGGTGCGCGCTGCCAGGCCACGCGGGCCAGCGCGGCGTCCACGTCCGGCGCCGTGCGCAGCGCCTGCAGCAGCGCGTGGGCGTCGCGCAGGCCCAGGTTCAGGCCCTGGCCCGCCACCGGGTGCAGCGTCTGCGCGGCGTTGCCGATGCGCACCGTGCGGCCCTCGACCAGGCTGCGCTCGGCGTTCAGCCCGAGCGGGAAGACCTTCAGCGGCCCGATGCCGACGAAGCGGCCGATCTCGGCCGGAAAGAGGTGCCCCAGCACCGTCAGGCGCTGCGCGTCGCTGAGCGAGGCCACGTCGTCGTCCTCGCTGGGCACGCACCAGACCAGCGCGGCGCGGCGGGTGCCCGCCGGCTGGTTCGGGAGATCGGGCAGCGGCAGCAGCGCCGCCGGGCCCTGGGGCGTGAAGCGCTCCCAGGCCACGCCCGCGGGACTGTCGGCCAGCGTCACCGTGCCGACCCAGGCGCGCTGCCGGTAGTCGCGGTGCACCGCCTTGCGGGCCTGGTCGGCGAAGACGCCGCCCTCGGCGATCACCGCCAGGTCGTGGCGCTCCACCACCTGCGCATCCACCTCGACGCCACCATCGCGCCGGGTCAGGCCGGTCACCGGCGTGCCGTAGCGGGCCTGGCAGCGCTGCGGGTCGGCCTCGCAGGCGGCGCGCCAGGCCGCACGCAGCGGCGCGACGATGGCGCCGTAGCTGGCCACCGCGCCGAGCTGCTCGACGCGCTCCTCCTCGGCGCGGATCCACACCTGCGGCTCCGCAGCGGCGCCCGGCAGGCGGGCGGCCAGCGGGTTGAACAGGCCGAGCAGCGCCGGCTGCTGCTGGGAGACGTTGACCGCCCGGATCGGCGCGGCCTGCGCCGCGATCGCCCGCCACACGCCCAGCTGCTGCAGCAGCTGCACGCTGCCCAGCGACAGCGCCAGGGTGCGCGCATCGCCGGAGATGTCGTGCTCGGCCGGCAGGCTGTCGTAGACGCAGACGCTGGCGCGCGGCAGCCGCTGCGCCGCCAGCAGGGCCAGCGACAGGCCCACCGGCCCGGCGCCAACCACGGCGATCTGCAAGGGGGAAGCCATCGCGTCGGCGGGGGCTGAGGCAGGAGCGGGGGCAGCGGTGTCCATGGCGGCGATTTTCTCTCGTCAAATCCCTTGGGGGTCGATGTCCACCGCCCAGCGCAGCACGCGCTGCTCGCCGCGGTTGCCCGCCTGCAGCTGCGGCAGCCAGGCGGCCAGCAGGCGCTGCAGGGCCGGGCGGCCGGGGGCTTCGAGCAGCATCTGGGCGCGCTCGACGTTGGCCACGCGCTGCATCGCCGCGGGCACGGGCGGGTAGATCTGTACGCCCGCCTGCGCCGCACCCAGCGCCTGGGCGGCCTCGGCGGCGGACTGCAGGAAGGCCAGCGCCGCGGCCTGGCTGCGCGCCTCGGCCCGCAGCAGCGCCAGCCAGGTGTAGGGCGGCAGCGCGGCAGCGCGGCGCTCAGCCAGCTGGCCGGCGGCAAAGGCCTCGAAGTCGTGCGCCGCCAGCGCGGCGTAGAGCGGGTGGTCCGGGTGCCAGGTCTGGATCCACATCTCACTGCGCGCGGCCTGGGCCGCGTCCCGCCCGGCCCGGCCCGCGGCCTGCAGCAGCAGGGCAAACAGGCGCTCGGGCGCACGGAAGTCGCTGGAGAACAGCGCGCCGTCGGCGTTCACCGCCGCCACCAGCGTCATGCGGCGGAAGTCGTGGCCCTTGGCGACCATTTGCGTGCCCACCAGCACGTCCACCTCGCCGGCGTGCACCGCCGCGAGCTGCGCCTCCAGGCTGCCCTTGGCGCGGGTGGTGTCGGCGTCGATGCGGCCGATGCGCGCCCCCGGCAGCTGCTGCGCCAGCTGCTCTTCGAGCCGCTCGGTGCCGCGGCCCATGGGCTGGATGTCGGGGTCGCCGCAGTCCGGGCAGCCGCGCGGCACGCGCTCGCTGAAGCCGCAGTGGTGGCAGCGCAGGCTGCGGTCCACCTTGTGGAAGACCCGCCAGGCGCTGCAGTGCGGACAGCCGCTCTTCCAGCCGCAGTTGGTGCAGTGCAGCACCGGCGCGTAGCCGCGGCGGTTGAGCAGCACGAAGCTCTGCTCGCCGCGGCCGATGCGCTCGCGCAGCGCCGCCATCAGCTCGGGCGCCAGCGGCTGCTCGTGCAGCGCGCGGCGGCCGTGCATCGCCTCGACGCGCTGCAGGTCCAGCAGCCGCACGGCGGGCAGCACGCCGTCGCCGATGCGACGCTGCATCGTCAGGCGTCGGTAGCGGCCCGAGCCTTCTGGCGCCGGCGTGGCGTTGAACCAGCTTTCCAGCGAGGGCGTGGCCGAGCCCAGCAGGACCGGCACACCCGCCTGCCGGCCGCGCCAGACCGCCAGGTCGCGGGCCGAGTAGCGCGCGCCCTCCTGCTGCTTGTAGGAGGGGTCGTGCTCCTCGTCGACGACGATCAGCCCCAGCCGCGGCAGCGAGGCGAACACCGCCATGCGCGTGCCCAGCACCAGCTGCGCCTGGCCCAGGTGCGCCGCCAGCCAGTGCTGCAGGCGCTGCGCGGGCGTCAGGCCGCTGTGCAGGGACACCAGCCGCTGCTGCGGAAAGCGCTGCGCCAGGCGGGCCTCCAGCTGCGGCGTCAGGTTGATCTCGGGCACCAGCAGCAGGACCTGGCGGCCCTCGTCCAGACAGCGCTGCGCCGCGCGCAGGTAGACCTCGGTCTTGCCGCTGCCGGTAACGCCGAAGAGCAGGTGCGTCGTCGGCGGAGCGTCGGCCAGGGTGGCGAGCACCTCGGCCTGCTCGTCGGTCAGCGGTGGCGGCTCGGGCGGCTCGGACGGTGTGGAGGACACCGCCGAATCGGCGGCTGCGTCAGCCAACGCCGTCTGCTTGGCCAGACGCTTCAGCCGCCGCGCCAGCTGCGTGCCATCCACCTCGCGCAGCTCGGGCGGCAGCACCGTCAGCGCCAACTCACCCACGCTGCGCTGGTAGTAGCCGGCCGCGAAGCGCACCAGCTCACACCAGCCCGCATCCAGCGGCGGCAGCGCATCAAGCACCTCGGCCACCGGCTTGAGCGCATCGAGCGACTCCGCAGCGGCCGACGGCCCCTCCGCCCGCGCAGCGTCCTCCCCGACCGCCCAGACGAGGCCAGTGACCACCCGCGCGCCCAGCGGCACGCGCACCAGCGCGCCCACCGGAAGGGCACGGTCGCAACGGTAGTCGAGGGCGGCGTCGAGGCGGCTGTGGCGGGGCAGCGGCACCAGCACCTGGAGGCGCCCCGCCGACCATCCCGCACCCGGAGGGGTCGGATCGCTCACTTCGAACCTCAGTTAGGCCGGCAACTTCGCGCGCCGTCGAGGTTGCAGCGCCAAGTCACTGATCGGCAAGGACTTTTCCAGACTGTCCACCAAAACTGTGGATAACTTTGTGAGCAACCTGCGAAAACAACCGTCAAAGCCTTGTCACGCAAGGCTTGGCGACAGATTGCTCATCAACGCAGCAGTCGGGCCATTTTTTTGCAAATCAACGACTTAGCACATTCGCAAGCGAGTGGGCATGTGCCATTGCAAAAACCGATTGCCGCTCGCTGCCCCGGGTGGCACTGGGGATAAGTCAGGCCGCCCAACCCGCTCAAACGCCGCGGCGCAGGGCGCGCGAATGCGCATGAACCGCCTCGACCAGCGCGGTGACCGACTCGGGCGGGGTGTACTGGCTGATGCCGTGGCCCAGGTTGAACACGTGGCCCGGGTGCGGGCCGAAGCGGTCCAGCAGGCGGCGCGCTTCGGCGGCGATCTGCTCGGGCTGGGCGAACAGCACGTTCGGGTCCATGTTGCCCTGCAGCGCCACCTTGTGGCCCACCAGCTCGCGGGCGCGGCCCAGGTCCATGGTCCAGTCCAGGCCCACGGCGTCGCAGTCGGAGGCGGCGATCTCCTCCAGCCACAGACCGCCCCCCTTGGTGAAGACGATGGCCGGGATGTGCTCGCCCTCGTGCACGCGCTTCAGGCCCGCCAGCACGCGGCGGGTGTAGGCCAGGCTGAAGGCCTGGAAGGCCCCGTCGGCCAGCACGCCGCCCCAGCTGTCGAAGACCATCACCGCCTGGGCGCCGGCCTCGATCTGGGTGTTCAGGTACAGCGCCACCGCATCGGCCGTGACCGCCAGCAGGCGGTGCATCAGGTCCGGGCGGCTGTACATCATCGACTTGACGAGGCGGTAGTCGTCGCTGCCGCCGCCCTCGACCATGTAGCAGGCCAGCGTCCAGGGGCTGCCGGAGAAGCCGATCAGCGGCACGCGGCCGTTGAGCGCGCGGCGAATCGAGGTCACCGCGTCGAAGACGTACTGCAGCTTGGCCATGTCCGGCACTTCGAGCGCCGCGACCGCGGCCTCGTCGCGCACCGGGCGGGCAAACTTTGGCCCCTCACCGGCGGCGAAGCTCAGGCCCAGCCCCATCGCGTCGGGCACCGTGAGGATGTCCGAGAACAGGATCGCCGCGTCCAGCGCATAACGCTCCAGCGGCTGCAGGGTGACCTCGGTGGCGTATTCGCGGTTGGTCGCCAGGCCCATGAAGCTGCCCGCCTGCGCGCGCGTGGCGCGGTACTCCGGCAGATAACGCCCGGCTTGGCGCATCAGCCAGATCGGCGTGTGGTCGGTGGGCTGGCGGCGCAGGGCGCGCAGCAGGGTGTCGTTCTGAAGGGGGGCAAACATGTCGGGATTGTAGGCAGCCGACCGATCGCGTCCGATCGTGCTGGAGGGGTTCCGTTGGAAAACCAGGAGGCAACCAGGAGGCCGCCATGTGGCGCCACTGGGCCCCAGAATGCACGAAGCCCGCACGGGGCGGGCTTCGGTGGCAGGCGGTGGGTGACCTCAGGTCACTTCTTGCGCAGCTTGGTGATCGCGGCGATCTGGGCCGCCATCACGGCGAATTCGCTCTGGGCGCGGGCGAAGTCGATGTCGCTCTTGGCGTTCTTCATGGCCTCTTCGGCGAGGCGCTTGGCTTCGAGGGCCTTGGCTTCGTCGAGGTCATGACCGCGGATCGCGGTGTCGGCCAGAACGGTCACGCAGTTCGGCTGCACCTCCAGGAGGCCGCCGGCGACGAACACGAACTCCTCTTCGCCGTTGTCGGCGCGCTCGATGCGCACCGCGCCGGGCTTGATCCGGGTGATCAGCGGGGTGTGCTTGGGCAGAATGCCCAGCTCACCGGCTTCGCCCGGCAGCGCGACGAACTTGGCTTCGCCGGAAAAGATCGACTCTTCCGCGGAGACCACGTCGACGTGGATCGTTGCCATGTTTCCCTTTCGTTGGGGGTGGAAGGTTCAGCAAGCGCAGGGGCGGCAGCATGCCGCCGCCCGCAGGTGCGGCTTACTGGATCTTCTTCGCCTTCTCGAAAGCCTCGTCGATGGTGCCGACCATGTAGAAGGCCTGCTCGGGCAGGTGATCGCATTCACCGGCCACGATCATCTTGAAGCCGCGGATGGTTTCCTTCAGCGGAACGTACTTGCCCGGCGAGCCGGTGAACACTTCCGCGACGTGGAAGGGCTGCGACAGGAAGCGCTGGATCTTCCGGGCGCGGGCCACGGCCTGCTTGTCTTCCGGCGACAGTTCGTCCATGCCCAGGATGGCGATGATGTCGCGCAGTTCCTTGTAGCGCTGCAGGATGGCCTGCACCGCACGGGTCGTGGCGTAGTGCTCTTCGCCGACGACGTGCGGGTCGATCTGGCGGCTGGTCGAGTCCAGCGGATCCACGGCCGGGTAGATGCCCAGGGCGGCGATGTCACGCGACAGCACCACGGTGGCGTCCAAGTGGGCGAAGGTGGTGGCAGGCGACGGGTCGGTCAGGTCATCCGCCGGCACGTACACGGCCTGGATCGAGGTGATCGAGCCGACCTTGGTCGACGTGATCCGCTCTTGCAGACGGCCCATTTCTTCGGCCAGCGTCGGCTGGTAGCCCACGGCGGACGGCATACGACCCAGCAGCGCGGACACTTCGGTACCGGCCAGGGTGTAGCGGTAGATGTTGTCCACGAAGAACAGCACGTCACGGCCTTCGTCACGGAAGGATTCCGCGATGGTCAGACCGGTCAGGGCCACGCGCAGACGGTTGCCCGGAGGCTCGTTCATCTGGCCGTAGACCATGGCCACCTTGGACTGGCTCAGATCGTCCTGGACCACGACGCCGGAATCCGACATTTCGTGGTAGAAGTCGTTGCCTTCCCGGGTGCGCTCACCCACGCCGGCGAACACGGACAGACCCGAGTGCGCCTTCGCGATGTTGTTGATGAGCTCCATCATGTTCACGGTCTTGCCCACGCCGGCGCCACCGAACAGACCCACCTTGCCGCCCTTGGCGAACGGGCAGATCAGGTCGATCACCTTGATGCCGGTTTCGAGCAGCTCTTGCGACGGGCTCAGCTCGTCGTAGGCCGGGGCCTTGCGGTGAATGACCGCGCTGTGCTCCATGCTCACCGGACCGCGCTCGTCGATCGGGTTGCCGAGCACGTCCATGATGCGACCCAGCGTGGCCGGGCCGACCGGCACGGTGATGCCCACGCCGGTGTTGCGCACTTCGATGCCGCGGCGCAGGCCGTCGGACGAGCCCAGGGCGATGGTACGCACCACGCCGTCACCCAGCTGCTGCTGGACTTCCAAGGTCAACGCCGAGCCGTCGAGCTTCAGGGCGTCGTAAATCTTGGGCATCTTGTCGCGAGGGAATTCCACGTCCACCACCGCGCCGATGCACTGAACGATCTTGCCGACCGCTTGAGTGTTCGCCATTTTCCGTTCCTTCAATCTTGATACGTTGCGTCTCGTCGCGAGGCGGGGTCAACCGCCCAGGGCGGCTGCACCACTGACGATTTCCGACAATTCCTTGGTGATCCCGGCTTGGCGGGTCTTGTTGTAGACCAGCTTGAACTCGTTGATCAGGTTGCCGGCGTTGTCGGTCGCCGCCTTCATCGCCACCATCCGCGCCGACTGCTCGGACGCCATGTTCTCGGCCACCGCCTGGAACACCAGCGCCTCGGTGTAGCGCACCATCAGGTTGTCGATGACCGACTGCGCATCGGGCTCGTAGAGGTAGTCCCAACCGTAGGCCGACTTCTCCGCCTCGGTCTGGGCCAGACGCTCCGCCGACAGGGGCAGCAACTGTTCAACCTGCGGCTCCTGCTTCATCGTGTTGATGAACTTGGTGAAGCACAGGTAGACCGCGTCGAGCTTGCCTTCGGCGTACTGGTCGAGCAGCACCTTCACCGGGCCGATCAGCTTGTCGAGGTGAGGCACGTCACCCAGCTGGGTGGCGTGCGCCGCGACCGTCGCGCCAATGCGGTTCAGGAAGTTGAAGCCCTTGTTGCCGATCGCCACGGCGCGCACCTTGGTGCCAACCGCGTCGAGTTCACGCATCTTGTTGGTGACGGCGCGCAGCACGTTCGTGTTCAGACCACCGCACAGACCCTTGTCGGTCGTCACGATGATCATGCCCACGGCGCCGGTGCCGCTGTTCTTCACCACGAAGGGATGCTTGTACTCCGGCGTGGCCTTCGACAGGTTGGCCGTGATGTTGCGGATCTTGTCAGCGTAGGGACGAGCGGCACGCATCCGGTCCTGCGCCTTGCGCATCTTGGATGCGGCCACCATTTCCATGGCCTTGGTGATCTTCTTCGTGTTCTCGAAGCTCTTGATCTTGCCGCGTATTTCCTTGCCTGCTGCCATGAGCGGACTCCTTTCAGAGGGACACGCCCGAACGCTCAGCACTCCCGCAGGAGCGGCTGGTCGTCAACGGGCGCGCCAGGGTCGACATGTCAGGCGAAGGACTTCTTGAACGCAGCGATGGCACCGAGCAGCTCGGCTTCCGCGTCCTTGTCCAGGGCCTTCTTCTCTTCGAGCGTCTTCAGCAGCGCAGCGTGGCTGGTCTTCAGGAACTGATGCAGACCCGCTTCGAAGGCGAGCACCTTCTTCACTTCGACATCGTCCAGGAAGCCCTTGTTCACGGCCACCAGCGAAGCAGCCTGCAGGCTGATCGACAGCGGCTGGTACTGGGCCTGCTTGAGCAGCTCGGTCACGCGGGCGCCACGGTCCAGTTGCTTCTTGGTTGAAGCGTCCAGATCCGAAGCGAACTGCGCGAAGGCCGCCAGTTCACGGTACTGCGCCAGGTCGGTACGGATACCACCGGACAGGCCCTTGACCAGCTTGGTCTGCGCGGCACCCCCCACGCGAGACACCGAGATGCCCGCGTTGATGGCGGGACGCACGCCGGCGTTGAACAGGTTGGTTTCCAGGAAGATCTGACCGTCGGTGATCGAGATCACGTTGGTCGGAACGAAGGCGGACACGTCGCCGGCCTGGGTTTCGATGATCGGCAGCGCGGTCAGCGAACCGGTCTTGCCCTTGACCTCACCCTTGGTGAACGCTTCGACGTAGTCGGCGTTCACGCGGGCGGCGCGCTCGAGCAGGCGGCTGTGGAGATAGAACACGTCGCCAGGGAAGGCTTCGCGGCCCGGCGGGCGGCGCAGCAGCAGCGACACTTGACGGTAGGCGACGGCCTGCTTGGACAGATCGTCATAAACGATCAGGGCGTCTTGGCCGCGGTCGCGGAAGTACTCGCCCATCGTGCAGCCGGTGTAGGCCGACACGTACTGCATGGCCGCCGATTCGGAGGCCGAGGCCGCCACGACGATGGTGTACTCCATCGCGCCAGCCTGTTCCAGAGCGCGCACCACGTTCTTGATCGACGAAGCCTTCTGGCCGATCGCAACGTAGACGCAGGTCATGTTCTGACCCTTCTGGTTGATGATGGCGTCGATGGCGACGGCCGTCTTACCAGTCTGGCGGTCGCCGATGATCAGCTCGCGCTGGCCACGGCCGACGGGCACCATCGAGTCGATGCACTTCAGACCGGTCTGCACCGGCTGGTCCACGGACTTACGGGCAATCACGCCCGGCGCGACCTTTTCGATCACGTCGGTCATCTTCGCGTTGATCGGGCCCTTGCCGTCGATCGGGTGACCCAGCGAGTTGACGACGCGACCGATCAGCTCGGGGCCGACCGGCACTTCCAGAATGCGGCCCGTGCACTTGACGGTGTCGCCTTCGGAGATGCCTTCGTAGTCACCCAGGATCACCGCGCCGACGGAGTCACGCTCCAGGTTCAGCGCCAGGCCAAAGACGTTGCCGGGGAATTCCAGCATTTCGCCTTGCATCACGTCGGAGATGCCGTGGACGCGCACGATGCCGTCGGTCACGGACACGACGGTGCCCTGGTTGCGGATGTCCGTCGATGCGCCAAGGCCCTCGATGCGGCTCTTGATCAGTTCGGAAATTTCTGCGGGATTCAGTTGCATAGCTTGCTCCCAGTCTGGTCAAGCCGCCGCTCGGGCAGGCTCATGACGCGGGGATGGATTCGGGGCTGCGGGAGGAGTCCTCAGGCGCTGAGTGCGACCTTCATGCGCTCCAGGCGGGCGCGCACGGAAGCGTCGAGCACTTCGTCGCCGACCACCACGCGGATGCCGCCAATCAGCTCGGGCTCCAGCACGACCTGCGAGGTCAGCTTGCGACCGAATCGGCGTTCCAGGTTGGTCATCACATCAGCCAGCTGAGCCGGCTCGATGGGATAGGCGCTGTAGATCGTCGCGTCGGACACTCCGCTGGCGGCGTTGGCCAGGGCATGGAACTGCTCGGCAACGGCAGGCAGAGCCACCAGACGACCGTTCTCGATGACCGTGCGCAGGAAGTTCTGCACGCCGGCATCCAGAGAGGTGTTGGCCGCAGCGGCGATGACGTCGAAGACCTGCTCAGCCGAAACCTTAGGGCTGTCGGCGAACTGGCGCAAATCCGGGTTACCTGCCACGACGGCCAGGGCCTCGATCTGCTGACCCCAGGCCGCCACATGGGCGCTCTGGGCCGCCTTGTAGAGGGCCTCGGCGTAGGGGCGTGCGATGGTTGCGAGCTCGGCCATGGTCAGAGCTCCGTCTTCAGACGGCCCAGCAGGTCGGCGTGGACGGCTGCGTTGACTTCGCGCTGCAGGATTTGCTCTGCGCCCTTGACGGCCAGTGCGGCGACCTGCTCACGCAGAGCTTCACGCGCCTGCACGGACTGCTGCTCAGCATCGGCCTTGGCGGCGGCGACGATCTTGACGCCTTCTTCCTCGGCACGCTTCTTGGCCTCTTCAACGATGGCCTGGGCGCGCTTGTCGGCGTCGGCGATGCGCTGAGTGGTCTCGGAGCGGGCTTGGGACAGCTCGGCTTCGATGCGCTTGTTGGCCGAAGCCAGTTCGGTCTTGGCCTTGTCGGCGGCGGCGAGGCCGTCGGCGATCTTGCGGGCGCGCTCGTCCAGCGCGGCCGTGATCGGGGGCCAGACAAATTTCATCGTGAACCAGACCAGGATCAGGAACACGATCATCTGGACGATGAGGGTACCGGTGATGCTCACTTGTCAGCCTCGGTGTTGATGAGGGAAACGACCCGCCAGATCCAGTGCACGCGGGACACGCGGGACACGGATCCGGCCGGAGCGGAAAACCTCACCCGATTACTTCGCAGCGATGGCGGCGAGCTGACCCAGGAACGGGTTGGCGGTGGCGAACCACAGGGCGATACCGGTACCGATAATGAACGCGGCGTCGATCAGACCGGCCAGCAGGAACATCTTGGTCTGCAGTTCACCCATCAGCTCGGGCTGGCGAGCGGCCGACTCGAGGTACTTGCTGCCCATGATGCCGATGCCGACGCAAGCGCCGACAGCACCCAGACCAATGATCAGACCAGCGGCGAGAGCGACAAAGCTGATGACTTCCATGTTGACTCCTAGAGATGCGAAGTGAAGAGACGAGGTTGAGGATTCCCGCGGAACGGGTGGGGGAGAAACGAGGCCGATCGGCCGACCGGGAGGCCGGCCTCAGCAGGCCCGATGGTCAGTGGGCGTCGTGCGCCTGACCGATGTACACGAGCGTGAGCATCATGAACACGAAGGCCTGCAGGGTGATGATCAGGATGTGGAAGATCGCCCAGGCCGAGCCCGCGATGATGTGACCGATCGCAAGGCCGATACCGGTGCCCGTGAGGGAGAAGGCCCCACCCATCAGAGCAATCAGCAGGAAGATCAGCTCACCGGCGTACATGTTGCCGAACAACCGCATGCCATGCGACACGGTCTTGGCCACGAACTCGATGATCTGCATCAGGAAGTTGAAGGGGTACAGCGCCCAGTGGTCGCCGAACGGCGCCGCGAACAGCTCGTGCACCCAGCCGCCCAGGCCCTTGATCTTGACGTTGTAGATCAGGCAGGTGACCAGCACGCCCAGCGACAGGCCCATCGTCACCGACAGGTCGGCGGTGGGCACGACACGCAGCTTGGCTTCGTGGTCGCCCTGAATGGTTTGCCAGATGTACGGCAGCAGATCAACCGGCAGCAGATCCATTGCATTCATCAGGAAAATCCAGACGAACACCGTCAGCGCCAACGGCGCGACCAGCTTGCGGCTTTGCGCGTTGTGAACGATGCCCTTGGCCTGGTTTTCGACCATCTCGAACAGGATCTCGACGGCTGCCTGGAAACGCCCCGGCACTGCGGAGGTGGCCGCACTTGCAGCTTTCCAGAGCACGAAACATCCAACGACCCCCAGCAGCACTGCAAAAACCACCGAGTCCCAGTGCACGACACTCAAGTCGAACGGAGACGTGGTCTGTTTGTTGCTGAGAAAAGTCAGGTGGTGAATGATGTATTCACCTGCGGTGGGCCCGTGGGCCGCTGCGGCGTGTGCTTCAGAAGACATCTTGCTTCAGTTCTTGTTCAACGCTTTTTCGACCCGCGCCACAGGAGCGCGACCCAGTAAATCTTGATGCACACGATCAGCGCCACCAGCAAGGCGGGCCAACTCACTCCGTGCACGAACCTCGGTGCCAGCACCAGCAGAAACACCGAGATGCCAATCTTGCCAAACTCCCACATCATGAAGCTGACAGCAGCAACGCCAGCGTTCAGTCGGGAAAATTGGCTGGTCAGACCGCGCGCCATCAAGGCACCCGGCAACACCACGCACATCGACCCATAGAGGACCGACAGCGCCACCACCCGACCCGACCACCACGCAGCCAAGCCCGCCATCACGATACCCACCAGGGCCTGCACGACGACCACCCGCCAGGGTGAGATCGATGGATCGCGCTCACGCAGTGCCTGAGCCTCTTCACGCGTCAGGCTCTTGAACTGCGCCGCAACGACCTCATCATCTTCATCGTCCCACGCTCGCCAGTCAGCCCGAACGGGAGGCTTTGGAGCGGGGTTGTGCACGTGCGCAGACTTCGGTGTAGGTTTCGGCAAAACCCACGCATTATACGTGGGAACCCTCATACCTTGTGAAGCCTGACGCGCTCTGTCGAAGTGGATCGGGAACTCGACGTGTCACCGCCGCGACATGCATCGCTGCGGAGAAGTGTAGAGCCTGAAGCTCCCGGCCGACTCGGGTCCGGTCAAGGACGCAGGTGATGGACCGGCAAGCCCGGCACCTCCACCGTCAACGCCAGCACCGAGCCGGCCCAAGGCTGGGCGTGGCGCTCTTCAGGCGGGCGGCCTTCGCGGACTGTGGTGACGTAGAGCGTGCGCAGGTCCGCCCCGCCGAAGCAGGGCATCGTCGGACAGCGCACCGGCAGCTCGACCTCGGCCAGCAGCTCCCCCGAGGGAGCCAAGCGCAGCAGGCGCTGGCCCTCGTACATCGCGACCCAGTAGGCGCCCTCGGCATCGACCGCCGCCCCGTCAGGGCGCCCGCCATAGGCCGCCAGCGGCTGGGCGGGATCGCGCTTCGGGAACTCGCGCAGCAGACGCCGCGCGGAGAGCGAGCCGTCGCTGCCGTCGAAGTCGAAGGCCCAGATGCGGTGCGACTTGGTGTCCGACCAGTACATGGTCGTGCCGTCCGGGCTCCAGGCCAGGCCATTGGAGACGGTGATGCCGTCGGCGCGCCGCTTCAGCTCACGCCCGTCCCAGCAGTAGAGCGCGGCGCGCGGCGGGTCGCGTGGCTCATAGATCGTGCCCACCCAGTAGCGCCCCTGGGGGTCGCACTTGCCGTCGTTGAAGCGCTCGCAGGCCGGGTCGTAGGGCGGTGCGACCAGGTGGGTGCGCCACCCGTCGCGCGGGTCGAACCGCCAGAGGCCATCGCGCATCGCCAGCAGCAGGCGACCATCCACCGTGGGCGCACAGGCCGAGGGCTCGCAAGGCAGATCCCAGCGCCGACACGCACCACTATGGGGCTCCAGACGGTGCAGTGCACGCCCCGAAATGTCGCACCAATACAACGCCTGCTCGCCCGGATGCCACATCGGAGACTCTCCGAGCAGGCAGGGATCGCTGACAGGGCGGATATCAAACGCAGCAGACATGGTGGGCAACGCGGCTGAATTTCATCAGGCGAAATTGATTTACGCCAAGTGGCAAGCGGGAGCGAATCCGATGCTAACGGCGTACCGCGATGTAACCCAGCCCGCCATCGACCCCGGCCAAAGTGGCCGGCGTCAAAACCGCGTGGCGGCATCGTCCAGATCGGCGCACAGGTAGTGCGCCCCTGGAATCGGGTTGAAGTAGTACGGCGGCACTTCCCGGAAACCCAGCCGGGCATAGAGCTCGCGGGCGGCCTCCATGTCGTCGAGGGTGTCGAGCAGCAGGTTCGAATAGCCGATCTCGCGCGCCGCATCGATCAGCGCCTGCGCCAGCGTGCGGCCCAGCCCGTAACGACGAAAGCCCCGCCGCACGTACAGGCGCTTCATCTCACAGGCGTTGACGTAATCGACGTCGGCCAGGTGACGCAGAGCGCCGCAGCCGGCCGGCTCGCCATCGACCAGGGCGAGCAGCAGCCGGCCGCCGGCCGATTCGGCGTACTCGCCGGGCAGCGCAGCCAGTTCGGCCTCGAAGCCCTGGAAGCAGAGGTCCACCTGCAACTGCTCGGCGTACTCGCGGAAGAGCCGGCGACAACTCTCGATCTCCTCCGGCCGGCTCACCACCACGACGCGCACGGGGTGGCCCGCGCGAGACCCGCCGATGGCGGCGGGGGGCACGAAGCGGTCGCCGGCGTCAGCGGCCTTCACGGCAGGACATCACGCGGGGTCCGGGCAGCGGGCCGCGGGCCGACAGCAGCATTCACCGAACGGGACATCGACGGGTCGAGCAGAAGTCGAAGGAGCCCGCACTCTAACGCGATCCGGCCGAGCCTGCGCCGCCGCGGACGCCCGTGCGGGCCGCGCTCACAGTCGCACCCTGCCCGCGATGCAGGGCGCCACGTCACCCCCCACCCACAGCCCGTCGGCGTCGCGCGCCAGGGTGATCCGCCCGGCGCGGCCCATCGCCCGCCCTTGGCTAGCGACGTAGCGCTCGGGCAGCACGCCCTCGTCCATCAGCCACTGGGCGACGCTGGCGTTGAGGCTGCCGGTGACCGGGTCCTCGGCCACGCCCAGCGGCGCGGCGAAGGCGCGCAGCTCGACATCGGCGACACCGCCCGCCGCATAGGGCCCCACCAGGCCCACCTTCGCCAGTGACTTCAACGCCGCCTGATCCGGCTGCACCGCCAGCACGCGCTCGGCGCTCGGCAGGCGGAGCGTGAGCCAATCCGGCCCGTTGTCCAGCCACTGCGCCGCCAGCACCTCGTCGGCCGCCAGGCCCAGCGCAGCGCAGACGGCGGCCAGCAGATCCGCTTCCACCGCGCGCCGGCGCATCGGTGGCGCCTGGAAGGCCAGCCCACCGGCCTCGGCGTCGTGGCGCAGCGGCACGAGGCCCACACCGCACTGCTGCACCACCTCGCCCGCGCGGCGGGGCCGCCCGCCGTGGTCAAGCCAGACGCGGGCGCTGCCCAGGGTCGGGTGGCCGGCAAAGGGCAACTCGCCGCCGGGCGTGAAGATGCGCACCCGGTAGTCGGCCGCGGGGTCGGTGGGCGGCAGCAGGAAGGTGGTCTCCGACAGCTGCGTCCAGCGCGCGAAGGCGGCCATCGTCGCGTCGTCCAGACCCTCGGCATCGACCACCACCGCCAGCGGGTTGCCCCGCATCGGCTGGTCGGTGAAGACGTCGACCTGGGCGAAGCGGCGCTCGCGGACGGCCGACGAAGCGGAAGGGGCCGCGCTCACGGCGTCGGCTCCCCGAGGCGATCCAGGTGCTCGCGCAGCACGCGGCCGAGCACCGCGACGCCGTCGGCGATCTCCTGCGCACTCAGCGTCACGAAGGACAGCCGCAGCGTGCGCCGGTCCGGCGCGTGGGCGTAGAAGGCCGCCCCCGGCACGTAGGCGATGCCCTGGGCCACCGCCGCCGGCAGCAGCTCGCTGGCATCGCAGCCCGCGGGCAGGCGCACCCAGAAGAACATGCCGCCCTGCGGCGCCTGCCACTCGCTGCCCGGCGGGAGGCTGCGCTGCAGCGCGGCCTGCATCGCGTCGCGCTGGGCGTGGTAGCGCGCGCGGATCGTCGGCGTGTGGCGCTCGAGGAAGCCGTCGCGCAGCACCTCGGCCACCAGCCGCTGATTGAAGGAACTGGTGTGCAGGTCGGCCGCCTGCTTGGCCTGCAGCAGCTTGGGATACAGCGCGCGCGGCGCCACCAGGTAACCCAGGCGCAGACCCGGGGCCAGCACCTTGGAGAAGGAGCCGAGGTAGAGGCTGCCCTCGGCCCAGCGCGCCGTCAGCGGGCGCGGTGGCGGTGCGTCGTACCAGAGGTCGCCGTAGGGGTTGTCCTCGACCAGCGGGATGCCGGCGCGCTGAGCGGCGGCCACCAGCTCGACGCGGCGCGCCTCGGGAATCGTGCGGCCGGTGGGGTTCTGGAAGTTGGGCAGCACGTAGAAGAAGCGGGTGCCCGGCGCGTCGTGGCGCAGCGCGGCCAGCGCGTCGGGGTGCGGCCCATCGGCATCGCCGGCCACGCTGACGAAGGTGGGCTCGCAGGGACTGAAGGCCTGCAGCGCACCCAGATAGGTCGGCGTTTCCACCGCCACCGGCGCGCCCGCGTCCACCAGCACCTTGGCGATCAGGTCCAGCCCCTGCTGGGAGCCGGTGGTGATCAGCACCTGGTCGGCGTCGGCCTCGATGCCCTGCCCGCGCAGGTGGTGGGCGATCCACTCGCGCAGCGGCGCGTAGCCCTCACTCGCGGCGTACTGCAGCGCCGCCTGCGGGTGGTCGCGCAGCACGCGCTCGGCGGCCTCGCGCATCGCCTCGACCGGAAAGCTCAGCGGCGAAGGCAGGCCGCCCGCCATCGACAGGATGCCGGGCTGCTCGGTGACCTTGAGGATCTCGCGGATCACCGAGGGGTTCATGCGCTCGGCCCGCCGCGCGGGCTGCCAGGGAGAGAGGGACATCGGAAACCTCCAGGTCGGACGGAAACAGGATAGATCAACGCGGCGCGGGGGCACCTGCGGCCATGCGGCGGCCCAGCAGCACGGTGGCCACCACCGCGGCCACAAAGGCCAGCGTCAGCGGCTGCAGCGCCTCGCCCAGCAGCGGCACCGCCGCCAGCATCGACACGAAGGGCTGGATCAGCTGCACCTGGCTGACGCGCAGCGCCCCGCCCCAGGCCAGGCCGCGGTACCAGGCGAAGAAGCCCAGCCACATCGACACCAGCGCCAGGTAGGCAAAGGCCGCCCAGGCCGCCGGGCGCGCCTGCGCCAGCTGCTCGGCGTGGGTCTGCAGCCCACTCAGCGCACCGGGCAGCGTGATCGGCAGCGCCAGCAGCAGCATCCAGCAGATCACCTGCTCGGGCGGCATGCCCTGGGCCGCCAGCCGCGCGCCGGCCACGTAGCCGGTGGAGGCACTCAGCACCGCGAGCAGCAGCCAGCCATCGCCCACCGACAGCCGCCCGCCGCCCTGCAGCAGCGCAAAGCCCAGCACCAGCGCGCAGCCCAGCCCCGCACAGGCCCAGAAGCCAGCCGATGGCCGCTGGCGCAGCCAGAGCGCGCCCACCACGGCGGTGGACAGCGGCAGCAGCCCGGTGATGACCGCGGCGTGCACCGCCTCGACCTCGCGCACCGCCCAGCCCAGGCAGACCGGAAAGCCGAACACCACGCCCGCCCCGCCAATCGCCAGCAGCGGCCACTGCCGCCGCTGCGGCCAGCGCGCCCGCACCCCCAGAAGGTAGCCCGCCGACAGCAGCCCCGCCACCGCGGCGCGCGCCAGCGCCACCCAGGCCGGCGGCAGCTGCGGCGCCTCGGCCGTGCCGCCCGCCAGGCGGGTGAGCGGCAGCGTCAGCGCGAACATCAGCACCCCGGCCACGCCGAGCCAGAAGCCCAGCCGCACGCGTCGATCGGCGGCCGCGGTCATAGGAACAGGCCCTGGGGCGAAGCGCAAGCGGATTCCGACACGGTAGGAGTTGGCGACATCATGCCGGCAGTCTAGACTCCGAAAACCATACAGTTCCGATACAGATCGCGAGATACATGCAGCCACTGTATGGCTCACTTCACCGTCACAGTGACCATGGACCTGAGCGCCAACACCCCCTTCGATGCCACCGCCGCGGTGAGCGACCCGGCCCCACCCCCTGGCGGCGGGCTGCGCGCCGGGCGCTCGAACCAGCTGGCCGAGCGCTACGCGCTGCGCATCCAGCAGGGCTTGGCCGCGCCCGGCAGCCGCCTGCCCTCGGTACGCGAGTGCGCCCAGCGGCATGGCGTGAGCCCCAGCACCGTCGTGGCCGCCTACGACCAGCTGCAGGCGCGCGGGCTGGTGGAGGCGCGCAGCCAGCGCGGCTTCTTCGTGCGAGCGCCGCGCCGGATCGATGACAGCGTCCCGAAGGCGCTGGCCCAGCGCAGCAGCCCGCCGGTGGACGCCACCGCGCTGATCCGCGGCATGTTCTCCACCGCCAGCGACCGCCCCGGGCCCGGCAGCGGCCTGCTGCCGGCCGACTGGCTCGATGCCCCCCTCCTGCAGCGCGCGCTGCGCCGCGCCTGCAGCCAAGCCGACCCGGGCCTGCGCTACGGCGAGCCCGCCGGCGACCCCGGACTGCGCGAGCAACTCGCACAGCGGCTGGCCGACCTGGGCATCGACGCGGCGCCGCGGCAGATCGTCACCACCACCGGCGCCACCCACGCGCTGGACGTGATCGCCCGCGCCTGGCTGCAGCCGGGCGACGCGGTGCTGATCGACGAGCCCGGCTGGGCGGTGGAGTTCGCGCGGCTCAGCGCGCTGGGCATGCGGCTGCTGCCCGTGCCGCGCGGGCCGCAGGGGCCCGACCTGGCGGCGATGGCCCAGCTCGCCGAGCTGCACCGCCCGAAGCTCTACGTGACGGTGTCCGTGCTGCACAACCCCACCGGCTGCAGCCTGCCGCTGGGCGCCGCCCACCAGGTGCTGCAGCTGGCGCAGGCGCACGACTTCGCCATCGTCGAGGACGACACCTACGCCGGCTTCGCCCCCAACCACGCGCCGCGCCTGGCCGCGCTCGACGGGCTGCGCCGCACCATCTACGTCAGCGGCTTCTCCAAGATCCTGGCGCCCAACTGGCGCGTGGGCTTTCTCGCCGCGCCCGAGGCCTGGGTGGACCGGCTGATCGACACCAAGATGATCAGCAGCCTGACCACCCCGGCGCTGCACGAGCAGGCGGTGGCCTGGTGCCTGGAGCAGGGCCTGCTGCGCCGCCACACCGAGCGCGTCCAGGAGCGGCTGGCGGCCGCACGCAGCCGCACGGTGCGCCTGGCCGAGCAGGCCGGCTGCCGGCCGGTGACACCGCCGCAGGGGCTGTTCGGCTGGGTCGACACCGGGCTGGACACCGACCGCCTGGCCGAGCTGCTGCTCGACGAGGGCTGGCTGCTCGCGCCGGGCTCGCTCTTCCTCGCCGTGCGACGGCCGAGCCCCTGCATGCGCATCAACTTCGCCACCTCGCAGGACCCGCGCTTCTGGCGCGACTTCGAGGCAGCGCGAGCGCTGCTGCAGCGCTAGGTTCTGCGTCAGACGCAACAACGCCGGCTCGGGGCCGGCGTTGCAAGGGAGGGGGCGAGCGGGACCGGATCAGGCCGGCTCGACCAGCGCCTTCTTCATCTTCTTCATCGCCGCGACCTCGATCTGGCGGATGCGCTCGGCGCTGACGCCGTACTCGGCGGCCAGCTCGTGCAGCGTCATGCCGCCGGAGCCGTCGTCGTTGACCTTGAGCCAGCGCTCTTCGACGATGCGGCGGCTGCGCGCATCCAGCACGTCCAGCGCACGCAGCAGGCCAGGGCCGGCCAGCTCGTCGCGGGCGCGGGTCTCGAGTGCACGGGTCGGCTCCTGGCGGTCGTCGGCCAGGTAAGCGATCGGGGCGAAGGACTCGTCGTCGTCGTCGGAGCCGGGCTCCAGCGCCACGTCGCCACCGGCGAAGCGCGTCTCCATCTCGATGACCTCTTCGCGCTTGACGTTGAGCTCACGCGCGACGGTGTCGATCTCGGCCTCGGTCAGCCCGGCGCGGTGAGTCTGGCCGTCCGGGGCCTCGCCCTTGAGCTGGCGCTTCATCGAACGCAGGTTGAAGAACAGCTTGCGCTGGGCCTTGGTGGTCGCCACCTTGACCATGCGCCAGTTCTTCAGGATGTACTCGTGGATCTCGGCCTTGACCCAGTGCAGCGCGTAGCTGACCAGGCGCACGCCCTGATCGGGGTCGAAGCGCTTGACGGCCTTCATCAGGCCGACGTTGCCTTCCTGGATCAGGTCGCCCTGCGGCAGGCCGTAGCCCAGGTACTGGCGCGCCACCGAGACGACCAGACGCAGGTGCGAGAGCACCAGCCGGCCGGCGGCTTCCACATCCTGGTGGTCGCGAAGGCGTCGCGCCAGCTTGGTTTCCTCGTCGGCGCTCAGCAGTGGCACCCGGTTGACGGCGGCGATGTACGCGTCGAGATTCCCCAGCGAGGGCACGAGGGCCCAGGGGTCACGCAGTGCAACGGCGGTGGAGGCGGACAGGTTCATGGCGTCTGTAGACAACCCGGATCTGCTTTGGTTCCCTTCAGTTTAGCACTCACCCTTTGGGAGTGCTAAGCAGGGAGAAGGCCCCGACGCCAAGGCACGGGGGCAGTGTGACAAGTGCCTCCCCCCCGTGGGCCGCACCGCCCCTTCAGCGTTTGGGCTTCAGACCTCGCCGTCGGCATCCACCCCGGCCAGCCGGCGCAACGCCAGCACGTCGTGGATGTGCAGCAGGTAGCCATGCACGTCGATCACGCCGCGCGACTCGAAGCTGCGCATCAGGCGCGACAGCGTCTCCGGCGTCATCGCCAGCTGCTGCGCGATGTCCCGTTTGCGCTCCTGCAGCCGCAGGTCGTGCGCACCGCTGGTCACCGGGCAACGCTGCAGCAGCCACTGGGCGAAGCGCGCCGGCGCGTCGTTGTGCAGCAGATTGCGCGAGGCAATGGTCAGCTCGTCGACCCGCTGGGCGAGGTTGACGCACAGCCGAAGCGCCAGCGCCGGGTGGGTCGCCAGGTGAGGCTTGAGGCGCTCCAGCGGCAGCTCGGCGATCACGACGTCGGACAGCGCCTGCGCCTCCATCGCGTAGGGCTGATCCAGCCAGGCGGCGGTGACGTCCAGCCAGGCGGGCCCGGTCACGCTGCGCTCAGTGCGCAGGCTGCCATCGGCGGCGCGCGAGCCAAGCACCACGTCGCCGGACATCAGCATGACCAGCGCGCGGGCCGGCACGGTGCCGTCGAGCACCACGTCACCGGCAGCGACGCTGTGCCGCTCGGCCAGCCGCACCAGCAGGGCGAATTCGGAGGCGCTCAAGGGCGATCCCCCGAGCACCCGCTGCCAGGGCGCCGGATCGGCCGGCGAAGGCGGCGCCGCCGACAAGCGGCGGCGCGGTCGGGGCAGATTGCTGCTGGCACGAGAGGCGGAGCCTCCGGCCATGAGGTCCAAGGTCTCCACGGCGGCGCAGGTGAAAGAGGCAAATCAGCGAAAACGCTGACGCACTGTCACCCATGTCGAGGGGCCCACGGTTGAGGCATGTCAAGGCTCGAAGCGCCACAGCGGCCGGCACCGCGCCGACAACCGCCCCCTCTGCGCCAGCTCACGGAAATACCCCGCCCGGTGCGCGCGCGCCTTCATGAAGCGCGCAGCAGCAGCACCGCCCTTCACTCCAGGCCCAGTTCCTGGATCTTGCGGGTGATGGTGTTGCGGCCAATTCCCAGGCGCTGGGCCGCTTCGATGCGCCGGCCCTTGGTGATCGACAGCGCCGCCTGGATCAGGCGGGCCTCGAAGCGCCGCGTCAACTGATCCCAGACCTCGGGCTGGTTGGCCTCCAGCAGGCGACGAGCCTCCTGCTCCAGGTCCTGCAGCCAGGCGGCATCGCCCCCCGTGGCCGCCCCACCCCCGAGACCCAAGCCGTCCCCGCCCCCCTGCGGCAACGCCGGGACGAACGGCAACGCAGCGGCCGGCGCGTGCACGGCGACATCGACTGGCAAGGTCGCCTGGCCCGCTGCTGCGGCATCGGCCGCAGCAGCGAGCAGCCGCGCGGCGGCGCCAGCCAGCACCTCAGGCGGCAGGTCCTTCGGGTCCACCACCTGTGCCGGGGCCATCACCGTCAGCCAGTGGCAGAGGTTCTCCAGCTGGCGCACGTTGCCGGGAAAGTCGAACTGCACGATCTGCTGCAGCGCGGCGTCCGACAGGCGCTTGGGCTCGCCGCCCAGCTCCTTGGAACTGCGCTGCAGGAAGTGCCGCGCCAGCGCCGGGATGTCCTCTCGGCGCTCACGCAGCGGCGGCAGTCGCAGGCGGATCACGTTCAGGCGGTGGAACAAGTCCTCGCGGAACACGCCGTCGCGCACCCGCTCTTCCAGGTTCTGGTGCGTCGCGGCGATCACGCGCACGTTCGACTTCAGCGGCTGGTGCCCGCCGACGCGGTAGAACTGACCGTCCGACAGCACGCGCAGCAGGCGCGTCTGCAGGTCAAAGGGCATGTCACCGATTTCATCGAGGAAGAGCGTGCCGCCCTCGGCCTGCTCGAAGCGGCCTCGCCGCGTCGCCTGCGCCCCCGTGAACGCGCCACGCTCGTGGCCGAAGAGCTCGCTCTCGAGCAGGTCCTTCGGAATCGCCGCGGTGTTGATCGCCACGAAGGGCCCGTTGCCGCGCGGGCTGTGCTTGTGCAGCGCGCGCGCCACCAGCTCCTTGCCCGAGCCCGACTCGCCGGTGATCATCACCGTGACGTTGCTCTGGCTGAGGCGACCGATGGCGCGAAAGACGTCCTGCATCGCCGGGGCCTGGCCGAGCATCTCGGGCACCTCGGCCACCTGCTCGTCCACGCTTTCCTCGCGCAGACTCTCATCCACCGCGCGGCGGATCAGCTCCACCGCCTTGGGCAGATCGAAAGGCTTGGGCAGGTACTCGAAAGCACCGCTCTGGAAGGCGGAGACCGCGCTGTCCAGGTCCGAGTAGGCGGTCATGATGATGACCGGCAGCCCGGGGTGTTTCTCCTTGACCTTGCCCAACAGGTCGATGCCCGAGCCACCGGGCATGCGGATGTCGCTGACGAGCACCTGCGGCACGTCGTCGTGCAGCGCGGCGAGCACGTCACGCGGGTTGGTGAAGCTGCGCACCGGCAAGCCTTCGCGGCCGAGCGCCTTCTCCAACACAAAGCGGATCGATTGATCGTCGTCGACGATCCAAATGGGTTTCATGCGTCGCCAGTCCTGTGCAGAGTCCGTCGCCCTCAGCGCTCACACGGGACTGTGCGGCATCAGGGCAGTGGAATCTGGATCTTGAACAGCGTGCGCCCGGGTTCGCTTTCGCATTCGATCAGGCCCTGGTGCTGCTGGATGAAATCCTGCGCCAGCGTCAGCCCCAGCCCCGACCCCCCTTCCCGGCCCGAAACGAGCGGGAAGAAGATGCGATCACGGATCTCGCGCGGCACGCCGGGTCCGTTGTCTTCGATATGCAATTCCAATGCCAATCGGTAGCGCTGACGGCCGATCGTCACCTGCCGCGCCGCCCGGGTGCGCAGGATGATCTGGGCGTCGCCGTCCTGGCGGCGCGCGGCCAGGGCCTGAGCGGCGTTGTGCGTGATGTTGAGCACCGCCTGGATCAGCTGTTCGCGGTCGCCGCGGAACTCCGGCAGCGAGGCGTCGTAGTCGCGCACGACCACCAGACCCTTCGAGAACTCCGCCAGCACCAGCGAACGCACCCGCTCCAGCACCTCGTGGATGTTCACGTCGGCCACCACGTGCGGGCGGCGGTGCGGCGCCAGCAGCCGGTCCACCAGCGCCTGCAGACGGTCGGCCTCGTGGATGATGACCTGGGTGTACTCCCTCAGCGAGGCGTCGGGCAGCTCCATCTCCAGCAGCTGCGCCGCGCCACGGATGCCACCCAGCGGGTTCTTGATCTCGTGCGCCAGGTTGCGGATCAGCTCCTTGGTCGCGCGCACCTGGTCGAGCGTGCGGGTCTCGCGGTCCTGGCGGGCCTGCTGCTCGATCTCGACCAGCTCGATCAGCATCGCCTCGCCGTGGTCGATCTGGGTCACGATCACATGCACCGGCAGCGGGTCGGTCTGCGGGCCAAAGGGCCGGTGCAGCTGCGCCTCCAGCCGCACGGTGCTGAAGGCGTTGTCCACCACCGCCTGGAACCGCTGGCGCAGCGGCTGGCCATCGACGAACCAGTCGAACAGCGAGCCCTGCAGCAGGCTGCGCCGCGGCAGCCCCAGCGCCACCTCGAAGGCGGCGTTGACGTAGCGGCTGCGCCCATCGGGCGCCAGGACGGCCACCATCGTGGCCAAGTGATCGAAGGCGTCGTAGGGGGTGGCCGATCGGCCCGAGGTTCGCTTGGACATACCGCTCAGGGCGCCGGCAGCTTGGCCAGCTCCCGCCGGATCGCGGCCACGTCGGCCTCCTTGCGCGCCACCGCCGCCTTCAACTCGGCCACGCGCTCCTGGTACTTGGCGTAATTGCGCTCGTCACCACGGCGCTCGGCCTCGCCCTGGGCCAGGTCCTTTTGCAGCTGCGTGAGGCGCTCCTCCTCCTTGCGCAGCTCGCCTTCGAGGATGCGCCGCGCATCGCTGTCGCGCGCGCGCTGCTCGGCCGGGTCGATGCGGGCTTCCGAACGGCCCTGCGAGCCCGAGGCGGCGGGGCCGCTCGCCGGGCGCGGCCGGGTCGCCTGCACCACCGTCACCGGCGCACCGGACAGCGTCTTGCAGCCGCGCTCCAGCGCCTCCTTGGGCGTGATCTGATCGGTGTAGAGGTTGCCCGGGCAGCGGTAGACCTCACGGCCCTGCGCCGCTGCACCCCCGGGGGTGAGCAGCGTCCCGGCCGCCAGCAGGGCCGGAACCACCAGGGCTGCCAACGCCGCCGAACGGGCCGCCGCCCGTGAGATCGCGTATCGCGCGTGTCGAAGAAACATGACCCAGTATCGCCCAAAGGCCTGCGCAGCGCGGTGACCGTGACATGTCACCACCCCGACCACCGACCTCGTCGATCGAGTCGGCGCCGCAAAACAAAAGACGGCCCGCAGGCCGTCTTTTATGCGGAGGTCAGCAACGGCGGAACCCGAGGGCGCCGCCGTCGCGGACATCACAGCGCGTAGTACATGTCGAACTCGATCGGGTGAGTCGTCATGCGCATGCGCTGGACTTCCTGCATCTTCAGGTCGATGTAGGCGTCGATGTACGAGTCGGTGAACACGCCACCCTTGGTCAGGAAGCCGCGGTCCTTGTCCAGCGATTCCAGAGCCTGCTCCAGCGACGAGCAGACGGTCGGGATCAGCGCGTCTTCTTCCGGCGGCAGGTGGTACAGATCCTTCGTGGCGGCTTCGCCCGGGTGGATCTTGTTCTCGACGCCGTCCAGGCCGGCCATCAGCAGCGCGGCAAAACCCAGGTACGGGTTCATCAGGGGATCCGGGAAGCGGGCTTCCACGCGACGGCCCTTCGGGTTCGCGACGTACGGAATGCGGATCGAGGCCGAGCGGTTCTTGGCCGAGTAGGCCAGCTTCACCGGGGCTTCGTAACCCGGGACCAGGCGCTTGTAGCTGTTGGTGCCGGGGTTGGTGATCGCGTTCAGCGCACGGGCGTGCTTGATGATGCCGCCGATGTAGTACAGCGCGAAGTCGCTCAGGCCGGCGTAGCCGTCACCAGCGAACAGGTTCTTGCCGTCCTTCCACACGGACTGGTGCACGTGCATGCCGGAACCGTTGTCGCCAACGATGGGCTTGGGCATGAACGTGGCGGTCTTGCCGTAGGCGCCCGCGACGTTGTGGATCACGTACTTCTGCAGCTGGACCCAGTCGGCGCGCTCGATCAGCGTGCTGAACTTGGTGCCGATTTCCATCTGGCCGGCGTTCGCCACTTCGTGGTGGTGCACTTCGACCGGGATGCCCAGGCTTTCCAGGATCAGGCACATTTCCGAGCGCATGTCCTGGCCGCTGTCGACCGGGGGCACCGGGAAGTAGCCGCCCTTGACGGTCGGGCGGAAGCCCTTGTTGCCGTGCTCGTAGTCCTTGCCGGTGTTCCAGGCGGCTTCTTCCGATTCGACGGAGACGAAGCAGCCGGACATGTCGGCGCTCCAGCGCACGCTGTCGAACACGAAGAATTCGGGTTCCGGACCGAAGAAGGCGGTGTCGCCCAGACCGGTCGAACGCATGTAAGCCTCGGCGCGCTTGGCCAGCGAACGCGGGTCGCGCTCATAGGCCTTGCCGTCGGCGGGGTCGATGACGTCGCAGGTCAGGATCAGCGTCGGCTCTTCGAAGAACGGATCGATGTTGGCCGTGTTCGGATCCGGCATCAGCAGCATGTCCGACGCTTCGATGCCCTTCCAGCCAGCGATGGACGAGCCGTCGAAGGCGTGACCCGACGAGAACTTGTCCTCGTCGAAGTGGGAAATCGGCACGGAGACGTGTTGTTCCTTGCCGCGGGTGTCGGTGAAACGGAAGTCGACGAACTTGACTTCGTTTTCCTTCACCATCGTCATCACGTCGGCGACGGTCTTGGCCATCAGAGGCTCCTAACGAGAGTGGGAATTCGGTTGGAAATGTGGCCCATCGCAGCCGGCGACGCCGACTCTGGACCGCCCGGCAATTTAGCAGAAAGCATGCCCAGGGCGGCTGCACCTGATGACGAATTGCTGACACCGCTGCGTTTTGTCGGGCGCCCTGCAAATCACCATCATGGTGCAAATGAATGCACCGAGATGGATGATGCACCAAATTAGCGCATCAACTCGGGGCCCAACGCCACGCCACGTTCCCGCAATCCGGTCAGCAAGGCCTCGTAGGCCGCCTGCGTCGCACCACGCGGCGCCTTCACGCCCAACTCGATGTGACGCCCGTGCTGTGGGTGGTCGACGCTGGGCAGGCTGAAGACCTTGACGCCAGCAAAGCGCGCCTCCAGGTCGATCATCAGCGGCGTGAGGCTGGCTTCCATCGCGCCGTAGACGATCACCGAGCGCTCCTCCTGCGCACCGTCGCCGTGCAGGTGGGCGTAGCGGCCGTCGAGCAGCGCCTCGATCATCGGGTGCGCCATCACCGGAAAGCCGGGCACGAAGTGCACGTCACCCACCGAGAAGCCGGGGATCTGGTTGTGGGGGTTGGGGATGATCTGCGCGCCCTCGGGAAACACGCCCATGTTGAGGCGGTGGATCGTGTCCGGGTGGTCGGGGTCGGCCGTCCAGCCCTGCTCGGCGGCCAGCTTGCGCACCCGCACCATGATCAGCTCGCGCGCCTCGGGGTGCAGCGCCAGCGGCACACCCAGCGCGGCGGCGGCGCACTGGCGGGTGTGATCGTCGGGCGTGGCGCCGATGCCACCGCAGGAGAACACCACGTCGCCGCTGGCGAAGGCCGAGCGCAGCGCCGCGGTGATGCGCGCCGGGTCGTCGCCCAGGTACTGCGCCCAGGACAGCGCCAGCCCCCGGGCCGTGAGCAGCTCGATGACCTTGGCGAGGTGCTTGTCCTGGCGTTTGCCCGAGAGGATCTCGTCGCCGATGATGAGGAGTCCGAAGTTCATGCGCAGCAGATCGTGAAGCCGTGAAGCGGTGAAGGGAAGGTCCGGCGCCGCCTCAGGCGGCCGGCCGGTGTGAAGGCTGGGCCGCAGCCCCCGGACCCGTCGGGAGTGCGGACGCACCCGTCGGCGCCCCGGCCGGGGCGGCGGGCACCGGTGGGCGGGCCATGGACTGGCGTTCGCGTCGCATCTGGTCCAACGCCGCCAGCGCGTAATGGGTGAACCACAGCGCCGCGAAGGCGAAGACCAGCGTGTAGAGCCAGACGAACAGCGGCAGCAGCAGCGGCATCAGCGGCAGCGCCATGGCGCCCGTCGCCCAGACCAGCGAGGGCGCCGCGCCCAGGTAGCCGGTGACCAGGCCGATCACGAACAGCGGGGTGCGGTGGCGGCGCAGCAGCTCGTGGCGCTCGTCGGCGCTGGCGTGCTCGGCCAGGGCGTCATAGCTCATCACGCGGTAGCTCAGCCAACCCCAGATCACCGGCGGCAGCAGCAGCGCCACCGGCGGAATCAACCAGAAGGGCAGCGAGAGCGTGAGTGCCAGCACCGCCCCCAGCGTGGCGCCCAGCGACTCGATCAGGCCGCGCCAGGTGGAGCCGCCGTAGCGGCGCTCCAGCGTTGGGAAGCGCCGCTTGGCCACCAGGCTGACCAGCGCCTGGCCCATGAAGGCCGACACCAGCAGCAGCGCGGCGATCAGCAGCACGGGCACCGACAGCGCCACCACCACCAGCGGGCCCACCACAGCGCGGAAGGCGCCTTCGGTGATGCGGTTGAGCCACTCCACCGCCGGCGCGAGCAGCAACGACTGCTCCATCGCCAGGCGCACCGCCTCGACCGCCGTTTCCCAGTAGAACCAGGCCAGCGCGAAGCCCGCCGCCCCGGCCACCGCCACCGGCAGCAGCGACAGCAGGATCACGCGCGGGTGCAGGCAGTAGGCGGCGGCGCGCCAGAACGCGTCGAAGACTTTGTTCATCATGGCGCCAGCATAGCCCGATCGGGCCGGCGCCGCGGCCCCGGTTCAGGGCCCGGGAGCCGGCAAGATCAGGCGCGTCCGACCAAGCGGCGCAGGCCGAGCCACTGCTGCTCCCAGAAGCCCTCGCCGTAGTTGCGAGCGCCCTCTTCGGGCAGCTGGTCGCGGATGCCCGTGGCCTCGTAGCGGTCGGCGAAACTCGCGGTGCCGAACAGCACATCCCAGATCGGGAAGAGGATGCTGAAGTTGTGGCCGCCCAGCGTGCCCTTGCCCTGAGACTCGTGGCCGATGCCGATGCCGTGGTGCAGCCGGTGGTAGCGTGGGCTGACCAGCAGGCGCTCACCCAGCCCACCGAAGCTCAGGCGCAGGTTGGCGTGCGAGAGGTTCTCGACCAGCTGGCTGACCGCCACCACCGCGACGAACTGCCCCGGCGGCACGCCGATCAGGTGGCCCACCTGCACCAGCAGGATGTCGACCAACGCGCTGTCGAGCAGGTGGTTGCGGTTGTCCGTCCACATCGTCATCTCGCGCTGGCTGTGGTGCAGCGCATGCAGCGACCACCACCACTCGAACTGGTGTTGGCCGCGGTGGATCCAGTACCAGAGGAAGTCGAAGGCCAGCAGGTAGACGACGAAGCTGGCCAGCGCCGTGTCGGTGACGCCGGGCCACAGCGGCGCGAGCAGCGCATCGAGCTGGAAGCCCGAGACGTTGTGCACCGCCAGCCAGCCCCAGAGGTCGTTCCACAGCGGGTCGAAGGCGAAGAACATCGCCACCCGGAACAGCCCCAGGCGCTGGATCAGGGTGTAGATCACGTCGATGCGCACCGCATGGCGGTCGCGGATGGCCTGCGCCGGCCGCCAGCGCTGCAGCGGCGCGATCACGGCCAGCATCACCGCCAGCTGGATCAGCCCGACCAGCAGCCAGCCGGTGGCGTCGAAGGCGGCTTCGAGCAGCGAGCCGCCCCCGAGCGCGAAGACCAGCGGCTGCACGACGGCCTCGAACAGCCCCTGCTGGGCCTGGCCGAACCATTGGGAAAGGATCTCGACGAACATGGGGAGCTTGGACTGCGTGGGCCTGAGCCGGTTCACGGCCGCGGGCTCGGGGTGTCGATCAGGGCTTGGACGATGCGGCCACGGCGGCGCGGTAGTCGGGGTGATCGGCCAGTGTGGCGAAGCACAGGCCGCGCTGCTTGAGGCCGACGATCAGCGGCTCCAGCACCGCCGGCGCCCAGGGGTCCTGGCGCGACCAGATGCCCAGGTGCGCCATCAGGATGTCGCCGGGGCGCACATCGCGCAGCGCGCGCTGCAGCAGCGCCGCGTTGGGGTATTTGTCGCTGGGCAGCTCGTCGCCGAGAAAGCCCGCGCTCGCCCAGCCCACATGCCGCCAGCCGCAGGCCTGCGCCGCGGCCAGCAGCGCCGGCGAGGTCCGGCCCCCCGGCGCGCGGAACAGCGGCGCCATGCGCTGACCGGTCATCTCGACCAGGCGGCGGGCCGAACGGTCCAGCTCGGCGCAGTAGGCCGCGCCGTCCATCTCGCGCGAGCGCCCCGCCTCCGGCCCCGCGCTGGGGCGCATCTCGAAGCGCCCACTCGGCAGGTCGCGGCGCCAGTAGACGTGGTCCAGCGTGTGCGAGCCGAAGGCGTGGCCCTCGGCCGCGCGGGCCTTCCACCAGGTCGCCCAGTGGGCGTCCAGGCTGCTGCCGCCGTCGAGCGTCTTCTCGTCGGCGATGAAGAAGGTCACCTTCACCTGCTGGCGCTGCAGCACCTCGGCCACCAGCGGCGCCACGCCCATGTGGCCGGTGTCCAGCGTCAGGTAGACCGGCTTGTCGCAGCCGGCGGCCCAGCCCGCACCGGCCACCCCGGCGAGCAGCAGCGTGGCGGCGACGTGCGCCCACAAGTGGCTCACAGCCGTCCGGCGTGATCGAGCGTCCAGACGCCGTGCGGCGACTTGCCCACCGGCACCTGCTTGATCACCTTCTTGGTCTCGGTGTCGATCACGCTCAGCTTGCCGGCCCAGCGCGAGGCCGAGTAGATGTACTTGCGATCGGGCGTGAGGTCCATGTCGTCCGGGCCGCTGGGGCCGGGGAAGGTGTCCACCACCGTCATGGTCTGCGTGTCGATCTTGCTGATCGAGTTGGCCACGCGGTTGCTCACCAGCACGTGGCGCTTGTCGCCCCAGGCGCGAAAGGCGTGCGCGCCCGCGGCCGTCGGGATGCGCTTGAACAGCTTGGGCGGGTTGACGCTGACGTCGTAGACCTCGACCACCGAGTCGCCAGTCAGGCCGGTCATCAGGTACTTGTCGTCCGCGGTCAGGTAGACGTCCGCCGGCATCTTGCCGATGGGAATGGTCCAGCGCGGCGTCTGCGTGGCCAGGTCGATGGCGATCATCTGGTCGCTGTCCTGCAGGCTGGCGTAGACCACCGTGCTCTTGGTGTCGATCACCACGTGGCTGGGCGTCTTGCCTGCCGGCACGCGCTTGGCCAGCGCCAGCTCGAAGCCCCCGGCCGCCGGGCGCATGACGCGGTAGATGTCGACGTGGTTCAGGCGGTTGGCCGCGGTGACGAACCACTTCATGTCCGGCGAGAAGCGCAGCTGGTACGGGTCGACGATGCCTTCCAGCGTCTTCTGGATCAGCCCGGTGCGCGGGTCGACCAACGTGATGGTGTCGCCCAGCGCGTTGGCCACCAGCAGCGACTTCTCGTCGGGCGAGAGGTAGAGGTGGTGCGGCTCCTTGCCCGTGGGCAGGCGGCGGATCTCGGTGAAGGTGTTGGCGTCGATCACGCTGATCGTCGCGTCCAGCGAGTTCAGCACGAAGATCGGCGGTTTGCCCCCCGCGGCGGGGGTCGACGCGGCAGAGGCCACGGCGGGCGCCTGGGCCCAGGCGGCGCTCAGGGCGAGGGCGGAGGCGGCAAGCGCACCCGCGGCGAAAGCGGCCACGCGGCGGCGGCTGGCGTGAATCATGGCGAGGGAAAGTCCGAGTCGTTGCGACGGCCGCGGCAGTGTAAGCGGCCGCTTCCCCGCCCCGACGCCTCAGTGGCCATGCCGACCGGACGTGATGACAAAGATCAAACCCAGGCCCGCGACCAGCCAGAAGAGCTGCCAGCCGGTTTCGCGCAGCGCCAGGCGCCGCTGCAGCTGCGGGATCAGATCGGCCACCGCGACGTAGATGAAGCTGGAGCAGGCCGCCACCAGCAGGTAGGGCAGCAGCGCTTGAAACGGGCCGATCGCAAAGTAGCCCAGCACGCCACCGACGACCGAGGCCAGCCCGGACAGCGCGTTGTAGAGCAGCGCCCGCGCCCGGGTGAAGCCGGCGTTGAGCAGCACGATGTAGTCGCCCACCTCCTGCGGAATCTCGTGCGCCGCCACCGCCAGCGCGGTGACCCAGCCCAGGTGCGGGTCGGTCAGGAAGGCCGCGGCGGTCAGCACGCCGTCGCAGAAGTTGTGAAAGGAGTCGCCCACCAGGATGCTCCAGCCGCCCCGGCCCGCCTGCTCGGCGTCGAAGCCGTGGTGGTGGTGGTGGTGCGGGTGGTCGCCCTCGTGGTGGTGGTTGTGGCGGTAGAGCTCGGCCTTCTCCAGCAGGAAGAAGAACAGCAGCCCGCCCAGCAGGGTGAGGAAGAGCGAGTGGCTGTCCGCGCCGCCCTCGAAGGCCTCAGGCAGCACGTGCAGCAGCGAGGTGCCCAGCAGCACCCCGGCCGACAGGCTGACCATGTGCGGCAGCAGCCGCCCGAGCAGGCGCACCGCGATCGCCGCGGCGATCAGCACCGACACCACCCCGCCGGCCAGGGTGGTCAGGACGATCCAGGTCAGCGTCATGTCCATCCGTCAGGCCACGCCGTTCGTCTTCAGCCAAGCCAGGGCCCGCAACCAGCTGTCCTCGGCCGCCGCCTTCTGATAGCTGGGCCGATAGTCGGCATGGAAGGCGTGCCCCGCACCGGGATAGATCACGAACGGGCTGGCCTTGGCGGGCGCACTGCCCTGCGCCAGGGCCGCCTTCATGCGCTCGATCGACTCCAGCGGGATGCCGCTGTCCTTGTCTCCGTACAGGCCGAGCACCGGCGCCTTCATGCCCCCCACGACGTCCACCGGTTGACGCGGCGTCAAGGGATTCGTGGGGCCCACCAGGCGGCCATACCAGGCCACGCCCGCCTTCACCTGCGGGTTGTGCGCCGCGTACAGCCACGTGATGCGCCCACCCCAGCAGAAGCCCGCCACCCCCAACCGCCTGACGTCGCCCCCATTGGCACCGGCCCAAGCAACGCAGGCATCGAGATCGCCCAGCACCTGCGCATCCGGCACCTTGGCGATCACCTCGGTCATCAGCCGGGCGATTTCGCCGTACTTGTCGGGGTCCCCCTGGCGCACGAAAAGTTCGGGCGCAATCGCCAGGTAACCCTGGCGGGCGAAACGCCGCGCCACATCGGCGATGTGCTCGTGCACCCCGAAGATCTCGCTGATCACGAGCACCACGGGCAGGTTGGTGTGCCCCGGCGGCGCGGCGCGGTAGGCCGGCATCTTGAAGCCGCCGACGTTGATGGTCACCTCGCCGGCGGTCAAGCCGTCGGTCGGCGTGTGGATCACGGTGCTGGCCGCAACGGGCAGCACCGCGGCCGCAAAGCCGCTGCCCACCGAGGTCCGCACGAAATCGCGGCGGCTGTAGGCGCGCGTGGCGGTGTGGCTGTCAATCTCCAGGCGGAGCGCATTCGGGTCGGTCATCGAGGGTCTGTCCTGATCTGAGTGATAGGGCCGCCTGCTGTACCGGCGGCCGCGCAGCCATTGTAGGAATGGCCCACCCACTGCGTGCTCGCGGGACATTCGACACGAACTGCGGGGACAATCCCGGCCACGATGAGTCCGAGCCGCGCCAAAACTTCCGCCCCCCTGCCCCCTTCGGGCCCTGAAACCCCCGCCGGCCTCAACGCGGTCTCCCCGGGTCCGAACTGGCGCGGCGTGCTCGCGTCGATCGACATCGGCTCGAACAGCTTTCGCCTCGAACTGGGCCAGCTGCGCGGCGGGCGCTACCGCCGCATCGATTACCTGAAGGACACCGTGCGCCTGGGCGCCGGGCTGGACGCCGAAGGCCGCCTGAGCGACGAAGCCGCCGAGCGCGGGCTGGCCTGCCTGCGGCGATTCCGCGAAAGGCTGGCCGGCATCCCCGCGGCCCAGCTGCGCGCGGTGGCCACCCAGACGCTGCGCGAGGCGACCAACCGCAACGCCTTCTTGCTGCGGGCGGCCGAGGCGCTGGGGCACCCGATCGAGGTGATCTCCGGGCGTGAAGAGGCCCGCCTGATCTACAAGGGCGTGGCGCGGCTGCAGCCCTCCGAGCTGCCGCGGCTGGTGATCGACATTGGCGGGCGCTCGACCGAGATGATTCTCGGCGTCGGCCCGCTGGCGATGCGCGCCGAGTCCTTCCGCATCGGCAGCGTCAGCCTGTCGATGGCGCACTTTCCCGATGGCCGCTACACGCCCGATGGCTTCCGCCTGGCTCAAGTCGCCGCGGGGGCCGAGCTGGAGGAGGCCCTGGAGCCCTTCGCGCGGCGCCACTGGGTGACGGCGCTGGGCTCCTCGGGCACCGCCGGCGCGGTGTCGCAACTGCTGCAGGCCAACGGCATCACCGACGGCACGATCACCCCCGACGGGCTGCGCTGGTGCATCCAGGCCTGCCTGCGCGCCGGCAGCATCGACCAGCTCGACCTGGCCGGCCTGAAGCCCGAGCGCCGCGCGGTGCTCGGCGGCGGGCTGGCGATCCTGAGCACGCTGGCCACGCACTTCGGCATCGAGGCGCTGCAGCCGGCGCGCGGCGCGCTGCGCCAGGGTGTGATCTTCGACCTCGACGAGCGCCTGGCCGCCGAGCGGGCCCCGGACCACCACGACCTGCGCGACGACAGCGTGGCCGAGCTGCAGCAGCGCTTCCAGGTGGATGTGGCTCAGGCGCACCGCGTCCAGCAGGTGGCGCGAACGCTGCACGAAAAGCTGGCCGCCGACGCGGCGCTGGAGCAGCAGCGCGAGCTGGGCTGGGCCGCGGCCCTGCACGAGATGGGCATGATGGTCTCGCACCACGACCACCACCGCCACAGCGCCTACCTGCTCGGCCACGTGGACGCGGCCGGCTTTTCGCAGAACCAGCAGCAGCGCCTGGGCGACCTGGTGCTGGGCCAGCGCGGCGGGCTGCGCAAGGTCGAGGCGGCACTGGCCGAGCCCGCCTTTGCGGCCCAGCTGCTGGCGCTGCGCCTGGCCACGCTGCTCTGCCACGCCCGCGGCAGCAACGGCGTGGTGGTGCCCGAGCTGGTCAGCGACGGCCGCGTCGCCCACCTCACGCCGCCGACCGGCTGGGTCGAGCAGTTTCCGCGCTCGGCCTACCTGCTGCGCGAGGAAGCGAAGGCGTGGTCACGCGGCACCGCGCTGCGGCTGCAGATCGAAGAGGCTTGAGACGCCGGCGCCACCCCCGCTGCCGCCCATCCACCCCGTCAGGGGCGTGGGCAATTCAATCGTCACAGTTCGGTCATACGCGGGTCATAACATTCAGGCAATGATTGAATCGACCCTCGAAGAAGTACGACCCGACTCCGACCCGACCCCGCTGCTGGCCCTCACCCCCGCGGTTGAGACGCCCACCAGCGCGGTCACCAAGCTCAACCGCGAACGCTCGATCCTGGCCTTCAACCGCCGGGTGCTGGCGCAGGCGCAGCGCGCCGACGTGCCGCTGCTGGAGCGGCTGCGCTACCTGTGCATCGTCTCGTCGAACATGGACGAGTTCTTCGAGGTGCGCTTCGCCGACACGCTCGAAGCGGCCCGCCAGCCCGGCAGCGGCACCACCTCCGGCGACGTCGCCGACATCGCCACCGAGGCGCACACCCTGGTCGACGAACACTACGCGGTGTTCAACCTCGACGTGATGCCGGCGCTGGCGCGCCAGGGCATCGTCATCCTGAACCACGCCGACCGCGACGTCGAGCAGCGCCGCTGGGTGGCGCAGTTCTTCCACCGCGAGGTGCAGCCGCTGCTGGTGCCCATCGGGCTGGACCCGGCGCACCCCTTCCCGCAGGTGGCGAACAAGTCGCTGAACTTCATCGTCCAGCTCAGCGGCGCGGACGCCTTCGGGCGCGAGAACTCGATCGCCATCGTCAAGGTGCCCCGCGTGCTGCCGCGCGTGATCCGCCTGCCCGACCGCCTGGCGCCGGGCCAGCAGGCCTTCGTGCTGCTGACCAGCGTGATCCGCGCGCACCTGGAGGAGCTGTTCCCGGGGCGAGTGGTCGAGGCCTTCTCGCAGTTCCGCGTCACGCGCGACTCGGACATGGACGTCGACGAGGACGACGTCACCAACCTGCGCCAAGCCCTGCGCAGCGAGCTGAGCACGCGCCACTTCGGCAAGGCGGTGCGCCTGGAGGTGGTGGCCACCTGCCCGCCGATGCTGTCGGACTTCCTGCGCTCGCAGTTCGGTCTGCCCGAGGCGGCGCTGTACCGCGTCAACGGCCCGGTCAACCTGGTGCGGCTGAACACGCTGATCGACCTGGCGCACGCGCCGGCGCTGCGCTTCACGCCGCACGAGCCGGTCTGGCCGCAGGGCCGCCTGCCGCGCGGGCGCAAGGTGATGGACTGCATCGCCGAACGCGACGTGCTGCTGCACCACCCCTTCGAGTCCTTCGACACCGTGGTGCAGTTCCTGCGCGAGGCGGTCGAGGACCCCAACGTGCTGGCCATCAAGCAGACCATCTACCGCACCGGCAGCGAGTCGGTGCTGATGGACCTGCTGCTCGAAGCGGCGCGGCGCGGCAAGGAGGTGCTGGTGGTCGTCGAGCTCAAGGCGCGCTTCGACGAGGAGGCCAACATCAACTGGGCCGAGCGCCTGGAGGCCGTGGGCGTGCAGGTGGTCTACGGCATCGTCGGGCTCAAGACCCACGCCAAGCTGCTGCTGGTGACCAGCAAGGAGGGGCGCCGGCTGGTGCGCTACGCCCACCTGTCCACCGGCAACTACAACCCCAAGACGGCGCGGCTGTACACCGACATCGGCTACCTCACCGCCGACCCGGACCTGACCACGGACGCCGACACGATCTTCCAGCACCTGGCCAGCCTGAACCCGCTGACGCGCCCGCGCCGCCTGCTGGTGGCGCCGTTCAACCTGCAGTCCTCCTGGGTCGAGCTGATCGGCCGCGTCGCCGACGCCGCGCGCGCGGGCCAGCCCGCCCGCCTGGTCGCCAAGTTCAATGCCCTGACCGACCCGGTGCTGATCGACGCGCTGGTGGCCGCCGGCCAGGCCGGCGCCTCGATCGACCTGATCGTGCGCGGCGCCTGCATGCTCGCGCCGGGCCTGCCGGGCGCGAGCGAGCGCATCCGGGTGCGCTCGGTGGTCGGCCGCTTCCTCGAACACACCCGGGTGGTCTACGCGCGCTGGGGCGAGAGCGACCAGCAGGAGGCGCTCTACCTGAGCAGCGCCGACTGGATGAGCCGCAACATGCTGCGGCGCATCGAGATCGCCTGGCCGATCCGCGACGCCGCGCTGCGCCAGCGCGTCATCGACGAGTGCCTGGTGCCCTACCTGCACGACCGCATCGACGCCTGGACCCTCGACGGCAGCGGCCAGTACCAGCGCGTGGCCGAATCCGGCCCGAGCGCGCAGGCGGCGCTGATGCGGCACTTCTGACGCGGGCGGGCCCGCGGCGTCGCGCCCGGGGCGGCGCTCCTACAATGCGCCGCAGCGAGGAGCCCACCCCATGGATCACACGAAGGAAATCGACACCCGCGGCCTGAACTGCCCGCTGCCGATCCTGAAAGCCAAGAAGGCGCTGTCCGAGCTGGTCAGCGGCGACGTCCTCAAGGTGCTCGCCACCGACCCCGGCTCGATGCGCGACTTCCAGATGTTCGCCAAGCAGACCGGCAACGAGCTGGTCGCCCAGCAGGCGCTGCCCGGCGGCGAGTTCGTCCACCTGCTGCGGCGGCGCTGAGCAGCGCCGCACAGCCCGCGTCCCGGGCTCAGTCGAGCAGGTCCGAATACTCCTTCTGCGCGTAGCCGCTCAGGGCGGTCCAGGGCAGGGTCGCAGGCATCGCCTCACGCGTGGTCGCCATCGTGCTGCGGCTGCTGCCCTGGCTCGATTCGATGCGCCGCGGGTACTGCCCCTGCTCGTCCCACAGCAGCTGCACCTTCGCGCCGCCAGGCGACGCGCCTTCGTACCAGCGCGCGCCGGCCGGTGCGGCGCGGTCGCTGCGCTTCATGCGCCCGAGCTGGGCCGGGTCGAGCAGCTGGCTGGCGGTGGCCCAACGGCCGTCGAAGCCGATGTTGGCGTAGTCCGGCGCGCCGACGTCCACCACCTTGCGCTCGTGCGCGTCGACGATGCGCACGCGCAGTCGGCCATCGTCGCCGCGCTGCACCCAGCGCGACGCCGCCGCCACGTCCATGTGCTTGTGGCCCTGGCCACCGGCCTGGTGATCGGCCGCCTCATGCGCCCCGGGCGGCAGCACGCGAGCGAGCCAGGCGTTCGCATCGCGGCGCACCAGGCGCTCGCTGAAGCGGGCGATGCGCGTGACGCCGTCGGCGCCCAGCGTCACCGATTCGTGCTCGATGCGCAGCGCCAGGTCCTGCGCCACCGCGGCCGTGGACAGGCAGAGCCCGAGCAGGGCCAGGCCGAGAAACTTCTTCATATCCATCCGTCGTACAAAAGCACAAGGCCCGGCGCTGGGGGCGCCGGGCCGGTAGGCGGTTGGACGGCCGGTTCGATGCCGCCCGTTCGATGCCGCCGGTTCGATATCGCCCGTTCGATTACAGGCCCAGGGCCGCCTTCACCAGGGTGAACACCTTGGTGTTGACCATCGTGCCCTTGAAGCCGGCGTTGCCGGCGCCGGTGGACAGCAGCATCACGTCGCCGCCGCCGTGGGTCTCGGTGCCGGCGGCGCCGAGGTTGACGCCCACTTCCTGCAGGTAGGCGTCGGCGGTGGTGTCCACGCTGGTCAGGTCATCGCGGGTGGCCTTGCGCGGGCCACCGCCGTTGCCGAACACCAGCGCGGTGTAGGGCTTGCCGTCGGCCGCAGTGGCCAGCACGTTCTTGCCCTGCACCTTGGTCTGCTTGATGTCGGTGACCTTGCCGAGGATGTCGTTGCCCTTGTGCGAGTAACCGTTGAAGGTCATCGTGTGGTCGTGATCCGCGGTGACGACGATCAGCGTGTTCTTCAGGTCCACCATACCGAGTGCGGTGCGAATCGCCTCGTCGAAAGCGATCGTGTCTTCCAGCGCGCGCTTGGCGTTGGTGCCGTGCAGCGCGTGGTCGATGCGCCCGCCCTCGACCATCAGGAAGTAGCCCTTGCTGGTGTTCTTGGACAGGATCTCGATGGCCTTCTTGGTCATCTCGGCCAGGCTGGGCTCGTCGATTGCGCTGCCAGTCTTGGCGCGGTCCAGCTCGTAGTTGAGGTGGTCGCGGTTGAACAGGCCAACCAGCTTGGTCGTGGTGGTCGGCAGGGCCTTGAAGGCGGTGCCCGTCTCGACGTAGGTGTAGCCGGCGCCGGTGAGCTTGGCGGTCAGGTCCTGCCCATCGGTGCGGCTGCCGCCGGTGACCGTGGTGGGCTTGAAGAAGCGCCAGCCGCCGCCGAGCAGCACGTCCACGCCCGTGCCGAGCGCGCTGTTGAACTTGCCGGAACCGGGCACCACCTGGGCGGCGATGTCGTTCTCACCGTCGCGGTGGCAGATGTGCGCGTAGGTCGCCGCCGGGGTGGCGTGGGTGATTCGGGTGGTGGTCACCGCGCCCACCGACTTGCCCGCCGCCTTCGACAGCTCGAGCAGCGTCGTCGCCGGCGTGCCGTTGGTCGAGGTGCAGGTGCTGTCGGCACCGTTGACGTACGGCACCGCCGGCGTGACACCGGTGTTGTAGGCCTTCGTGTCGGCGCTCATCGAGAGCACCTCGTTGTTCATCTTCACGCCCGTCATGTAGGCGGCCATCGACGGCGCGGAGTCGGTGGTCTGCGCGTCGTTGGAGTAGGTGCGGATGCGCGCGGTGCGCTTGAGCTGCTCCATCGCCAGCGCGCCGGTTTCGCCGTACTTGTAGATGCGGCTGGCGGTGACGGTGGTGGGGCCCATGCCGTCACCCAGGAAGAAGATGACGTTGGTCGCCTCGCCGGCGGCGAAGGCCGAGGCCGCGCCGCACAGGACGGCCGCGACGGCGCCAAGCTTGAAAGTCGTGTTCATGTTCAGGTGCTCCTGCTGACGGTTCCTGCGCGCGCTCACAGGCCGATGGCCTTGCGGACGAGGCCGAAGACTTCGGTGTTGACGATGACGCCGGTGAAGTTTTCGGCGCCCTTGCCCATCGCGCCCAGGAAGACGTCGGTGCCGCCGTGGGTCTCGCTGCCGGCGGCCACGGGGATGGCGGCCTCCTGGTGGTAGGCCTTGTCGGAGACCTGAGCGTCCGTCAGCGCGCTGCGGGTGGCCGGGCGGTTCTCGCCATTGCCGAAGCCGATGATCGAGTACGGCAGGCCGCCGCTGTCGAGGCTGGCGGTGACGCCGTCGACGAAGGTCTTGACCAGGCCCAGCACGCCCGGCTCGGTCGCGGTGGTCTTGCCCTTGCGCGCCGCGTAGCCGTTCAGGACCAGGGTGTGGTCGTGGTCGGCGGTGACGACGATCAGGGTGTTCTTCAGGCCCGGGTCCTTGGCCTGCATCTTGTCGATGGCGGTCTTGATCGCGGTGTCGAAGGCCACGGTGTCCTGCAGCGCCTTCTTCGCGGTGGTCTCGTGCAGCGCATGGTCGATGCGCCCGCCCTCGACCATCAGGAAGAAGCCCTTGGGGTTCTTCGCCAGCACGTCGATGGCCTTGGTCGTCATCTCGGCCAGGCTGGGCTCGACCGTGGCGTCGCGGTCGAGGTCGTAGCTCATGTGGCTGTCGGTGAACAGGCCGAGGAGCTTGCCGGTCGACGCGGCGGAGGCGGCATCGAACTCGGTCTTGTTGCTGACGAAGGTGTAGCCCTTGGCCTGCAGTTCGGCGACCAGGTCGCGGCCGTCGGTGCGCTTGCCCTTGACGGTCGTGCCGGTGCTGTTGTCCTTGAAGGACACGGTGGTCGGCTTGAAGAAGCGCAGACCGCCGCCCATCAGGACATCCAGGCCATCGCCCAGCGCGGTGTTGTAGGCCGCAGGACCGGTGCCGGTGCCGCCGGGCACGACTTGCGCGGCGATCGCGTTCTCGCCGTCGCGGTGGCAGACGTGCGAGTAGGTCACCGCCGGCGTGGCGTGCGTCACGCGGGTGGTGGTCACCGCGCCGGTGCCCAGGCCGGCGGCCTTGGCCAGTTCCAGCAGCGTGGTCACGGCCTTGCCGTTGCTGCCGTCGGTGGCACAGGTGCTGTCGGTGCCGCTGAGGTAGTCGACGCCGGTGGTGGTGTTGAAGGCCGAGGTCTCCGCGGTCATCGAGATGACCTCGTTGTTCATCTTCACGCCGGTCATGTAGGCCGCCATCGAGGGGGCGCTGTCGGTGACCTGGGCGTTGTTGGAGTAGGTCTTGACGAAGGCGGTCTCGGGCAGCGTGTCCAGCGTCAGCTCACCGTCCTCACCCACCTGGTAGATGCGCGCAGCCGTCAGGGTGGCCATGCCCATGCCATCGCCCAGGAAGAACAGGATGTTCTTCGGTGGGGTCGCAGCACTGGTACCGGTGGCGGAATCGGCGTCATTGCCGCCGCTCAAGCAGCCGGCCAGCGCGGCCGACGCCACGACAGCGGCCATCAGGCGAGTCTTCATGCGGTTCTCTCCAAGTGAGTCCCCCCGGGGGACGAGTAAGACCGCCAATGTTTCCGCTTTGTTATTTCATCGAGATGAAAGTCACACTTCGCACCCCACCCCAGCCAAACCCCAGCCAAAGGTGTGCCTCAGAAACGACCACGGGCCCACACAGGGCCCGTGCGATCACACATCCCGCTCCCCCGGGGAGCGAGGGAGGCGGCGGCCCTCAGGCCGCGTCGCCTTGCAAGAAGTGGCGGCGGTAGCGCGCCGGCAGGTCGCGCAGGCGCATCATGATCGGCAGGTCGGCGGTGTTGAAGTCGGGGTCCCAGGCCGGCGCACCCAGCACCTTGGCGCCGCAGCGCAGGTAGCCCTTGATCAGCGGCGGGATCTCGGCCTTCGTGCCGTCGTAGAGCTCGGCCACCGGCAGGGGCAGGCGCGGCGTCACCTGGTGCTCGATCGGTGCGAGGTGCGTGCGGCGCAGCTGCTCCCAGACGCTGGCGGCACAGTGGCCGCCGTCGCGCATGCTGATGCTGGCGCAGCCGATCATCGTGTCGAGGTCGTTGCGCACCATGAAATCGGCCAGCGCGCCCCACAGCGCCATGATCACCCCGCCCTGGCGGTGATCGGGATGGATGCAGGAGCGGCCCAGCTCGGCCATGCGGGACTTCAGCGGACGCAGGCGGGTCAGGTCGAATTCGGTGTCGCTGTACCAGCCCCCCACGCGGCGTGCCGCATCGGGCGTCAGCACGCGGTAGGTGCCGATCACTTCGCCCTCGGCGCTGCGCACCAGCAGGTGCTCGCAATGCGCGTCAAAGAGGTCGCGGTCCAGGCCAGGCGGGGTGCCGGGCACGTTGGTCAGTCGCGCGCCCATTTCCTCGGCGAACACCCGCCAACGCAGGCGCTGCGCCTCTTCCACCTCGCTGGCACTGCGCGCCCACACGGCTTGCAGCTTGGGCGCCTCGGCCGCCTCCAGGGCAGCGGGGGCGACGATGGCCGACGCGCCACTGGCCAGATCCGGATGGCTCGGCTCGCTGCGATCGCTGGCCGGCGCGGCCGGCTTCCTGGCCAACAGGCCGGGTCGGGGCAGCCGCAACGGCCGCGCCGGGGTGCCGATCAGCGAGAACGGCAGGGTGGGTTGAGGCAGATCCCGCATCACAGACTCCATCTTCAGGTGGAGTCATCGTCGAGGCAGGGAGTGACAACGCAGTGTCGTCGCCATGACGGATTCGCGACAGCACCGCTTCCCGCGGTGTCCGTCGCGGGCCCCGCCCGGGCGGGCGGGGCCCGAAGAAGCTCAGAGTTCGAGGTTCTTCAGGAAGGCGCGGAAGCCCGGGCCCAGGTCCTTGTGCGCCAGCGCCAGCTCGACGTTGGCCTCGAGGAAGCCCTCCTTGCTGCCGCAGTCGTAGCGCTTGCCTTCGTAGCGGAAGGCGAAGACCTTCTCGCGGCGCAGCAGCGCGGCGATGCCGTCGGTCAGCTGGATCTCGCCGCCCACGCCGCGCGGCTGGGCCTCGATCTCGTGGAAGACGCCCGGCGTCAGGATGTAGCGGCCGGCCACGCCCCAGCGCGACGGAGCCACCTCGGGCGCCGGCTTCTCGACGATCTTGGTGACGTCCATCAGCTGGTCATTGACCAGGTTGCCGGCCACGATGCCGTAGCGCTTGGTGTGCTCGGCCGGCACTTCCTGAACCGCCAGGATCGAAGCACGCCACTCCTGGAACTGCTCGACCATCTGCGCCAGGATCGGCTTCTGGCCGATCATCAGGTCGTCGGCCAGCAGCACGGCGAAGGGCTCGTTGCCCACCAGACGCCGGCCGCAGAGCACGGCGTGACCCAGGCCCAGGGCCTGAGCCTGGCGCACGTAGATGCACTCCATGTCCTTGGGCTTGACGCTGCGCACCACCTCGAGCAGCTCCTGCTTGTTGGACTGCTCCAGCGCCACTTCGAGCTCGTAGGTCATGTCGAAGTGGTCCTCGATCGGGCGCTTGTGGCGACCGGTCACGAAGATCATCTCGCGCACGCCGGCGGCGTACGCTTCCTCGACCGCGTATTGAATCAGGGGCTTGTCCACCACCGGCAGCATCTCCTTGGGCTGCGCCTTGGTGGCGGGAAGGAAGCGGGTACCGAGACCCGCGACAGGAAAGATGGCCTTGGTGACGACTTGCATGGGCACTGTGGACGCTCAGTGGTGGAGGGTTTGCACCGATTCTGGCACGCACCCTGGTGGGCTCAGCCCCTGACTGCGGGGGACGAGCCACGGATCCCCATCGATACCATCGACCGACCCCTCAAATTGCACAACACAGCACATTTGCCCATGGACCTCCTCATCGCCGAACCCCTGGAAGCCGAGGTCCTGGAGTGGCTCGATGCGCGCCACGAGCTGTTCTACGCCCCCAAACTGGCGCACGACCGCCAGGTCTTCATCGACGCCTGGACGCAGGCCCGCGCCGTGCTGCTGCCCCCGCAGGTGGCGGTGGACGCACGCATGCTGGCGCAGGCGCCGCGGCTGCGCGCGTTGGGCCGCATCGTCGGTGGACCGGAGAACATCGACATCACGGCCTGCACGCGCAACGGCATCGAGGTGGTGCGCTGCGTGGATGCCGCCGCGCCGGCGGAGGCCGAGTTCATGCTCGGGGCCCTGCTGGCGCTGCTGCGCCCCAGCCCCGAGGAGATGGGCCGCGTGGCCGGGCGGGAGCTGGGCACCAGCACCGTCGGGCTGATCGGCATGAACGCCACCGCGCGGAAAGTGGCCCGGCTGCTGCAGGCCCTGGGCTCACACATCGTGGGCTATGACCCGGCCCTGCACGCCTCGGACCCGGTGTGGAGCCGCAGTGGCGTGCACCCGGTGGGCCTGCGCGAGCTGTTCGAGACCTCACACGCGGTGTGCGTGCAGCTGAACTACTACAGCCGCTACCGCGGGCTGCTGGGCGAGCGCGCCCTGCCCTTCGCCCAACGTGGCCAGGTGCTGGTGAGCGTGTCGCCGCTGGCGCTGTTCGATGAGGACCTGCTGGCCGAGACGCTGCAAAGCGGGCGCCTGTCCGCCGCCTGGCTGGACAACGTCCCCCCCGGTCCGCTGGAACCCGGCCAGCCGCTCCACGGCGTGCGCGGCCTGCTGGTGACGCCAAGGCTGGCGTCCTACACCCGCGAGGCGCGGGTGCGCAGCGCCTGGGGCGTCGCCCGGCGCATCGACGAGGTGCTGCGCACCACGCCGGCCACCGCGCGCCCGGGCATCCGCCGGCGCACGCCGGTGTCGCCCGGGGCCTCGGCGCCCGCGGCACCGGCCCCCAAGGCAGCGGCCAAGGCGGCGGCGGCCATGGCCGCGGCGCCGGTCAGGCCAGCCGGCTCAGCTGGTCTTGGAGCTTCGCCAGCGTCGCACTGAAATCGGCCTGGCGCTGGCGCTCCTGCGCCACCACCGCCGCCGGGGCGCGGGCGACGAAGCTCTCATTGCCCAGCTTGGCCTCGGCCTTGGCGATCTCGCCGGTGAGCCGCGCGATCTCCTTGCCCAGGCGCTCGCGCTCGGCGGCGACGTCGATCTCCACCTTCAGCGCCAGGCGGGCCTCGCCCTGCACCACCACCGGCGCCAGGCGGGTGGCCTCGGCAAAGGCGGCCTCTTCGGCGATCACCTGCACCTCGGAGAGCTTGGACAGCGCCTTGAGCACCGGCGCGGCCTCGGCGATGAAGCCGGCGTCCCCGATCGTCAGCAGCGGCACGCGCTCGGCCGGCGACAGGCTCATCTCGCCGCGCAGCGCGCGGCAGGCCCCCACCAGCGACTTGAGCTTGGCCACCCAGGCGTCGGCCACCGGGTCGATGCGCTCGGGCTGGGCCACCGGGTAGGCGGCGCTGGCGACGTTGTCCACCGTCTTGCGACCGGCCACCGGCGCCACCGCAGCCCAGAGCTCGGCGGTGATGAAGGGCGTCACCGGGTGCAGCAGGCGCAGCACCGTCTCCAGCGTGCGGATCAGCGTGCGGCGGGTGGCGCGGGCGGCGGCCTCGTCGCCGCTGTCCTTGGCGACCTGCAGCTGCACCTTGGCGATTTCCAGGTACCAGTCGCAGTACTCGTCCCAGACGAACTGGTAAATCGCGTTGGCGACGTTGTCCAGCCGGTACTCGGTGAAGCCCTGCGCCACCGCAGCCTCGACGCGCTGCAGCTCGCTGGCGATCCAGCGGTCGGCGGCGCTGAAGCTCATGTAGCCGTGCGCCGAGCCGCCCACGGCGCACTCGGCCTTCGTGTGCTCCTTCAGGCCGCAGTCCTGCCCCTCCGTGTTCATCAGCACGAAGCGGGTGGCGTTCCAGAGCTTGTTGCAGAAGTTGCGGTAGCCCTCGCAGCGCTTGCTGTCGAAGTTCACCGAGCGGCCCAGCGTGGCCATCGCCGCGAAAGTGAAGCGCAGCGCGTCCGCGCCGTAGGCCGGAATGCCCTCCGGGAACTCCTTCTCGGTGGCCTTGCGCACCTTGGGCGCCGTCTCCGGCTTGCGCAGACCGGTGGTGCGCTTGACCAGCAGCTCGGGCAGCGCGATGCCGTCGATCAGGTCCACCGGGTCGAGCACGTTGCCCTCGGACTTGCTCATCTTCTTGCCGTGCGCATCCAGCACCAGGCCGTGGATGTAGACGTGCTTGAACGGCACCTGCCCGGTGAAGTGCTTGGTCATCATGATCATCCGGGCGACCCAGAAGAAGATGATGTCGTAGCCGGTCACCAGCACGCTGCTGGGCAGGAAGAGGTCCTGCTCGATGGTCTTTTCCGGCCAGCCCAGCGTGCTGAAGGGCACCAGCGCGGAGCTGTACCAGGTGTCGAGCACGTCCTCGTCGCGCGTGAGCGCGCCGGTGTAGCCGGCGGCCGTGGCCTTGGCGCGGGCCGCTTCCTCGCTCTGGGCGACGAAGAGCTCGCCGGCCTCGCCGTACCAGGCCGGGATCTGGTGGCCCCACCAGAGCTGGCGGCTGATGCACCAGTCCTGGATGTTCTTCATCCACTGGTTGTAGGTGTTGACCCAGTTCTCGGGGACGAACTTCACGTCGCCGGACTCGACCGCCTCGATCGCGCCCTGGGCGATCGACTTGCCGGTGCTCGGGCTGGCCTTGGTCATCGCCACGAACCACTGGTCGGTCAGCATCGGCTCGATGACCTGGCCGGTGCGGGCGCAGCGCGGCACCATCAGCTTGTGCTTCTTGACCTCCACCAGCAGGCCGGCGGTCTCCAGATCCGCCACCACCGCCTTGCGAGCGACGAAACGGTCCAGCCCGCGCAGCTCCATCGGGATGTCGTCCAGGTCGGCACGCACCGCCGCATCGAGCGTGAAGATGGTGATCATCTCCAGCCCGTGGCGCAGGCCCACTTGGTAGTCGTTGGTGTCGTGCGCCGGGGTGACCTTCACGACGCCGGTACCGAAGGCCTTGTCCACGTAGGCGTCGGCGATCACGGGCACGAGGCGCCCGGTGATGGGCAACCTCACCTGCTGGCCGATCAGGTGGATGTAGCGCTCATCCTCCGAGTGCACCATCACCGCGGTGTCGCCCAGCATCGTCTCCGGGCGGGTGGTGGCCACCACCAGCGACTCGTCGCTGCCCTCGATCGGATAGCGGATGTGCCAGAGGTGGCCGTCCTCCTCCTCGCTCTCGACCTCCAGGTCGGAGACGGCGGACTTCAGGATCGGGTCCCAGCTGACCAGGCGCTTGCCGCGGTAGATCAGCCCCTCCTCGTACAGGCGCACGAAGGTCTCGGTGACGACCTTCGACAGCTTGTCGTCCATCGTGAAGTACTCGTGCGCCCAGCTCACCGAGTCGCCCATGCGGCGCATCTGGCGGGTGATGGTGGAGCCGCTCTGCTCCTTCCACTCCCAGACCTTGGCGACGAAGTTCTTGCGCCCCAGGTCATGGCGGCTGATGCCCTGCTCCTGCAGCTGGCGCTCCACCACGATCTGGGTGGCGATGCCGGCGTGGTCGGTGCCCGGCACCCACAGCGTGTTGAAGCCGCTCATGCGGTGGTAGCGCGTCAACGAGTCCATGATGGTCTGGTTGAACGCGTGGCCCATGTGCAGCGTGCCGGTGACGTTCGGCGGCGGCAGCTGGATCGAGAAACTCGGCTTGGCCGGGTCCAGCGTCGGGGCGTAAGCACCGGAGGCCTCCCAATGCGGGCCCCACTGGGCTTCGATGGGGGAGGGTTCGAAGGACTTGGACAGGGCGTCGGACATGCGCGGCTCTCGGAGCGTCAGGCGAAACCCGTGATTTTAGGGAGCGACAGGTCCCATCGAACGCAGGGCTGCGCGTTCGGCGCGCTCGACGTCCCTTTTGCCACGTGCGCGACACGCCCGCCCTGCAAGCTGGGCGCAAGCTGCGCAGGTCGGCGGCAGCGCACAATGTTGGCCGTTGCGGCGGTGCGGCTGCGCCTTCGCGCCTTCCTTCCAACCCCAGGAGTCTCGAACATGACGATCAACAACGTGGGCATCATCGGTGCAGGCACGATGGGCAACGGCATTGCGCAGGCCTGCGCCGTCGTTGGCCTGAAGGTCACGATGGTGGACATCAACGACGCGGCAGTCGCCAAGGGCATTGCGACGGTGTCGGGCAGCCTCGACCGCCTGATCAAGAAGGAGAAGCTCACCGCCGAGCAGAAGGCCGCGGCGCTGGCGCTGATCACCGGCTCGACCAGCTACGAGGCCCTGAAGGGCTGCGACATCGTGATCGAGGCGGCCACCGAGAACCAGGCGCTCAAGATCAAGATCCTGCAGCAGCTCGACGAGATGCTGCCCGCCGAGACGCTGGTGGCCACCAACACCAGCTCGATCTCCATCACCCAGCTGGCCGCGGTGACGAAGCGCGCCGAGCGCTTCATCGGCATGCACTTCTTCAATCCGGTGCCGATGATGGCGCTGGTGGAAATCATCCGTGGCCTGCAGACCAGCGACGCCACCCACGACGCCGTCAAGGACCTGGCGCTGCGCCTGGGCAAGTCGCCGATCACGGTGAAGAACGCCCCGGGCTTCGTCGTCAACCGCATCCTGGTGCCGATGATCAACGAGGCCTTCTTCGTGCTGGCCGAAGGCCTGGCCTCGCCGGAGGACATCGACGCGGGCATGAAGCTGGGCTGCAACCAGCCGATCGGCCCGCTGGCGCTGGCCGACATGGTGGGCCTGGACGTCTGCCTGGCGGTGATGGAGGTCTACCTCAAGGAGTTCGGCGACTCCAAGTACCGCCCCTGCCCGCTGCTCAAGGAAATGGTCGCCGCCGGCCGCCTGGGCCGCAAGACCGGCCGCGGCGTCTACAGCTACTGAGCACCGGGTCGCGCGCGTGTCTGCGGTCGCCACGGTCGAGCCCGCCGGCGTCGTCCTGCTCAATGCGCAGGCCGACGGCGGGCGTGCGCTCGCGCTGCGCCGGCCGATCGAGGCCTGGCTGGCGCACAACGTGCCGGGCGTGTCGCTGCTGATGCCGGTCAACGCCGAGGCCGCACAGGCCATGCTGATGATCCTGGCGCCGCGCACCCGCGTGGCGCTGGTCGGCGGCGACGGCACGCTGCACAGCCTGCTGCCGGCGCTGATGCGCTGCGGCCACCGCGTCGGCCTGGTGCCGGCCGGCTCCGGCAACGACGTGGCGCGTGCCCTGGGCGTGGCGCACCTGCACTGGGCCGAGGCGCTGGCCTACGCGCTGCACGCGCAGACCGCGCCGATCGACCTCGGCCAGCTGGAGAGTGAGGTCACCACGCGCTACTTCGCCTCCAGCTTCTCGGTGGGCTTCGACGCCGCCGTCGCCGCGCGCGCACAGACCCCGCCGGGCTGGCTGCCGACGCGGCACCGCTACCTCTGGGCCACGCTGCGCGAGCTGGTCAACGCCCAGCCACGCACGCTGCGGCTGTGGGCCGACGGCCGCGCGGTGCACGATGGCCCAGCGCTCTTCGCCGCGGTACTGAACACGCCCACCTACGGCAGCGGCATCCCGGCGGTACCCGCCGCGCGGGTGAACGACCACTGGCTCGACCTGCTGGTGGCCGGCGATGTCGGTCGACTGCGCGCGCTGTCGCTGCTGCCCCGCCTGCTGCGCGGCCAGCACATGCGCGCCCCCGAAGTGGCGCTGCACAGCTTCCGCAAGCTGGCGGTCGAGGCCGACGAGCCCCTGCCCCTGGCCGCCGACGGCGAGGTCCTGCCCCCGGCACGGACCATTTCGGTCCAGATGCTGCCCAAGGCGCTGCACCTGGCCGGCGCCCACACGCTCAACGCGGTGAAGCCGCGCAGCGCCTCGGCCCCCGCAACCCGCCCGGGCGCCCCCTGAACCCCTGCTGCACGCGGGCCTGCGCCTCGGCCGCCATCATGGCGATCCCCCCGGCCAGAAACCCTGCCGCCTGTAGTTTCAATTCAGGGAAAATACCCCCATGGTTCTGACCTCCCTCTCGACGCAGCGCTTCACCGACGCCGAAGCCGCCCTCGCCCACGCGAAGGCGATCTACGACAGCGGCATCGCCCACCTGCGCGAAAGCCTGCAGGCCTACGTCGCCGGGATCGATCCGGCCCGACGCATCCGCGCCTGCTACCCGCTCGTGCGGGTGCGGGTGGACACCGTCGCGCGCGCCGACTCGCGCCTGGCCTACGGCTTCGTGGCCGGCCCGGGGCTGTACGAAACCACGCTGACGCGGCCCGATCTGTTCAGCGGCTACTACCTCGAACAGTTCCGCCTGCTGCTGGCCCACCACGGCGTGGCGTTGGAGGTGGGGCTGTCGGCCCAGCCGATCCCGGTGCACTTCAGCCTGGCCGAACACGATCACCTGGAAGGCTCGCTGACGCCTGAGCGCCGCCTGCGGCTGCGCGACCTGTTCGACCTGCCCGACCTGGCCGCGATGGACGACGGCATCGCCAACGGCACGCACGAGCCGGCACCGGACGCCAACGGCGTCGTGCACCACCCGCTGGCGCTGTTCACCGCGCCGCGCGTGGACTACTCGCTGCACCGCCTGCGCCACTACACCGGCACCGCGCCGGAGCACGTGCAGAACTACGTGCTGTTCACGAACTACCAGTTCTACATCGACGAGTTCGTGCGCCTGGGCCACGAGTGCATGGCCGACCCGGCCGGCGCGTACGACGCCTTCGTCGAGCCGGGCAACGTCGTCACCCGCCGCGTCGGCCTGGCCGCAGAGCCCGGCGACGAGCGCGGCGCCCCGCCCCCGCGGCTGCCGCAGATGCCGGCCTACCACCTCAAGCGCGCAGGCCACGGCGGCATCACGATGATCAACATCGGCGTCGGCCCGGCCAACGCCAAGAACATCACCGACCACGTCGCCGTGCTGCGCCCGCACGCCTGGCTGATGCTGGGCCACTGCGCCGGGCTGCGCAACACGCAGGAGCTGGGCGACTACGTGCTGGCGCACGGCTACGTGCGCGAGGACCACGTGCTCGACGAGGAGCTGCCGCTGTGGGTGCCGATCCCGCCGCTGGCCGAGGTGCAGGTCGCGCTGGAGCGCGCCGTGGCCGAGGTGACGCAGCTGTCGGGCTACGAGCTCAAGAAGATCATGCGCACCGGCACGGTGGCCTCCACCGACAACCGCAACTGGGAGCTGCTGCCCCAGAGCCACAACGGCGGGCCCGAGCGGCGCTTCAGCCAGAGCCGCGCGATCGCGCTGGACATGGAAAGCGCCACCATCGCCGCCAACGGCTTTCGCTTCCGGGTGCCCTATGGCACGCTGCTGTGCGTGAGCGACAAGCCCCTGCACGGCGAGATCAAGCTGCCCGGCATGGCCAACCACTTCTACCGCGAGCGGGTGGACCAGCACCTGCGCATCGGCATCCGCGCCATCGAGATCCTGCACGAGCAGGGCCTGGATCACCTGCACAGCCGCAAGCTGCGCAGCTTCGCCGAAGTGGCGTTCCAGTAGCCCCGCCCGCTCACATCCGATGACGCTCGACAGCGCTTCCCTGATGACCGCGTTCACGATCAGTGCCTGCGGCGCGGCCGTGGCGCTGTCGGTGACGCTGGGGGGGCAGGCCAGCCGGGCGGCGCTCGCGGCTCAGGTCAGCTCGATCGCGCAGGCCCTGGGCTGGCTGTGCCTGATGGGCTCGGGCGCGCTGGCCGGGCACTGGCTCGACCGCCCGCTGTCCACCGCGGCGATGCTGCTGCTCTCGCTCAGCCTGGCGCTGATGGTGCAGGCGGTGCGCAAGTGGCGGGGCCGCGGCGGCCTGCCGCGCCGGCTCTATGGGGTCGCGCTGGCGATGCCCCTGCTCTACGCGCTGGGCTTCGCGAATTACCCCTTTCGGGTCGGCCTGGCCAACGCCGTGCTGGCCGCGCAGATGGCCTGGATCGCCGTCGAGGCGGCCCGGCCCGGGTCGCCCGGCAGCTGGCGCTGGCGTTCGCTGATCCTGGCCGCGATGGCGTCGATGGCCGTCGTCACCCTCTGGCGCGGCGTGCTGGGGGCCTTCTTCACCGAGCTGTACCCCACCTTCGCGACGCCGCACCCGGTCAACCTGCTGGGCACGCTGGTCAACGGCCTGGCCACGCTGCTGATCGCGGTGGGCGTGCAGGCGGCCTTCCGCGAAGAAGCCGAGGCGCAGCTCAAGACCCTGGCGATCACCGACGGCCTGACCCAGCTGCTCAACCGCCGGGCCTGGAACGAGCGCGCCACGGTGGCGCTGGCCGACGCCAAGCGCTACGACCACCCGCTGATCGTGCTGATGCTGGACCTGGACCACTTCAAGCAGATCAACGACCAGCGCGGCCACGCCACCGGCGACCAGGCCCTGCAGCTCACCGCCGAGGTGCTGCGCGAGGAGCTGCGCAGCGGCGACCTGGTCGGCCGCTACGGGGGTGAGGAGTTTTGCGTGCTCCTGCCGCACACCCGCGAAGGCGCGGCGCTGGCCTTCGACCTGCGGCTGCGCCAGCGGCTGCGTCAGCGCGCCGAAGAGGCGCTGGGCTTTGTGCTCGCCTACAGCGCCGGCCTGACCGCCCTGCACCGCGATGACCAGCACCTCGACGACCTGCTGCGCCGCGCCGACGCCGCGCTCTACGAGGCCAAACGCGCCGGGCGCAACCAGCTCGTGACCTCGGCCTGACGGCCCCCGTTCCGCCTTGATGCGGCGCAAGCCCGCTGCCGATGCGCAGGCGCGGCCGGCGGGGCGGAACAGATCTTTACGTCCAGCGCACATTGACGAGGCGGCTTCGCTTTACAAAGTGAACTGTGCGGCCACCGGTCGCCTGCCCGAGCCCGACTCGCGATGCCGTCTGCCCTCCGTTCCCCGCCCTCCTCCCCCCCTGACTCACCGCGCGCTCGCCAGTCGCTGACCCGCGTCGGGCTGGCCACCTTGGCCTGCGCCTGCGCCAGTCTGCTCGCGGCCTGCGCCCACGCGCCCGGAGCGTCGGGCACCGGCACCGACCCCCCCGCCGGCGCGCTGCCGAGCGCCTGGGCCGCCTCGGCGCCGCCCCCGGCCAACGCCCCTGCCCCCGACCCTGCAGCGCTCGCGACCTGGTGGCGGCAGTTCGACGACCCGCTGCTCGGCACGCTGGTCGAGGAGGCGCTGCAGGCCAACACCGACCTGGCCACCGCCCGCGTCAAGCTGCTGCAGGCGCGCGCGCTGCGCGCCAGCCAGGCAGCCACGCTCTCGCCGCAGCTGGGCAGCAGCGCGGGCGTCACGCGCACCCACGGCCAGACCGCCTCGACCACCGGCACCGTCTGGCAGGGCGGGCTGGACGCGAGCTGGGAACTGGACGTCTTCGGCGCCCAGGCCGCCGCGCTGCGCGGGCGGGACGCGGACATCGCCAGCGCCACGGCCACCGTCGCGGCCACGCGGGTGTCGGTGAGCGCCGAGGTCGGCCTCGCCTACCTGACGCTGCGCGGCACGCGCCGCCAGCTGCGCATCGCGCAGGACAACCTCGCCGCGCAGGAGCAAACGCTCGCGCTCACGCGCTGGCGCGCCCAGGCCGGACTGGCCAGCGCGCTGGACGCCGAGCAGGCCCGCGTCTCCACCGAGCAGCTGCGCGCCAACCTGCCGGCGCTGGAGTCGTCGATCGCGCAGTCCGAGCACCGCCTGGCCGTGCTGCTGGGCCAGCCGCCCGCCGCGCTGCGCGAACGCCTGGGCAGCAGCGACCGCCGCCCGCTGGCCACGCGCGAGCTGCCCGTGGCCCTGCCCGCCGAATGGCTGCGCCAGCGCCCGGACCTGCGCGCCGCCGAGGCAACGATCCGCGCCGAGGCCGAACGGCTCAGCTACCGCCAGGGCCAGCGCTGGCCCAGCTTCACCCTCAGCGGCAGCCTGGCGCTGAAGGCCGTCACGCTCGGCGGCCTGGGCGCCGCCGGTGCGCTGGTCGACAGCGTGGCCGCCGCGGTGAGCTGGCCGCTGTGGGACGGCGGCACGCGCAGCGCCGCGATCGACCAGCAGCAGGCGGTGCTGGAGCAGGCCCGCGTCGCCTACCGCGCGGCGGTGCTGACGGCGCTGGAGGACGTCGAAAACGCCCTCACCGCCCTGGCCGCCAGCCAGCGCGAGCTGACCGCCTGGACCCAGGCCAATGCCGCCGCGCAGAACGCGCTGCTGCTGGCGCGCCAGCGCTACCAGGCCGGGCTGATCGACTTCGGCACCCTGCTCGACGCGCAGCGCAGCGCGCTGTCCACCGACAACAGCCGCGCCAGCACCGAGACCGACCTCGGCCTGAACCTCGTGCGCCTGTACAAGGCACTCGGCGGCGGCTGGAGTGAGGACGCCACGCCCGCCTCTGCAGCCCCCACCCCCGCCGCAGCCTCCGTCGCGCCCTCCTCCGCCGCCCCGTCCGCCCCCGCCTCGGCGGCCACGCCCTCCTGATGTCCGCCCCATGAGCTCCACCCCCCAATCCGTACAGAACCTGCTGGGCGACGAGGCCGTGCGCCCGCGCTGGCGCCGGGCCTCGACCTGGGTGCTGGTCGGCACCCTCGCAGCGGCGGGCCTTGGCGGCTGGCTCTGGCTGGGCCAGCACGCCGACCAGGGGCTGCCGCGCTTCGCCACCGAGGCGCTCACCCGCGGCGCGCTGCAGGTCAACGTCACCGCCAACGGCAAGCTCCAGGCCACCCGCACGGTGAGCATCGGCAGCGAGCTGTCGGGCACCGTGAACCGCGTGCTCGTGGACGTCAACGACGTGGTCAAGAAGGGCCAGGTGCTGGTCGAGCTGGACACCTCCAAGCTGGTCGACCAGATCACCAGCGCACGCGCCGCGGTGGCCGCGGCCGAGGCCGCCGTCGGCCAGGCCGCCGCCGCGACCAAGGAGGCGCGCAGCAACCTGCAGCGGCTCGACGAGGTGCACCGGCTGTCGAACGGCCAGGTGCCCTCGGCCGCCGAGCTGGACACCGCCCGCGCCACGCTGGACAAGGCCGTGGCCAACGAGAACGCCGCGCGCGCCAACGTCGCCAGCGCCCGCGCCACGCTGAGCACCAACGAGACGAACCTGTCCAAGGCCTCGATCCGCTCGCCCATCGACGGCGTGGTGCTGACCCGCGCGGTGGACCCGGGCAACGCGGTGGCCGCCTCGCTGCAGGCCGTCACGCTGTTCACCATCGCCGAGGACCTGCACGAGCTGCAGCTGTCGGTCAACGTCGACGAGGCCGACGTCGGCCAGGTGCAGACCGGCCAGGGCGCCAAGTTCACCGTCGCGGCCTGGCCGGGGCGCAACTACCCGGCCAAGATCGTGCGCGTGGCCTACGGCTCGACGCTGACCGACAACGTGGTGACCTACACCGCTCTGATGGACGTGCCCAACGCCGACCTGTCGCTGCGCCCGGGCATGACCGCCACCGCGGTGATCACCGCCACCGAGCACCGCGACGTGCTGCTGGTGCCCAACCGCGCGCTGCGCTTCTCACCGCCCACCCCGGCGGGCGCCGGCCCGGCCACCGGCAGCGCCCCGCCCGCGGGCGGCGGCGGGGGCATCGTCTCTAAGCTGATGCCCCGCCCGCCCGGCGGGAACAGCCCGCGCCGCAGCGCCGGCAGCGACGACAAGGCCGCCGCCGGCCCGCGCAAACTCTGGGTGCTGCAGGACGGCCGCCCCACGCCGATCGAGGTCACCACCGGGCTGACCAACGGCCGCCTCACCGAGGTCAGCGGCCCCAACCTGCGCGAGGGCCTGGCGGTGATCACCGAGCAGGTCAGCGGAGCCGCCAAGTGAGCCAGAGCGCGCCGGCCACCGGCGACACGGCGCTGATCCGCCTGCGCGGCATCACCAAGACCTTCGGCAGCGGGCAGGCCGCCTTCCAGGCGCTCAAGGGCGTGGACCTGGACATCGCGGCCGGCGAGTTCGTTGCGGTGATGGGCCCCAGCGGCTCGGGCAAGTCCACGGTGATGAACCTGCTGGGCTGCCTGGACGTGCCCAGCAGCGGCAGCTACGCCTTCCAGGACGTCGAGGTGCAGCGCCTCACGCGCGACCAGCGCGCGCAGCTGCGGCGGCGTTACCTGGGCTTCGTCTTCCAGGGCTTCAACCTGCTGGCGCGCACCTCGGCGCAGGAAAACGTCGAGCTGCCGCTGCTCTACCGCGGCGAGACGGCCGCGCAGCGCCACGCCGCCGCCCGCGCCGCGCTCGCCCAGGTCGGCCTGGCCGGCTGGGAGCACCACACGCCGGCCGAGCTCTCCGGCGGGCAGCAGCAGCGCGTGGCGATCGCCCGGGCCATCGTCACCCAGCCCACCGTGCTGCTGGCCGACGAGCCCACCGGCAACCTCGACTCGGCGCGCAGCCACGAGATCATGGCGCTGCTCTGGGCGCTCAACGCCGAGCACGGCATCACCGTGCTGATGGTGACGCACGAGCCGGACATGGCCGCCTACGCGCGCCGGCTGGTGCACTTCCGCGACGGGCGCATCGAGCGAGACGAGATCAACGCCCATCCGGCTGCGCTGGGCCATCTCGCTGCGTCTCACGCGATGGGCAGCGACGCCGACCAGGCCGCGGGAGCCCGCTGACATGCTCTGGAACACCCTGCTGCTCGCGCTGCGCGAGATCCGCCGCAACCTGCTGCGCAGCTTCCTGACCATCCTGGGCATCGTCATCGGCGTGGCCGCGGTGATCACCATGGTCACCGTCGGCAACGGCGCCACCCGCGCGGTGCAGACGCAGATCTCCAGCCTGGGCAGCAACCTGCTGCAGATCCGCCCCGGCCAGCGCCTGGGCCCAGGCATGGGCGGCAACGTGGCACCGCCCTTCGCGCTGACGGACCTGGAGGCGATCGCCACCCAGGTTGGCGGCGTGGCGGCCGCCGCACCCGAGGTGCGCAGCGCCGTCACCGCAGTGGCCGAGGGCAAGAACTGGTCGACCACCGTCACCGGCACCACCAACGACTACTTCCGGACCAACAACTGGAAGCTCGCCAGCGGCCGAGCCTTCAGCGACGACGAGCTGAACGCCGGGCGCGCGGTGTGCCTCATCGGCGCGACCGTCAAGCGCGAGCTCTTCGGCGCCAGCAGCGACCCGCTGGGCAGCCAGCTGCGCGTCAAGGCCTTCAGCTGCGAGGTCATCGGCACGCTGGCCTCCAAGGGCCAGGCGGCCATGGGCATGGACCAGGACGACACCATCCTGGTGCCGGTGAAGACCGCCCAGCGCCGCGTCACCGGCAAGGTGACCGTCAACACCCTGCTCGTCTCGCTCAAGGACGACGCCGACGGCGAAGCCGTCAAGCGCGACATCAACCGCCTGCTGCGCGAGCGCCGCAAGCTCGGCGACAACGACGACGACAACTTCAACGTCCTGGACACCAAGCAGATCGCCGAGACGCTGTCGGGCACCACGCAGCTGATGACCTCGCTGCTCGGCGCCGTGGCCGCGGTGAGCCTGCTGGTGGGCGGCATCGGCATCATGAACATCATGCTGGTGAGCGTGACCGAGCGCACCCGCGAGATCGGCATCCGCCTGGCCATCGGCGCGCTGGAGCGCGAGGTGCTGGCGCAGTTCCTGATCGAGGCGGTGGCGCTGTCCGCGCTCGGCGGGCTGGTGGGCATCGTGCTGGCCACCGGCGCGTCGATGGGCATCTCCAGCCTGATGGGCGTGCCCTACGAGTTCCAGGCCGGCATCAACGGCCTGGCCTTCGCCTTCTCGGCCGCGATCGGCGTGGTGTTCGGCTACTTCCCGGCCCGCCGCGCCGCGCAGCTCGACCCGATCGAGGCGCTGCGGCACGAGTGAGCCGGGCCCCGCCCCGCGTCAGAGCGGCGGCAGGTGCTGCGCCACCAGCCGGCGCAGCCGCTCGCGCACGCCGCG
>Ga0228698_1000150_pt1 | contig 65024 bp, 52 predicted proteins | sample McNCre117_Aug_MG_FD_178015 | JGI IMG/M metagenome (GOLD analysis project Ga0228698, IMG submission 178015) | Freshwater microbial communities from McNutts Creek, Athens, Georgia, United States - 1-17_Aug_MG | ecosystem: Environmental > Aquatic > Freshwater > Creek | place: USA: Georgia...
CAAACTCTTTACGACTTTGCTGCACGGTAACTTGCTCCCAAGGCATGGCTCTCTCCATCCAACTTGATGGAAAAAGTGTCACCCATGTCCGCGCACAGAGTGTTACCTATGTCTCCGGTCCATACACTGCCCCCGGGAATGATGTTGGTGCGCCACCAATTGAAGAGTGGATGAAAAGCACTGCGCAACACACCGCGAGCCTTCGTGCAGCGTGCCCCTCCCTTGTTTGCGGCCCCATTCGCTCCTCACAGGGTGGCGGCGGTAGCCCCAGGCGCAGTCCCGATTCGCGGTTGCCACAGAGCAAGCGCGCCAAGCATGGCGTTAACGAAGCAACAGAAGAAAACCTAGATAGCCGCCCGCGAGCCTGGGACGGAGAATGGGGCTACCGCCGCCACCCTGCGCGCGGTGCAGCCAAGACCCAGAGGCCAACCAAACCCCCAAGACAACGCCCAAAAAACGAGAGTAAAACCCTCAGCTGGCCTTCAGAAAAATATCCCGATCCGGCGCAAAGTTCTCGTGCAACGGCAACAGCGCCCCCCCCAAAGCCCGGGCATCCGAGCCAATGCTGCCGGCCACCAAGGTGGCAGGCCACAGCCCTTCCCAGTCGTAATGCGCCAAGGCCGCCTCGGTGTGGTCAATCAGACGGGTCAACATGGCGCGACTGAAAGAGCCGTCAATCACTACCGCATCAATATCCAGAAACGCCGTGCCATTCACGATGCACAAGGCCAGCGCATCGGCAGCGCTGGCAATCCAGGATTTGGTGGTTTCCTCAAACGGCGCCTGCAAGGCACGGTCGTCATACGCAGCGGTGGGGTCCAGGCCGTGCTCTTTGAACAGCTGCTCCAGCTCCCATAGCGATGCGTGTACCAGCAACTGCTCTGGCACGCCCTTGCCTGCCGCCACATGCAGCGGCATGGAGGCCACGGCACCGGCGTTGCCGTGCACACCGTTGTGCAGATGCGAATTGATGACCAAGCCGCCGCCCACAAACGTGTCCACAAACAAATACAAAAAACTCTTGAGGTCGCGCCCACGCCCGGCCACCAGCTCGGCCACGCATGCAGCCGCAGTGTCGCGCGCAAAGCGCACCGGCGCATCGGTAAACGTCTGCACCTGCGTGCTCAGGTCAATGTGGTTCCAATCGTCGGACACCGACGGTGGCAGGCCCAGCATCTTGTGCCAGCCGCCCAGATTGAACGGTGCTGCAACGCCCACGCCCACCAGGCGGGTGGACAAGGCGCCCAGGTCATTCTGGATGGCCGCCATGTGGTTTTCGATGGCAGGCAGCAGCGTCTGCGCATCGGGGAATATGTAAGGCATGGACTCGCGCCTGCGCACGGTGCCAGTGAAGTCCACCAGCAACAGGTCTGCGCTGCGGCGGCCAATTTTGATGCCGATGGAAAACGCGCCGTCTGGGTTCAGCGCCAGCGGCACCGAGGGCTGGCCTATGCGCCCGCGCACCGGCTCGTGGCGAATGATGAGGCCGTCTTCTTCCAGCCGGTTGGTGATCAGGCCAATGGTTTGTGCAGTCAGGCCCGTGAGACGGGCCAACTCGGCCTTGGGGCAACTGCCGTTGAGGCGGATAGCCTGCAAGACCACGCGCTCGTTGAACTGGCGCATGCCCACGTGGTTGGAACCACGGGGCCGCAGCAGTTGTGGCGCACCCGAACGGCCATTGCCCGCAAAGAGGGTTGGGCTGTCGGGTGTGTCAACGAGGCTCATGGGCGCAGATTTTCTCCGATGACGCCCTTGCGCAGCAGAAAGTTCCCAAAAGGCTGCATTTCACCGGTGAGGATGATGGCAAACGCGCTCTTGGTGCGCTCGTAAAAGGCGTAGCGTTCGATCGGCTCGGCGCTCTGACCTTTCAGGAACGTGGGCTCCAGCGTAGCCAGCACCTCGCGTTGCAGCTCGGAGCGGTAGTCGGCCGGCTTGTGGCTGACCTGCATAAACCCCACCGGGTGCACTTCGTCGGCCACCAGCGGCAGCACGGAGGTGACCGCCGCCACGGCACGGGCCATGCCAATGCCGGGTAGACGGATGATGGGTTTGCCATTGGCGTAGCGCACCGCAGTGAAGTTTGCATCGGCCAGAACGATCGCGTCGTCGTGGCCCATTTCCATCAGCACCTTGAGCAGGTCCGGTGTGAGTACCGGGTCAATTCCCTTGAGCATGTGCGTTCCTAGTGGGCCAGGGCTTCTTCGGGCAGGTCGGCAACCGACTTGGCACCCGTCATCACGGCCACGGTGTCGCTCATGCTGATCTTCTTGGGGTTGACCACGGCAGCGCGCTTGCCCAGGCGGGCAATGTGGATGCGGTCGGCCACTTCAAACACGTGCGGCATGTTGTGCGAAATCAGCACCACGGGCAGGCCCTTGTCGCGCACACGGCGGATCAGTTCCAGCACCATATTGCCTTCCTTCACACCCAGCGCAGCGGTGGGCTCATCCATGATGACCACGTGCTGCGCAAACGCTGCCGCACGGGCCACGGCCACGCACTGGCGCTGGCCACCGGACAGTGTTTCCACCGCCTGAACCATGGAGCGGATGCCGACCTTGAGGTCGTTCATGCGGGAAATACTTTCTTCCAGCATCTTCTTTTTGTCGATGAAGCCAAGCTGACCCAGGAAGCCGGAGCGGCGGATTTCGCGGCCCAGGAACAGGTTTTCAGCAATGGTCATGGCGGGTGCCACGGCCAGGTCCTGGTACACGGTCTCAATGCCGGACAGTCGGGCTTCGATAGGGCTCTTGAAGTGGATCACTTTGCCGTCGAGCTGGATCTCGCCTTCGTCGGGAATGGTGGCGCCCGACAGGCACTTGATCAGGCTGGACTTGCCCGCGCCGTTGTCACCAATCACGGCCAGGATTTCACCAGCGCGCAGTTCAAAGTCGGCACCGTCCAGCGCGGTCACTTGGCCGTATCGCTTGATCAGGCCCTTGGCCTGCATGACGATGGGAGAGTTGGAATCGGGGGCGCTCATTAGCGTGCTCCTTTGCGGGACATTTGATCGGTGGCCACAGCCAGAATCACCAAGATACCGGTCACCAGAATCTGGTACACGGAAGACACACCCATCAGGGTCAGGCCATTGCGGAACACGCCCACAATCAGCGCGCCCACCAGGGTGCCCAAAATAATGCCGCGGCCGCCAAACAGGCTGGTTCCGCCCAGCACCACGGCGGTGATGGCGTCCAGGTTTTCGGTCTGCCCGCCATTGGGGTCACCGGCACCGGTACGGGCAACGGTCAGCGTGGAAGCAATGCCGTAGAACACACCGGCCAGCACATACACACCCAACAGCACTTTGTCGGTAGAGATACCAGCCAGACGGCTGGCTTCGGGGCTATTGCCCACGGCGTACACGTGGCGGCCTTGGGCGGTGTCGCGCAGCCAGATCCAGATACCGACGTAGAGCATCAACATCAACATGACGCCGTAGGCCACACGGGCGCCACCGAAGTCAAAGGTATCGCCCAGCAGGCTCATGCCGTCGGGGATGTTGGTGATGGTTTGCGCACGGGAATACAGCTGCGTGATCGCAAAGGCAATGTTCAGCGTGCCCAGTGTCACGATGAAGGGCGGCAGCTTGACGCGGGTGACCAGCAAGCCGTTGATCAGTCCAAACAAGGTGGTGGCAGCAATGCCGCACAGAATAGCCACCGGGGCCGACAGGCCGTAGTCAGCGGCGAATTTGGTCATGACGATGGAGCCCAGCGCCATCACCATGCCGCAGGACAGGTCGATACCCGCGGTCAGAATAATCAGGGTCTGGCCAATGGCAATCGTGCCCACCACCATGACCTGCTGCAGGATGAGGGAGAAGTTCTTCAGCGTCAGGAAATTCTCGTGCTGGAACGTGAAGAAGGCGCAGGCCAGCAACAGGGCGATCGCCGGTCCTAAGGTTCCCATCGGGGGGAGTTTGGCTTTGAGCGTGTTCATGGGATGAGCTTGAATATGACTCCGGCGGTAGACAAGCCGTTTTGACTGTCTATGCACTGCGAGGGGGAAGAAAGCCCCAGGAACTGGGGCTTTCTGGGAAGGGTCTGCACAGCGCAGACCCCGGTTTCGGCTACGCGTTCAGCGCATCCTGTAAGGGGGAATTAATCGCCCCAGCACTGACCGCGAGCGGTCTTGGTGTCAATGCTCTTGATGCCGGCCACAGCCTTGGCAACCACCAGGTCCACACCGGTGTCGGTGTAGCCAGCTTGACGCTTGCCGTCCTTGGCGTATTTCACGCCAGCAGCCACGCCCATTGCAGCCATCTTCAGTGGGTATTGCATGGAGGTAGCAGCGATCACGCCCTTCTCCACGTTGCCCACGCCGTTGGAGCACATGCCGTCAACGCCCAGAATCACAACGTCTTTTTCCTTGCCAGCAGCCTTCAGAGCCTTGTAGGCACCGGCAGCAGCGGGTTCATTGATGGCGTACACCACGTTGATGGCGCCGTTCTTTTGCAGGCAGTTTTCCATGCCGGTCTGGCCCTTGGCGGCGTCGCCGAAGCTGTCAGCCATGCAAACCACTTCTGCGGGCTGAGCCAGTTCGTTGCTCTTGGCGTCCAGGGTCTTCAGGCCGTAACCAGCCAGGAAGCCGTTGTGGCGCTGAGCACCCACGGGGTGGCCGGGGAACAGGTCCATAGTGGCGATGACGGGCTTCTTGCCGCCCAAAACAGCCTTGGCGTATTGGCCAATCAGTTCACCAGCCTTGTAGTTGTTGGTAGCGAACAGGGCGTCGGCTTCGTCAACGGGGCTGTCCAGAGCGATCACTTGCACGCCTTGTGCCTTGACCTTCTTGATGGTGGGGATGATCGCGTCGCCAGAGGATGTGATCAGGATGGTCTTGGCACCAGCAGCAACCATGTTTTCCATTGCAGCGATTTGGCCAGCGGTGTCACCGTCTTGCTTGCCAGCGGCGCTGAGCAGCTTGGCGCCCAGTTTCTTGGCTTCGGCTTCAGCGCCTTCCTTCATCTTCACGAAGAAGGGGTTGCTTTCGGTCTTGGTGATCAGGCCGATCACGGGTTCTGCGGCGAACGCAGAAGTGGCAGCAGATGCTGCGAATGCAATTGTGGTCAGTGCCAGAGTGGTGGATTTTTTCAAGCTCGTTCTCCTCAGAAGGGTTGTCAGTGGATCTTCAGTTGGTCAGGGATGGAGGTCCCTGGTTCATACGCTGGTCGTCTTAGCGTGGCGCAACTATATGCGCTGGGCACTAATTAAATCAAGTTACTTTAGTAATGGAAAACCCTAGGAAACGCAAAAAAATATGAGAACGCCCAAACCCGGTGTTTGCGCAGGTTCCACCCGCGTGTCAGAGGGGGAATGCGCTCTACAAGGGCCTGTTGCAAGCGCATCTCCAGAGGAGCAGGTGCTTCAGAGTATCGGTACGCCCCATGGCAGACAGGCCAAGCGGAGCACAATGCCGCCGTATCAGCCCCCTCCTCCACCCACCGCATTTCTGGAAATTTGACGATGGCAACTCCTGTGCTTTTTGAAGAAATCGAACAACGCGCACGCCGCCTCCTGGCCACGGGTCAGCGCACAATTTTGGGCATTGCCGCCGCTCCCGGTGCGGGCAAATCCACGCTGGCCGAGAAGCTGCTGCAGGCCCTGGGTGCGCAAGCGCAAGTCGTTCCCATGGACGGTTTTCACTTGGCCAATTCGGAGCTGCAGCGACTGGGGCGCCAGGGCCGCAAAGGCGCACCCGACACCTTTGACGCGGCGGGCTATGTCAACCTGCTGAGGCGCATCCATTCCCAGCAGGCGGGAGAAACCATTTATGCGCCAGAGTTCCGGCGCGACCTGGAGGAAGGGATTGCCGGGGCGGTGGCCATCGAAGCGTCTACCCCGCTCATCATCACGGAGGGCAACTACCTTCTGATGGAAGACGGCGCCTGGGCGCAAGTGCGCGGGGTGCTAGATGAAGCCTGGTACTTGGACATTGACAGCGCCCTGCGGCAGCAGCGTCTGCTGGAGCGCCACATGCGTTTTGGCCGCAGCCGAGCCGCCGCACTGGAGTGGATTCGGGTGACCGATGAACCCAACGCTCAGCGCATAGAACGCACCCGCCACAGAGCGGACTGGGTCATTTTCGGGGATGAGAAATGATCAATTTTGATAGGATTGATCATTTTTATCGGTTTTTCTTGATGGCTTACGCGCAAATTCACCCATATGGGGGATGGCAAGCCGAGGCTTGCGCCGGTAAAGTTCACCCAACTGCTGTCACAGTGCGATAAATCGAAGATCTGTCAAGCAAAAGACGGACTTCTAACAAATCCAACGACGTCCCTTCGGGGACTTTACAAAGCCACCTTAGGGTGGCTTTTTTTTGCCTATTTGCAGGCTTGACTTTGTGGAATACTGAGGGGACACCTTTCGCTAGACAAATATTTGCCAGGGAAACGCCATGAAGAACCTCAAAATTGCGCACCGCCTGTACCTGATCGTTGGACTTTCGGCCATTGTGATGATGGCTTTGGCGGTGATTAACTGGTCCATCCTCAGCACACTTTCGGAATTGCAGGACCAAGGCGTTGCGAAGGCAAGTTGGGCAGCCCAGCTCAAGCACGACTCCAACCTCGGGGCACAGGCCTACCGCGTGGTGGCAGACACCTACATCAATCGCAACTTTGATGAAGTCCAAAAAAAGTGGAGCGAAATCAACAAGGAAATAGACGAGTCCCTGGCCCACGCCACCCAGGAGGCGGATACAGATGCCAAAAAAACGGCAACCGGCCAGGCAAAAGCGGCTGTGCAAGAGATCCGCAAACTGTACGAGGGCCAGTACCTGGAGTTGTCTAAAAAGGGAGTGCCACAAAGTGAAATGGGCAGCGTAGACGACGCTGTGGACAAGCAAATTGACCGTTTTGACGCTGCCTATAACGCCTACCATGCGTTGGTAGCCCAGGAGGCGAAGGCCTTGGATGAGCAATTTGATACGAAATCGCACAGTGCGCGCCTGTCAATGGTGCTGTCTATTCTCGTAGGTGGCTTAGCGCTGGTGGTGGTGACGCAACTCATTTCCCGCAGCATTACCGGGCAGCTGGGTATGGAGTTGGCAGAAGCCACCGTGCTGGCGCACAAAATCGCTGGCGGCGACCTGACCCACAGCTTTACCAGCGAATCCACCCACGCAGACAGCCTGGCCCGCGCGTTTGACCACATGCTGGGCACCCTGAAGTCCATCGTCATCAACGTGCGCCAAGGCTCCGACACGGTGGCCACCTCCAGCGCAGAAATTGCACAGGGCAACAACGATTTGTCCTCACGCACTGAGCAGCAAGCCAGTGCGCTGGAGCAAACGGCCGCCTCAATGGAGCAATTGGGTTCACAGGTGAGCCAAAACGCAGACCGGGCCCGCGAGGCCAACGCCTTGGCTCTGCAGGCATCCAACACGGCCATCTCGGGCGGCGAAGTGGTCGGGCAGGTGGTGGAGACGATGAAAGGCATCAACGAATCGTCCCGCAAGATTGGCGACATCATCAGCGTGATTGACGGCATTGCCTTCCAGACCAACATCCTGGCGCTGAATGCCGCGGTGGAAGCGGCACGCGCGGGCGAACAAGGTCGGGGCTTTGCCGTGGTGGCGTCCGAAGTGCGCAGCTTGGCCGGACGCAGCGCCGAGGCGGCCAAGGAGATCAAGACGCTGATCAATGCCAGTGTGGAGCGCGTGGAACAAGGCACCGCTCTGGTGGACAAAGCCGGCCACACCATGAGTGAAATTGTGGGCAGCATCCACCGGGTCACCGAGACCATGGGCGCCATCAGCGCAGCCAGCAACGAGCAGTCCCTGGGCGTGTCCCAGGTCGGCCAGGCGGTAAGTCAGATGGACCAGGCCACCCAGCAAAATGCCGCCTTGGTGGAGCAAATTGCCGCCGCCGCCAGCAGCCTCAAAGTCCAAGCGCAAGACCTGGTGGCCGTGGTGGCCACCTTCAAGCTCCATGACGCCGACACGGTGCAGCGCGCTGCCACTCGGCAAAACCACAACAGCACCTTGCTACCTGCCGGCATAGAGCGCCGCGCCATTGGCTCGCAAGCATAAAAAAAGCCGACGGAACCATCCGTCGGCTCTTGCGGCAGGCTGGCTGAATTAACGGCCGGTCTTGAATGCCGTGAACGTGCGGGTCTGCACCTTGCGAATGTTCTGCGGCAGCGCATCCGGTGCCACCATGGTCTTCATGGCAGCGGGCTCCAGGAAGATGCTCTTGTTGTCCGCCACATCCTTCTTCACGAACTTGAGCGAAGCGGCATTCGGGTTGGCATAGAACACCTTGTTGGTGAGCGATGCATGCACCTCGGGGCGCAGGATGTAGTTGATGAAGAGGTGGGCGTTGTCCACGTTCTTGGCGTCGCGCGGAATGGCCATGGAGTCAAAGAACAGCGTAGCGCCCGTCTTGGGCACTAGAGCCTGGATCACCACCGGCTTCTTGGTCTTGGCAGCGGCAGCGCGGCTGGCAGCGATGTTGATATCACCCGAGAAACCCATCACCACGCAGGTGGATCCTGCCGCCATTTCCTCGATGTAACCGCTGGACGAAAAGCGCGTCACAAAGGGGCGAATGGCCTTGAGCACTTTGCCTGCAGCTTCGTAATCAGCGGCTTCCTTGCTGAAGGGGTTCTTGCCGGCGTACAGCAGGGCGGCGGGTACCACTTCGGAGGCGGAATCCAGCACGCTGATGCCGCACTTCTTGAACTTGGCCGCGTACTCGGGGTTGAACAACAGGTCCCAGGCGTTTTCGGGCATGGGGGTGTCACCCAATGCGGCCTTGACCTTGTCCACGTTGATACCCACGGTCACATAGCCCCACAGCCAATCCACCAGGTACTGGTTGCCGGGATCGACCTTGGCGATTTGCTCCAGCACGCCCTTGTCCAGGTTGCCCCAGTTGGAGAGCTTGGTTTTGTCCAGCTTCTGCAGCAGGCCGCCTTCGATCTGGGTCTTGGCAAAGTGCGCGCCGGGAACCACGATGTCGTAGCCTGTGTTGCCTGCCAGCAGCTTGGCGTGCAGGATTTCGTTGCTGTCGTAGTTGTCGTAGCGAACCTTGATGCCTGTCTCTTTCTCAAAGTTCTTGATGGTGTCTTCGGCGATGTAGTCCGACCAGTTGTAGATGTTGAGCACTTTGGAGGCGTCTGCCGCATGGGCACCTGCCAGCAGCACGCCACCCAACGCCAAAGCCAGACCGACTTTTTTGAATACCGTTTTCATTGCCAAAAGTCCTTTCAGAAAGAGTTGAATAAACCGACTAGAGAAATCCTAACACCCGCTCCGGTGTGATATCCGCCAAGCAACGTGTATGCCCAAGAGGGCATTCGCGTTGGAAGCACGGCGCACAGTCCAGCGCGGGCTGGTAGCTGGCATCGTTTTTCAGCCAGATGACCTGCGCCCGGGCGCTCAGGGGCGGCGTATGCAGCGGGCTGCTGGAGCCAAAAATGGCCACTTGCGGCACGCCAAAGGCGGCAGCCACATGCATCAGCCCCGAGTCGTTGCTGACCATGGCCCGGGCACCGGCAATCACTGCCAGGGCCTGGTCCAGGCTGGTGCGGCCCGACAGGTCCACGCAGGCGCCCAGGCGTTGCGCATGCGCCAAGGCCGCAATTTCTGCGCACAGCGCCGCCTCCTTGGCAGAACCCAGCAAAACCACCGGCAGGCCCAACTGCGCGGCCAGCCTGGCAAAGTGTTCGGCGGGCCAGCGCTTGGCGGCACCGTATTCGGCACCCGGTGCAAACACGTAATAGCCCTGTGGGATCAGCCCCAGCGCTTGCAATGCCGCAGCCTGCGCAGCGGCATCCATTTGCAACTGTGGGCGGTCCGCATCCAGCCCCGATTCGCCACTCAAGGCCGAATAAAACGCCACCATGGGCGGGCGCTCGCCCTTGGGCGGATTGGGCAGGCGTTCATTGAGCAGCAGCACGCGCGACTCGCCGCTATAGCCCACGCGCCGGGGGATGCCCGCCCACCAGGGAATCAGCGCACTCTTGAGGGAATTGGGGCAGACGTAGGCCGCATCAAAGCGTCCGCGAAGGCTCGCTGCCATGGCGCGGCGCGCTTTCCACTGCAGGCCGCCATGGGCAAACGGAAACACGATGACCTCGGCCACCTGCGGCATGGCGCGGTACACCGGCGCCACCCAGGGCAAAGCCCCCACCGTGATGCGCTCGCCGCGCGCATGCAGGCGGCGCAACAGCGGCTCGGTCATCACCGCATCCCCAATCCATTGGGGTGCAATGAGAAGCGACTTAGTGATGGCCGTCGAAATGCTCGCCCGCCTTCAAGGCGTACACGGTTCCGCAGTAAGGGCACTTGGCTTCACCGCTACGGCCTACGTCCAGGTAGACCTTGGGGTGGGTGTTCCAGGTCTGCATGCCGGCCTGGGCGCTGGGACAGAACACGCCGCCCGAGGGATTGAGGTCTTTGGCGGCCAGTTCGATTTTGGAAGGGGTGTTGGACATGGGGTGTTCCTGTGGGGTTGTGCTTCAGACCTTGGTCAGCCAGTGGGCGTACTTGGCGTTGCGGCCGTTGACGATGTCGAAGAAGGCGCTCTGGATTTTCTCGGTGATGGGGCCGCGCGAACCGATGCCGATCTCCACACGGTCAATTTCACGGATGGGCGTCACTTCGGCAGCAGTGCCGGTGAAGAACACCTCGTCGGCAATGTACAGCTCGTCGCGGGTGATGCGCTTTTGCACCAGTTCCACGCCGAGGTCTTTGCAGATGTGCAGCACGGTGTTGCGGGTGATGCCGTTCAGGGCGCCAGCGGACAAATCCGGCGTGTAGACCACGCCATCCTTGATCACGAAGATGTTTTCACCGGCGCCTTCGGACACAAAGCCACTGGCGTCCAGCAGGATGGCTTCGTCGTAGCCGTCGTCGGTGGCTTCACGGTTGGCCAGGATGGAGTTGGTGTAGTTGGAGACCGCCTTGGCCTGCGTCATGGTGATGTTGACGTGGTGGCGGGTGTAGCTGGAAATCTTGGTACGGATGCCGCGCTTCATGCCTTCTTCGCCCAGATAGGCGCCCCAGGGCCATGCGGCCACCATCAGGTGAATGTCGTTGCCCTTGGTGGACACGCCCAGCTTGCGGTCGCCCACCCAGGTCAGCGGGCGCAGGTAGCCGCTTTCCAACTTGTTTTCGCGGATGACGGCTTTTTGCGCTTCGTTGACCTGCTCCTGGGTGAAGGGGATGGTCATGCGCAAAATCTTGGCGCTGTTGAACAGGCGCTTGGTGTGCTCTTCCAGGCGGAAGATGGCGGTGCTGCCGTCATCGCCCTTGTAGGCACGCACGCCTTCAAACGCGCCGCAGCCGTAGTGCAGGGTGTGGGTCAGCACATGGATCTTGGCGTCGCGCCACTCCACCATCTGGCCGTCCATCCAGATTTTTCCATCGCGGTCTGACATGGAGGGAGGAATAGCGCTCATCGGGTGTCCTTCTGTGTAGGGGGTTCAAATCGGGCAGAAACCCGAATTTTACGGGCCCGGCCAGCGCACCGTAACGGACAAACCACCCAAATCGGCAGAGCGGCCAATTTGCGCCTGTGCGCCAAACACACTCAGCAAGCGCCGCACGATGGACCAGCCCAGGCCGCTGCCCGGTTGCTCGTTGCCCAGCACGCGGAAGAAGCGCTCGCCCAAATGGGTAATGGCCTCCTCGGTCATGCCTGCGCCGCTGTCTTCCACCTGCAGCACCGCCACGCCCGGCTCTGCACGCACCAGCACCTGGATACGTGCGCCCTCGGGGCTGTAGCGCACGGCGTTGTCCATCAGGTTGCGCACCAACACGCCTAACAAAAGTTCGTCGGCAGCCACCATGCAGGGGCCATCGGCCAGCAGCACCAGCTCTTGCCCGCGTGCCAGGGCGGTATGCGTCAGTTCTGCGGCCACGCGGCGCACCACAGCGCTCAAGTCCACCGGCCTAGCCTGGGTGGCCGGGGCGGCTTCCAGCCTGGCCAACGTCAGCAGTTGATCGACCAGACGGGTTGCGCGGTCGCAGCCTGCCAGCGTGGTGCGCAGCGCGTGGGTGCGCTCGGCCTCATCATCACCCGCACCCAGCGCCACTTGCGCCTGCATGCGGATGGCGGCAATGGGTGTGCGCAGTTCGTGCGCGGCATCCGCAGTAAAACGGCGCTCCCCCTCCACCATGCGATGGATGCGCGCCAGCAGCCCATTGAGCGTTTGCACCAGCGGCTCCAGCTCGCGCGGCATGCCTTGCAAAGACACAGGCTCCGTGGCGTGGGGGGCACGCTGCTCCAGGGCTCCGCGCAATGCGCGAATCGGCGCCAGCCCCTTGCGCACTGACCACCACAGCGCCAGGCCAAACAGCGGCAAGGCCAGCAACAAGGGCTGCAACAGGCTGCGCATCACCGCCCACAAAATGGACTGCCGCGACTCGATTTTTTCGGCCACCAACACGGTGACCTCGGGCTTCATCTCGCGCATGACCACCACACGCCACAGATCGCCATCCTCACGCCGCACAGTAGAAAACCCGTCCTGGGCTGTAACCATGGGCTGCGTGCCCGCGTTGGACGAGCGAGTACTGAGCTGCCCGTCCACATACACCTGAAACGCCACCTGCGAGGCAAACTTCTGCAGCACCGGAATGTCAAACACGTCGTCGTAATCGCCCTTGGCATGCACCATGAGCAGGGCCGCGGCCTGGCCAAGATGGCCATCCAGCAGTTCGTCAATTTCGTGCTGCGCATCGCGCCAGGTGATCACCGCAGCGCCCAGCGACACCGCCGTAGCGAAACCCAACACCAGCAGCAGCAAGCGCGACTGCAGCGAGGCCTGGCGCGGCCCGCTCATGCGGCGGGCAGCTCGCGCTGCACCGTATAGCCCACTCCGCGCACGGTGTGGATCAGGTCGGTCCCGAGCTTTTTGCGCAGGTGGTGGATGTGTACCTCAATGGTGTTGCTTTCCACCTCGTAGCCCCAGCTGTACATCTGCTGCTCCAGCTGCTCGCGCGAGAGCACACGCCCCACGTTGCGCATGAGCGCGTGCAGCAGATCGAACTCGCGGGTAGACAGGGTCACCGCTTCGCCCTTGTAGGTGACGCTGCGGGCCGCTGCATCCATCACCACAGCACCGGAGCACAAGGTGTCGTGCACCTGACCCAGGGAGCGGCGCACCAGCGAGCGCAGGCGTGCAGACAGCTCCAACAAATCCACCGGCTTGACCACGTAGTCGTCGGCCCCCGTGTCCAGCCCCACCACGCGGTCGGGCACAGCATCGCGGGCGGTGAGTACGAGGATGGGCGTGGCAATTTTGCGGGCGCGCAGGTCTTTGAGCACGTCCAGGCCATCCTTGAGCGGCAGCCCCAGATCGAGCACCCCGGCGGCATACACGCCGCTGGCCAGCTCACGCTCCGCGGCCACGCCGTCGCGTACCCAATCCACCTGAAAGCCCGCTTGGCGCAGGCCCGCACGCAGGCCGTCGCCCAGCATGGCATCGTCTTCCGCTAGCAGGATGCGCATCGTGAATGTGCCCTTCAGTTGTCGTTTTAGTCGTTGTCTTTGTCATGGCCAGCCTTGGCCGACAACGCAGTTTGTGCGGCTGCGTCACCCTTGGGTGCGCTTTGCCACTGCTGCCACCAGAAGGCTGCCACGGCCAGCACGATGGCCAGCGCCACCACGGCCCAGCTGCGGCGTATGCCCTGCTCTGGTTGCCCCATTTTGTAGCCCGTCACCATGGCGCGCACCAAGTTTTCGCGGTGCTGCCAGCTGGCCGTCACCACGCCCACCAAGTGCCCCGCCACCACCAGCAACATGCCGTTGCCCAGCAGCTCATGCGCCTCGGGCAGCCAGGCAGGGCCCATGTCGTTGTAAACCGCATAGCCGGTGAATGCCACACCCAAGCCCATCAACATCAAGAGCACGATGGCCACCGCACCGGCCGGGTTGTGGCCCAGGTGGTGTTCGGGCTTCTTGGCGGCAATGGATTGGAGGTAGCGCAGCACGGCGGACGGGCCGCGCACAAAGCTGCCAAAGCGCGCATAGCGCGTGCCCACCACGCCCCACACCAGGCGAAAAGCCAGCAAGCCGCCCAGCGTGTAGCCCAGGGTCACGTGCACCAGCCGCAAGGCTTCACTTTCAGCCGTGAGGTAAGCACCGGCAAAGCACAGCACCAAGAGCCAATGGAACACGCGCACCGGCGCGTCCCAGACGCGAATTTTTTGCGGGGCAGTCACAGCGTCACTCATTTGGGAATGCGCACCTGGTGCTCGTTGAAGTTGCCCTTGGCGGCATCTGCGTGGCAGGCAGAGCAGTTGGACGCGCTGCCCACTGAGGCGCGCTTCCAGGTGCTGGCCGACACCTCGTCGTGCTTGCGCACAAACCAGCTGGTTTTGGTGATGCGGTTTTGCACTGCTTCTTCACCGCCCCTGCGGCCTGTGCCTTCGTTGGCCTTGAGCCAGGCGGTGATTTCGCGGGTGCTGGCATCGTCCAGCGATGCATCGGTGCCAAAGTGCTTGCCCAGATTGCCCATGATGTGTTGCCACGATGCAGCGGGCAGCATGCCCGGCGGGTAGGCTACGTGGCAGGCCCCGCATTCTTGCTGGTGCTTGGCATTGGGGGCTACGGCGTAACCACGCTCGGCCAGCGCACAGCCCGAAAACGAAAGCGCCAACAGGGCGGCAGAGGCCAGGGAGACGAGGTGTTTTTTCATGCGGGTGCTTTCAGGCATCAGGGTTTGAGGGAGGCCAGCCAGGTCAGCACATCGGCCTTCTCGGCGGGGGTGCATTCGCGGCCCACCACGTCATTGCAATTGCGGCGGAACCACTTCTCGGTCTTGGCCGCATCGGTAAAGCGCTTGTCGTTGGCAGCAGGGGCCATGGGTGCAATCACTTTACCGGTGGAGGCGTGCTTGCCTTCCACCGTGGGCTTGGCCGTGTGGCAGGTGGAACAGCTCCACTCCTTGCCGTGCTTGCTGGTAAAAAACTCTTGGCCACGTGCGGCTTGCGCAGGCTGGCCGGACTGGGCCACATAGCCTGCAATCTGCTCGGCCGGGGTGGTTTGGGCGTGTGCCGCACCGGCCCACAAGGCCAGGCTCAAGGGAACACAAAGGGCAATCGATTTGAGAGACAACATAAAACCTCCAGAAGCCCCGATGCTAGGGCCGGCAAATTAACCACCGCTTAATGTTCAGGCGGCTCGCTGCCTTCTGCATGCTGGCGCGGTGCGTCGCTGTGCGACACGTCCAGTCCATCGGCCACATAGCCCGGGCCTTTCATCAGCATCACCACCACGCAACCAATGGCAATGGTGGCCACTGCCGTCCAGTGGAAGACCACTACACCGGCTGCCACATAGTCCATGGTTTGCAGCCAGCGCGCCTGTGCGGCGCTCTCGGTGTCGGTAAACAAGTGCAAGGCCAGTGCAGCGGCCAGCGGAAGGGCCGTGCCCACCAAAAAGATCAGCGGCAGCTTGCGCCACAGCGTCCACTCCAAGCCGCTGGCGCTGCGGATGGAGTTGGGAAGTTTGTTGAGCCAGGCCATGGCGGCGATGGTAGCGCCTGCGCCGCAGCGCGAATGCGCTTCACGCCAGTGAGCGCACCACCTGCATGGCCTCTTCCACCCGCTCCACGGCGTGGATGGTCAGGCCTTCAATCGGCTTTTTGGGCGCATTGGCCTTGGGCACCACGGCTACGCTAAAGCCCAGCTTGGCGGCTTCTTTCAGGCGCTCTTGCCCGCGCGGTGCGGGGCGCACTTCACCCGCCAGCCCCACTTCGCCAAAGGCCAGAAAGCCCTTGGGCAGCGGCTTGCCACGCAGGCTCGAAGTAATGGACAACATCACCGCCAAATCTGCCGCAGGCTCGCTGATGCGCACACCGCCGACCGCGTTCACAAACACGTCCTGGTCCATGCAGGCCACACCAGCGTGGCGGTGCAGCACGGCCAGCAGCATGGCCAGACGGTCTTTGTCCAAGCCCACGGAAAGACGGCGTGGCGAGGGGCCGCCGCTGTCCACCAGCGCCTGAATTTCCACCAGCAGCGGGCGCGTGCCTTCCAGCGTGACCATCACGCAGCTGCCGGGCACCGGCTCGGCATGCTGGCTCAAGAAGATGGCGCTGGGATTGCTCACGCCTTTGAGGCCCTTCTCGGTCATGGCAAACACGCCCATCTCGTTGACCGCGCCAAAGCGGTTCTTGATGGCGCGCACCAGGCGGAACTGGCTGTGCGTGTCGCCCTCAAAGTACAGCACCGTGTCCACCATGTGCTCCAGCACGCGCGGGCCGGCCAACGCGCCGTCTTTGGTCACATGGCCCACCAGCACAATGGCCGTGCCGCTGGACTTGGCCGCACGCGTGAGGTGGGCGGCGCATTCACGCACCTGCGCCACCGAGCCGGGCGCGCTGGTGAGCTGCTCGGAATACACGGTCTGGATGGAGTCGATCACCGCCACATCGGGCTGGTGCGTCTGCAGCGTGGAGAGGATTTTTTCCAGCTGGATTTCGGCCAACACTTTCACTTGCGAATGGTCCAGCCCCAGACGGCGCGAGCGCAGCGCCACTTGCGCGCCGCTTTCTTCGCCCGTCACGTACAAGGTGTTTTTGCCGGAGCGCTGCAGCGAGTCCAGCGCTTGCAAGAGCAGCGTGGATTTGCCAATGCCAGGGTCACCGCCAATGAGCACAACTCCGCCTTCCACCATGCCCCCGCCCAACACCCGGTCCAGTTCCTCGTGGCCGGTGGGCGTGCGTTCCACGTCGCTGGCTTCAATGTCCGACAACACCGCCACTTCGGCGGTTTTGGCCAGTGCGGCAAAGCGGTTTTTGCCGGGTGCGTCGCTGCTGGCAACCGACTCGATCAGCGTGTTCCAGGCTTGGCAATGCGGGCACTTGCCCAACCACTTGGGGCTGGTGCCGCCGCATTCGTTGCAGGTGTAGATGCTTTTGTCTTTGGCCATGGCGGGAATGATACTGTATGAAACCACAGATAAAACAGGGCAACTTCTCATCGCATGGGCGCAAAAAACCCCCGGTGCTTGCGCAGCGGGGGTGGCGGGCAACGGTGTGCCGTGCGTTAGTCGCGCGGTATGCGTTCGCGGGCCTTTTGCACTTTGTCCAGGCTGACGGCCACTTTGATCTTTTCAAAGTTGACCGGCATGGTGATGGCCGTGCGCGGCTCGGAGGTGGTTTTGCATTCGTACTTGGCCAGCGGAATCGCGTCGCTGCCCACGATGCTGATCACCCAGGGTGTGTTGGCCCGCGCACCACGCTGCACCGCCACGGCAATCTCGCCGTTGGCGAGCTTCACATAGGTGCCTGCCGGATAAAAACCCACCGCTTGCGCCATGGCGGAGCCCAGGCCTAGGTCGTCTCCGCCCGCACCAAACACCATGGTCTTGACGGCCTCCACCGGTGCCAGGGCCGAGCGGGTGCTGCGCGCAGCCGTGCGGGCCACAAACACATCGGCCAGGTTGAGCAAGCGGCGGTTGACCAGGTTGGCGGGCAGGCCCTCTTCACTCAGCGGCGTGTGGTGCCAGCGCACCAGGTCCAACTGCAGCGGGTCGTCCACGCCCAGTTTTTGCAGCATGTCTTCGCCCAGCTTGGGGTGGTCGGCCACCAGGTTGCGTTGCCAGTCGGTCATGGGGCCGCGCTGGCGCGAGAGGCTGTCTTGCTCGCGCGCCATGCCAATGTTCATGGTGAGTGCAGCCGACACCAGCGGCTGGCGTTGCAGCGGGGTGTAGCCGAGCTTGATGGCCGTGAGTTCGCAAACCGCAGCGCAAAGCAGCGCGTGGGTGGCGCAGTAGCCCAGGCTGTTGTCAGTGAGCGCCTGGAACAGCTCAAACAGGCTGCCGTCCACATCGTCGTGCAGCAGCTTCATGGCTTTTTCTTCAATGCCCTTGAGGCGCGGCAGCGGGGTGATCGCCAGGCCACCCTGGTACAGGATGCCGCGCAGCACTTCCTGCAAATCCAACCAACCACCGCCAAACTGCTTGCCCACCACAAAGTCGGACTCGCGGATTTCGGCGGGCATAGGCACTTTGTCGAGTTCACGCGCGTCCATGCCGCTGTTGAGCAGTTCATGCACGGTGCGCTCGTAGGCGCGCTGCCAGGCCATGCCGTCGCTGGCGCGGGTGCTGGCTTTGAATGCGTGCAATTTTTCGCGGTGCTGCTCTGACGTGATGGGGTTGCCCTTGCGCAGCAGCAGTTGCCCTGCATCGTTGACCAGGTCCACCGGCAAGGGCTTGCCCACTTGCAGCAAATCCACCGGGATCGGAACGTACTTCATATTCATTCAGCCACCACCACAGGTACACGCGCAGCCAGTGCGCACATCAACTCGTAGGCCAGGGTGCCTGCCTTGACCGCCACGTCGTCTATCGGGAGCACCGCGCCATTGTGCGCGCGGCCCCACAGGGTAACTGTGCTGCCCTGCCCTGCATTTGGCAAGTGCGTCAGATCAACGCACAACATGTCCATGCTCACCCGCCCCAGCGTGCGGCTGGGTTCGCCATCCACCAGCACCGGCGTGCCGGTGGGGCAGATGCGCGGGTAGCCATCCGCGTAACCGCAGGCCACCGTGCCCACGCACATGGGGGCGTCGGCCTGGAAGCTGGAGCCATAGCCCACGGTCTCGCCCGGCTGCAGGTGTTGCACGGCCAGCACCTTGGCCTCCAGCGTCATGGTGGGCTGCAGGCCCCAGTGCGCAGCGCTGTGCTCAGGGTAGTCGGGGGCGCTGCCATACACCGCAATGCCAGGGCGCACCCAGTCGCTGGCGCCAGGCACACCGCCATGGCGCAGCACAGCAGCGCTGTTGCTCACGGTGCGCTCGCCGGGCAGGTCGCGGGTGGTGTCGTCAAACACCTGCATCTGCTTTGCGATGCCGCGTGCGCCATCGGCATCGCTGAAGTGCGTCATGTGCGAAATCTCGTCCACCTGGGGCAAAGCGTTCAGGCGCGTCCAGGCGCTGCGGTACTGCTCGGGCCTAAAGCCCAGGCGGTTCATGCCGCTGTTCATCTTGAGGAAGACGCGCTGCGGCACATTGGTCTTGTGCGCGGCCAGCATGTCGATCTGCTGGTCGCAGTGCACCGTGTGCCACAGGTCCAGACGCGAGCACAGCTCCAGGTCGCGCTGCTCAAACACGCCTTCAAGCAACAGCACCGGGCCGCGCCAGCCCAAGGCGCGCACGCGCTGGGCCTCGGCCAGGTCCAAGAGGGCAATGCCATCGGCGCCGCGCAGGCCGTCAAACACGCGCTCAATGCCGTGGCCATAGGCATTGGCCTTGACCACTGCCCAGACCCGCGCATCAGGCGCCGCGCGCCGCGCCACGTTCAGGTTATGGGCCAGGGCTTGGAGGTGGATGGTGGCTTGTATGGGACGGGGCATGGCAGTAGCAGGGGTTCGGTTTGGCCCTGATTCTGACACTGCGCGCCGTGCTATAACCCGGCAACGTTTGGGCCCCATAACTACACAGAAGCACCGGCAACACCGGCGCAGCATTCCCGGATCAATGAAACGCGGCTTTTACACCATCATGTCGGCGCAGTTTTTCAGCTCGCTGGCAGACAACGCACTGTTTGTGGCAGCGGTGCAATTACTTCGCGGACAAGGTGCTCCCACCTGGCAACAGGCGGCGCTGGTGCCCATGTTTGCGCTCTTCTATGTGGTGCTGGCCCCGTTTGTGGGCGCTTTTGCCGACGCCCTACCCAAGGGCCGGGTAATGCTCTTGAGCAATTCCATCAAGGTGATGGGCTGCCTGCTCATGCTGTTTGGCACGCACCCGCTCATGGCCTATGCCGTAGTGGGCCTGGGTGCAGCGGCCTACTCGCCAGCCAAGTACGGCATCCTCACCGAGCTGCTGCCGGCTTCGCAACTGGTCAAGGCCAATGGCTGGATTGAGGGGCTGACGATTGCCTCCATCATCCTGGGCGTGTTGCTGGGCGGGCAACTGGTAGGGCCAGTAATCGCCCCCAAGCTGCTGGCGTTTGACTTCCCCGTGATCGACACCGGCGTGGACACCCCACCGGCAGCGGCCATCTGCGTGCTGGTGTTTGTGTACCTGCTGGCGGCCTGGTTCAACACCCGCATTCCGCTCACCGAGTTTCCGTTGCGCCCCATGCCCAAGCAGTTGCTCACCCTGCTACCCGACTTCTGGCATTGCAATGTGCGCCTGTGGCGCGACCGCCTGGGCCAAATTTCGCTGGCCACCACCACGCTGTTTTGGGGTGTGAGCGGCAACCTGCGCTACATCGTGCTGGCCTGGGCTGCGGCGGCACTGGGCTACTCGGTCACACAGGCATCGGCGCTGGTGGGCGTGGTGGCGATTGGCACCGCCGTGGGCGCGGTGGCGGCCAGCTTGCGCATGCGGCTGGAACACGCCACGCTGGTGATGCCACTGGGCATTGGCATGGGCCTCTTGGTGATACTGCTCAACTTCATCGACAACGTGTGGCTGGCCGCGCCGTTCCTGATTTTGCTGGGCGGGCTGGGCGGCTTTTTGGTGGTGCCTATGAATGCACTGCTGCAGCACCGCGGCCACAACCTGATGGGTTCGGGCCGCTCCATTGCCGTGCAGAACTTCAATGAGCAGGCCTGCATCCTGGGCCTGGGCGGCTTCTACAGCCTGTCCACCGGCATGGGCCTGTCGGCCTTTGGCGCCATCACTGTGTTTGGCGTGGTGGTGGCCGGCTTCATGTGGGTCATCAAGCGCTGGCATGAAAAGAATTGCGTGGTGCACGCTGCCGAAGTGGAATACCTGCTCGACATCGCCCGCAATGACGACATGCACAGCTAGGCCGCTGGCTGCTCCCACGCGCCACCGCACCCGTCCGCGCGCCTTCACCGTATGACCACACTTTGGGCCGCACTCGGCCTGCTGGCCAATGCCTTTACCTGGGGCGTGTCGTGGTGGCCTTTTCGACAGCTGCAAGACCAAGGGCTGCATCCCTTGTGGGCCACGGCGCTCATTTACCTGTTGGCAGTCGTGGTGCTACTGGCGCTGCGCCCGGCAAGCCTGCGCCACTTTGCCGCCCCGAGTGCGCTGTGGGCCTTGCTGGTGGCGGCGGGGCTGACCAATGTGGGCTTCAACTGGGCCGTGACCGTGGGCGACGTGGTGCGGGTGGTGTTGCTGTTTTACCTGATGCCCGCCTGGTCCGTGTTGCTGGCCTGGCCGATTCTGGGTGAGAAGCCCACACGCGGCTCGCTGGCCCGCTTGGCCTTGGCCCTCGTCGGCGTGGTGGTGGTGCTCAAAACGCCCGAAACTCCTTGGCCCTGGCCGCACGACATGGCCGACCTGCTGGCGCTGATGGGCGGCTTTGCCTTTGCCCTCACCAACATCCTGCTGCGCAAGCTGCACGGCAGCGTGCCCGAGAGCGCCACCATGCTGGCCATGTTTGGCGGCGGAGCCGTCATGGCCACGCTGGCAGCACTGTTTGGCATGTCCCACGGTGTGGTGACAGCCCTGCCCCCGCTGGAACTGCTCTGGGCCTGGTGGGTTGTGGGCTTGAGTCTTTTCATCCTGGCAGGCAATGGGGGCCTGCAATACGGCGCCGCACGGCTGAGCGCCAGCGCCACCTCCATCATCATGCTGTCCGAGATCGTGTTTGCCAGCGGCTCATCGGTGTGGATGGGCGCAGCAGAACTGTCGGTGCGCACGCTGGCGGGTGGGGCACTGATTCTGGTGGCTGCCGTTTGGAGCGCTTTGACGCCAGACAGCGCAGCCGCCGCGCAGCCTTAAAACGCCTCGGTATCCACCTCGCTCGTAGCCTGCGCGTCATAGCGCGGGCCCACCACGGTGGTTTGGTTGATGAGCGCATCCACGGCATTCATCACTTCCGCAGACAACACGACCGCATCGGCTCCCGCGTTTTCCTGCATGTGCGCAAAGCTTTGTGTGCCGGGGATGGGGATGATGTGCGGGGCTTTGTGCAGCAGCCAAGCCAGGGCCAGTTGTGCAGGCGTGCAGCCGGCTTGCCGTGCCAATGCGCGGTAGGGCGTGAGCAGTGCCAGGTTCTGGGCATAGGTGCTGGCCTCAAAGCGGGGCATGCTGCGGCGTATGTCTTTGGCGTGCAGGGTGTTGACGTCGTGCAGCGTGTCGCACAGGTAGCCGCGCGCCACGGGGCTGAAGGCGACGAAGGCCACGCCCAGTTCTTTGCAGGCATCGAGCACGGCAATTTCGGCGTTGCGGCTCCACAGTGAGTACTCGGTTTGCACAGCGGTGATGGGGTGCACGGCGTGGGCGCGGCGCAGCGTGGTGGCGGACACTTCGCTCAGGCCCAGGGTGCGCACATAGCCTTTTTCCACCATGCGGGCCATGGCGCCCACGCTGTCTTCGATGGGCACTTTTTTGTCCCAGCGGTGCAGGTAATACAGATCAATTACGTCCACGTTCAGGCGACGCAGGCTGGCCTCCACCTGGCGCATCAATGTCTCAGGGCTGCCGTCGATCACGCGCACAGGTTTGCCGTCCACCTTGGTGATTTCCATACCGCATTTGCTGGCCAGCACGTAGTCGCTGCGGCGTGCCTTCAGCACCCGGCCTACGCGCTCTTCGTTCATGCCCGCGCCGTACAAGGTGGCAGTGTCCATCAGGGTGTAACCAGCGTCCAGCGCGCCGAGCAAGACGCGCTCGCCCTCCGCTTCGTTGACCGCAGGGCCGTAGGCGTGGTCCAGGTTCATGCATCCGAATCCGATGCTGCCCACCTGAAAGGGGCCGAGTGTGCGTTGTTGCATGGCAGTGCCTCCGTGAAGAAGCTGCGTACCTTACCGCAAGTGGCTACGCCGAATGCGCCACCGCTTCCAGCGCCTGCAATACAGCGCCGTAAAAAGCCTGCGCTGGCACGGGCTTGGTGACAAAGCCGTTCATGCCTGCAGCAAAACAGCGCTCGCGGTCTTCTGCGAAGGCATTGGCCGTCATGGCAATAACAGGCGTGTGCTGGTAGCCGGAAAGCTGGCGTATGCGGCGTGTGGCGTCCAGGCCGTTGAGGCGAGGCATTTGCATATCCATGATGACCAGGCCGTAGGGCACGCGCGCGGCTTGCTCCACAGCGGCTTGGCCGTCCTCGGCCACGTCCACCACAAAGCCTATGTCTTCGAGCAGGATGGTGGCGATCTCGCGGTTTACTGGCTCGTCCTCGGCCACCAGCACACGTGTGCCGGGGAACTTGCTTTGCAACTGGGCCATGGCAACGGACTGATCGGCAGGCGCGCTTTCCACCTCCGCTGCATCGCCTTTTTGGAGCCAGGCGGTAAACCAGAACGTGCTGCCCTGGCCCAGGGTGCTGTGCACACCCGCCTCGCCACCCATGAGCTGCGCCAGCTTGGAAGTAATGGCAAGCCCCAAGCCGGTGCCGCCGTACTGGCGGGTGGTGGAGTTGTCGGCCTGCTCGAACGCAGAAAACAGGCGCCGCACGGCTTCGGGTGCGATGCCGATGCCGGTGTCTGCCACCTCAAAGCGCAGCAGCACGGCCTCAGCCGTGTCTTGCAGCGCCCGCACGCGCACGGTGACCTGGCCGGAATCGGTGAACTTGATGGCGTTGCCGGTGTAGTTGAGCAAAGCCTGCTGCAGGCGGGTGGCATCGCCCACCAGGTGGGGCGGTACGTCTTGCAGCTGGGTATGGATTTCAATGTGCTTTTCCTGGGCGCGCTCGGCCACCATGGACAGCACATTGCCCACCAGCACCTCCACGCTCAGTGGCGCATGGTCCAGCGTGAGTTTGCCCGCGTCGATTTTGGAGAGTTCCAGAATGGCGTTGATGATGCGCAGCAAATGGGCGCTGGCCGCCTCCAGCTTGGTGAGCTTTTCGGCCTGCGAGTCGCTCAGCGGCTCGCGCCGCACCAGTTGCACCATGCCGGTAATGGCGTTGAGCGGGGTGCGGATTTCGTGGCTCATATTGGCCAGGAAATCGGCCTTGGCCTGCGAGGCCGATTCAGCCGCAATGCGGCGCGTGCGGTCTTCCATGGCGTCCAGGCCATAGGCCAGGTTGCCGGCAAGCTCTTCGAGCAGCAGCACCTCGTCGGCGTTGAAGGCGTCTTCCTGGCTGGCATAAATGGTCAGCACGCCGCGCATGCTGGTTTTCTGGTTCAAGACCAGGGAAATGCTGGAGTGGTAACCGTGCGCCAGCGCAGCCTCGCGCCACGGGGCCATCTGGGGGTTGCTCAGGTAGTTGCGGTTGATCTGGGTGTGGCCGGTGCGCACGGCAATGCCCGTGGGCCCGTTGCCCACCGAAGATGTTTCATCCCAGGAGATGCGCGCACGCTCCAGGTACCCCTCGTTAAAGCCCCACTGCGCCACCGATTGGACCGACTTGTCGGCATCGTCTTGCGCAAAGCCCACCCACGCCATGCGGTAGCCGCCCTTCTCACACACCAGGCGGCAAATGTCTTCGAGCAACTGGCTTTGGTTATCAGAGCGGGCCAAGGTGATGTTGGTGTCGCTCAGCAAGCGCAGGGCGCGTGCCGCGCGGGCGTTGGCCTCTTCGGCCTGGCGGCGCACGGTGACGTCGTAGAAGTTGACTACCACCTGCTTGAGCGCGCCGTGGTCATCGAACTCGGGAAACCCACTGCCCTCCAGCCAGACCAGCCCCACCAGGTGTGGCAACCGCACGCCCAGCATCAGGTCTTGGATAGGCTGCAGCGTGCGCAGGATGCGGGGGGCCGGGTAGTCGGCAAACTTCAACGGCGTGCCGCTCTCGTCCACAAAAGCCCAGCCAGGGTCCACCGCTTCTTCGCCACGGAGCTGCGCCGGGCTCAGGCCCAGCAGGCGTGATGCGCAGCTGTTGCTGAACACTACGCGGCCATCGGGCCCGTGCACGATGACGCCGGTAAACAGGTTCTGCAACAGGGCGCGTTGGCTGGCTTCGGTGTGGGCCAGTTGCGTGTTCTTGCGCTCCAGCGCTGCCTGGCTGTGGGTCAAAGAGCCGACATAGCTTTCCATGCGTTTGCGCGACAGGTTGATCTGCCGCGCCAGCACCAGCGCCGATACCACCAGCAACGCTGCCAGCCCCAGCACCACCGCCACCTGGCGGCGCCAATCGCGGTAGGCACCGTCCAAGGGCAGACCCACGTTGACGACATACCCGTACTTGCTGCTGCGCAGGTACGAATAGCTGCGCGGCACAGCATCCAGCCCGGTCACCGGGCTCTCGTAAGTGCCTTGCATCGGGTTGCGCTCCAGCGCGTGGGCAAAGGCATCGCTCAGGTGTGCATCCCCCGGCGGCATGACAACCGGATCCCCACCAGAAACCTTGCGCGTGATCAGGCCCATGTCGCGGTCGCGCAAGGCCAGAGAGGCACCCGGCTCCAGCTTGATCTCAGAAAGCATGTCTTGCAGTTCCGACACAAAAATGGAGGCGAAGACCACGCCGTCAAAACTGCCGTCGGGCTTGTTAATGCGACGCGCCAGCGTGAGGACGGCCGTGCCCGAAATCTTGCCAATCAGCGGCTTGGACATGACCAGCCCGGCGTTGGGCTGGTCGCGCAGTTGCTGGAAGAACTCGCGGTCTGACAGGTTCACGGAAGGCGTCGGAATGCCAGGGCCATACACCACCTGCCCCTCAGCATTGGTGGCACGCAGATAGGCCACATGTGGCACCTCTTGCGCCTCCAGCTCCAGGTGGGAATTGATGCGCCGGATGTCGGCCTCGGTCTTCACGGGCTGACGGGTGATTTCGTCTGCTGCGTCCCACAGCGCGACGCCAATCGCGTCAAACAAACCCTCCAGCGACTGGTTCACCGAGATGGCCAGGTTTTGCGTGCTGGCTTGCACCCGCTCAGCCACGCCATCGTGCAACTTCTTCAGCGCAAAAGCGCAACCCAGCGCCAGGATGACCATCAGTACCAGCACCAGGCTGTTGAGGTGCGACAGTTCGCGACGCGCAGACGGGGCCTGGGCAAGCGGCAGCAATTCAGGCTCCGTGGGCAGGGACATAGGGTTTGATTGTTGTAGGTGACGGACCGGCCTTATCCAACAAGGCTGGTGCCCACTGTAGCGGAGTTTGCTCAGCTAAAGCGGTACCCACGCGTACCAAGGCGCAGTGAGCGCGCCGGCTTGCTGCCAGATGGACATGTACACCTGACGCCCGTAGAAGAACGGCATGCCCCAGGCAAACGAGCTTGCAGCGCCTGGCGTGGCACCGGCGTTGTCCTGGAAGGCGGTGTTGTTGGTGGAGAACAAGGCCTCGGCATTGCCGATCTGGAAGTTCACCGTGACCGGGTTGAGGGCGGGGTTGTCACCGTCGGAAATCACCGCGCTGGGGTTGAGCGTGCTGCGCGGGCAGTACCAAGTGGAGCCGGTGCAACGCGTGAGCGTGGTGTCGGTGAAAAACAGGCCGTTGGTGCCGGTGTCCAGATAGCTACTGAGGTAGGTAGTGCCGTTGTAGCGGGTGGTGACGTTGAGGTAGCTGTCGGGCTGGTTTTGCCAGTCGGTGCCCAGCACCACCTTGGTGGCCTGGGGTGGTACGTAGTTGCCCGAGAGACCGGCTTGCCCCTGCACCGTGTCCAACCCAAAGATGAGCTCTCCACTGGCGGTGGCGGCGCCGGGGTCGGTGACGGCGGGCATCTTGAGAACCACACCGTTGTTGTAGGCCGTCGGCAATGCGGCTATCGGGTTGTAGACCTGCATGTTGACGGGAACGGCAGTTGCACTGCATGCCCCTGAATTTGCTGCGCCTTGTGGGCAGCTGTAGTACTGAACGAAGCCTGTGCAGGTGTTGACGCCGTTGACGATTTGGCAACTGATGTAATTGCCGCTTACGCAATTGGCGCCGCAGTCCAGCGTCGTGCTGCCAATGCCCAGGATGCCGTTAGAACCCAATGCAGTGGCTGAGGCCAAGATATTGCCGTCTGCGGCCTTGATGCAGTCTGCCGGTGGCTGCATGGAAGACGAAGCGTTGTCTTCAATCAATTGCACAGGCACGCGGGTAGCGGTTTGCTGACCCAGGCCCACATCGGCCACCGCGTTTTGGCCCCACAAACCACCAATCACAAACGGAAAGCACTCCCACGCGGTATCGGTGCCAGAAGGTGACACACGCGGCAGGGGCAGGCCACTCACCTTGCTGGCCAGCACGCGCAGGCCCACCGAGCCGGTGTCCACCTGGATGTGGTCAATGGTCTGGCACTCTGCCGGGTTGGCCGGGTTGCCTCCGGGCACGCACAAGGTGACAGTGGCATAGAGCACATTGGCATTGGCGCCCAGCTGAAAGCCGTGCGGCCCGTCTTGCACTACCACGCGCAGGTTGTTGGCCGTTTGCACAAAGGAGGTAGCCACCGCCGGACTCAGGCCCAGGCTGCTCAGGCCGTTGCCGCTGACGGTGGTGGTCGTGGAGTCGCCGCCACCGCCGCACGCGCTGAGCAGCAACACGGCCACGCAAGCCAGCCAACGCCACACCACGCACATGCTTACTCCCAACCCAGGGCCTGTGGCGTCAAGCCGGCGGGCAGCAGCGAACGCACATACGCGTAACCCGTAAAGGTGTGCAAGTGCCCCGTGCTGTGCACTACCAGATCGGTCGCATCCAGCCGGAACTGCCGCTGGATGCCACCCCGCTGCGCAGCCTGGCGGGCCGCATCGGCGTAAATCGGAAACGAATCACCCAAAAGCGCAGACAGGTCGGGCTTGTAGAGCGTGTTCCAGCGCACGGCAAACACCACGCCATTGCCCGCAACCAACTCTTGCACGCGCGAGCCATCGGGTTGTTGTGTGGCCTGCACGGCGTAGCGCGACATGACGGCCATTGAGCGCCGTGCGACCTGGCTCGCAGGGGCAGTGGCCTGGGCCGCGCTTGAAGCTGTGCCTTGCATAGCGCCGGGCACATTGGTTTGCACAGTGGATGCACTGGCGGGTGCAACGTACAAGGCACCCAAAGCTGCCTGTACCGGAAGATGCATGCTGGCCCCAACCAAGGCCAAGCCCAGCGCCACCGCGCGCAGGCTACTGGAAGTCATAGCGGTAGCCGACGTAGAAGAAGTAGGACTCACCGGTTTCGTGGTTGGTCTGCCCATCGGTTTGCGAGGCTTCGTAAATGCCTTCGGCCATCAGGTTGGCGCGGTTGGACAGCTTGTACGACACACGCAAGCCGGGCGAGATGCGCGACACGCGGGTCTGCGTGTTGTCGGTCTGCGTGTAGTAGCGGATGCTGGGCTCCAGGCTGAACTTGTTGTCCATGAAACCGGTGAGGTTGTTGTAGGCCAGCTGCGTACCGTTCAGGGTGTCGCTGGTGATAAAGCTCAGGTTGAAGCCGTTGATGTCGCGGCTGGAATACAGGTTGGAGCCTGTGATCTGGAACGACACGTTGTACTGCGCGCCGGTCGCGGGCTGGGCCTGGAAGTTGCCAATGGCGGGCAGCGCGCCCACCTCGCTGTAGCGTAGGTCCACGGAGCCCTGCCATTTTTCGGACAGGGCACGTGACACGCTCACCATGGCCTGGCGGGCCTGGGCAGCAGTGCTCAGCGCCATGGCCTGGGCCTGGTTCAGGCTCATGGTTTGCAGCAGCGTGCTGAGTGACGATTTTCCGGAGCTGATGAGCGCATCGCTGAGTTGCAGCGACGGTGCCTTGCGGTCGTCCACCAGCATGGTGATGGTGGTGTCATACGGCCCCTGCGTGGAGCCCTGCAGCGTGAGCGCGTTGAGCACGCCGAAGTTAACGTCGTAATCCAGCTGCGTGTACATGGAAAGGCTCTCGCCAAAGTAGCGCACCTCCAGCCCCACGGCGCGGCGGTCGGAGATGCCTTCGGTGGTCTGGTCCACCAGCGAGACATTGCCGCCCCAGTGCTCAAACAGGTTGTCAGCCTCCAGCATCACGCCCACCAGGTTTTGTTGCGGCGCGTTGATCAGCGTGTTGGCGGGCACACCCATCATGGCATCGAGCTTGTAGCTCTCGCCCAGCGGCATGGCCATGGAGACACCGTCAAACAAACCAAACAGCGAACCACCAATGGCCGACTGCCGCCCCACCCGGAAGTCCATGCGGCTCTTGATGTCGCGGTAGTCCAGGTAGGCCGCGCTCACCAGGCCTTGCGTGGCCGAACTCAGGCTGCTGGCCGTTGCGAGGTTGTCGGAATGCGAGCCGCGCATCACCAGTTTGGAAATGGAATCTTCGGTCTCATAGCGGCCGGTGGCATCCCAGCTCGATACCAGCACCGACTGGTTGGTGCGGGTCAGCGTTTTCTGGTCAATGCCGCTGGCAATGTTGACCAGCGAATCGGTCTTGGTCTGGCCGCCGTAGTAGTACTGCGACACGCTGCCGGTGGCGCTCAGGCGCTTCTTCTCTGGGGCCGTGGCAGGCGTGCCGCTGGCAGTGGTCACGGGCGCACCGCCACCGAGCGCCTGCAGGCGATGGTTCACGCGGGCAATGCCCTCGCCTTGCGGGTACAGGCGCACATAGAGCTGGTATTCGGTACGCGCCTTGTCGGCGCGGCCCAGCGCCTCCCAGGCCGTGCCAATGGCTTCTTGCGCGGCGGGGGTGGAGGGGTTGGGCGGCAGCATCAGGGCTTGGTTGAACACGTCCACCGCGTCCTGGTAACGGCGCTCACTCAGGGCTTGCTGGCCTTTGGCCAAGAGGGCGGCGCCCTGGCCGTCCACATCGCTCACATTCACTTCCACCTGGGCTTGCGTAGGTGCAGTGGCGGTGCTGGTGGATGGCACTGTGGGCACGCTGGCTACAGCAGGGGCAGTTGCGGCCACAGGCGCTGCGCTCTGCACACTGGCAGCGGGGAAGCGGTCCAGCGCGCGCTGGCGCACGGCCTCCGCGTCTTGCGCGGTTTTGAAGTACCCCAACAGCAGGTCAAAGGAAGCGTTTGGGCCACTTTGTGTGAACACTTCGTAGTTCTGGAACGCTGCGGGAATGCGCGGTGCGGCCGCATCACTGCCCGCAGGCGCGCTGTGCAGCAGCACCACAAAGCGGCGGTCTTGTGGGGCCTCGGCGGGGTCGGGCAGCTTGGGCGCTTCGTCTGCCGTGGGCTGGGTATCAAACACCAAATCGATGGTGCGCGCACCCGGGCCTTGGCGGGCGTGCAGCAGGGTTTTCGCAGCCAGGCGCAGGCTGATCAATTTGGTTTGTGAGCGGGGCACGGGCACATAGCTCAGCTCCAGCGCGGGGGCACCGCCCTGCGCGCCCAGGCGCTTGGCTTCTTCCACGGTTTGCTGCAGCACCGGCTCTTCGGCGGCCACGATCTGGAAGCCCAGTTGCGCCAAATCGGTGGACGTAAAGGCTGCCGGGGCCTGGCGCAAAAAGCGCACATTGGCCGCAAAGGTAATGCGAGCCACGGGTGTGGCGCTGCCGGGCAGCCACTCCAGGCTTTCAATGGTTTGGGCCGCCACCCCCCCGGCCACCAGGGCCAGGAGGAGAGCGAGCCAGCGGGCTTTGCGTTGCAACAGGTTCACTTACGGGCCTACCGGTATGGGCTTGGTGCGGTTGAGTCCGCGCATCTGGCGCGGAATGATTTCGCCATTGGTCACGTGGCAGCTTACGCAGGTGAGCATATCGGGTGCGGCGCGGTACTGTGGTGACATGTGCTGGTACATCACCGGGGCCCAGCCCTGCATCTTGTGGCAGCTGTCGCAGGAGCGCGCTGTCATGAAGTGGCCCGGCGGCTTGGCCGATGCGCCCATGCCGTTGTGGCAAGCCAGGCAGGTGCTAGGCGAAATACCGTTGTGGCTGAACTGCGCCGGTGTCCAGGTGGTGGCGCGGTGGCAGGTGTCGCACGAGGTGTTCACCATCAAGTGGCGCGCGGGCATGCCCGAGGCGGCTTTGCCGTTGTGGCAAGTCTTGCACTGGCCGGGCGTGACGCCGGTGTGGTCAAACGCATTGCCCAAAGTGCCGCGGCTGGGCGTGCCAGTCTGCAGGTTGGGACGGATGCGGGCCATATCGGGGCTAACCAGGGCCTCGCGCATGATGGGTTGCAGCAGCGCTCTAAAGCCATTGATGTTGTGGCAGTTGCTGCAGTCGTTGGGCGCCTTGCGACTGGTGGTGGTGTGCTTGCTGGGCACACGTGTGAGCAGGTTGTTTACGCCAAACCAGGCCAAACCGAACTCGTGGCAATCCATGCATTTCACACCGCCCAGCGTGGCGTTGTTGTGCATCTTGGTGCCATTGCCCTGGCCCGGCATCATGTTGGTGCCGGCAAACGAAGTCACGCTGGCGTGGCAACCATTGCAGTCCAGCGTGCCAATGGGCACGTGGGCACCCTTGGCTTCTTTGAGCATGGGCTGGTAGGTGTTGAGCGGTGGCGGCGATGTGCAAGCGGCCTGCGTGGCACAGCCCGTGAAAGGCGCGGTGCCACTGATGCCGCCACTGCCCACAGTGTGGCAAGTGGAGCAGGTCTTGGTGCCAATGTTGGCGGCCGTGTAGGTCACAAAGGTGCTGGAAATGCCTGTGTGCAGCGAGGCCAGCGAGCCCAAGGTGGCGATGGAATAGTCAGCCCCGTGGCAGGTGGCGCAGGTGGCGGTGGCCGTGGTGGGCATGTGGCCTGCGGGCTTGCCTGCCGCCGTAAACGCCGTGGTGCCGCTGTGGCACAGCGAGCAGTCTCCGGTGGCCAAGCCGCCCACGGTATGGGGCTGATCGGCCACGCTGTAGGTGGTGGCTGCGGCAATAGGCCGGGTCTGGAAGCCCTTGTAATTGGCGCCCGCCGTCACCACCGTGGGGCTGATGGGGTACTGGTCTACGCTGACCCAGCGGTAGTTGGCCTCGTGGCAGTCCTTGCAGGCGTAGCCGGTGCTGGCCGCGTGGATCATCACGCCCGTAGGTGCAGGCAGCTTGAAGCCGCTGCCGGGCACGGGCTTGCTGCCCGTTACCGTGGCCAGCCCGGCGGGGGTAGAACCGGCGTGGCAGACCTCACACGCAGCGGTGTACGGAATGTGCGAGGTAGCCCCTTGTGGCGAAGTGGGCGGCGCCACCACGATGTAACTCACCCCGGTAAAGCTGCTGGAGGTGATCGTGGGGCCGTGGCAGGTGGCGCAGCCGGTGGTCACGCCCGCATGGCTGTAGCGCGAGCCGGAGAACAGCGCGCCATTGGTCACCACTGCTGTGGCCATGCTGCTGCCGGTGCCCACGTGGCAGACCTCGCAGGCCGTGGTGCCAAACGGGATGTGGCGGGTGTCCGGTGCCTTGATGCTGAAGCCAATGCTTGGCAGCGCATAAATGGCCGCGTTGGCCGCGCTGTGGCAAGACGCGCAGTTGCTGGTGACCGGCGCGGGCGCATAGGCGTGGATGTTGGTGATGGACGGCATCACCGAGAAGTCGGGGTTGGCCGCAGTGATGTTGGTGTGGCAGGCCGTGCACGCCGCAGCCGGATTCACCGGGATGTGGTTGGCTGGCTTGGCGCTCACGCTGAAGCTGGCGGTGCTGCCGTGGCATGCCGAGCAGTCACCCGTGGTGGGGTGCGATGCGTCGTTGATGGAATAACCCGTGCCGCCCGAATAGGGCCGTGCATTGAAGCCGGTGTAGCTGGCACCTGCCGTGTAAGTGGTGGGCGAGCGGGTGTAGAGGTTCACCCCCAGCCAGAGCAGGTTCTTTTCGTGGCAGGTGTTGCAACTGCCGTTGATGCTGGTGTGCACCATCGCGCCGGTGGGCACCGGGGTCTTGAAGGCAGTGGAGCCCAGCGCCACCGTAGGCGCCACTGCTGGCACCAGCGCCGTGGGCGTGCTGCCGAGGTGGCAGGCCTCGCACTGCGCGTTGATGGGCGAGGGAATGTGCGCGCTGCTGCCCGCCGGGCTGGTGGCAGGCAACACCACGATGCGGGTCACACCATAGAAGCTGCTGCCGGTAATGCCTGCGCCGTGGCAGGTGTCGCAACCATTGACGATGCCGTTGTGGCTGAACTTGCCACCCGCAAAGGTGTTGGCTCCGGTGCCGCCGCTCAGCGGAATGAGCGCGGCGGGCACGCTGGTATGGCAGCTCTCGCACACCTGGCTGGACGGCACGTGCACCGGTGCCAAGCCCAGCATGGTCTTGGGTGTGACGCCAAAGAAGGTGCCCACCGTCACGGCATTGCCGTGGCAAGTGGAGCAGCCTGTGGTCACCCCTGTGTGGCTGTAGGCCGAGTTGGAGAAGACCGCGCCGTTTTGCACCGGCAACGTCATGCTGGACGTAACACCGCCGCTGGTGATGTGGCAGCCCTCGCACCCCAGCGCCGCCATGTCCACGTGCTTGGCAGGCACGGTCTTGATGGGCGGAACCATGCTGGCCATGGTGTTGTAAATGGCCGCATTAGCCGCGCTGTGGCACTGCGCGCAGTTGGTGCTGCTGGACGGCGCATTGGCGTGGATGTTGGCCACGGTGGGCATCACCGAAAAGTCCACATTGGTATGGCACGTGGTGCAGGCCGCGCCGGTGCGGATGGGAATGTGGTTAGACGGCAAGGCGCTGGTGGTGAAGTCGCTCATGCTGGCGTGGCAGTTGGAGCATTCACCGGTGCCGGGGTGGGTGGTGTCCTTCACAAAGAAGGTGCCTGCCGTGCCCTGCGGCCGGGTCTGGAAGCCCTTGTACGGCGCGGCGGTAGTAATGGGGTACTGGCCCATGCTCATCCACACCATATTGGTTTCGTGGCAGGTGGAGCAAGCACCGGTGGTACCCGCGTGGATTTGCGCGGCCGTGGGTGCGGGGGTGAGGAACAGGCTGCCCGGCGCAGTGCGCGTGGCTACACCCGGCACCAGGGTGGTGGGTGTGGTGCCCAAGTGGCAGCTCTCGCAAGTGGTGGTGGTGGGCAGGTGGGAGCTGGCTCCTGTGGGCGACACAGCTGGCATCACCACGATTTGCGACACGCCATAGAAAGTGCTGCCGGTCACCGCAGGGCCGTGGCAGGTGGCGCAGCCACTGGTGATGCCGTTGTGGCTGAACTTGGCTGAGGCAAACGTGGTCATGCCCGCAGAGGGCACCAACGTGGCGGGCACGCTGTTGGTGTGGCACAGCTCGCAGGCCGCGGTGGTGGGAATGTGCGCCGGGCTCAGGCTGGCAATGGTCTTGGGCAGCACACCGGCAAAGGTACCGGTGGTCACGCTGGCACCGTGGCAGCTGTCGCAGCCGCTGCTGATGCCACTGTGGCTGAACAGCGAGCCGCTGAAGCGTGCGCTATCGAGCACCGGCGTGGCGCTGATGCTGGAGCCTGCGCCCACGTGGCAGCTCTCGCAGCCCAGGTTGCCCATGCCAATGTGGTTGCTGGGCGGTGCCACGATGGCGCGGCGGGCGTTCTGGTTGTAGTTGGTCGCATTGGCCGTGCTGTGGCACTGCGCGCAGTTGGCGCTGGTGCTGGGCGCGTTGGCGTGAATCTTGGCAATGGTGGGCAGTGCCGTGAAATCACCGTGGCAGGCCGAGCAGGTGGCGCTTACTGCCACCGGAATGTGGATGGCGGGCATCGACGGCGCGGTGAAGTCGTTGAAGTTGCCGTGGCAGTTGGAGCAGTCGCCCGTGCCGGGGTGGCTTGCATCGGACACGTAGTAGGTGCCTGCGGTGGTTTGCGGGCGGGTCTGGAAGCCTTTGTATGGCGCGGCCTTGGTAATCGGGTACTGGTCGGCGCCCATCCAGACATTGGGGGTTTCGTGGCAGTTGCTGCAACTGCCGGTAATGCCCGCGTGAATCATGGCCGCAGTGGGTGCGGGCAGTTTGAAGCCTGTGCCCGGCGCAGCGCGCGTGGCCACTCCCGGCACCAGTGTGGCGGGGGTGCTGAGCGCGTGGCAGTTTTCGCAAGTGGTGGAAGTGGGGAAGTGCGAATTGGCACCCGGCGCCGTGCTGGACGGCATCACCACGATTTGCGTGATGCCGTAGAAGTTGGCCCCGGTGACATTCGGGCCGTGGCAGGTTTCGCAGCCGCTGGTGATGCCGCTGTGGCTGAACTTGGCCCCGGCAAAGGTCTTCATGCCCGCAGACGGCACCAGGCCGGTGGGGGCGCCGTTGGTGTGGCAAACGTCGCAGGCAATGGTGTTGGACACCGGCACGTGCTCTGGCACCAGACCGCTCACGCTGCGCGGCGCCACACCTGCAAAGGTGCTGGCCGTGACCAGCTTGCCGTGGCAGGCCGAGCAAGCCACGTTGGTGCCACTGTGGTTGAAGAGCGAACCCGAGAAGCGCGCGCCGTTGGGCACGGGCAGGGACGCCACGCTGGAGCCGGTGCCCACGTGGCAGCTCTCGCAACCCGATGTGCCCATGGGGATGTGGTCGCCCGGTGGTGACACGATTTGCGGGCTCATGCTGGCCATGGTGTTGTAGACCGCGGCATTGGCATCGCTGTGGCACTGGGCGCAATTGGTGGCGGCCACATTGGCATGGATGTCGGCCACCGTGGGCATCACCGAATAGTCCACACCCCGGTGGCAGGTGCTGCAGGCCGCCGAAGTAGGGATGTGGTTGGACGGCTTGCTGGGCGAGGTGAAGTCGCTGAAGCTGCCGTGGCAGTTGGAGCAGTCGCCCGCTGTGGGGTGGGCGGCATCGGCCACGTTGAAGGCGCCTGCAGCAGCCAGCGGACGGGTCTGGAAGCCTTTGTAGGGTGCTGCGGTGGTGATGGGGTACTGGCCCACGCTCATCCAAACGTAGTTGCTGTCGTGGCAACTGGAGCAGCCGCCGGTCACACCGGCGTGGATCATGCTGGCAGTGGGCGCGGGCGTGAGGAAGCCGCTGCCGGGCGCAGCACGCGGTGCGACGGCAGGCACCAGCGCAGTGGGTGTGCTGCCCAGGTGGCAGCTCTCGCACTGCGTGCTGGTGGGCAGGTGCGAGCCCGAGCCTTGTGTACTGCTGGGCGGCATGACCACAATTTGCGTCACGCCATAGAAGCTGCTGTTGGTGATGTTGGGGCCGTGGCAGGTATCGCAGCCGCTGGTGATGCCGCTGTGGCTGAACTTGCCACCGGCAAAAGTGGTCATGCCCGCTGCAGGCACCAGGCCGGTGGGCACGCTGTTGGTGTGGCAGGTCTCGCACGCGGCCGTGGTGGGCACGTGCATGGGAGATAGGCTGGCCATGGTCTTGGGCCAGACGCCGTCAAAGGTGGTGTTGGTGACCGAGGCGCCGTGGCAACTGGCGCAACCCGACGTAATGCCGCTGTGGTTGAACAAGGAGCCGGCGAAGCGCGCACCGTCTTGCACCGGCGTGGCAGCCATGCTGGAGCCCGCACCAACGTGGCAGCTTTCGCAACCCAGCGCGCCCATAGGGATGTGCGTGGCGCTGGGCGCCACGATGCGGTTGCGGATGTTCTGGTTGTAGGTGGCTGCGTTGGCGCTGCTGTGGCACTGCGCGCAGTTGGCGCTGGTGCTGGGCGCGTTGGCGTGGATCTTGGTTACCGTGGGTAGCGACGAGAAGTCGCCATGGCAAGCAGAGCACAAGGCGCCTGCAGCGTAGGGAATGTGGATGGCCGGGACCGAGGGACCGTCAAAGCTGGACACGCTGTGGCAGTTGGAGCACTCGCCCATGGGGTGGGTGGCGTCGGCCACAAAGAAGGTGCCTGCAACCGCCTGCGGCCGGGTCTGGAAGCCTTTGTACGGCGCGCTGGTGGTGATGGGATAGCGGTCCATGCCCAGCCACACGTAGTTGCTGTCGTGGCAAGAAGCACAGTTGCCGCTCACGCCACTGTGAATCATGGCGGCCGTGGGTGCAGGCAACTGGAAGCCCGTGCCCGGCGCGCTTTGCGTGGCCACGCCCGCAATCAGACCCGAAGGCGTGCTGCCTGCGTGGCAGCTCTCGCAAGTGGTGGAAGTGGGCAGGTGCGACAAGGCGCCCGGCGCGGTGCTGGGCGGCATGGTCACGATTTGGGTGATGCCGTAGAAGGTGCTGCCGTTCACCGACGGGCCGTGGCATGTGGCACAACCGCTGGTGATGCCGCTGTGGCTGAACTTGCCACCGGCAAAGGTGGCCATGCTGCCACTGGCGCCACTAAATGGTATTAGCGTGGAAGGGATGCTGCCCGCGTGGCAGGTTTCACACGACAGCGTGGTGGGCACGTGTGCGGGGGTGAGGCTGGCAATGGTCTTGGGCACCACACCATAGAAGGTGCCGGTGGTAACGCTGGCACCGTGGCAGCTGGCGCAGCCGGTGCTGATGCCGGTGTGGCTGAACGCGGAGTTGCCAAAGTTGGCGCCGGTCTGCACTGGCAGGCTCAAGCTGGAGTTGCTGCCTACGTGGCAGTTTTCGCAGCCCAAGTTGCCCATGGCAATGTGATTGGCCGGGGGCGCCACGATCTTGACCGTGATGTTCTGGTTGAAGTTGGCCGCATTGGCGCTGCTGTGGCACTGCGCGCAGTTGGCGCTGGTGCTGGGGGCGTTGGCGTGGATGGCAGTGACGCTGGGCAATTGCGAGAAGTCGCCATGGCACACCGAGCACTGCACGCCTGCCGCATACGGGATGTGAATGGCCGGTGCCGAGGGGCCGTTGAAGTTGTCAAAGCTGCTGTGGCAATTGGAGCACTCGCCTTGCGGGTGGCTGGTGTCGGCCACAAAGAAGGTACCCGCAGCGGCTTGCGGCCGGGTCTGGAAGCCCTTGTACGGAGCTGCCGTGGTGATGGGGTATTTGGACATGCCCATCCACACGTAATTGGTGTCGTGGCAGCTGGCGCAACTGCCGCTCACGCCGCTGTGAATCATGGCCGCCGTGGGGGCCGGGTTCTGGAAGCCGCTGCCCGGTGCAGTCTGCGTGGCCACGCCCGCAATCAGGCCCGAAGGCGTGCTGCCCGCGTGGCAGCTCTCGCACGTTGTGGAGGTGGGAAGGTGCGAGGCGGCGCCCGGCACGTTGCTGGCGGGCATGACCACGATCTGGGTGATGCCAAAGAAGGTGTTGCCGTTCACCGTGGGGCCGTGGCAGGTGGCGCAACCGCTGGTGATACCGCTGTGCGTGAACTTGGCTCCGGCAAAGGTGGTGATGCTGCCGCTGGCACCCGTCAAAGGAACCAAGGTGCTGGGGACGTTGTTGGTGTGGCAGGTCTCGCACGCCAGGGTGGTGGGCACGTGTGCCGGGCTCAGGCTGGCAATGGTTTTGGGCACTACGCCGAAGAAGGTGCCGGTGGTGACGCTGGCGCCGTGGCAACTGGCGCAGCCCGTGCTGATACCGCTGTGGCTGAACGCAGAGTTGCCAAAGTTGTCACCGTTTTGCACCGGCAGGTTGAGACTGGAGTTGCTGCCCACGTGGCAGTTTTCGCAGCCCAAGGTGCCCATGGCAATGTGGTTGGACGGGGGCGAAACAATCACTGGCATCACGCCGGGAATGGAATACAGGGCGGCATTGGTGCTGCTGTGGCACTGCGCGCAGTTGGCGCTGGTGCTGGGGGCGTTGGCATGGATGTTCGCCAACGTGGGCATGGCCGAGAAGTTAGTCATGTCGTGGCACGCCGCGCAGGCCGCACCCGGTGCTGTGGGGATGTGGTTGCTGGGCTTCTTGACGTTGGCCGGGTCAAACGAAATACCGGTGTGGCACTGCGAACAATCGCCGCTGGATGGGTGGTTGAAGTCCGCCACATTGAACTGGCCGGCAGCGCCTTGCGGCCGGGTCTGGAAGCCGGTGTATCCGGCCATGGGGTAGAGCGTCATGCCCACCCATTGCGCATTGGTGTCGTGGCAGGCGGAGCAGTTGGATGTGACGCCCGAATGGACCATGGCCGAGCTGGGCTTGGGATTCTGGAAGCCGGTGCCCGGCACTGTACTGGTGGCGATAGCGGCCATCTGGCCCGAGGGCATGCTGCCCGCGTGGCAGGTTTCGCAGTTGGTGGAGCTGGGGATGTGCGCGTTGGGGCCGGGGCTGCTGGAGTCCGGCATCACCACAATGCTGCTGATGCCCGCAAAGCTGCTGCCGGTAATGCCAGGGCCGTGGCAAGCCGCGCAGCCGCTGGTGATACCCGTGTGGTTGAACTTGGAGTTGCTGAACCGGGCGCCATCTACCACCGGCAGTTGCAGGCTGCTGCCCGCGCCCACGTGGCAGACCTCGCAGCTTTGGCCATTCATGCCAACGTGGTTGGAGGGTGGCCCCACCAGCGCGGGCGTCATGCCGGGCATGGCAAACGCGACGGACGCAGCAGCGCTGTGGCACTGCGCACAGTTGCTGCTGCCGGACGGTGCATTGGCGTGGATGGCGTTGATGCTGGGCATGGCCCGGAAGTCGGCACCAACGTGGCAGTTGGCGCAGGCCACGGCGGCGGTGGGAATGTGGTTGCTGGGCGGCTTGGGGCCTTCAAAGGCGATGGTCGTGTGGCAGGTGCCGCAGGCCGTTTTGTTGTCCAGCACACGGGTGTGGGTGGGGTCGTTGGGGTTGCTGCGAACACCGGGGTGCGGGTTGCGGGCGCTGTGGCAGTCCAGGCAGCTCATGGCCGATACCGACACGTGGCTGAACACGCGCAGCGCGTCCTGGAACTGCGACATACTGGGCGCGTGGCAGGACTCGCACGGTGCATTGCGCGTGGGGATGTGCGTGGTGGGCATCACCGTGCTGGCGCGCGGGTTGTTCCAGCCGTGGCAGGACTCGCAGGTGGTGGGGGTGCCTTTGAATTGGCCCTTGGTGTGGCAGGTTTCGCAGCGCACGTTTTGGTGCTGCGCGTTGAGCACAAAGCCAGTGGCGCTGTGGTCAAAGTCGGCGCCGGTTTGCTGGGCTTGCACAAGCTGGAGCGCGCCCAGCTGCAGCAGCACCAAAGCCAAAAGCCCCCACCCCATTCGCAGCATTGCGTTTATGTATTTTTTCATCATGGCTGAGCCCCCTGCCCTATGCGACTCTTGACCTTTTTCCAACTCTCCACCTGGTGACATTGCTCACAGCGGGGACCGAAGCCGCCGTTGTGCACGTCCTTATCGCGGTGGCACGCTACACAAGTGGTACCCAGCGGCGCTGTGTCTTTGCCCTCAGGGGCTTCCCGCTTGTGGCAGCTCTCGCACTTGGCTTTGGCGTGAGCGGCTTCCAGGCGGTACTTGGTCCGGGTGTCGTGGTCGAAAGACCAGGTCGTCCAGGCCCGTGTGTTGTGACAGGACTCACAGCGCACGCCGAATACTTGTTTGTGCTTGTCCTCCTTTTTATGGCAGGAATAGCAATCCCGCGGCGCATCTTTGTAACGGAATGTTGTGTGGCACTTGCCGCAGTCGGTCAGGATGTGTTTGCCGGTGAGCGCAAAGCGCGACTTGCCGTGGTTGAAATTGGTGCCCTTCCAGGCCTTGTCGCTGTGGCAGCTGTCGCATTTGTCGCCTAGCTGGGTCTCGTGCTTGTCGTCTTTCTTGTGGCAACCGATGCACGTCAGCACCGTGTTACGCATGCTCACCAAATCTTTGTGACAAGCCGTGCACTTCATAGCGGGCGCGGCATGGGCGTTGCGCAACTGGAACTTGGTTTTGTCGTGGTCGAACTTGCCCTGGGTGGTTTTCCAGTCTTTCTCGCCGTGGCAACTGGCGCAGTCACGGCCCAGGGTTTCTTTGTGCTTGTCGTCTTTCTGGTGGCAGCCAAAGCAGTCTTTGGGGGCTTCCTTGAAGACCTGGCTCTTGTGGCATTCCTTGCACTCCACCTTGATGTGCTTGCCCAGCAGAGGGAACTTGGTCTTGTCGTGGTCGAACTTGGCTGTTTCCTTCCAGCCTTTTTCCACGTGGCAAGACGCGCAGTTGGTGCCCAGGGACTCTTTGTGTTTGTCGTCCTTCTTGTGGCAGCTGTAGCACTCTTGGCTGAGCTTGGTGGTGTAGAGGTTGCCGGTATGGCAGTCCTTGCACGCGGTGTTGCGGTGCTTACCCAAGAGGCCGTATTTGGTGTCGGCGTCGTGGTTGAAGTGTGAGGGTTTCCAGGCTTTGGTTCCGTGGCAGGTGTCGCACTTCTCGCCATATTGGCCTTTGTGGCCTTTTTGCTCATCGGCCTTCTTGTGGCAGGCGTAGCAGTTCTTGGGCGTGTCTTTGTACTGGTTGTCTTTATGGCAGTCGGCGCATTTGGTGTCGGTGTGCTTGCCGGTCAGCGCGAACTTGGTGGTGTCGTGATCGAACTTGGCTTCTTTCCAGTCGGACTCGGTGTGGCAGTCGGCGCACTTGGCACCGAGCTGGCCTTTGTGCTTGTCGTCTTTCTTATGGCAAGCGTTGCAGTCTTGCGCGGCTTCGCGGAACTTCTTGCCTTGCACGTGGCACTTTTCGCAGGCCACCTTGTCGTGTTTGCCGCGCAGGGTGAAGTCGGTTTTTTTGTTGTGCTCAAAGGTCTTGTGGTCAAAGCCGGTGGTCTTGAGGTCGCGGCCTTTGTGGTCGGTGTGGCAGGTCTTGCACACCACCGGCTGGTCCAGGCGACCATGGAACCCTGCCTTGCCCCGCACATCGGCGCCCACCTCTTTGTGGCAGGCCATGCACAGGCCGTCTTGCGCCTTGCGGTCCAGTTTGACGTGGCACTGCTTGCAGTCGTCTTCGTATTTGGCGTGGTCCTTGATGAGCTTGCCCGGCGCCATGATGGACTCAATGCCTTGCGCCTGCGCACCCGCCATACCCGCGCACAGCATCACGACGCACAGCAAGGCCCGCAAGAAAATCAGGGGCATTGGGGCGAGGCGCTGCTGCAAGGTCATCGGCATGGGTGTGGGCTAGTAGGCGTGTACCGCGTACACGTGTACCAGGGCGGTGAGGATCAGCACATACACAAACGGAATGTGCGCCACATGCCACAGCGAGAGCAGAAACGAATAGGCCGAAAACTGGGCCACCCGCACGATGGAGTTGAGGTAGTGGTCCACCAAGCGCTTGGCCATGTAGCGGCGGCGCTGCAGGTCTTCCCTGCTCCACTTCTGGCTGGCCGCCATCTTGCGCAGCTGCACATCCAATTCTTTGGCGCACTGACGGTACACCAGCAGTTGAAGTATGGGAACCCAGAGCACGGAGCGGGCCTTGGCAAATGGCGAGTCGGTGGGCTCCAGCTCTTTTTCTTCAAAGGCTTTGAGGCGGTCTTCCACGCTTTGTGCAAAAGCCAAACGGGAACGCACGTCTTCACGGTCCATGCCCACATGGGCGCGTAGTGTGGACAGATCGGTCTGCTCGCCCAGCAGCCCCCGGTTCACACGCTGAAAAAGAAAGCGCCCCGCCACACCGCTACAGGCCACCACGATCATGCTGTATAGGGCTACGGCCGCATTGAGTGAGCCAGTGCGAAAGTTGGAGTGCAACAAGATCAGCAGCGGCCCCAGCACGCCCAACACCACATGCAGCCAGAACCAGATACGGATGTTGCCCCAGTGCTGGGCAAAGCGCAGGTATTTGCGCAAGGGGTAGAGCAGCAGCAAGAGCATCATCACCGCGCCGGTGACGCCCACCCAGTAGCCCACATCGTCACCCGACTGGAACAGCCCCAACTGGCTGATGCGCCAGGTGCCCCAGACCAACACTGCCAGCGTCAGATAGACAAAGGTTTCGCCCGCCAACACCTGGAGGGATGACTTGTCTTCGACAGCGGCAGTGGGCTTTGTATTCGAAACGCTCATAGATGAATATTCAGGGCAGGGCTTTGCCAAGGAACTCCCATGCGAAGCCCATGCAGACGACTGCGCACTGCGGGACGGTACCGCAGCTTCGGTTACGCAAGTCTTAAGAATTTGTAAGAAATAGTGCCGCGTTGGGCAGGCGCGACATTTAGCTCTGCCGAATTGCCCCGAATCAAGTTCAAAAAGGGCAACGGAACTAGTGGCGCGGCTTTTTTTCGAGCTGGGTTGGCTCAAATTCGGCGGGGTGTTGCTGGCTGTCGCTGTAGAGCATGGACAGCATGAAGCTCTCGCCAAACTCGGGCTGCTGGGTGCGGTTGATCTGGTAGGCCACCGCGCCCCAGATCACGGCATACGACAGGATGGCCAAAATCACCATTACTGACCAGAAATCCAGCTCGCGCAGGTGCAAACCGGGCCAGCGGTACACCGTCATCGCATAAAAGCCCCCCAACACCAAAACCGTGGCTAGGCGGGTGTAGTTGGCAGCACTGCGCACGCGGATCAGATGCAGGCGTGTGAGCAACATACCCACCAAGGCCAGACACAGCATCAAGGCCAACAGGATCAGACAGGCGGTGAGGAAAGGGGTCATGGATGGTGTGGTGATGGGCAGCGCCTACTCGGTGCCAAATTTTGTTTCAAACTGTATGCCGATTTTCTGCAACAAAGGTGTGGGCAGCAAGCCACCCGCGCAGACGATGACGGCATCGTTTTTAAAGGTCTGGCGCTGGCCTTCGGCCTCGATCAGCACTTCTTTTTCAAATATCTCTTTTACGCCGGAGTTGAGCATGACCTGGATGCGCCCAGCTTTTTCGCCTTCCTCCAGCAAGGTGCGGTTCTTCTGCTTCACCCGCGAAAAGGCCGCGCTACGGTACGACAGGATCACGTGCGTGCCGGGCTGCTCCGAGATGGCAATGGCGGCTTCTAGCGCGCTGTCACCACCGCCCACCACCAGCACGGCCTGGCCTTTGTATTGCTCGGGGTCTATCAGGCGGTACACCACCTTCGGCGTCTCTTCGCCAGGCACGTCGAGCTTGCGCGGAGTGCCGCGCCTGCCCATGCTGAGCAGCACGCTGCGGGTGGTGTAGGTGCCTTTGTTGGTGGTGACCACAAAGCCGTCGCCCGACTTTTCAATAGCTTCCATGCGCTCGCGAAAGCCGATTTGCAGTCCGGTTTTTTCCACCACGCCGTTCCAGAACTCCAGCAGCTTTTCTTTCTGCACTTCACCGAATTTGACCGAGCCAATGATGTCCAGCACCACCGGCGCGGTCATGGCGATCTTGTTGCGCGGGTAGTGGTACACCGCACCGCCCAGCGAGTCTTCCTGCTCAATGAGCTTGTATTTGAGCTTGTGGTGGATGGAGGACAGGCCAGCCGACAAACCCGCCGGGCCACAACCCACAATCACCACGTCGTACTCTGCCGTGCCGCCGCTGCGCTTGCGCAGGGCATTGATGGCCTCACGGCCCTGCTGCGCAGCCTTGCGGATCAGGCCCATGCCACCGAGTTCACCCGCAATGAAGATGCCGGGCACATTGGTTTCAAAGTCGGTGCTGATGTGCGGGATGTCGATGCCGCGCTTCTCGGTGCCGAACACCAGCTTGATGGCGTCATGCGGGCAAGCCGCCAGACAGGCGCCGTGGCCTATGCAATGCGCGGCGTTGATGAGCACGCCACGCCCGTTGACGATACCAATGGCCCCTTCCGGGCACACGGTGGTGCAAGAGCCGGAGCCAATGCAGCGCACCGGGTCAAAAATGGGGTGCAGCGAAGGCGGCTCAGCCAGACCGCTTTGGATGGATTCCTTGAGCTGCGTCTTGTCGGCCGTCTGCTTTTTGACGTGGCGACGCGAATACAAGACGATGAACGCCAGAATGACCGCGCCATACAGATAGAGGTAGTTCACAGCGCAACCGCCTTGTGCAGGGAATCAGGGTTTGACAGTGTCCTTGATCTCGACCTTCAGGTTTGCAGCACCCACGCTGACGGCGTCAGACTGACCCGACAAGTCGCCGGGTTGCGGCACGGCATTGCCGCTTTTGCTCACGCGTGCACCCACGATGACCTTACTAGCGGTGGACAGGGCGCTGGCAGGGGACATGGCCATGCTGTCGTCGAGCTTGAAGGTGAAAGGCAGGTCTTTGACCTGCTTGCGCAGAATGGCCAGCGGCATGCGCGAGCCTTCGGCTGCACGTGCAAAGATGAACACGGTGTCGTCCGGCTGGGCCTGCTTAGCCAGGGCGGCAGACAAGGTCACCGTGCCGCTCACCACACCGCCACCGACTGCTGCTGCGCTTGTTTTACCCATGGGGGCCGCATCCAGGGGCTTGGCCGCAGCGGGCATGCCTGCGAGCTTGCGCGCTTCGACAATGGCGGGCTCCACCTGTTGGGCGAACACATTGCCGGGAGGCGATACCTCCACCATCTTTTCCCAGATCTTGACCGCGTCGGCGTAGTCCTTGGTGTTAAACGCCTGGGTGCCAGCCAGGTACAGGGCCTTGAGGTTTTTGGGGTCGATCTTGAGCGCACGCTCAATGAGCTTCATGGGCTCGCCGGTGAGGTCGCTGTTGTTGTTCACGGCCAGGGAGTCGGCGTAGTCGGCCAGCAGCGTGGGGTCGTCCTTGCGCAAGTTGGAGGCTTTCTCGTAGGCCTTGAGTGCGTCGGCATGGCGGCCCAGCACGCTGTAGGAGCGCGCCAGCATGGACCAGCCCTCGACGTCATCGGGCTTGTCCTTGAGGCGCTCGGCCAGTTTTTCGGTCATTGCAGCAATTTGCTCGGCGCCGGTGGCGTGGGGGGCGGGCTTGCCGTCTGCCGTGGTCTGCCCTGCTTCGCCGCCACGCTGCATACCGCCGGGCGAACCCTTCCAGGCGTAACCGGCCAAGGCCACGGCCAACACGCCGATGGCCAGCCCGGTCATCAGCAGCGCCGAAGGTTTGGCAACCGGCTCGGACACGGCCGCGGGCGAAGCCGCAGCGGTTGCGGCATAGGCAGCCGCAGCGGCTTTGGGAGAGATGGCCATGGGGGCCGCTGCTTCGCTGGACACGGTGGCGGGCACCGAGGCATGGGCCGAGGCTGTGGCACTTGGGGCGGCCGCACCGGACATCACCAGGTCCACGATGCGGCGCTCCAGCTTGGCTTTGGCTTCTTCAAACTGCGGCGCGGACAGCACGCCGCTGGTATGCAGCTCGGTAAGCTGGGCGAGTTGTTGCTTCAGGCCTTCAATCGTGTCGGTGGTGGCGTTCATACGGGTTCTCAAATCAGGAGGCGGGGTGTTCGGGGGTGTTGGCGGGGGAACCGTCAGCGTTTTCGGGTTCGTCCGGGTCAAAGCGGTCGGCGGGCATGCGGCTGCGGCGGCGCAGGATCAGCACCAGCATTACCAGCCCGGCCACCAGCATCACGCCGGGGCCTACCCACAGCAGCATGGTGGTGCTCTTGAACGGCGGACGGTAAAGCACAAAGTCGCCATAGCGGGCGGTCATGTAGTCCAGGATTTGCTGGTCACTCTGGCCTTTTTGCAGCATCTCACGCACCTGCTGGCGCAGGTCCACGGCCAGGTCGGCATGCGAGTCGGCAATGGTCTGGTTCTGGCACACCAGGCAGCGCAGCTCGGCGGTGATGGACAGCATGCGGGCTTCGAGCACCGGGTCTGCCGAGGCGGGGGCGGCTTCGTTGGCTTGGGCCAGTCCACCGCCCAGGGCCACGGCCAGCAGCAAGGAGCGCAGCAATGCCTTAAACATGGCCCGCCTCCTTTTGCAGTTGCTGCACCAGCGGAATCAACTTGGTCTCTATGGCCTCCGGCGTGAACGGGCCGATCTGCTTGTAGCGGATCACGCCCTTGGCGTCGATCAGGAAGGATTCGGGCACACCGTACACACCAAAGTCGATGCCCACACGGCCATCGCGGTCGTACAACGAGCCGTCATAAGGGTTGCCAAAACGGGCCAGCCACTTCATGCCGTCGACGCGCTCGTCCTTGTAGTTGAGCCCGTAAATGGGCAACAACTTTTGGCGCGAGAACTCCACCAGCAGCGGGTGCTCTTCACGGCAGGCCACGCACCAGGACGCAAACACATTGAGCAGCCAGACCTTGCCCAGCATGTCGTCGCGCTTGAAACTGGTGTCAGGCTTGTCCAGCAGCGGCAAAGCAAAGGCCGGAGCTGGCTTGTCAATCAGCGGCGAGGGCACTTCCTTGGGGTCCAGAAACAGGCCCTTGAACAGAAAGCCCACCAACCCGAAGAAGATGAACAGCGGGATGAAAAAGCGTGCGTATTTCATGATGGCTCTCCCTTTTTTCGGCGGTAGCGCCGGTCGCTCACAGCGAACAGCCCACCCAAGGCCATCAGCATGCAGCCGCCCCAGATCCAGTCGATAAAGGGCTTCACATACACGCGGATGATCCAGGCGCCACCGTCTACCTCTTCACCCAAGGACACGTACAGGTCTTTGGTCAAGCCTGCATCGATAGCAGCCTCGGTCATGGGGTTTTGCTGCACGCGGTAAATGCGTTTTTCGGGGGTGAGTTCGGTCACCTTGTCGCCACCTTTGGTAATGACAATCTGCGCACGGGTGGCCTCGTAGTTGGGGCCGGGCACGTTCTTCACGCCCTGGAAGGTGAACTGGTAGCCGCGCACCGTGGTGCTGTCACCGACGGCCATCTTCACATCGCTCTCCACCTCGTAGGTCTTGACCATGGTGACGCCAAAGCAGAACACGGCCACACCGATGTGCGCCAGCATCATGCCGGCCAGCGCGCGGGGGATCTGGCCCATGCGGCGGCGCAGCTCGGCAACGCCCTTGCCTTCGGGGTTCACGCGCTCCCACAAATCGGTGGCTACCGACGCAAAAATCCAGTACGCCATCAAGAGGCCGCAAGTGGCCACCAAATGGATGGAACCCGCCAACCAGCCGGTGCCAATGGCAGCCACTACCGTTACGCCCAATGCCCAGCGCAGGCGGCGGGCCAGGTCGGGCACGGCGGCTTCTTTCCAGCGCGCCAACGGGCCCACGCCCATCAGGAAAATGGCCGGTGCCATCAAGGGCACAAACACCGAATCAAAGTAGGGTGGGCCTACCGAAATTTTGCCCATGCCCAAGGCGTCCAGCAGCAGCGGGTACAGCGTACCCAGCAGCACGGCACCGGCAGCCACCATCAGGAGCACGTTGTTGGCCAACAGCGAAGTTTCCTTGGAGATCAGCGCAAAGCGGGCGCCCAGACCCACAGTGGGGGCGCGCCAGGCGTAGAGCGTGAAAGACGAGCCAATCACGATGGTCAAAAAGGCCAGGATGAACAGGCCCCGGCGCGGGTCGGTAGCAAACGCGTGCACCGAAGACAGCACGCCCGAGCGGACCAGGAAGGTGCCCAGGAGCGAGAACGAAAACGCCAGGATCGCCAGCAGCACGGTCCAGTTCTTGAAGCTGCCGCGTTTTTCGGTCACCGCCAGCGAGTGGATCAGCGCAGTGCCCAGCAGCCAAGGCATGAGCGAGGCGTTTTCAACCGGGTCCCAGAACCACCAGCCGCCCCAACCCAGCTCGTAATAGGCCCAGGAGCTGCCCAGCGAAATACCCACGGTCAGGAACATCCAGGCCACCGTGGTCCAGGGGCGCGTCCAGCGCGCCCAGGTGGCGTCCAGGTTGCCGCCAATCAGCGCGGCAATAGCGAATGCAAAGGCCACGCAAAAGCCCACGTAACCCATGTAAAGCATGGGCGGGTGGAACACCATGCCCGGGTCTTGCAGCAGGGGGTTCAAATCGCGGCCATCGGGTGGCGCGGGGAACAGGCGGTCGAACGGGTTGGAGGTGAGCAGCATGAACAGCAAAAAGCCCACACTCACCAGCCCCATCACGGCCAGGATGCGCGACAACACTTCACGCGGCAGGTGGCGGCTGAACAGGCCCACGGCCACCATCCAGATCACCAGCATCTGTACCCACAGCAAGAGCGAGCCTTCATGGCCGCCCCAGAAACCAGCCATGCGGTACTGGGTGGGCAGCGCAGTGTTGGAGTTGGATGCCACGTACAGCACCGAAAAGTCGTTACCCAGGAAAGACGCCATCAAACACGCCGACGCAGCGGTGACCAGTGCCGCCAGCAAATAGCTGCCAGGCCGCGCCAGGGCCATGCAGTCGGCGCGGCCGGTGGTGGCGCCCCACAACGGAACGGTGCCGATGACCAGCGCCACGCCCATGGCCAGCCAGAGAAGAAAGTGCCCAATTTCAGGAATCATGTTTATTTGCTCGTGACGACGGATGCCGCGGTTTTCTGGTTGCTCTTGGCGGCGTTTTTCAGCGCCTCGGCGGCCTCGGGGGGCATGTAGTTTTCATCGTGCTTGGCCAACACTTCTTTGGCCACAAACACGCCGTCTTGCAGCTTGCCCTGTGCCACCACGCCTTTGCCTTCCTTGAACAGGTCGGGCAGGATGCCTTCGAAGTGCACCGGCACGGTCTGCGCGGTGTCGGTCACCTGGAAGTCCACCGCCACGCCGGTGCGCTTGACGCTGCCGGTCACCACCATGCCGCCCAAGCGGAAAGTGCGGTTCACCGGCGCCTCTTTGGAGGCGATCTGCGAGGGCGAGAAGAAGAACACCAGATTGCTGTTGAAGGCATTGAGGATGAGCGTGGCCGCCACCCCAATGACCACCACCACACCAGCCGCAATGGCCAGCCGTTTATGACGCGTTTTCATCGCTCTTCACCTTCATTTTCGGTTTCACGCACGGCCTGCAGCGCGGCACGGTGCCTGCGCGCAGCCAACACGGGCTCCAACAACATCCACGTAGCCGTGACGCCGTAGGAACCCCATACATACAAGCCATAGCCACCCATGGCAAAAAAATCGCTGGCGCTGTTCCAGTTCATGGTCTTACCCCTCCTTGCGGGCCAGGGCCTGCACCCAGTCCGCACCGCGTTCGCGTTCCAGCACGATGGCGCTGCAGCGACGGAACACCACCGCAAAAGCATAGGCCCAGAAGGCCACCGTCATCAGCAGCATGGCTTCCACCATGGCGTGCGCCATCTTGGGCGCTGCCGTCATGCTGATGCTGGAGCCCTGGTGCAAGGTGTTCCACCAGCGCACCGAGAAGTAAATGATGGGCACATTCACCGCACCCACAATGGCCAGCAAAGCGCCCGCATGGTCCGCACGGCGGGTGTCGTCAATGGCCTCCACCAACGCCATAAAGCCCAGGTACAGAAACAACAAAATCAGCTCGGAGGTGAGCCGCGCATCCCACACCCACCAGGCGCCCCAAGTGGGTTTGCCCCAGAAGGCGCCGGTCCACAAAGCCAGAAAGGTGAAGGCTGCGCCGGTAGGTGCCAACGCGCGCGCCATCATGGAGGCCAGCCGCGCATTGGCCGCCCAACCAAACGCGGCCCAGCCCGCCATGGCCAGGTAGATCACCATGGACATCCAGGCCGCAGGCACGTGGATAAAGATGATGCGGTACGAGTCGCCCTGTGTGGCGTCGGTGGGCGCTACAAAAAAGCCCACATACAGGCCCCACACCGCAAACGCGGCGGCAATGGCGTACAGCCAGGGTACGGCCTTGCTGGCCAGCCAGTAAAAGCGCGATGGCGCAGCAAAGTAGAAAAGGCGAGGCAGGTTTTTCATACGGATATACGCAGGGCCGCGGCAGTGGCCACCGGGGCACCCAAAGATGTCAACAACAACATCGCTCCCAACAAATAAAAGTGGCCGTCGGGTGCCAGCCCGGCTTCTGCCGCCGACACCGCACCTGCGCCAAAGATCAGCACCGGAATGCACAGGGGCAGCACGATCAGCAAAATCAGCACGGCGGAGTTGCGCAGGCCCAGCGTGAGTGCGGCGCCCATGCCGCCCATCATGCTGAGTATCGGCGTACCCAGCAAAAGCCCCAGCGCCAGCAAGCCAATGGCCTCCCACCCCAGGCCAAACAGCAGACCCAAGAGCGGCGACACTAACAGAAGCGGCACGCCCGTCATGAGCCAATGGGCAAAGCACTTGGCCACCGCCAGCTCGAAGCCCGACATGCTGGAAATCAGCATCTGCTCCAGCGAACCGTCGGCATAGTCGCTGCCGTACATGGAGCCCAGCGACAGCATGGAAGACAGCAGCGCACACACCCACACAATGCCAGGCGCAATGGTTTTGAGGGTGTTGGCCTCAGGCCCCACACCCAGCGGGAACAGGCTGGCCGCCACCACAAAAAACACCACCGGCAGCAACGCCTCGGCCGGGCGGCGGCTGGCCAGGCGCAGGTCGCGTGCCAACAGGGCAAGCATGGGGTTCATGCGCGCATCCCTTGCAGGCGCAGCTCGGTCAGCGGCAAGCCTTCGGGTTGCACTGCGATGTGGCTGGTGAACAGCACGGTACCGCCACGCTGCACGTTCTCGCGGAACAGCTCTTGCACCAGGGTCAAGCCAGCGTCGTCCAGCGCGTCAAAGGGTTCGTCCAGCACCCAGAAGCCCGGGCGGTCTTCCAGCACCAGGCGGGCCAGGGCCACGCGGCGGCGCTGGCCTTGGGACAGCATGCGCACCGGCAGCTTGCGGCGGTGGAACACACCCATGCGGCGCAGCGCCGCTTCCATGCGGTCTTGCGGGCAGGCGCGGCCGTGCACGGTGGTGAGAAAGCGCAGGGCTTCCATGGCGGTCAGGTCGTCTTTGAGGGCGTTGGCGTGGCCCATGTAGACCAGCTTGGCGCGGTAGTCTTCGGATTGGTTGAGCGGCTCGGCATTCCAGCGGAGCTGGCCGCTATCGGGCTTGGACAGACCGGCCAGCACCCGCAGCAAGCTGGTTTTGCCGCTGCCGTTGGAGCCGCGCAGCCACACCAGTTGCCCGGCGTGCAGGGTGAAGCTCAGTGCCTTGAAAAGTACTTCGGTGCCCCGGCGAACGGTGAGATCCTGGGCCTGCATGCCCGTGCTCTGCGCGTTGTGAAAAGTCAAATCTTCCGCCAAGGTAGTAAGTAGCCCCGCTAGCGGGGGCCGATGTTGTCGCGGTTCCCCGCCGCCCATGCCCAAGAGATGGCCGAATTATCGCCTGCCCACATTAAGAAACATTGACGCCCATCAAGCCCGCACGGGGTAAGCGTAAGCAAAAGTAAGCTGCGTTCAGCCCTCGTGCCTCGCAAGGGGCGAGGCAGTCCGAAACATGGTACGGGCCACCACGTAGCCCAGCAGGGGCCGCTTATTGCAGCGCGGCGTCCAGCACTTCCACCCAGTGCCGCACCGGCGTCTGCGTGCCGCTTTGCAAATGGGTGATGCAGCCGATGTTGGCGCTGATGATCACCTCCTGGGCCGCGGGCTGCAGGTTCTGCAGCTTGCGGTCGCGCAGTTGGTAGGCGATGTCGGGGTTGAGCACCGAGTAGGTACCCGCCGAGCCGCAGCACAGGTGCGACTCGTTGGCAGCCAGGCGCACGGAGAAACCGAGTGCGGCCATGTGCTGCTCCACGCCGCCGCGCAGCTTCTGGCCGTGCTGCAGCGTGCAGGGGGGGTGAAACACCAGCGCGGCCTTGGGCGCGTTGCGCAGCCGGTGCTGCAAGGCAGGCACCAGTTCAGGCAACAGTTCGCTCAGGTCTTTGGTGAGTTCGCTCACGCGTGCGGCTTTGGCTGCGTAGGCGGGTTCGTCCTTGAAGATATGGCCGTATTCCTTGACTGTCACGCCACAGCCGGACGCGTTCATCACGATGGCTTCCACACCGCTGAACGTGTCGGGCGCAATCAGGGGCCACCAAGCGTCGATGTTGGCGCGCATCTGAGCCTTGCCGCCGTCCTGGTCGTTGAGGTGGAACTTCACCGCGCCGCAGCAGCCCGACTTGGGCACCACTACGCACTGCACGCCTGCGGCGTCCAGCACGCGGGCGGTGGCGGCGTCGATATTGGGGCTCATGGTGGGTTGGGCGCAGCCGTTGAGCAACAGCACCTTGCGGGCGTGCGCGTGCTTGGGCCAGGCACCGCTGGCCTGTTTGAGCGGCACCTTGTTTTGCAGGCTGGCGGGCAGCAGGCCGCGCACCATCTGGCCCATCTTCATGGCCGGGGCAAAGGCAGGCGACGGCAGGCCTTCTTTCAAGGCCCAGCGGATGGCTTTTTCACCGGTTGGGCGCGGTACTTTGGCGTCCACCAGCTTGCGGCCTATGTCCACCAGGTGGCCGTAGTCCACGCCGCTGGGGCAGGTGCTTTCGCAGTTGCGGCAGGTGAGGCAGCGGTCCAGGTGCATCTGCGTGGCGCGCGTGGGCGCAGCGCCTTCGAGCACCTGCTTCATCAGGTAAATGCGACCACGCGGGCCGTCGAGTTCGTCGCCCAGCAACTGGTAGGTGGGACAGGTGGCGGTGCAGAAACCGCAGTGCACGCACTTGCGCAGAATGGCTTCGGCGGCCAGCCCGTCGGGGGTGTTCTGGTACTCCGGTGCGAGGTTAGTTTGCATGGTGCGTGAGTCCGGGGTTGAAGATGCCCTTCGGGTCGAAACTGGTTTTCAGGCGCTGGCTGATGGCTTGCAATGCGTGGCCTTCCGGCTGCAAGGCACGGGCGCCTGCGGTGTCACCCACAAACACGCTGGCGCTGCCGCCTACTGCACGGGCCGCGGACTGCAGCGCAGCCTGCGCGCTCAAAGGCGCCCAGACCCAACGCAACGCGCCATGCCAGTCGATCAGCGGCGCGCGCGGCAACTGCAACACGGGCGCGGTTTGGGGCACGTTCAGGCGCCACAGCACCGCATCGGGCTGCGGCTTGGCTGTAAAGAAAGGCAACTGGTGGTTGCGGCACAGGTCCCAGTCGGGCGAGGTGTCTGCGTTGTCCATGCGCTGGCCGGGTACCTCCGACAACATGAGCTTGCATGCGGCTTCCACCGCGGCCAAGGCGCCGCGCAGGCGCACATACAAAGTGGGCGTGGGGGCTACACCGGGCTGGGAATCATCAAACACCCAGTTGCTGGCGTTGAGCGGCAAGGGCTCGCCACCCCAGCGGTGCAGATGGTCCAGCGCTTCGGCCTGCTCCAGCACAAAGCGCAGCGTGGCCTCGGCAGGGGCCTTGGGCAGCACCTTGAGCGATACCTCGGTGATCAGGCCCAGCGTGCCGCGTGCGCCCACCATCAGGCGCGACACGTCGTAGCCCGCCACGTTTTTCATGACCTGGCCGCCAAACGTGAGGTGTTCGCCCAGGCCGTTGATGAGCTTGAGGCCCAGCACGTAGTCGCGCACGCCGCCCACATTGGCGCGGGCCGGGCCGGCCAGCCCGCTGGCCACCATGCCGCCCACGGTGGCGGTGGCATCGCCCGACCAGCGGTAGTGCGGTGGCTCAAAAGGCAGGTATTGGCCTTTTTCGGCCAGCAGCGCTTCAAGCTCGTGCAAGGGGGTGCCGGTGGCGACCGTCACCACCAGTTCGGTGGGCTCATAGCTGACCACGCCGCTCAAGCCGCGTGTGTCCAGCACGTCGCCATGCGAGGTGCCGAGAAAAGCTTTGCTGCCGCCACCGCGAATCTGCAGGGCAGTGCCGTCGGTGCGGGCAGCGTGGATGCGGTCGCTCAGGGTCCGCAGGGCGTGTTCCATGTGGGGCATGGCCGCGATGTTACGGGCAGCCCCCAGCCCCGGGCGTGAATTTTTTGAACGCGCGGGCTTAAAAAATTAGTCTCTGAAGAAGTTCACCGGCAGGCCCGGCACGTCCACGCGGGTGAAGAACACGGCACCCGAATCGGGGAACTGCGCCAGCTCTGCCGCACTGCGCCCGTGGCGGGCAGTGGTAACAAAGAGGGTCTTGAAATCGTCGCCGCCAAAGCAGGGCATGGTGGGGCATTGGGCCGGGGTTTCGAGTTCCTGCAACAAGGTGCCATCGGGAGCGAATTGGCAGATGCGACGGCCCTCGAACATACTGGCCCAGTAGTTGCCCTGCACGTCCACGGCGGCACCGTCGGGGCGGCCTTGGTAGCGGGTATCGGCAAAGGTCCAGCCTGCGGGCTTGGGCGTGAACTGCTTGTGCACGCGGTAGGCACTCAAGGTGTTGGCGGCCACGTCAAAGTCCCAGGCGTACAGCACATGGTTGGGCGTGTCGGTCCAGTACAGCGTGCGGTTGTCGGGGCTCCAGGCCAGGCCGTTGGCGGTGAGCGCATCGCCCGCCTGGCGCTGCACCACCGGGCTGCCAGCGCGGCAGTCGATGGAGTACAGCGTGCCGGCGCGGCTGGCCTTGGGCTCGTCGATGGTGCCGACCCAGAAGCGGCCCAGGGTGTCGCACTTGCCGTCGTTGGCGCGCACGGTTTTTGTGTCGTAGGGCAGCGTGGTGATCAAGTCCAGCGCGCCACCCCACTCCTTGGCGCGGAACACGCCATGGCGCAGGGCGATGACCAAACCGCCTTGCGCGGCGGGTGCAATGCAGCCGGGCTCGGTGGGCATGTCCCAGGCCTGTACGGTGCCCACGGTGGGGTTGGAGCGCAGCAGCTTTTTGCCGGGAATGTCCACCCAGTAGAGCATCTGCTCGGTGGGGTGCCAGAAAGGGGATTCGCCCAGCTCAAAAGTGTCAGGGCCCAGGGTCTGCCATTCGGGTTTGATCATGCTGTGTGCTCCACGTGTATGCGCATGCTGGCTTGGAAAGTGGCACCGGGCTGCAGCACGCGCAGGCCCAGTTGCTCGGGGGGAACGCCCATCTGCGCCGCTAGGCCCAGGGCGTTGTTGACATGGCTGACCGGCTCCACGGCGATGCTGTCGCGCGCCGGGGTGGTGAAGACCACGAGGTGGTTGAGGTCGGACGTCACCCGAACTGTGAGCGGGCCGTCGGTGAGCTGGAGCGCGCCGTCCCAGCCGCTGAAGCAATGGTCCACCTGCAGGTTGGTGCAATCGGTGTCCAGCCCGGCGTGGGGCAGGCTGCGGGTGGGCAGGCTGTCAGCGGCCATTTCCCAGCGGCTTTGTGCGGCAAAGCGGATGTGGGTTTGGGGGCGCTTGGCAAAGTACGGGTGCCAGCCCAGGCCCACGGGCGCGGGCACGGCAGCGCGGTTGGTAACCGAGAGGTGCATCTCCAGCGCGTCTTCCGATAAGGCAAAGGTCTGTGTGCTGTCGAAGGCAAAGGGCCAAGCGGCGTTGCCTGCGTGTTGCAGCAGCAACTCGGCGGACGTGGCACTGCAGGCCTGCACCTGCCAGGGCACGGTCCAGCCCACGCCGTGCAGGGTGTGGGGTTCTACGGGATAGTTGGGGGTCAGTTCAAAGTTTTGCCCGGCCCATGTCAGTTTGCGGTAGCCCACGCGGTTGGAGTACGGCACCAGCGGGTAGCTGGAGGCATTCCAGGCGGACTGCAGTGCGGCCGGTGGGCTGGCGCGCAGCACCTCCTGGGTGCCGTGCCACAGGCCGGTAACGCAGCCGCCCAGCGCGGGCAGCAGTTCACAACGCAGGTCGCGGCATTGCAGGGTAAGCGGTGTGTTCATGGAAGCGATGGGGTTGGGCACAGGCACGGTGCGCCTGCGGGTGCCAGCGATTGTGCATGGCGGTAGCGCCCAAAAAGAAGCCCGGCGCAACTTCGGGGTTACCAAAATTGCGCCGGGTGTATCGGCCCCCAGTCCTGGCTGCGCCAGGCCCCCCGAGGGGGTGCAGTGTTTCTTGGGGCGGCCCTGCGAAACACTGGGCTACCACTTACGTGACAGCGGGGAGAGACTCAGGGCTTAGCGACCGTAAGCAGACTCGCCGTGCGAAGTGATGTCCAGACCTTCGCGTTCGTCTTCTTCGCTGACACGCAGACCAATGGTCTTGTCCACGATGTAGTACGACACAAAGGACACCACGCCAGACCAGATGACAGTGGTCAGCACGGCCTTGGTTTGTACCCAGACTTGGGCGCTGATGGAGTAGTCGGCTGCGGTGATGCCGGTGGCTGTCACCCAGTCAGCCACGAAGCCGGGGCCACCCAGGGAAGGCGAGTTGAACACGCCGGTCAGGATGGCACCCAGGATGCCGCAGACACCGTGCACGCCGAACACGTCCAGTGTGTCGTCAGCACCCAGCAGCTTCTTCAGACCGGTCACGCCCCACAGACCGGCAAAACCGGAGATCAGGCCAATGACCAGTGCACCGCCGATACCGACGTTGCCTGCAGCGGGGGTGATAGCCACCAGACCCGCCACCGCACCGGATGCTGCACCCAGCATGGAGGCCTTGCCTTTGTGCAGGGCTTCACCGATGGACCAGGTCAACACGGCAGCAGCAGTAGCACCGAAGGTGTTGATGAAGGCCAGGGCGGCGAAACCATTGGCTTCCAGAGCGGAACCGGCGTTGAAACCGAACCATCCCACCCACAGCAGGGAAGCACCCACCATGGTCAGTGTCAGGCTGTGAGGCGCCATGGATTCTTTGCCGTAACCGACGCGTTTGCCGATGAAGAAGGCACCCACCAGACCCGCCACAGCGGCGTTGATGTGCACCACGGTGCCGCCGGCGAAGTCCAGCGCGCCCCACTGCCACACCATACCGGCTGAAGCATTGAGCTTGTCCACCACTTCTTTGCTGGTGTAGGCATCAGGACCTGCCCAGAACCACACCATGTGGGCAATCGGAGCGTAGGAGAAGGTGAACCACAGCACCATGAAAGCCAGCACCGCAGAGAACTTGATGCGCTCGGCAAAGGAGCCCACGATCAGGCAGCAGGTGATACCGGCGAAGGTGGCCTGGAAGGCGGCAAACACGATTTCAGGAATGACCACACCTTTGCTGAAGGTGGCGGCATTAGAGAAGGTACCCGCAGCGTTGTCCCAGATGCCCTTCATGAAGAGACGGTCCAGGCCGCCGATGTAGGCGTTGCCTTCGGTGAACGCCAGGCTGTAGCCATAGATGAACCACAGCACCACGATCAGCGAGAAGGTCACCATCACCTGCATCAGCACGGACAGCATGTTCTTGCTGCGCACCAGTCCGCCGTAGAACAGGGCCAAGCCGGGCACGGTCATCAAGATCACCAGCAGGGTGGAGACCATCATCCAGGAGGTGTCGCCCTTGTTGGGCACGGGTGCGGGAGCAGCGGGAGCCGATGCGTCAGCGGCAGGCGCTGCAGCGACGGCTGCTGCAGGGGCCGGGGCGGGTACGGCCGCAGCGGGAGCGGAGGCTTCTGCCTTGGCTTCTGTGGCAGCGGGGGCGGCGGTCTGGGCTGGCGCAAACGTGGCAGCAGTCAGCAGGCCCAACCCCAGTGCGAGGGATACAAGCAGTTTTTTCATGATGGGTTCCTTTATGTAGTGGCGCGAAGCTCAGAGGGCTTCTTTACCCGTCTCACCGGTGCGGATGCGCACGGCTTGCTCGACGTCGTAAACAAAAATCTTGCCGTCGCCGATCTTTCCGGTGCGTGCGGCACCTTCGATGGCTTCGATGACCTGTTCGACGAGCGCGTCGTCGATAGCCGCTTCGATCTTCACTTTGGGCAGAAAGTCCACCACGTATTCCGCGCCGCGGTACAGCTCGGTGTGGCCCTTCTGACGGCCGAAGCCTTTGACTTCGGTGACGGTGATGCCTTGGACGCCAATGCTGGACAAGGCTTCTCGCACCTCGTCGAGCTTGAACGGTTTGATGATGGCCGTTACGAGTTTCATGTTGTTCACCTCAGCTTGTTGACAGGGGTTGCAGACACCGGGTTAGCAGGCCCGGTTTCTCCAAAAAATTCAGGAGACACCCCTTCTAAGCAGAGTCCGTGCCAAGTGGCCACAACCTAAAACTTCGCAGCTGCGTGCACCAAAATGCGGGGCTTGCGTTATAAACACTGTACAAATCAACAGATCGCACACTGTTGGTGCAATAACTAAAAGCGCACGCAATAAATGCGCACTGTTTTGGGAAATCCTCAAATGAGCCTATCTTTGGTGCAGAGCCGCGCTCTGCTGGGACTGGAAGCCGCCAAGGTCACCGTAGAGGTGCATCTGGCCAACGGATTGCCAAGCTTTACCTTGGTCGGCTTGGCCGATGTGGAGGTGAAAGAAGCACGCGAACGTGTGCGCTGCGCCATCCAGAACGCGGGCCTGGAGTTCCCGACCAACAAACGCATCACGGTAAACCTGGCCCCGGCCGATCTGCCCAAAGACTCCGGTCGGCTGGACCTGCCGATCGCGCTGGGCATTCTGGCTGCCAGTGGCCAGGTGGATGGTGCGCGGCTGGCGGAGTTTGAGTTTGCAGGTGAACTTTCGCTGTCTGGCGAGCTGCGGCCAGTGCGTGGCGCTTTGGCCATGGCGCTTACCGTGCTGGGTGCCACTGGCCAGACGGAGACGCGCTTGGTCCTGCCACCGGGCAGCGCCGAAGAAGCTGCGCTGGTACCCGGTGCCCAGGTGTACCGCGCGCGGCATTTGTTGGACGTGGTGCGGCACTTCGCGCCAGCGGGTGTGGAAGTGGCCGAGCCGCAGGAAGGCGCGATTGAGGACGGCTGGTGCCGCATGGAGCCCGCAACGGCCACCACGCACATCGCCGTGGCCGACCTGGCCGATGTCAAAGGCCAGGCCACCGCCAAGCGGGCGTTGGAAATTGCCGCTGCAGGGGGGCACAGCCTGTTGCTTGTGGGGCCGCCAGGCTCGGGCAAGTCCATGCTGGCGCAGCGCTTTGCCGGGCTGCTGCCCGAGATGAGCCATGAAGAAGCCTTGCAAAGCGCGGCCATCCAGTCCTTGAGCGGGCGCTTTCGCATGGAGACCTGGGGCCAGCGCCCTACTTGCGCGCCGCACCACTCGGCCAGTGCGGTGGCGCTGGTGGGTGGGGGTTCGCCGCCCAGACCAGGGGAAATATCCCTGGCGCACCACGGGGTGCTGTTTCTGGATGAATTTCCGGAGTTTTCGCGCTCGGCCCTTGAGGCCCTGCGCGAGCCACTGGAGACAGGCACCATCACCATTGCCCGGGCCGCGCGGCGCTCCGAATTTCCTGCACGCTTTCAATTGATTGCTGCGATGAACCCTTGCCCCTGCGGCTACTTGGGCAGTGCGGCACACCGCTGCCGCTGCACACCCGACCAGATCACCCGTTACCAAAGCCGTCTGAGTGGGCCGCTGATGGACCGTATCGACCTGCATGTGGAAGTGCCCAATTTGCCCACCGACGATTTGTTGCGCGCCTCGGCCGGCGAATCGACGGCGACCATCCGCGCACGGTGCATGCAAGCGCGTGCACGCGCGCTGGAGCGCCAAGGCAAGACCAACCAGGCTTTGGTGGGGCAGGAGATTGATAGCCACGCAGGTTTGGACGCTGCCACCAGCAGTTTTTTGCGCGCAGCCGCTACCCGTCTGGGCTGGTCGGCGCGCGGCACGCACCGCACCTTGAAAATTGCGCGCACCATTGCCGACCTGGCGGCAAGCCCCACCATCGAACTGGTGCACGCGGCAGAAGCCATGCAGTACCGCCATTCAGCAGCACAGGCGAACCCATGAATACGCGATACCATGGCGACCCGACCAAAGAGGACGCCCGACGCACACCGCCATGAACACTCCCCTGGACTCCATCGACCAAATTCCGCTGCCCCAAGGTGCGTCTGGCACTGCGTACGCCGCGGAACTTTTGGCCGCTCCGGATGCACTAACCGGACTGTCCCCCAAAGAAGCGCTTACGGTGGTGGGCTATATGACGCCCCGGTTTTTCGCTGCCAACACCACCTTCATCCGTGAAGGCGATGCCAGCGACAACGGCTTCATGGCCTTGCTCATTGAAGGCGAAGTGGTGGTGGAGCGGGTCACGGTGAGCCAAGGCGAGCCGGTCACCATCCGGGTGCTGGGGCCCGGCAGTCTGATAGGGGAAATCGGCCTAGTGGACAGCGAACCGCGCTCAGCCTCCTGCACTGCCAACACCGACGTGTGGTGTGCCATCCTCACCCGGGCCAGCATCAACACCATGATTGAGCGCGACCCGGTGGTGGCCGCGCGCCTGCTGCTGGGTGTGTCGGCCAATATTGCCGAGCGTTTGCGCGATACCAACCGCCAGCTTAAGCTGTATGCCCGCCTGGCAACCGCCATGCGTGAAGAGCTCAGCAACGTCAGCACCCCTGTTGCGCCGCGCCAAACTCCCTGAAAACGCGTACCGGTTTGCCATCACATTTGCCCCATCACCAGATTCTTCGCGACGTTTTCGGATACGACGAGTTCCGCGGCCCGCAACAGGCCATTGTTGAACATGTAGCGGCGGGCCAGGACGCCCTGGTGCTCATGCCCACCGGTGGCGGCAAGAGCCTGTGTTACCAGATACCCGCCATCGCGCGACAACGTGCTGGACACGGCGTCACCATCGTGGTGTCGCCCCTGATTGCCCTCATGCACGACCAGGTGGGCGCCCTGCACGAAGCCGGTGTCAGCGCCGCCTTTCTCAACTCAACGCTCAGTAGCGACGAGGCATACCAGATCGAGCAGCGCATGCTGCGCGGCGACATCACGATGCTGTACGCAGCACCCGAGCGACTCACCACGCCGCGATTTCTGGCCTTGCTGGATTCCTTGTTTGAACGGGGTGTTCTGAGCCTGTTTGCGATTGATGAGGCCCATTGCGTAAGCCAGTGGGGGCACGACTTCCGTCCCGAATACCGCGCGCTCACCGTGCTGCACGAGCGCTTTCCTGGCGTGCCGCGCATGGCGCTTACTGCCACGGCCGATGCCCTCACGCGTGACGACATTCTGGAGCGGCTGCAGCTTGAAGGCGCACGCGCTTTTGTCAGCAGCTTTGACCGCCCCAACATCCGCTACACCATTGTGGAAAAGCGCGACAGTACGCTGCAACTGCTGCGTTTCCTGGAGCGTGAACACGCGGGCGATGCAGGCATCGTGTACTGCCAATCGCGACGCAAAGTGGAAGACATGGCGCAAACGCTGGTGGACGCAGGCATCAACGCCTTGCCTTACCACGCGGGTCTGGACAACAAAGTGCGCCAAGCCAACCAGGATCGCTTTCTGCGCGAGGACGGCATCGTCATGGTAGCCACCATTGCCTTTGGCATGGGCATAGACAAGCCTGACGTGCGCTTTGTGGCACACCTCGATATGCCCAAAAACATCGAGGGCTACTACCAGGAGACGGGGCGCGCCGGGCGCGATGGCCTGCCTGCGCACGCGTGGATGGCCTACGGCCTGCAAGACGTGGTGAACCAGCGCCGCATGATTGACGAGAGCCCCGCCAGCGAAGAATTCAAGCAAGTAATGCGGGGCAAGCTAGACGCCCTGCTGAGCCTGGCCGAAGCCACCGACTGCCGCCGTGTGCGGTTACTAGGCTACTTTGGCGAGGGCAGCCAGCCCTGTGGCAACTGCGACAACTGTCTGCATCCGCCAGCAGTGTGGGACGGCACGGACGCCGCGCGCAAACTGCTCAGCACGATTTACCGCATCCAGCAAATGAGCGGTGTGAGCTTTGGGGCCGGGCATCTGATGGACATCGTGCGCGGCAAAACCACGGAAAAAATCACCCAGTACGGGCACGAGGCGCTGAGTACTTTTGGTGTGGGGGCAGACTTCAATGAACTGCAATTGCGCGGCGTGCTGCGTCAACTGGTAGCCACCGGCGCCGTGCACGTGAACGCCCAGGCCTTCAACACGCTGCAGCTCACCGAACAATCGCGTGCGGTGTTGCGGGGGGAAGTTCCTGTATTGCTGCGCGAGTCGGCAACGGAGAAAGACAAACGCCCCAAACGCAATGCCCGCATGGGCGCTGTTGTGAAGGCGCCTATTTCGCTGGATAGCGATGCCTTGCTGCGCTACTCTGCTCTAAAGGCTTGGCGTGCCGAAGTGGCACGAGAGCACAACTTACCGGCGTATGTGATTTTTCACGACGCCACGCTGGCAGCCATTGCACAGCGTGCGCCGCATTCTTTGGAAGACTTACAAGGCATCAGCGGCATTGGTGCCAAGAAGCTGGAGGCCTATGCCAGCGAGGTGTTGCGCGTCGTCACACTCGCCTAGGAACTGCTGAATCAGCGATTCAGTGTTTTTGGAAACCGCTCTCAAAGGCCATGGCGGCACCGGTCATGGTGTTTTGCAGGCGTGCAATGGCACGATGGTGGCGCTCGCAAGCGCTGGATTTGCTTGCTAGCTGGCGATGGCGCTGAATCAGGGCTTGCAACTTGCTGCGGCAGGCGTCCAACGCACCGGCGAAGTTCAAAGCGATGTAGGCGGAATGGTCGTTATGGGTTTGACGGAACTCGTCAGACCAATAGTTGAACAGTTGCCATTTGTAGGTGCCCTTTTCAGGAACCTGGATCGTATCTCTGTGCATATATACAGTGCAAATCTAAATACATGGATGCGTGTCACATGTTTCTGCATCCCCCTGCGTGTATTGACGCACCAGCCCTGCAATCGGTTGACAGCGTTACACGCGGTTACCTGACGCGAAGGTTAATAGTGGCCTGGTAGCCCATATGCACAAGGGAGCTGCGTGGCATGCAGGCGTTTGGCTTCTGTGGGTTGGAGGTGGGCATTTTTTGCATTAGATGTGGCTGCACCTCCACTGGCTGGATCGGTGGCATCGCAGGGTATCCACGCGCATGCCCTTGCTGTGGCTTGCCCGGCTGTATTGAATAGAACCCTTGAGTACGAGACGATGCCCCCAAAGATCTGCACAGGTATGCTGTCAAAGCATAGTGAAAAAGCAGTCATCAGCGATATCAGCACCGAACAACCCGCAACAAGCGGATCATGGCAGACATCCACCGCACCTTGAAAACAAGAAAAAATAAAAGCATATAGCAATGCTTTTTTTGCATTGATTCGGGATGTAATTACTTGGTAACTTTGGTACCGCTTCATAGAATCTAGGGCTGACGCGTAATAACCGCTCCCCAAGCGCGGTTCTCAAGTCGCCTTTTCAAAGCGTTTCATGGGATTTTTTGAAAAGACGATTTTCAAACTTAGGAGCTTTCCCATGAATTCACCCGTCATGCAAGGACTTACGCTGGACGCCCCCGGCTACGTCAAAAATGCACGCCTCATCGCCTGGGTTGCCGAAATGGCAGCGCTGTGCAAACCCAAGTCCATCCATTGGTGCGACGGCTCGGAAGAAGAGTACCAACGCCTGTGCCAGCAACTGGTGGACGCCGGTACTTTCAAACGCCTGAACCCCGCCAAGCGCCCCAACAGCTTCCTGGCCTGCTCCGACCCGAGCGATGTGGCCCGCGTGGAAGACCGCACCTACATCTGCAGCGAGAAAAAAGAAAATGCCGGCCCCACCAACAACTGGATGGCCCCCGCCGACATGCGCGCCCTGCTGCAAACCGGCAAGGATGGCCAAAAGGCTTTGTTTGACGGCTGCATGAAGGGCCGCACCATGTATGTGGTGCCCTTTTCCATGGGGCCGCTGGGCTCGCACATTGCCCACATCGGCATTGAACTGTCGGACAGCCCCTATGTGGCGGTCAACCAACGCATCATGACGCGCATGGGCAAAGCCGTGTACGACGTGCTGGGCGTGGACGGCGCCTTTGTACCCTGCGTGCACACCGTGGGTGCACCGCTGGAAGCGGGCCAGGCCGATGTGACATGGCCCTGCAGCAAGACGAAGTACATCGTGCACTACCCCGAAACCCGCGAAATCTGGTCCTATGGCTCCGGCTACGGCGGCAACGCGCTGCTGGGCAAGAAGTGCTTTGCGCTGCGCATCGCCTCTAACATGGGCCGCGACCAAGGCTGGCTGGCCGAGCACATGCTCATCCTGGGCGTGACCAATCCGCAAGGCAAGAAATACCACGTGGCAGCTGCTTTCCCCAGCGCCTGCGGCAAGACCAATTTCTCGATGCTGGTGCCCCCGGCTGGTTTCGACGGCTGGAAGGTCACCACCATCGGTGACGACATCGCCTGGATCAAGCCCAATGCCGACGGCAAGCTGTACGCCATCAACCCCGAAGCCGGTTATTTCGGCGTGGCACCGGGCACCAACTTCCACACCAACCCCAACTGCATGGCCAGCTTGGACAAGAACGTCATCTTCACCAATGTGGCGTTGACCGACGACGGCGACGTCTGGTGGGAAGGCATGGAAAAGGACACCGGCAAGCTGCCCGACCATTTGATCGACTGGCAAGGCAAGGACTGGACCCCGGCGATTGCCAAGGAAACCGGCGCCAAAGCCGCCCACCCCAACGCCCGTTTTACCGTGGCTGCTGGCAATAACCCCGCGCTGGACTCGGCCTGGGACGACGCCAATGGCGTGGCCATTGATGCCTTCATCTTCGGTGGCCGCCGCTCCACCACCGTGCCGCTGGTGACCGAAGCCCGCAACTGGGTCGAAGGCGTGTACATGGCCGCCACCATGGGCTCGGAAACCACCGCTGCTGCCGTTGGCCAGATGGGCGTGGTACGCCGCGACCCGTTTGCGATGCTGCCGTTTGCAGGCTACAACATGGCCGACTACTTCCAGCACTGGCTCAACACCGGTGAAAAACTGGCCAAAGCGGGCGCCAAGCTGCCCAAGATTTACACCACCAACTGGTTTCGCAAGGGTGTTGACGGCAAATTCGTCTGGCCCGGTTACGGTGAAAACATGCGCGTGCTGAAGTGGATGATCGACCGCCTGGAAGGCACCGCTGCAGGCGTGGAAACCGGCTTCGGCGTGGCCCCTGCGTATTCCGAAATCACCTGGACCGGGCTGGACTTTTCACAAGCCCAGTTTGACTCGGTCACCAGCCTGAGCAAGGAGGACTGGAAGCAGGAAATCGCACTGCACACGGAGCTGTTCACCCAGCTCGCTTACCACTTGCCCAAGGAACTCGAAGGGACAAAGACGAAGCTGGAACAGCGCCTCGCGGCCTGACTAATTAGTCGCCGTTCAAACGTGTCGCTGCATTA
>Ga0228698_1000151_pt1 | contig 65006 bp, 55 predicted proteins | sample McNCre117_Aug_MG_FD_178015 | JGI IMG/M metagenome (GOLD analysis project Ga0228698, IMG submission 178015) | Freshwater microbial communities from McNutts Creek, Athens, Georgia, United States - 1-17_Aug_MG | ecosystem: Environmental > Aquatic > Freshwater > Creek | place: USA: Georgia...
GCCATGAACCAGTTTGCGATACTCTACGACGATCGATTTACCAAGCAATTCAATTAAGATGAAACCCACTTGTCCATTACCGTGGGCAAGTATCCCCGCCTCACACACAGAAATTCAGACAGTCCCCTATTTTCAGGTTTTCAAGTAGCCGTTTCAACTTGTCATTCTGTCCTTCTCTTCCAATTTGAACAGAATCCACCTTTCCTTCCATACCTTCCTTCCGTATTTCCTTGTGATCCACATTGCTGTCAAAGTCAGCCAAACTTCTGCGAACACTCCGAATTTTCAGTTCACGCTTTGTCGTCTTAGTTAGCGTACATTGATTGTGAAAACTTTTTGAATTTACTGCCCTTGGAACACCGTCGGGACATAAACTGATATCTGCTGAAAATGAATCTGGAAGCCGATCGTATGCAGCAATAATATTTGGATTCACTCCAATCGCTTCACGCAAAACTTCTAACCCATGTTCATATTGAGATTGTGCAATTTCATGAAATCTCTTTGAGACTTTTTTATTGAATCGTCCACTTTCAGCCTTGTTGTATGTGAAGTCTGCATCATGAATTATTTTTTCATACTCAGAGCAGACTTCAATTCCAACACCACTTTTCAAGTCTTGAATCCATTCCCATTCATGTTCATATTGTTCAAACTCAACTTGAGTCAATACATTCTTCAAATCTCTGACTGCAACATCTTCACCAGACTCAAGACGAATCAGAAGTTCTTCAAGCCGTTTCTTTGACCTTGCCATCTTCCTTATCTCCTTCATCCTCATCTTTTGCTTTGTCTTGCATAACAAAGATGCCATCATTTTCAACATCAAAGCGCAACTTTACCGCCATCAATTGATTTGAGACTTCAGCATCTTTCATTCCATCGTAATGATTGATAATTTGCGTGTAACTTGTTCCAGCAAATCTTGCCACTTTATGAATGTCTACCTTGCCGTGAATCAACTGCAATGTGATCCAGAAATGACGCAATGAATACAATGACAATGAATCATCATAGTCTGGATATTTCTTCTTGACCTCTTTCTTCAAGTCAGTGAAATAGTCATAGAGAATTGTTGTGGTCATCATCTTATCTTCTCCGTACATAGAAAAGACGAATGAATTTTCACCAAAGAACCGTGAATATGTTTTCCGACGATTAAAGATATCACCACGACGACTCCGTACTGTCCGTTCCTTCCTTACCTTTGAAGTCTCAGCCAACACTTTCACAGTTGCTGATTCAGAACTGTGTTCAGTTGCATCATCATGTACTTTTACATTACCGAACTTCAATTGAAGAAGTTCACCTGTACGGAATCCAAAGTTTGCCATCAACAAAATGAAATCTCTGATTGATCGCCGATAGTAGATTTCTTCGTCTCTGTTTGCACTCCCCTTCGGAGTTCGTTGCCACCATTTCTTTGCGACATTGACCAACTTGTCATAGTTTATGACAGTGAAACTTTCACGCCGAGTTTCATTTTTCGGTACTTTGATTCGTCCGAAATCTGGGACATATGTTGAAGAAATAAATTTCTTCTTCACTGCCCATTTATACATTTGCTTGATTGTGATTGACTCATTCACAACCACAGTCATCGTGATACCTTTGACTTTGCTCTGTCTGAATGCACGATAACCATCAAAGAAGTCTTCAGCAATGTTCTGAATCTTCGCTTCTTTGCCAACGAAATCTTGATAATGCTTTGTGTATGTCTTGATGTTTGTCAGACGACCTGCACTGATTTGACCACCTTCAACCAATTCAGTGACATGCTCAAGATACTTGTTCCGCAAATCTGATGCTGTCAGTGAGAATAATTTCTCACCATTCAATAGTCTTGCTTTGTACTGAATGTACTCAGTCTTTGCAATTTCAATTGCAATTAGTTTGTCTCTTGTCTTGAGAGATTTACGAATGTATTTTTTCTCTTGCGAGATCCACATTCGTAATTGCCATACATCACCGCTGTGTGTGGTCCGAAAAATTCTGACTTCGCCATCATAGATTTCAAGAACATCGTGCATTCGCACTTGTTTTTGATTCTTGTTGAGACGCTTGATTTGCACATCAGCATCATTGTCAACAGCGGTAATTCGTGTTCGCAACATTTGTCACAGTGAAATTCGTAAATGCTTGATTTATAACGCATTTCCCAAAAGTCTGCAACAAGTTTGTAAGTTGTTTTTCCTTATAAATCAACAACTTACAAACAACCAATTACTCCCACTCAATCGTCGCTGGTGGCTTGGAGCTCACGTCGTAGGTCACGCGGTTGATGCCACGCACATCGTTGATGATGCGCCCCGACACTTTCTTGAGCAGCGCATAAGGCAGCTCGGCCCAGTCGGCGGTCATGAAGTCGCTGGTTTGCACGGCACGCAGGGCCACCACGTAGTCGTAGGTGCGGCCATCGCCCATCACGCCCACGCTTTTCACGGGCAGGAACACGGTGAAGGCTTGGCTGGTCAGGTCGTACCAGGTCTTGCCCGATTCGTCGGTGAAATTGCGCAGCTCTTCGATGAAGATCGCGTCCGCACGGCGCAGCAGGTCGGCGTATTCTTTTTTGACTTCGCCCAAGATGCGCACGCCCAAGCCTGGACCTGGGAAGGGGTGGCGGTAAACCATTTCGCGGGGCAAGCCCAGGGCCACGCCCAGTTCGCGCACTTCGTCTTTGAACAATTCGCGCAAGGGTTCCAGCAGTTTCAGGCCCAGCTGCTCGGGCAAGCCACCCACGTTGTGGTGGCTCTTGATGGTGACGGCTTTCTTGCTCTTGGCACCACCGCTTTCGATCACGTCGGGGTAAATCGTGCCTTGGGCCAGGAAGGTCGCACCTTTGTGGCCGCCGTCGCCCGCCTTGAGTTTGGCCGCTTGTTCCTTGAACACATCCACAAACAGACCGCCAATGATCTTGCGTTTGGCTTCCGGCTCGCTCACGCCAGCCAGCTTGCCGAGGAACAAGTCGCTCGCGTCCACACGGATGACGTGAGCGTGCAGCTTGCCGACGAACATGTCCATGACCATGTCGCCCTCGTTCAGGCGCAGCAGGCCGTGGTCCACAAACACGCAGGTCAGCTTGTCGCCGATGGCGCGGTGGATCAGGGCCGCAGCCACTGACGAATCCACACCGCCCGACAGGCCGAGGATGACTTCTTCGTCGCCCACTTGCTCGCGGATTTTGGCCACGGCTTCTTCGATGTAGTCGCCCATGATCCAGTCAGGGCGGGCTTTGCAAATGTCGAGCACGAAGCGGTTGAGCAGCGCCTGGCCTTGCACGGTGTGCGTCACTTCGGGGTGGAACTGCACCGCATAGAACTTGCGGGCCTCGTCGGCCATGCCCGCGATGGGGCAAGCCGGGGTCGAAGCCATGACCTTGAAGCCGTCTGGCAGCTGGGTGACCTTGTCACCGTGGCTCATCCAAACCTTGAGCATGCCGTGGCCTTCGGGCGTGGCGAAGTCTTCGATGCCTTTGAGCAGTTCGGTGTGGCCATGGGCGCGGACCTCGGCGTAGCCAAACTCGCGGGTGTGCCCGGCTTCAACCTTGCCGCCCAGTTGCTCGGCCATGGTCTGCATGCCGTAGCAAATGCCCAAGACCGGCACGCCCAGCTCGAACACGGCGTCCGGTGCGCGGTCGTCCACCTCGTAAACGCTGGCATGGCTGCCGGACAGGATCACCCCTTTGAGGTTGCCGTCTTTGGCGTACTCACGCACCCAGTCGCTGCTCACATCACAAGGATGCACTTCGCAAAACACATGCGCTTCGCGCACACGGCGGGCAATCAGCTGGGTGACTTGGGAGCCGAAGTCGAGGATCAGGATCTTGGAATGCTGCATGGCAAGCTGTCTCTATGAATGGAAAAGGCGTCTGGGGTGTCCAGACGCCTTGGTTCGGAATACCGTGATTTTAACGGCGCTCAGTCTGCCCGATAGTTCGGCGCTTCTTTGGTGATCTGCACGTCGTGGACGTGGCTTTCGCGGATGCCCGCCGCCGTGATCTCGACGAACTCGGCACGTGCGTGCATATCGTCGATCGTGGCACAACCGCAGTAGCCCATGCTGGCGCGCAAGCCGCCGGCCATCTGGTAAATAATGGAGACGACCGAGCCTTTGTAGGGCACGCGGCCTTCAATGCCTTCGGGCACCAGCTTGTCGGCATTGGGGTTGCCGGTGCTGGATTCCTGGAAATAGCGGTCTGCGCTGCCTTGCTGCATGGCGCCGATCGAGCCCATGCCGCGGTAGCTCTTGTAGCTGCGGCCCTGGAACAAGACGATTTCTCCTGGCGCTTCTTCGGTGCCCGCAAACATGCCGCCCATCATCACCGTGCCCGCGCCTGCGGCGATGGCTTTGGCAATGTCGCCGCTGTAGCGGATGCCGCCGTCAGCGATCAGGGGCACGCCCGTGCCTTGGAGGGCGGTGGCCACAGAGTCCACCGCCATGATTTGCGGCACGCCCACACCCGCCACGATGCGGGTGGTGCAAATGGAGCCGGGGCCAATGCCCACTTTGACACCGTCAGCACCCGCCTCGACCAAGGCCAAAGCGGCAGCGCCGGTGGCGATGTTGCCGCCAATGACTTCGATGTGGGGGTAGTTTTGTTTGACCCAACGCACGCGGTCGAGCACGCCTTTGCTGTGGCCGTGCGCGGTGTCCACCACGATGGCGTCCACACCGGCACGGGCCAGCGCTTCAACGCGCTCTTCGGTGCCCTCCCCCACGCCTACGGCAGCGCCCACGCGCAGTTTGCCTGCGGCGTCGCGTGCCGCGTTGGGGAAGTTCAGCTGTTTGGTGATGTCCTTGACGGTGATGAGGCCCTTGAGTTCAAAGGCGTCGTTCACCACCAGCAGGCGTTCAAGTTTGTGTTTGTTGAGCAGGTGTTTGGCTTGCTCGGGCGTGGTGCCCTCGGGCACAGTCACCAAGCGCTCACGCGGCGTCATGATTTCGCTGACCTTCTGGTCGTAGCGGGTTTCAAAGCGCAGATCGCGGCCAGTCACGATGCCCACCACCTGGCGGCCATCGCAGACCGGGAAGCCGGACACGCCCAGCTCGTCTGACAAGGCCATGACCTGACGCACGGTCGTGTCAGGGGTGATGACGACCGGGTCGCGCAGCACGCCGGACTCGTAACGCTTGACCTTGGCCACTTGAGCGGCTTGCTCTTGGGCGGTAAGGTTTTTGTGCACGATGCCGATGCCGCCTTCTTGCGCGATGGCAATCGCCAAACGCGCTTCGGTGACCGTATCCATGGCGGCGGACACCAGGGGCAGGTTCAGGCGGATGTTTCGGGTGAATTGCGTCGCCAGCGACGTGTCCTTGGGCAGGACTTGGGAGTAGGCGGGGACGAGGAGAACGTCGTCAAAAGTAAGGGCTTTACCGAGTAGGCGCATAAGCTAAGGCTCCAAAAAATGGATTGTACCCGCGCAGACCAAGGGATTTCCCGCCCTGCACACCAAAAATGGCGTGCTGAAACACCCAAGGCAAGTCTCAGGCGTTTTGGTAATGCAGCACTTTGAGCGATTTTTCCGGCGATGCGTCCACAAACGCGGCCGGGTTGGCCAGCCGTTCGACGAAACGCAAGCTGGGTGCAGCCTCTGCCACCTGGCTGTGCAAAAACTGCGTGTCCAGCTCGGGCGCATTCAGGCACAGCAGCACATGCCCTTGCGGCTCCAGCAGATCGGGCAGGCGGCGGATCAGCTTGATGTAGTCCTTGGTCGCGATGAAACTGCCCTTTTGGTAGCTGGGCGGGTCGATCACGATCACGCCATACGGGCCCATCTTGTTGATCTTGCCCCAAGTCTTGAAAATGTCGTGCCCCAAAAAGCGTGCTTTGGGCGGCAAGTCGTTCAGGCGGTGGTTTTGCTGGCCGATGGCCAAAGCGCCCTGGCTCATGTCCACATTGACCACATGGGCCGCCCCACCCTGCAGCGCCGCCACTGAAAAAGCGCAGGTGTAGGCGAACAGGTTGAGGATGTTTTCATGCAGGGCGTGTTGTTTCAGCCACTCGCGGCCGTTGGCCATGTCCAGGAACAGGCCATGGTTTTGACCACGCAAAACGTGCACCAGGTATTGAGCGCCCTGCTCGGTCACCACGTGCTTGTCGGGCACACTGCCGGCCATCAAGCGGGTTTCGGTCTGCCCCGTGGCGCGGCATTGGTACACCCAATTGAGCGGTTCACCGGGGGCCAGCGTTTGCCAGCGTTGTTCCAGCGCCATTTGGCACTGCGCCAATTCTTCTTCGCTGACAGGCTTGAAGCTCGTCAGAACCCAGACCGGTGCAAACCAGTCGAGCGTCCACTGTTCGCTGTCCGGATAAGCGCCGCCGCGACCGTGGAAAGCACGGTGAGCATCGGTGGTGTTGACCATCTGGGCGATGGCGTTCAATATGGCTTGCATGGCGTGTTCAATACCCTGCAGCCACGCCGCTCTTGCGATTGGCAAACAAGCCGGTGCGGCCTTTGCCCTGGCGCTTGAATCGCTGACGGCGGGCCACTTTGGGGTCCACCTGCAGGCCTCGGTACAGCTCCATCCGATCGCCATCGACAAGCTGCGCGTGCCAAGCCGCTTTGTGGCCCCAAATGCCAGGCTGCATGAATGGCAGTTTGGCCAGATCGACTGCAGCCAGGCCGGGCACGCCCGCCGAGAGCCATGCGTCGAGGGCTTCTTGAACGGTGCAGCCCTCGGGTACACGCAAAACCTGCTCATGGACTTGGCGTGAGGCCCAACTCCAGCAAAGCGTCACGGTGATCAAGGCTTTAGCCATAAACGGTTTCAGCCCGTTTGACAAAAGCGTCCACCAAGCTCGCTGCGATCTTGTCAAAGACGGGGCCAATCAAGGCCGCGAGCGTGCTGCTCGAAAAGCCGTATTGCAAATCCAGCTCAACCTTGCACGCACGTTGGGTGCCATCGCCCACCGGCAAAAAGCGCCAGGTGCCGCTGAGCTGCGAAAACGGTCCCTTGACCAAGCTCATGCCCACAGAGCGGCCTTCCTCGTGTGTGTTGCGGGTGGTGAAGGTTTGGTGAATGCCGCCCAGGCTGATGCCGACTTCGGCCAGCATCCCTTGCGCGTCTGACTCGAGCACACGCGACTGGTCACACCAGGGCAAGAACTCGGGGTAGCGGGCCACGTCGGTCACGAGGCGAAACATTTCCTCGGGCGAGTACCAGATGAGGACGGACTTGTGGATATTCTTCATACAATGCAATGTTGCTGGGATTGTAGTTTTATCCCGGCCCTCGGATTGCAGCTTGCCTGCACCTGACTTGCGAACGGCGCGGCCGTCCTCATCTGCTCACCATGGCCACGAATAAAAAGTCCCCTGCTGCCCCCACCTTTGCCAAGATCGCCGAAAACAAAAAGGCGGCCTTCGACTATTTCTTCGAGGAGCGCTACGAAGCAGGCATGGTGCTGGAAGGCTGGGAAGTCAAAGCCATCCGCGAAGGCAAGGTGCAACTCACCGACGGCTATGTGGTCATTCGCGATGGCGAGTTGTTCATCATTGGTTGCCTGATCAACCCGCTCAAGACCGCCTCCACCCACATCAACCCTGAAGCGGCCCGCACGCGCAAGCTGCTGCTGAACAAGGAAGAGATCAAGCGCCTGATCGGCAAGATCGAGCAAAAGGGCTACACCCTGGTGCCGATCAATTTGCATTGGAAATCAGGCAAAGTGAAATGCGACATCGCGCTGGCCAAGGGCAAGGCCGAGCATGACAAGCGCAACACCATCAAGGACCGCGAAGGCAAACGCGAAGTGGAACGCGTGATGAAAAGCCGCCACCGCTGATCAGTTCAGCTCGCGCAAAGGGTGGGCGTGGGCTGGCCAAGGGCTCACAAAAAACGCGGCCACTTCGGCGGCATTCACATCTTCTGAACGGGCCGGTTTCCATTGCGGGCTGTGGTCCTTGTCCACCGCCAAGGCGCGGATGCCTTCCACGGTTTCACTGTCCGCCACCGGGCGCAGCGCAAAACAGTGGCGCACCAAATCGCGCTCCATGCGCAAGTCATCGGCCAAGCTCATGCTGCGGGCGCGGCGGATTTGCTCGAGCACCACATGCAGCATCAAGGGTGAACGGTGACGCAAGGTCTTGGCGGTTTGCACAGACCATTCGTCGCTGGCCGATTCGAGCTTTCGCAAGATGTCGCCCACACTGCCCAAACCGAACACCGCATCCATCTCGGCGCGGTGTGGCAAACCGGTTTTTTCCAGGCGGTCAAATCGGGTGCGTACCCAGCGCTCGACGGCTTCGCCGTTTTCAAATGGCGTATCGATCAAGGTTTGCCACAGGTGTTCCAATTTGCCAGAGGTCACCAGACCGTCGGCCAGGTCGGCATGCACCGCGTCTTCGCCTTGCAGCAGGTGACCGGTCAGCCCCAGGTATTCGCCCAATCGACCTGCGCAACGGCTCAAAAAGTAACCGCCGCCCACATCGGGGAACAAGCCAATGTGGGTTTCAGGCATGGCCATCTTGCTGCGCTCGGTGACTACGCGCACGCTGGCGCCTTGGCTGATGCCCATGCCCCCGCCCATCACGATGCCGTCCATCAAGGCGATGTAGGGTTTGGGGTAGGTGTGGATCAGGTGGTTGAGTCGGTACTCTTCGGTGAAGAAGTCTTCCAGACTGGGATCACCCGCCTTGGCCGCTTGGTGGAAGTAACGGATGTCACCACCGGCGCAAAAAGCGCCAAACGGACCTTCTTTGTTAGTGCCGCGCACGGCCACGGCCAGCACTTGCTCGTTGTGCACCCATGCGAGCAAGGCGCTCGTGATCTGGCGAACCATGTCCAGCGAGAGCGCGTTGAGTGCCTTGGGGCGGTTCAAAGTGATGCAGCCGATGCGGCCTTCGATGGTGGCGATGACGTCAGACATTGTTTTTCCAGGCTAAAAATTCATTCAGGAGCAAAGCGCCCAAGACCAAGGCGCCGCCCAACAGCACACTGGGTTGTGGTGCTTCGTTCGCGCCCCACCAGGCCAGCGCGATGCCAAAGACAATTTCCAGCAAGGCCAAAAGCGACACTTCGGGGGCCTTGAGCACACGGGCGCACATGACCGACAAGGCACAGGGAATGGCCAATTGGAACAGGCCAAGCATGGCCAAAAGGCCCACATCGTGCGCAGACGCCTGAAAAGGCCAGGCCAGCGGCAAAGTAAAAACAGAGGAGAGAACCGCGCCCAGCAGCACCGAGGGCACGAGGTCAAGATCAAGGCCTTCGGCGTGGCTTTTTTGAACCAAAGTCCATTGCACAGCGCCTGCCATGGGTACGCACAAGGCGACTGCGGAGCCGAGCAAAAAGTTGGGGGCCGCCAAGCTCAGTTGGCTGCCGTACATCCAGGCTATGCCGATGCCCGCCAGCACAATGGCGCCCCAAGTACGCGGGGCCAGCCGGTGGCCCAGAAAAATACGAGTGATCAAGGCGGTGAGCAAGGGGCCCAGCGCCATGGTGATCAAGACGTTGGCCACCGCCGTCAGCGTGAGGGCCAGCATGAAGGCGGTGAACATGACACTCCAGCACACGCCAGAGAGCCAAAAATAAGGGCTGCGCCAGGGCATTCGGGACCAAACGCCCCTGCCCTGCCACAGCGGGAGGATGAGCGCCAGCGACAGCACTGTGAAGAAGCTGCGCCAGAACGTCACCTCAAAGCTGCGGGCTTGCTCCAGATGGCGGGTGACCACGCCGGCCATGGACCACATTGCTGTGACCAGGACCATCAACGCCACCGCCTGACCGTGCCTGAGTTTCATGTCAAGCCACGCGACTCAGATCACTTGTTGCGCTTGCGGTCGTGCTCTTTCAAGAAGCGCTTGCGCAGTCGCACGCTCTTGGGTGTGATTTCGACCAACTCGTCGTCTTCAATGAATTCGACGCCATATTCCAAGGTCAAATCGATGGGAGGCGTGATCTTGATCGCGTCTTCCTTGCCGGACACACGGAAGTTGGTCAGCTGCTTGGTGCGCGTGGCGTTGACCACCAAGTCGTTGTCGCGGCTGTGGATGCCGACGATCATGCCTTCGTACACGGGGTCGTTCGCCTTGACGAACATGCGGCCACGGTCGTCCAGCTTGCCCAAGGCGTAGGTGAAGATTTCACCGTCGTCCATGGAGATCAGCACACCGTTCTTGCGGCCACCGATGTCACCCTTGTGCGGCTCGTAGCCGTCAAAGATGTTGGAGATCAGGCCAGAACCACGGGTCAAGTTCAGGAATTCGTTGGAGAAACCAATCAGGCCACGGGCCGGGATGCGGTATTCCAGACGGACGCGACCGCGGCCATCGGGTTCCATGTTGACCAGCTCGCCCTTGCGCTCGCCCAAGGCTTGCATCACGCCGCCCTGGTGGCCTTCTTCGATGTCGGCCGTGACCAACTCGATAGGTTCATGGCGCTCGCCATCGACATCGCGGAACAGCACGCGTGGCTTGGACACGGCCAGCTCGTACCCTTCGCGGCGCATGTTTTCCAGCAAGATGGTCAGGTGCAATTCACCGCGACCGGCCACTTCAAAGATACCGTCTTCGTCGGTTTCTTTGACGCGCAAGGCCACGTTGTGTTGCAGTTCTTTTTGCAGACGGTCCCAGATTTGTCGGCTGGTCACGTACTTGCCTTCACGACCGGCCAAAGGCGAGGTGTTCACGCAGAAGTTCATTGTCAGAGTGGGTTCGTCCACCTTCAGCATGGGCAGTGGTGCGGGGTTGGCCGGATCGGTCACGGTCACGCCAATGTTCAGGTCGGCAATGCCGTTGATCAAGACGATGTCGCCAGGGCCGGCTTCGGTCACCTGCACACGGTCCAGCCCCTGGAAGGTCAGCACCTGGTTCACGCGGCCTTTGACGGACGAGCCATCTGGGCCTTCCATGACCACCACGTCCATGCCAGGCTTGACCGTACCTTGGCTGATGCGGCCCACACCGATGCGGCCCACGAAGGTGGAGAAGTCGAGCGCAGAAATTTGTAATTGCAGCGGTGCTGCTGGGTCACCCGAGTTGGGCTTGACGTGCTTGAGCACGGTGTTGAACAGGGCCGACATGTCGGGGCCCCACTGCTCGCCGGGTGCGCCCTCTTCCAACGAAGTCCAGCCGTTGATGCCGGAAGCGTACACGATGGGGAAGTCGAGTTGCTCGTCGGTTGCGCCGAGTTTGTCGAACAGGTCAAAAGCGGCGTTGACCACTTTGTCGCAGTTGGCACCAGGCTTGTCGACCTTGTTGACCACCACGATGGGCTTGAGGCCCAAGGCCAGGGCCTTTTTAGTCACGAAGCGGGTCTGAGGCATGGGGCCTTCTTGCGCGTCGATCAACAGCACCACGCCGTCGACCATGGACAGAGCGCGTTCGACTTCACCGCCGAAGTCCGCGTGTCCGGGGGTGTCCACGATGTTGATGTGGGTGCCTTCCCAGCTTACGGCGCAGTTTTTGGCCAGGATGGTGATGCCACGCTCACGTTCGATGGCGTTGTTGTCCATCACGGTGTCGACCACTTTTTCGTGGTCGGCGAAGGTACCCGACTGACGCAGCAGTTGATCCACCATGGTGGTTTTGCCGTGGTCAACGTGGGCAATGATGGCGATGTTGCGAATTTGCTTGCTCATGCTTTCTTCCTTTAAACCTGCGCGGCCAGCAACGGCTCGTTAGCAGGTGATCTTTCCAAAATCTGTTGAATTTCGATCGGGCTCAACAATCGACCCGGAATCAATTCGCCGCCACGCACATGTGCTGTTCCCAGCAATGCCCGAGGATGTTCTCCATAAACGGCCACATGATCACAATCAACCCAAGGGCCGCGTCGGCGCACCCCACTCAAAAATCTTCCGGCGTTCTCGCTGTCCAGGCTCACTTCGGTATAACCTGGCAGCAACACCTCGATGGGCAGCAGTGCGCCCAAGCGCTCGTTTTCAGCCATCGCATCGAGCTGCTCCAGACTCACGCACTGCGCCTGGTCAAAAGGCCCGGTCTGCACCCGGCGCAATGCGCTCAGGTGGCCGCCACACCCCAAAGCCTCAGCGATGTCTTCGCCCAAGGTGCGGATGTAGGTGCCTTTGCTGCAAGCCACGCGCAAGCGCAAAAAAGGCGCATCGCCCTGCAGCTGCATGTCCAGCAGCTCCAGATCATGAATCACCACATGGCGCGGCTCACGCTCCACGGTTTCACCCTCGCGGGCGTACTCGTACAAAGCTTTGCCGTCCTTTTTCAAGGCGCTGTACATGGGCGGCACTTGGCTGATCGGGCCCATGAACTGGTCCAGAACTTCCACGACTTGACCCGGTGTGCATGACACTTCTCGCGTCTGAATCACTTCACCTTCAGCGTCGGCTGTACGGGTCTTCACACCCAGACGCACCGTTGTCTCGTAGACCTTGTCGGCATCGAGGTGCTGCTGGCTGAACTTGGTCGCTGCACCAAAACACAGAGGCAACACGCCCGTGGCCAGTGGGTCCAAAGTCCCTGTATGGCCGGCTTTTTCTGCGCGCAACAACCACTTGGCCTTTTGCAAAGCCTGGTTGCTGGACAGTCCCAGCGGTTTGTCGAGCAACAACACCCCGTGCACAGGGCGCCGCTGCACCCGTGTGCGTGGCGCGTTCATGTTTCAGTCGTCCTGCGCCCGTGAGGAAACGGCTTTGGCGATCAAAGCATTCATGTCCGAAGCACGCTCGGTGGTGCGGTCGAACATGAAGTGCAATGTTGGCACGGTGTGGATGTGCAAACGCTTGAACAAACCATTGCGCAAAAAACCTGCAGCGGCGTTGAGGCCTTCTGTGGCTTCATCAGGGTTGCCGGTCAGCACACTGAAGAACACCTTGGCATGGGCGTAATCCGGTGTCACCTCCACCGCGTTGATCGTGACCATGCCCACGCGTGGGTCTTTCAACTCACGCGCGATCAACTCGGCCAGATCGCGCTGGATCTGGTCGGCCACGCGGAAACCGCGATTGGGGACGGATGAAACCTTTTTACGGGCCATTTACAGCGTTCTCGCGATTTCCTTGACTTCGAAGAATTCGAGTTGATCGCCTTCTTTGATGTCGTTGTAGTTCTTGAGCTTGATACCGCACTCGAAGCCTTCTTTGACTTCGCGCACATCGTCCTTGAGGCGCTTGAGCGAGTCGAGTTCGCCGGTGTAGATGACGACGTTCTCGCGCAGCAGGCGGAACTTGGCATTGCGGTTGACCATACCGGAGGTGACCATACAGCCAGCGACGGTACCTATCTTGGAAGCCACAAACACGGTACGGATCTCGGCGGTACCGATGACCTCTTCGCGCTGCTCGGGTGCAAGCATGCCGGACATGGCGGCTTTGAGTTCGTCTACAGCGTCATAAATGATGTTGTAGTAATGAACATCCACGCCATTGCCTTCGGCCAGCTTGCGGGCACCAGCGTCTGCACGCACGTTGAAGCCAATGACGATCGCCTTGGAAGCGATGGCCAGGTTGATGTCCGACTCGCTGATGCCACCCACGCCGGAGTACACCATCTGCACTTTGACTTCGTCGGTCGAGAGCTTGAGCAAAGAAGCGCCCAAGGCTTCTTGAGAGCCCTGCACATCGGCCTTGACAATGATCGGCAGCATTTTGACTTCGCCAGCGGACATGTCGGTGAACATGTTCTCCAGCTTGGCCGCTTGTTGCTTGGCCAGCTTGGTGTTGCGGAACTTGCCGGCACGGTAAGTGGCAATTTCGCGGGCACGGCGCTCGTCGCCCATGACCATGAATTCATCACCCGCTTGAGGCACTTCGGTCAGACCCTGAATCTCGACAGGGATCGAAGGACCAGCGGTCTTGATCGGCTGACCGTTTTCGTCCAGCATGGCACGCACGCGGCCAAAAGTCTGGCCTGCCAGCACCACATCGCCGGTGTTCAAGGTACCCGACTGCACCAGGATGGTGGCCACAGGACCGCGACCTTTGTCCAGGCGAGCTTCGATCACCAGACCCTTGGCAGCCGCAGCGACCGGGGCCTTGAGTTCCAGCACTTCGGCTTGCAACAGCACTTGTTCCAGCAAATCGTCGATGCCCATGCCAGTCTTGGCAGACACAGAGACGAATGGCGAATCGCCACCGAACTCTTCTGGGACGACTTCTTCGGAAATCAGTTCGGCGCGCACGCGCTCAATGTTGGCGTCGGGCTTGTCCATCTTGTTGATGGCGACCACGATCGGCACACCGGCGGCTTTGGCGTGTTTGATGGCTTCCTTGGTCTGAGGCATGACGCCGTCGTCACCGGCCACCACCAGGATGACGATGTCGGTGGCTTGTGCACCACGGGCACGCATGGCCGTGAAAGCCTCGTGACCGGGGGTGTCCAGGAAAGAGATCATGCCGCGAGGTGTTTCCACGTGGTAAGCACCAATGTGCTGCGTGATGCCACCGGCTTCGCCCGAGGCCACTTTGGCGCGGCGGATGTAATCCAGCAGCGAGGTCTTACCGTGGTCCACGTGGCCCATCACGGTCACCACAGGTGCACGAGGCAAGGCTTCGGCTTGTTGATCCGACACTTCTTCATCGGTGAAGGCTTCTGGATCGTCCAGCGCTGCCACCACCGCTTTGTGACCCATTTCTTCCACCACGATCATGGCGGTGTCTTGGTCCAAAGGCTGGTTCATGGTGGCCATCTGGCCGAGCTTCATCAAGTGCTTGATAACTTCGGACGCCTTGATCGCCATCTTGTGCGCCAATTCGGCCACGGTGATGGTTTCGGGCACGTGCACTTCGATCACGCGCACTTCTTGCGGTGCCGATTGGCCATGCGAATCGTCGCGATCACGCTCATTGCCACGGCGGCCGCGAGGACCACCGCGCCAGTTGTTGCGACCCACACCACCGCTCGTGTCGCCACGGGTGGGGATGGCCTTTTTCTTGGCAGAATCGCCGGCCCAGCTGGACGACAGCTTGGCCGATTTGACTTCTTTGTTGCCACCTGGAGCTGCGGCTTCACCGGCTTTGGCCGCTGCAGCGCGTGCGCCTGGTGCAGGTGTGCCCGCAGGCTTGTGCAAAGTGCCTTTGACGGCGGCTTTGGCATCGACCTTGGGTTCTTCTTTTTTCGCGACCAGCACCTTCTTGGGTGCGTTCATCATGTTGCGAATGGCTTCGGCTTCGGCCAGGGCCTTGCGGCGGCGCTCGTCCAAATCGCGGGCGCGTGCCGTTTCTTCATCTGCACGGGCTTTGGACTCGGCTGCAGCTTTGGCAGCAGCGGCTTCACGGGCTTCTTGATCGGCTTTGGCTTTTTCAGCGGCCAATGCGGCAGCCGCTTCTTGGGCAGAAACGACCGGCACGGCGGACGCAGCAGGTTTGGCTTGCGAAGCGTTGATGCTGGCCGCTTCTGCACGGGCCAGTTGTTCACGTTCTTCGCGGGACAAAACGGGCTTGGCAGCAGCTGCTGCTTTTGCGGCGGCCTGTGCTTCGGCCTGAGCCTGTTGCTCCTGGGCCAATGCTTGCGCACGCTGCTCGGCTTCTTGCGCTTCACGCAAACGGCGTTTTTCGGCCAGCTCTTCTTCCTGACGACGAATCAGCTCGGCTTGACGGCGGGCTTCTTCTTCGCGTCGGGCCAGTTCAGCGTGATCGATCACAGGCTCTTGCGGCTCTTCAATCTGAGGCGCTGCAGTGACTTCGTCATCGCGCTTGATCAGGGTGCGTTTTTTGCGCACTTCAACCTGAATCGTACGGGCCTTGCCTGTCGAGTCCGCTTGCTTGATCTCACTGGTCGATTTCTTGACCAGGGTGATTTTTTTGCGGTCACCGGCTTGTGTGCCGTGGCTGGTCTGCAAATAGCTGAGCAGTTTTTGCTTGTCGGCATCGCTGAGCGTTTCGCTGCCCGATGCTTTGACCACGCCGGCTGCGCTCAATTGCTGCAGCAGGACGTCGGCGGATTTTTTGAGTTCATTGGCGAACTCGGCAACTGTGGTGCTGGACATAATGGTGTTCAAGCCTCCGTTAACTTCAGGCCTGGCCTGCGAACCAATGTTCGCGGGCTTTCATGATCAGGGCGGTGGCTTCTTCGGCGGTTTGACCGGTGATATCGGTCAATTCGTCGGTGGCCAGGTCAGCCAGGTCGTCACGGGTTTGAACACCCGCTTCCACCAGCTTGGAAATCAGCTCAGGCGTGAGGCCTGGCAGGTCGCGCAAGTCTTGAGAGACGTCTTCCACGCTCTCTTCACGAGCGATCTCAAGGGTCAACAGCGCATCTTTGGCGCGTGTGCGCAGTTCGTTGATCGTGTCTTCGTCGAAGCTTTCGATCTCCAGCATTTCCTGAATCGGCACATAGGCCACTTCTTCCAGGCTGGTGAAACCTTCTTCGATCAGGATGTCGGCGATTTCCTGGTCCACATCGAGCTTTTCCATGAACAACTGGCGGATGCCTGTTGTTTCTTCGGCTTGCTTCTGGGCAGACTCGGCGGCGTCCATGATGTTGATCTTCCAACCCGTGAGGTCAGAAGCCAGGCGCACGTTTTGACCACCACGGCCAATGGCAATGGCCAGGTTTTCTTCGTCCACCACCACATCCATGGCGTGCTTTTCTTCGTCCACCACGATGGACTGCACATTGGCAGGAGCCAAGGCACCGATCACGAACTGGGCGGGATCTTCGCTCCACAGCACGATGTCCACGCGCTCGCCTGCCAACTCGTTGGTGACGGCGTTGACACGGGTGCCGCGCACGCCGACGCAGGTGCCAATCGGGTCCACACGCTTGTCGTGCGACAACACGGCGATCTTGGCGCGAGAACCGGGGTCACGGGCACAGGTTTTGATTTCGAGCAGGCCTTGTTCGATTTCAGGCACTTCCTGGCGGAACAGCTCGATCATGAATTCGGGGGCCGAACGCGACAAGATGATGGGCGCTCCACGCAAGGTGAGGTCCACGTCCATGATCATGGCGCGCACACGGTCACCACTGCGCAGGTTTTCCTTGGGGATCATCTCGCTGCGACGCAGGCGGCCTTCGACGCGGCCGGCTTCACAGATGATGTCGCCCTTGTCCATGCGCTTGACGGTGCCGACAAAGATTTTTTCGCCGCGCGACATGAAGTCGTTGAGCAGCATTTCACGCTCAGCGTCACGGATCTTTTGCAAGATGACCTGCTTGGCTGCCATGGCACCAATGCGGCCAATCGGCACAGACTCGATTGATTCTTCGATGTACTCGTCGACTTCGATGTCAGGGATCTGTTCCTTGGCTTCAAACAGCAAGATCTCCTGCTCGGGCAATTGCAGACCAGCTTCGTCAGGCACCACGTGCCAGCGACGGAAGGTTTCGTAGTTGCCACTGTCGCGGTCCACCGCCACACGGATGTCCACTTCGCCCTCAAACAGCTTTTTGGTGGCCTGGGCCAGCGCGGCCTCGACAGCACCGAACACCACGTCGCGCTCCACGTTCTTTTCACGTGAGATGGCTTCGACCAACATCAACATTTCGCGATTCATGACTCGACTCTCCTGTTCCAGTGGGGCTGCGGTTCAGCCCCGATTCACATATTCAATAAGCCGACGATGAGGTCAGACTTGTGCCTTGGGCTTGCGCCCTTTGAAATCCACCACGGGCGCCAAACGGGCGTCGCGCAATTCGTCCAGCGTGAAACCCAAGGCATGCAAAGGCGCAGGGGCACGTTTTTTACTGATCCGTTGACCGGGTTTGACGGCAGGCTCATCGCTCCAGACGATTTGCCAGCCTGTGCCGGCGGCGTCACGCTCAAGCGTGCCGCGAAATTTTTTGCGGTTGGCGCTGACCATGCCAGCAGCGTTTTCGCCCATCGGGGCTTTGAGCGTCAGGTCGATCAACTCACCGACAAAACGCTCGAAATCTTTTTCATGGCGCAGGGGGCGGTCAATACCGGGCGATGACACCTCGAGGCGGTTGTACGTCACCCCATCGACCTCCAGCGCAAACTGCAGCTGGCGATTGACCTTTTCGCAGTCTTCCACCGTGACAAAAACATCCGATCCGGGCTGCCATGGCCAATCGATCGTGATGCGCAGCAAACCGCCCGCAGAGCGTTCAATTTCGACCAGGTCATAGCCCAGGCCGCTTACGGTTTCTTCAACGATTTGCTGCAATGCCACAGAACTTCGAAATGTCAAACTTAAAAATGAAAGACCAAAAAAAACGGGCGGTGAAAACCCGCCCGTTTGGTCGTGAAGCCTGTATTCTATCTGAAAAATGCGCTAAGTGTGTGATTTTCAAGAGAAATATGCAGCACAAGCGCGCGTGGGAACAGCCCGGGCTTGGAGCCAAGTGCAGCAAGGCACAATGGGCCCTCGAATGCATCAGGAAGGGCCTGCCTTGAACACCTTATCACGCTGGATGAACGACAACGTCCGCTCTTTGGCGCGCGACATGCGCTGGACATTCCTGCCCCCCCTCATGGTCTACATGGCCGCTGGCGTGCAGGGCCTGACCAGCATTGTCGGCACTTTCTTTGTCAAGGAGCATCTGGGCCTGTCGGCCGAATTTTTGGCCGCCCTGTCCTTTTGGGCCGGCTTGCCCTGGGCGCTCAAAATGCCGATTGGGCATTTGGTCGACATCTTCTGGCGCTACAAATCTGGTTTCATCCTCTTGGGAGCCAGCCTGATTGCCGCCAGTTTGCTGATCATGACCGGGCTGGTTGGGCACCGTGAGGCCATGGGCTCGGTGTGGAGCGTTAACTCCTGGTTTGTGCTGGCGGCCCTGCTCAGCCCAATTGGCTATGTGCTGCAAGACGCCACCGCAGATGCCATGACGGTTGAAGCCGTGCCCAAAACCCAAGCCGATGGCACGCAGGTCGACGCCGCCACCTTGAAAAAAATGCACACCACGATGCAAACCTTGGGGCGGGTTGCGATCGTGGGCGGCACCATCATCGTGGCCCTGATCAATTGGGGCATGTTTGCGGATGTGCAAAACCTGAGCACGACCCAAAAGACACAAACCTACCAAAACTTGTACCTGTTGGCTTTGGTCATTCCCGTGATCTCGGTGGCCGGCTTGCTGGTGGCACGTTTGCAACGCGATGCCCAGGTCAAGCAACACATGGCCCGAGGCTTGGACCGGGCACAGGTCATGGCCCTGCTGCGGCCAGACGATGGCGACACCGCACCCAATGCACCGCTCCTGCTTGGCAGTCTGGGGTTTGTGGCCCTGACCATTGGTCTGGGCCTGTCGGGTTGGCGCTACAGCCAAGAGCTGATTTTCATCAGCTCCATGGCCATCATTTGCACGCTCATGACCCGTTTGGTGCGTGAGCTTGAGCCGTCTGCACGCAACACGCTGCTGGGCACAGCGCTGGTGATCTTCATGTTCCGTGCTGTGCCCGGTACTGGTGCAGGAGTGTCATGGTGGATGATCGACCAACTGGGCTTTGACCAACCCTTCTTTTCCGTGTTGTCGCTCATTGGCAGCACCCTGGCCTTGGCGGGCATGTTCGTGTTTCGTCGCTTCATGGCTGAGCGGTCCATCTTTTACGTCGTGGGCGCACTCACCGTACTGGGCACCGTGCTGAGCTTGCCCACACTGGGCATGAGCCTGGGTCTGCACGAATGGACTGCGGCCCATACCGGCGGCGTGGTCGATGCCCGCTTCATTGCCATGGTCGACACGGCTTTGGAATCCCCCTTGGCCCAAATCAGCATGATCCCGATGCTGGTCTGGATCGCCAACTCCGCCCCGCCCCACCTCAAAGCCACCTACTTCGCGGTCATGGCCAGCTTCACCAACCTGGCCCTCTCGGCGGCACAACTGGGCACCAAGTACCTCAACCAAGTGTTCACACTGACACGCCAAGTGCGCGACGCCAGTGGCACCGTGACGGTTCCAGCCAACTACGACGACCTGAGCGGATTGCTGCTCAGCACCTTGTTGATTGGCCTGCTGCTGCCGCTGGCCGCCATCGCCCTTGCACGCTGGCGAGCCTGGGGCAGTGCCTGAATGTGCCCAATCGAGCATGCGACAATCGCACCCAGATTTTTTTCCGAAAGATGAACTCCATGACCACCTCCACAGGTTTCCTCGCAGGTAAAAAGCTGCTGATCACCGGCGTGCTGTCCAACCGCTCGATCGCCTATGGCATCGCCAAGGCCTGCCACGCACAAGGTGCCGAATTGGCCTTCAGCTATGTCGGCGAACGCTTCAAGGACCGCATCACCGAATTCGCCGCCGACTTCGGCTCCAAGCTGGTGTTCGATTGCGATGTGGGCAGTGACGAGCAAATTGAAAAGTTGTTCACCGACCTCTCGGTGCATTGGCCCAAGTTCGACGGTTTCGTGCACGCCATCGGCTACGCCCCGCGCGAAGCCATCGCTGGCGACTTCCTCGATGGCTTGTCCCGCGAAGGTTTCAAAATCGCGCACGACATCAGCGCCTACAGCTTCCCTGGCATGGCCAAAGCTGCCCTGCCCTACTTGAATGACAAATCGGCTGTGCTGACCCTGACCTATTTGGGGGCCATCCGCAACGTGCCCAACTACAACACCATGGGCCTGGCCAAAGCCAGCCTGGAAGCATCAGTGCGCTACCTGGCCGAATCTTTGGGCAGCCAAGGCCGTGGCCTGCGTGCCAACGGCATCTCTGCGGGTCCCATCAAAACCCTGGCCGCCAGCGGCATCAAGGGCTTTGGCAAGATTTTGTCGGTCGTGGCAGAAACTTCGCCCATCCGACGCAACGTGACCATTGAAGACGTGGGCAACGTGGCCGCTTTCTTGCTGAGCGATTTGGCCGCAGGCGTGACCGCCGAGATCACTTATGTGGATGGTGGCTTCAGCCAAGTGGTGGGCGGCATTGCCGAGCCAGCAGCAGACTGATCTGCGCAGCACACCCAACAAAAAAGCGGCCTCGGCCGCTTTTTTGTTGTCTTCAGACAGGTGCATCGTGCGCCCATGCATCAAGACTCTTTGACGCAATCGGCGTAGTAATGCTTCTTGCCATCCTGATCCTTGATCTCAACCAGACCGTGGATGTCGGTTTCAAAGCCTGGGCACTCCTGGTTGAACTGGCGTGCAAACTTCAGGTAATCCACGATCTTCTTGTTGAAGACTTCGCCGGGAATGAGCAAAGGGATGCCTGGTGGGTATGGCGTCACGAGACCCACGGTGATGCGCCCTTCCAAATGGTCGATCTCCACGCGCTCGGTCTTGCGCTGGGCAATGTGCGCATAGGCATCTGAAGGCTTCATGGCCGGGGCCAGGTCCGACAGGTACATCTCGGTGGTCAGGCGGGCAATGTCGTAGCGGGCGTACATCTCGTGCACGTGCTGGCACAGGTCACGCAAGCCCATGCGTTCGTAGCGTGGGTGCTTCTGGCAGAACTCCGGCAGGATTTTCCACATCGGCTGATTCTTGGCGTAATCGTCCTTGAACTGCTGCAAAGCCGTCAGCAGCGTGTTCCAGCGGCCCTTGGTGATGCCGATGGTAAACATGATGAAGAAGCTATAGAGGCCCGTCTTTTCGACCACCACGCCGTGCTCAGTCAAGAACTTGCTGACGATGGAGGCGGGAATACCGGTCTTGTCGAACTTGCCATCCAAGTCCAGGCCCGGCGTGACGATGGTCGACTTGATCGGGTCCAGCATGTTGAAGCCGTCGGCCAATTGCTGACCGAAGCCATGCCACTTGCTGGCTTTTTTGCGCGGGTCGTTGCGCAAAATCCAGTCGTCAGCACGGCCAACGCCCTCTTCCGCGAATTTTTCGGGGCCCCAAACCTTGAACCACCAGTCCTTGCCGTACTCAGCATCGACCTTGCGCATGGCGCGGCGGAAGTCCAGGGCCTCGGCAATGCTCTCTTCCACCAGCGCGGTGCCGCCGGGCGGCTCCATCATAGCCGCGGCCACGTCGCAGCTGGCGATGATGCTGTACTGCGGGCTGGTCGAGGTGTGCATCAGGTACGCCTCGTTGAACAGCGGGCGATCCAGCTTGGTGTTTTGCGCATCCTGCACCAGCACATGGCTGGCCTGGCTGATGCCGGCCAGCAGCTTGTGAATGGACTGGGTGGCATAGACCATTGACTCTTTCGGCCGCGCACGTTTTTTGCCCATCGCATGGTAAGGGCCATAAAACGGGTGGAAAGCCGCATGCGGCAACCAGGCCTCGTCAAAGTGAAGGTTCTCCACATAACCGTCGAGCATGCCCTTGATGGTCTCGGTGTTGTAGAGCACGCCGTCATAAGTCGACTGAGTCAGTGTCAGGATGCGCGGCTTGACCTTCTTGGCGTCCACGCCTTTGAGCAGCGGGTTCTTCTTGATCTTGGCCTGAATAGCTGCGGGCTCGAACTCGCTCTTGGGGATCGGGCCGATGATGCCAAAGTGGTTGCGTGTCGGCTTCAAGAACACCGGAATTGCACCGGTCATGATGATCGAGTGCAAGATGGACTTGTGGCAGTTGCGGTCCACCACCACCACATCGCCCGGCGCCACTGCATGGTGCCAAACCATTTTGTTGGAGGTGCTGGTGCCGTTGGTCACAAAGAAGCAGTGGTCGGCATTGAAGATGCGGGCGGCGTTGCGCTCGCTCTCGCCGATCGCGCCGTTGTGGTCCAACAACTGACCCAGTTCTTCCACCGCGTTGCACACGTCGGCACGCAGCATGTTCTCGCCATAAAACTGGTGGTACATCTGGCCCACTGGGCTCTTCAGGAATGCCACGCCGCCCGAGTGACCGGGGCAATGCCACGAGTAGGAGCCGTCTTCGGCATAGTCCAGAAGTGCCTTGAAAAACGGGGGCTGCAGGCCTTCGAGGTAGCTCTTGGCCTCGCGGATGATGTGACGCGCCATGAACTCGGGCGTGTCTTCGTACATGTGAATGAAACCATGCAGCTCACGCAAGATGTCGTTGGGCAAGTGCTGGCTGGTCTTGGTTTCGCCGTAGATGTAAATCGGCACATCAGCGTTCTTGCGGCGCACTTCGTCAATGAAGGCGCGCAAGCTGATCACGGCCGGGTCCAGGTCCGGGCCGGGCGAGAACTCTTCGTCGTCGATCGACAAGATAAAGGCACTGGCGCGGCTTTGCTGCTGGGCAAACTGCGACAGGTCCCCATAGCTGGTCACCCCCAGGACTTCAAAACCTTCGCTGACGATGGCGTCTGCCAAGGCGCGAATACCCAATCCTGAAGTGTTTTCAGAGCGGTAGTCTTCGTCGATGATGACGATGGGAAAGCGAAATTTCATGGACTGGGTCGGGCTCGGGCCCAAAAGAGGGAGAAACAGGCGCGAAGTTTAAGGATAAAAAGTGCCTTCCACACGACAAAAAACACATTTCATGAAAAAACCTGCATCTGCGGGACCAGAGGATTTGTTCGCACAAGCTCAAAACGCACATTTCCACTGCTACAATGAGAGGCTCTGGAACGGTGGATGAGTGGTTTAAGTCGCACGCCTGGAAAGCGTGTGTGGGTTAATAGCCCACCGCGGGTTCGAATCCCGCCTGTTCCGCCAGTTAAAAACCCCAAGTGAATCACTTGGGGTTTTTTTATGTGCGCCCAGCATGGGCGCACACCTGCGGGTGCAAGTCCCGCTGCGAGCTGGTCACAGTGAGCAAAGCGAAGCGCAACTGCGTGAGGGTGACCGAGCGTGGGAAGGAAGCGTGGAGCGTAAATCGCGAGCCGATGAACAAGAACTGCATAGAAGGCGTTGCCAAGCAGGGCGAGTGGGCATGAAACCACAAAGCTCTTGTGACCAATGCGAGGTGGCGTAGATGCGGCGGTTGTGCGATGAAGGTGTGCGGCCCCTTACCTGGGGAGATCTCGCCTTACGCCTGAAAGGGCGACGGCCATGCCGCAAGCGAGAAGTCAGCAGAGGTCGTAGTAGCTGCAAGCCGGGGCCGCTGAGGCCACAAGAGCAAGAGCGAAGGACCGAACGAGAGTGAGTAACCGAGGACATGCAAAGCCACAAGGTCATGCGTCAGATGCCGGAGCGATCCGGGCGGGCAGGAAGGAGGCACGGTGAAGCTGGGCCAGACACTGCCAGCGACGAAACCGGAGGTACGTTGCATGAGCACCCGGATACAGGTTCGGCAAAGCAGCTGGCGGGCACAGGTGGCCTGCTGGAGGCGGCGCTGATGAGACAGAACCTGCAAACAGCGTGGAAGCGGGTCAAAGCCAACAAGGGTGCAGCCGGGGTGGATGGGCTCGATATTGAGCAAACCGCCCGCCTGCTGCAAACGAGCTGGCCCGACATCCGCCAAGCGCTACTGCAAGGGCGCTACCGGCCCAGTCCGGTACGCAAAGTGATGATTCCCAAGCCTGACGGCAGCCAGCGCGAGCTGGGCATCCCGACGGTGATAGATCGGTTGATCCAGCAAGCACTTTTGCAAGTGCTGCAACCGCTGATAGGCCCCACCTTCAGCGAACACAGCCACGGGTTTCGCCCCGGCAGGCGTGCACACGATGCGGTTAAAGCCGCGCGGGCGTACGTGCAGTCGGGCAAGCGCGTGGTGGTGGACGTGGACCTGGCCAAGTTCTTTGACCGGGTCAACCACGACATCCTGATCGACAGGCTCAAGAAACGTATCGATGACGCTGGCGTGATCTGGCTGGTTCGGGCGTATCTGAACGCTGGGATCATGGATGGAGGGGTGGTGGTGGAGCGACACCTGGGAACGCCGCAAGGCGGGCCGCTGAGCCCACTGCTGGCCAACGTGCTGCTGGACGAAGTGGACAAGGCGTTGGAGGCGCGGGGCTACAGCTTTGCGCGTTACGCCGATGACTGCAACGTCTATGTGGGCAGCAAACGAGCTGGCGAGCGGGTGATGGCCTACCTCAGAAAACTGTACGATGGGCTCAAGCTTCAAATCAACGAAGCCAAGAGCGCGGTGGCCAGCGCCCTTGGGCGCAAGTTTCTGGGGTATGCGCTATGGGTGGCCAAGGGCAAAGAAGTCAAATGCAAGGTGGCTGAGAAGCCACTGCAAAACTTCAAGGCCCGCATCCGGCAACTCACACGCCGCGTGGGCGGGCGCAGCATGGCACAGGTGGTGGATTAACTGAGGCCTTATCTGCTGGGCTGGAAGGCGTACTTTGGGTTGGCGCAAACGCCAGGAGTATGGCGAGAGCTGGACGAATGGCTGCGCCACCGATTGCGAGCCATCCAACTCAAGCAGTGGAAAAGGCCACGGACGATCCACCGGGAACTCAAGGCGTTGGGGGCATCGCAGGATGTGGCCAAGCAGGTGGCAGGCAACAGCCGCCGCTGGTGGCGCAACAGTGACCGATTGCTCAAGACGGTGCTGACTATTGCGTACTTTGAGCAGTTGGGGGTGCCCAGGCTGTCATGACCTCAAACTCTCGAACCGCCCGGTGCGGACCCGCATGCCGGGTGGTGTGGCAGGGGTGGCTGCGATGATCGCGGCCCCCCTATGCCGATGGTCATTTAAAAAACCTGTTGTTATCTGGCTGACAGCTATCAACATTTCCCTTGTCACGGCAGTTTGACGATGCGAGATGCAGAGAACAGACTCATTGAGGACCGCGGCAGTCTAACGGTCCATCAATGTTACGTCCAGTCCTCATCTTTACCCTTGAAGATTGACGCGCCCACAAAGTCCATGCTTTACCTTTGAAATTCACATACCAGTCTGGCGGCAATGTTTCTGCATCGAAATCATTGGGAGTGACAAGCCATGCGTTGACGCGAGCTTGGTACAAAGCCAACTTGGGCTGTAAATTTGGTGCGGCTACAGAGTCAAAATCGGCTGCTTCAAACAACTCACGTCGCCAGTTGTCTCCGCTCGACCGACGGGCCTCTTCCCAATCTTCAACGACCACCAGTGCTTGCGAGAGTTGCGCATAAAACGGCAAATCGTAAGGATAGTCCCCCGTTACGTAGACACGGTCATCAGCGTCCATTGCACACCGAAGCACTTGAGCCACATCCTGACTGGCGTGTTTGAGCGTATGACGGATTGCAAGTTCATTGACACCGAGTGACAAACCAAGACTGATGATCATCAACGTGAAAAAACTTCTGGCCCTTACTTGATCTTTGAGACGCCATCTGTGCCAAATCATGCTCGCAATGCAGGCCAGGGGGGGTAATACGGGAAAGATGTATCCAACGATCTTGGATTTAGGAAAGGAAAAGAATGCAGTGATTACCATCAACCAAATCCACTGCAAACTGGTCCACCGATGGTCTCTCGCAGTCCTTTCAATCCGCCAGATTTCCAACCATTGAGATGGCCTTGCACCCGCAATACAAATCAGACTCCAAGGAAAGAGGAGACAAATAAGGATCAGTGGATAGAACCACCAAGACCATTGGTTGTTGAACGTGTTCCCAGTAAAACGTGAAAAATGTTGCCCAATGATGAGGTAGTCGAACAAGCCTGCGTATTTGATTTGAGCGGCAATGAACCACGGCAGTCCAATGGTGCCAAAAACGAACAAGCCTCGCACCCAAGGCAACAGAAGCAGACGACGATGCTGACCAGTCCAGTACAACCAAGTCATCAATACGGCTCCCGGCAAAACAACACCAATGAGTCCCTTGCTGAGCAAGCCCAAAGCACAGGCTGCAAATCCGATCAGTGCAAGTCGTGCATCCGGCAAGTCATCGTCACGATTGATGGCACTTGCAAAAGCCCACACAGCGATGCTGATCCAGCAAGCAACCAGCATGTCATGATTCACGTATTGACCGCCAATCAAGATCCCCAAACTGCTTCCAAGCATGAGCACAGCAGTACGCGCAACGCGTTCACCTTTCTCGTGCCTGGTCGCCAAGTACAAGCCAATCAACATTAACCCGGCGTGCAGGGCTGGAATCAGACGAGCACTCCAAGGGTTTACGCCAAAAACGGCAAACGAGCTGGCTTGCAGCCAATGTAATAAGGGTGGCTTGTGAAAAAATGGCAGGCCATCAAGCCTGGGAGCAAGCCAATCGCCGGACATCCACATCCAACGACCGACTTCCGCATACCGCCCTTCATCAGGCAATGCGAGCGGCCTTGTAGCAGCTGATACCAGTAACACCGCCCAGATCCCGGCGATTGACAGCCAAGATCGCTGCCTTTGAGTCATTGATGAAAACATAGTGAAGCACAAACTTCAGGCAATGGCGAAGATTGTCTGAAAAAAATTAAAAAAGCCTGCAAAAAATTGCAGGCTTGGAATGGTTTTCACCAAGTCAATTGTCGATGCTCAGCGAACTACGGCCAATTGGGCGCGTTCACCACCTTTGTAGGTGTACAAAGTCAAAGCGCCATTCTTGATGTCGCCTTTTTCGTCAAACACGATGTCGCCTGTAACGCCCTTGTATTGAATGGCTTTCAGAGCGGGCAGATACTTGGCGGGGTCGGCAGAGCCAGCATTCACCATGGCGGTGGCCATGACTTTCACAGCGTCGTAAACGTAGGGGGCATAGACCTGCACGTCCGCGTTGAACTTGGCTTTGAAGTCTGCACGGAACTTGTCCATGCCGGCTTTTTGTTCGCCTTCGACACCACCGGCCTCAGCACAGAAAACGGTGTCGTCTTTCATCGCATCGCCAGCCAACTTGGCCAGCTCGGTGGTGCAAATGCCGTCGCCGCCCATGAACTTGGCATTGATGCCCAAGGATTTCATCTGGCGCAGCATCGGGCCGGCCACAGCGTCCATGCCGCCGAAGAACACCACGTCAGGCTTTTTGGCTTTGAGCGTGGTCAGGATGGCATTGAAATCGGAGGCCTTGTCGGTGGTGAACTCGTGACCCACGATGGTGCCACCTGCAGCGGTTGCACCTTTTTTGAATTCTTCAGCCACACCCTGGCCGTAGGCGGTACGGTCATCGATCACGGCGATGTTTTTGCCCTTGAGGGTTTCCACTGCGTATTTGCCCAGCGTGCCGCCCAGGTGCACGTCATCAGCCACCACGCGGAATGCGCCCGCGTAGCCTTGGCGTGTGTACTTGGGGTTGGTGGCCGATGGCGAAATTTGAGGAATGCCCGCAGTGTTGTATATCTGCGAAGCTGGAATGGTCGTGCCCGAGTTGAGGTGACCGATCACGCCGTTGACTTTGGCGTCCACCAGTTTCTGGGCGGCAGCTGTGCCTTGCTTGGGATCAGCGGCATCGTCTTCGGCCAGCAATTCAAACTTGACGGGCTTGTCGCCCATCTTCAGACCTGCGGCATTGAGCTCTTCAATGGCCATGCGGGCACCGTTTTCATTGTCCTTGCCCAGGTGAGCGATGGCGCCGCTGACAGGGCCCACGTGACCGATTTTGATGACTTGGGCATCCGATGCGGCTTCTTTTTTACCGCAGGCGGCCAAAACAACAGCCGTCACAGCCACTGCGATCACGGTCAAGGAACGATTACCTGAAAATTTCATGAATACTCCGAAGAAGAAATTGCTTCAATCAAGCAAGCGTTAACCATACTGCAAAAGACTGATCTTGTGCCTCAGGGAAAACCAAAATCAGTCATCAAGCGTCGTGTGGGCGGCTGATGTTTTTGTAGATTTCGGCGCGTTTTTCCCACATGTCCTGGACGCTGCGCTGGACCAACTCTGAGGCCATGCGGTCCAACTCTGGCCGCAAATTTTTCATGAGTTCTTGAGACAAAGCCAAAACGGAGGCTTTTTCGGCCAAGCGCGCATCTAAGGCCGCCAACAAGGCCGCAGGAATTTCGCTGGTCGGCACGACCGCCGTCAGGACGGGAATGGCCGGTTGGTTCATGTCTGGTGCCAAGGATTCAGAAGCTGTGTTCATGGTGTGGCCAACTTGGACAAATCGTGTTGCAACAATTCATAGCCCATCGCCGTGTAGTGTTTCCATCGCTGTCGAGCGGTCATGCGGCCATGGTCATCCACAGCAACGATCTCGATCAGGCGATCGAAACCTTCAAAACCAACAGGGACTTCGTCACCCAAATTGACCAGCACTTGCCTGCCCACACAGGTGGCCGGGTCGTCGCTGAGCAATATGGGTGAAGCTTGTTGAATCTCGGGACTGTCTGCTGCTGTGCTGTGGGGCAAAAAGTCGACCGCAGAAAAGGTCCACAAAGCGGCGTCGAGTTGCCGCAAAGACACCGGAGAGCCGGTCACGCCAATGCGCAAGCTTTGAGCGCTGGCCTTGCGCAGCAAACGACAAGCGTATTGCAGGCGCTCGGGCGCGTTGAAGTGAAATTCAATCCGTGTCATTGGGCGGCTGCATGGCCTCGAGCTGAGCGCACCGGTTTAGCCATTTTTTGGCCCACTTGGGTCAGCAGGTAATGCACCAGCAAGGCCACGGGGCGGCCAGTGGCGCCTTTGGCCGCACCGCTTTTCCAGGCGGTGCCGGCGATGTCCAGGTGCGCCCAAGCGTATTTTTTGGCAAAACGCTGCAAGAACTTGGCAGCGGTCACCGAACCGGCCGCCCTGCCCGCCACGTTCGCCACATCGGCAAACCGGGTTTTCAGACCTTCGGCGTACTCGTCGTCCATGGGCATGCGCCAGCACAGATCGCCAGAGCGCTCACCCGCCTGCACAAGCGCTGCAGCCAAGTCATCGTCGCTGCTGAACAAACCCGAGCGCACGCCGCCCAAGGCAATCACACACGCCCCTGTCAAAGTGGCGATATCAATCACCGCTTGTGGTTTGAAGCGTTCGGCGTAGGTCAATGCATCACACAGGACCAGGCGGCCCTCGGCGTCGGTGTTCAGGATCTCAATGGTTTGCCCACTCATGCTGGTGACCACATCGCCAGGTTTGACCGCCAGGCCATCGGGCATGTTTTCTGTGGCGGGAATCAGGCCCACCACATTGATGGCGGGTTTCAGTTCAGACAGCGCTTTGAAAACCCCCAGCACACTGGCCGCGCCACTCATGTCGTACTTCATCTCGTCCATCTCGGGCGCGGGCTTCATGGAGATGCCGCCGGTGTCAAACGTGATGCCTTTGCCCACCAACACCGTAGGGGGCACGGTACTGGCTGCCCCGTTGTAGCGCATCACAATGAAACGCAGCGGCTCGGCCGCACCTTGCGCCACCGCCATGAAAGCGCCCATGCCCAGCTTGGCCACTTCTTTGGGGCCCAGAACTTCACATTTGAAAGCGGGACCTTTGGCAATGCTTTTGGCCGCTTGGGCGAGCATGCTGGGGGTGGCATGGTTGGCGGGACGGTTGGCCCATTCCTTGGCCAGCTCGGTGCCGGCTGTCACAGCTTGGGCCTGGCTCAGGGCCTGGTGGAGTTCGGCGTTCACGGTGTCCGCAGTGAACACCACGCGCTCCAGGGTGCGCTTTTGGGGTTTACTCAGCGTGGTCGTATAGCTGTAGCTGCTCTCACTCAGGGCTGCAACGGCGGTCTGCAAGCCACTGGCAGACCAATCGGAGACCGCGTGCACACCCAGGCGTTTGACTTTGGCTGCCTTGAGCGCATTCCAGGCTGCGCCAAGGGCTTTGCGAATGTCATTGAGCTGATGGTCGCCTGTACAAACAACGACCACATGACGGGCCTTGATGCCCGCATGTCCGTACAAAGTCAACACCGAACCCGCTTGACCATCCAGATCACCTTGTTTGAATGCCGTCTGAACGATGTTCGAAACCGGGTCTTTTTCTGCTGCTGGGGTGTCATGCAGTTTGGGCCACAAAACAATCAAAGCATCAAGATCGTCACGAATGACGCGTGAGAGTGCGCGTTTTTGGATTTCGAAGTTCATAATTCAGTTTTTCCTTCCTGCCAATGTTATTCCATTCCTCTTTACGCAAGGACCTTGCACGCAATTTCGGTGCCACGCTGGTGATTTTGATCACCATCGTGATGACCGTCATTCTGATTCGGACCTTGGGTCAAGCCAGCCGTGGCAGCGTCAACCCCTCTGAAGTCCTGTTGGTCATGGGTTTCAGTGTTTTGAGCCAGATGACCACCATCATCACACTGAGTCTGTTCATCTCTGTGGTGTCCACCTTGTCCCGCATGTACAGCGACAGCGAGATGGTGATCTGGTTTTCAAGCGGTCAAGGCCTGGCTTACTTTGTACGGCCTTTGATGCGATTTGCCTGGCCGATCCTGCTCATCATTGTTTTGCTGGCCCTCTTTGCCTGGCCTTGGAGCAACCTCCAAATCCAGGAACTGCAAAACCGTTACGAAAAACGCAATGACCTCGAACGTGTGGCGCCGGGACAATTTCAAGAATCGGTCGGAGGCAAGCGTGTCTTTTTCATTGACAAAGACAGCCCCGACAACCGCTTTGGCAACCACGTCTTCGTCTCCAGCATCGAGAATGGACTTGAAAGCGTGACCACGGCGCAAACCGGGCATGTCGACATGGTGGGCAACGAGCGTTTTTTGATGCTCGACAAAGGCCAGCAATGGCTGACCAATTTGGAGACTGGCGAGACTCGGCTGACGCAATTTGAGCACTATGAGGTCTTGATGGATGACGAGGTCATTGCCTCCAACGAGGGCCTGAGCAGTCGCCACACCGCCAGCTGGAACCTGATGAAACAACCCACCCGTGAAAACCTGGGGGAACTGGCTTGGCGCATGGGCCTGGGTTTGGCCGCCATCAATCTGGTGCTGCTGGCTCTGGCCGTCTCGGCCATCAACCCCCGAGTGGGTCGCAGTTACCACCTTGGTTTGGCCCTGTTCATTTTCATCGCTTACTACAACATGCTGAACGTGGGGCAGAGCTGGATCGCGTCGGGCCGCGTCCAATTCACTTCATTTGTCTTGACTTTACACGGTGGCGTCTTCTTGCTCGCCATCGGCTGGCTTTACGCACGGCACATGAATTGGACTTGGCAATCACTGTGGCCTCGCCGTGAATCACCCCTGGGGACTGCCGCATGAAAACGGTCCGTCGACTTCTCCACAAAGAAATCATCACCGCAGTGGCTTTTGTCACCGCAGGATTTCTTGCTTTGTTCATGTTTTTCGACTTAGTCGATGAGCTTCAGTCCGTGTCCCGACATGCTGCACAAGGTTATCAACTTCAACAGGCCTTGCTTTATATTGCGTTCAAAATTCCTGAGCATCTTTACCAATTGATGCCGCTGTCCGTACTGATTGGCTGTATTTTTGTGATGGCACGACTTGCGCAAAGCTCGGAATACACCATATTGCGTACAGGTGGACTCGATCCTTTGCGCGCATTGGGAACTTTATTGCGATTGGGCTTGTTTTTTGTGGGTCTGACCTTTCTGATTGGTGACTACATAGCCCCATGGGCCGACAGACAAGCCATTCAAATAAAAGCCATCTATGAAGGTCACCTGACCATTGGTCAGACAGGCGCTTGGCTGAAAGAAACCCAAAATGGCCGCCACTTTGCAGTGAATGTCCGAACTTTCGACGGCATTGAAAAAATGCAGCACGTCAGAGTCCATGAGTTCAATGAAGCTGGTCAATTGCTTGGCATCATCACGGCTGAAAAAGCCACGATAAACAATGCCGGTTGGGGTCTAGAGGGCGTTGTTGAAAAAAGCATTCACTTGGACAAGCCATCGGCTCAGTTGAAATACAAAGTGCTGTCGATCCCTAGCCAGAACTGGACGACCAACATCAGTGCCGATATGGTTTCTGCTGCTTTGCTGACCCCTGAGCGCATGCGCACGTGGGAGTTATTCAAATATGTACATCATCTGTCCAGCAACAAACAGAACTCTCAGCGTTACGAAATCGAGTTCTGGCGAAAAGTTTTTTACCCTCTGAGTTGCCTCGTTATGCTTGTTCTGGCGCTGCCTTTTGCTTACTTGCACTTTCGCTCAGGACAAATTGCAGGACATGTTTTTGGTGGAATTTTGGCCGGTATCAGTTTCACACTGCTGAACAATGTTTTCGGTTTTATTGGAGCCCTGCAAAACTGGGAGCCCTGGCTGACCTCGGCTGCGCCTTCCTTGATTTACAGCGCCATCTCTTTGGCGGCTTTTTGGTGGATGGTGCTCAGGCGATGACTTCAACTTCAAATCCACGCACTGGCGTGATCCTCTTTGCACATGGCTCTCGCGACCCCTTGTGGCGCTTGCCCATCGACGCGGTCGCCCAGCGCATGCAAGCGCAATGGCCCGATCTGCCCGTGGCCTGTGCCTTTCTGGAATTGACCACCCCGGCCCTGCCCGAAGTGGTGGACGACATGATGAAACTGGGCCTGACGCACCTGCGCGTTGTGCCCATGTTCTTGGGCGTGGGTCGCCACGCCCGGGAAGACTTGCCGCATCTGGTGAACGATCTGCGCGAGGCCTACCCCCAGGTGCATTTTGAGCTGACGGCTTCGGTGGGTGAACACCCTGCCATGACGGCCCTGCTCGCGAACATTGCTGCTGGCACACAGATATAGACCCATAAAGCATAATGATGTCAATCGATATGACATCTTGCATATGAACCTGCACCAATTTCGCTTTGTTCAAGAAGCCGCCCGCCGCAATCTGAACCTCACGGAAACCGCCAAAGCACTGCACACCTCCCAGCCCGGCGTGTCCAAAGCCATCATCGAGCTGGAAGAAGAACTGGGCATCGAGATCTTTGCCCGCCATGGCAAACGGCTCAAACGCATCACCGAGCCCGGCGAACACGTGCTCAAAAGCATCGAAGTGATTTTGCGAGAAGTGGGCAACCTGCGAAAAATCGGCGACCAGTACAGCGCGCAAGACAGCGGCACCTTGTCGATCGCCACCACCCACACCCAGGCCCGCTATGTCTTGCCCATGCCAGTGGCCAAATTGCGCGACAAATACCCATTGGTCAACATCAGCCTGCACCAGGGTGCTCCAGACCAAGTGGCCAAAATGCTGCTCGATGACACCGCCGAAATCGGCATCGCCACCGAATCGCTGTCGGCCTATGAAGAGCTGGTCACCCTGCCTTGCTACGAGTGGCAGCACGTGCTGGTCCTGCCGCTCAATCACCCGCTGGCGGCCAAGGAAAACATCTCGCTGGAAGACATCGCGGGCGAGTCCATCGTGACTTATCACCCCTCATTCACCGGCCGAGGCCGCATCGACCAAGCCTTTGCTTCCAAAAAACTGCAGCCGCGCATCGCGCTCGAAGCCATCGACTCGGACGTCATCAAAACCTATGTCCGTCTGGGCTTGGGCATCGGCATCGTGGCCGAAATGGCCGTCAAGGACGACCCGGTGCAAGACCTGGCCGTGCGTCCTTTGGGCGGCTTGCTGGGCATGAACGTCGCCCGTGTGGCCTTCAAGCGCGGCGCTTATCTGCGCCACTTTGTTTACCATTTCGCACAGCTGCTGAGCGACCGTCTCACGCAGCCACTCATCACCAAGGCCATGACCGGCCATGTCAACGACTACGAACTTTGATCATGAACGCTCGCACACCCCATCTGGTCTCCAAAGCCCCCCACATGGGCACCACCATTTTCACCGTCATGTCGGCACTGGCGGCCGAAAAAGGGGCGGTCAACCTGGGCCAAGGCTTTCCGGATTTCCCTTGCGACCCGCACTTGCTCGACCTGGTCAACGATGCCATGCGCGAAGGCCTGAACCAATACCCGCCCATGACCGGTGTGGCACCGCTGCGCGAAGCGGTCTCACAAAAAATCCAGACCCTCTATGGTCGCCACTATGACCCCGTGAGCGAGATCACCGTCACAGCGGGGGCGACCCAAGCCATTTTGACCACCATCCTGGCCATCGTGCATCCCGGTGATGAAGTGATCGTGCTGGAGCCCTGCTACGACAGCTATGTGCCCAACATCGAATTGGCCGGAGGTGTGGTGGTGCGTGTGCCGCTGACCCCGGGCACCTTCCGTCCTGACTTTGACAAGATCCGCGCGGCCATCAGCCCCAAAACCCGAGCCATCCTGATCAACTCGCCGAACAACCCCAGCGGCATGATCTGGTCGCGTCAGGACATGCTGACGCTGCAGGACATACTCGCGCCGACCGACATCATCCTGATCAGCGACGAGGTCTATGAGCACATGGTCTATGCGCCCAACCAACACTGGAGCGCAGCGCACTTTGAAGGCTTGGCCGCTCGCGCCTTCATCGTCTCGAGCTTTGGCAAGACCTACCACGTGACCGGCTGGAAAATTGGCACCGTGGCTGCACCGGCAGCGCTGACGGCCGAGTTCCGCAAAGTGCACCAATTCAACGTGTTCACCGTGAACACCCCTATGCAGCACGCGCTGGCCCGCTACATGGCCGACGCCAAACCCTATTTGGAGCTGCCCGCGTTTTATCAGCGCAAACGCGACCTGTTCCGCCAGGGACTGGCGCAAACCAAATTCAAGCTGCTGCCCGGCGAAGGCACCTACTTTCAGTGCGTGGACATTTCCGAGTTGGCCGTGCCAGAAAAGAACCTGAGCGAAGCCGACTTCTGCAAATGGCTGACCACCGACATTGGCGTGGCCGCGATTCCACTGTCGGCGTTTTATGGCGGCGGCTTTGACCAAAAAGTCATCCGCTTTTGCTTTGCCAAGCAAGACCAGACGCTGCTGGCCGCTTTGGACAAACTCCAGAGGCTTTGACGCTCAGTCGTCGGTGTTGTCGTCCAGCCCCGGAAACAGCACCGAGGTGAAACCAAACTTGCTGAAGTCGCGCACCCGCATGGGGTAAAGCTTGCCGATCAGGTGGTCGCACTCGTGCTGCACCACACGGGCGTGGAAGCCATCGGCCACGCGGTCAATGACTTGGCCTTGCGCATCCAGGCCGGTGTAGCGGATGCATTGCCAGCGCGGCACGATGGCCCGCATGCCGGGCACGGACAAACAGCCCTCCCAGCCCTCTTGCTCTTCAGCGCCCAAAGGCGTGATCACAGGATTGATCAGCACCGTTTGAGGAAAAGCCGGTTCATGCGGATAGCGCGGATTGACCGCCCCGCTGCCAAAGATGACCACCTGCAAATTCACACCAAGCTGAGGGGCCGCCAAGCCCGCGCCATTGACCGCTGCCATGGTCTCCAGCATGTCGGCCACCAAGGTGTTCAGCTCGGGCGTGCCGAATTCCGTGACGGGCTGCGCCATGCGCAAGAGCCGTTCGTCGCCCATTTTTAAAATCTCGCGCACGGTCATGGTTTTTCTCCGTTCAACAACAAGGCCAAGCCTGCATCGTCCAGCACCGGGATACCCAGTGCCTGGGCCTTGTCGAGCTTGCTGCCTGCCTCGGCGCCGGCCACCACATAACTCGTTTTCTTGCTGACCGAGCCCGCCACTTTGGCACCCAGCGCTTCGAGTTTGTCCTTGGCCTCGTCCCGGCCCATGCTTTGCAAAGTGCCAGTGAGCACCACGGTCAGCCCGGCCAAGGGCATTTCGGTCGGGGCCAGCGCATCGCCCTCGGCCCATTGGATGCCCGCATCACGCAGGGCCTGCACCACCTCGCGGTTGTGCGCTTGGGCAAAGAAGGTGTGGATGCTGTGCGCCACGATGGGCCCCACATCGGGCACCTGCAACAAGGCGTCTTCGCTGGCGTCCATGATGGCGGCCAGCTGTCCAAAATGACGCGCCAACTCTTTGGCTGTGGCCTCGCCCACATGGCGGATGCCCAGCCCAAACAGAAAGCGTGGCAAGGTCGCTTGTTTGGATTTTTCCAAAGCTTCGAGCAGGTTTTGGGCCGACTTCTCGGCCATGCGGTCCATGCCCGCCAGGTCCTGCACTTGCAAGCTGTACAGGTCGGCCAGGGTATTGACGCGTCCAGAGTCCACCAGCTGGTCGACCAGCTTGTCACCCAGGCCCTCAATGTCCATGGCGCGGCGGTGCGCAAAATGCCAGACCGCCTGTTTGCGCTGGGCGCTGCAAAACAGCCCCCCTGTGCAGCGGTGGTCGGCTTCGCCCTCTTCCCGTTCGGCCAGACTGCCGCACACCGGACAGTGGCTCATCATGGTGAACTGCAGCGCATCGGCCGGACGACGGTCCAGCACCACCGACACCACCTCGGGGATCACATCGCCCGCACGGCGCACGATGACGGTGTCACCCACACGCACGTCTTTGCGGCGGGCTTCCAGTTCGTTGTGCAGCGTGGCGTTGGTCACGGTGACGCCGCCCACAAACACGGGCGCCAGCTTGGCCACGGGCGTGAGCTTGCCGGTGCGGCCCACCTGCACGTCAATGGCCAGCACGGTGGTCATTTCTTCTTGCGCCGGGTATTTGTGCGCCACCGCCCAGCGCGGCTCCCGGGTCACAAAGCCCAGCTGCTGCTGCCAGTCCAGGCGGTTGACCTTGTAGACCACACCGTCGATGTCATAGGGCAAGGCGTCGCGCTCGGCGGCCATGCGCTGGTGAAACCCCACCAGACCTGGCGCACCTTGCACACACGAGGTTTGCTCGGCCACCGGAAAGCCCCAGCTTTTGAGTTGTTGCAGCGCTTCAAAATGGGTGGCCCAGACCGGGCCGCCCTCGGCAGCAGGCGTGATGTCGCCCCAGCCGTAGGCAAAAAAGCTCAGCGGCCGTTCTGCAGCGATGCCCGAATCCAGTTGGCGCACCGCACCGGCCGCTGCGTTGCGCGGATTGACGAAGGTTTTCTCACCCTTCATGCCCGCAGCAATGCGCTCGCGCTGGCGTTCATTGAGCTTTTCAAAATCATCGCGGCGCATGTACACCTCGCCGCGCACCTCCAACACAGGCGGCGCGTCGGCAGGCAAGCGCAAAGGGATCTGCCCAATGGTGCGGATGTTGGCAGTGACGTCTTCGCCGGTTTCGCCATCGCCACGCGTGGCAGCTTGCACCAGCACACCGCTTTCATAGCGCAGGCTCATGGCCAGACCATCGAACTTCAGCTCAGCCACGTACTGAACGGCAGGCTCGGCCTCGCCCAGGTTCAACTCTTTGCGCACTCGGGCATCAAAAGCCTCGGCCCCGCTCGCTTCGGTGTCGGTTTCGGTGCGGATGCTGAGCATGGGCACGCGGTGCTGTACCGAGGCGAAGGCATCGAGCACTTTGCCTCCTACCCGCTGCGTGGGCGAGTCGGGTGTCAAAAGCTCAGGGTGCGCAGATTCCAGCGCTTGCAACTCACGAAACAAGCGGTCGTACTCGGCGTCCGGCACCTCGGGTGCATCGAGTGTGTAGTAGCTGTACGCATGGCGATGCAGCAGTGCGCGAAGCGCTGCTGCCCGCGCCAGATCGCTGGCCTTGTCCGCATCGCTGGGCGCAAGGTCTCCAAACAAGTCCAGGTTGGACATGGGGCTCTGACCTGTGGTGCTCAAGAAAACAGGCGGCGTGCCTGCGCAGAGCCGGCTGACAGTTCGCGCTGGTCCAGGGCATCGTACAGATGCTGCAAGTCCTTGGCGATCTGGTCCAGCACCTCATCACCCAGCACATTGCCCGCCCCGTCGGTGACCACGCCATCCATGTCCTTGGCCAACAGGCTGGCCGCTTCACGCAGACGCTCGTATGCCTGGTCTTCACGGGCGATTTGAGGCACATCCAGGCTCAAGGAAAACTCACGAATGGCCGACAAAGCCGGGTCATCGGCCAATGCGGCCTGAGTATCAAAAGTCAGGGACAGCACCGGAGGCAAGCCTTGCACCGCAGAAGGCAAAACCATGCGACCCGGAATGACCCCGGCCACAAAGCCCAAACGCGCTGCATGCTGCTGGATGTAGCCAGGGCTCCACGCGGCGGCACGCGCACACGGGGTGAAGCTCAGCTGCGCGTCGTGGTCACTGGCAAACTGGTCCAACTCCCGGGCACGGGCGACTTCTTCCAGCATGTCGCTGAAGGTGGCGGTGCCATTGACGGCGTCGGCAAAGGCCTGGGTTTTGACCACGAATTCAGAAAACTCGATCTCGTTGAGATGGCCCACGCGGTTGGCCAACTGAACCCCCGCCTGAAAAGACGAATAACGGTGCCCGGGCAAGACAGGCTCCCACTCACCGTTGAGTTGGCTGCAGCCTTCGACGTTGAACGGCTTGGTGCCCACACGGCGGGTCGCAGGCAAGGCGGCCAAAGCGGCATCTCCTGAGACAGGCTGTTCAATGTCAATGGCGGCGATCACGTCGATCAAGGCATCCAGTTGCGCCTTGCGCTCCGGTTGCGGCAAGTTGCCGAAGTCATCGCTGAGCACCGGCTCCTGGGGCTCCAGTCCTTCACCACGGACCGCGTCATGCGAGGGCTCAAGCAGTGGCTCGGCCTGGCGTGGGGCATTTTTGCGGGAGGTCCAGTAGTTGTAGGCCACCACGGCCACCAGGGTCAGTCCCCCCATCCCGGCCAGGCTCAGTTGCAAAGGGCTCAAAGAATCCAACATAACAAATCTTCAAATTCAGGCCACATCGGCCATAGACACTGCGGACTCCATGTCCACAGCCACAATGCGTGACACGCCCTGCTCCTGCATCGTCACGCCAATCAACTGCTCGGCCATTTCCATGGCGATCTTGTTGTGGCTGATGAACAGGAACTGCGTCTCCTTGCCCATGCCCGCCACCAGCTTGGCGTAGCGCTCGGTGTTGGCGTCGTCCAGCGGCGCGTCCACCTCGTCCAGCAAGCAAAACGGTGCGGGGTTGAGCTGGAAAATCGCAAACACCAAAGCAATCGCGGTCAGGGCTTTTTCGCCACCCGACAGCAAATGGATGGTCTGGTTTTTCTTGCCGGGCGGCTGGGCCAGCACCTGAACGCCGGCGTCCAAAATCTCGTCACCGGTCATCACCAAACGCGCATTGCCGCCGCCAAACAGTTCGGGGAACATGCGGCTGAAATGCTCGTTGACGATCTTGAAAGTACCGCCCAAAAGTTCACGGGTCTCGCCATCGATCTTGCGGATGGCGTCTTCCAGCGTGTTCATCGCTTCGGTCAAATCGGCGTTTTGCGAGTCCAGGAAAGTCTTGCGTTCGCGGGCGGTGCTCAATTCCTCCAGCGCGGCCAGGTTGACCGGGCCCAAAGCCGTGATCTCACGGTGAATGCGGTCGATCTCGCTTTGCAAACCGGTGATGCGCACTTGGCCTTGTTCGATGGACAGCGCCACGGCTTCCAGATCGGCCTGGGCATCGGCCAGCAACTGCGTGTATTGCTCCAGACCCAGGCGGGCCGCTTGCTCCTTGAGCTGCAAATCGGTGATGCGCTGGCGCAAGGGCTCAAGCTCGCGCTCAAAAGCCACGCGGCGCTCATCGCTGGCCCGCAGTTTGGCCGTCAGGTCGTCATAGGCACTGCGGCGGGCCGCCAAGGCTTGCTCGCGCTCCATCTTGACGGCCAACACATTTTGCAAACCGGCTTGCGCTGCAGCGTCGGTCAGGCGGCTCAATTCGTCGCGGGCACGCTGCATTTCGGCATCGATGCTGGCCACTTGCTGCTGCGCGGTCTCGATCGTGCGGTTCAACTCGGCCCGTCGCGCATCCAGGCTGCGCTGCGAGAACTGGGCTTCCTGGGCACGGCGCTCCAGGCTGCGTTGTTGTTCACGGCATTCGCTCAGCTTGCGCTCGGCTTCAATGACGCGCTCGTCCAGCTGAGCATGCCGTTCCTGGCTGTCGGCCAGTTGCATGTCCAGTTCTTCAAAACGGGCTTCGGCTGTCACGCGGCGCTCTTGCAGCTCGTCGAGCAAAGCATCAACTTCGGCCAGATCGTTGTTGATTTGCTCGCTGCGGGCGCGGGTCTGTTCCACCAATTGCGACAGACGCAAAGTCTCCACCTGCAACTCGTGGGCGCGAGACTGGTTTTCGGCCGCTTCGCGGCGCACGGTGATCAGGCGCTGCGATGCATCGGCATAGGCCGCCTCGGCACGCACCAGTGCGCTGCGGCTTTCTTCAGCGATCAGGGTCTGGGCGCGTTGCTGCTTTTCCAGGTTTTCAATGTCCTGCGCACGGGCCAGCAAACCGGCTTGTTCGGAGTCTTGCGCGTAAAACACCACGCTGTTCAGATCCACCGCATGACCGGCTTGCACAAACAGGGTTTCACCTGCTTTGAGCTGGCTGCGCCAGGCCAAAGCGTCTTCCATATTGGGCGCGGTGTAGCAGCCTTGCAGCCAGTCGGTCACCAGGGCCGACAAACCCGCGTCCGAGATGCGCAGCTTTTGGGCCAAGGGCGCACAGCCGCTGGGCATGCCGCTGCGTGGTGCGGCGGTGGATGCCAAAGGCGAGGTGAAGAAAGACAGTTTGGCCGGTGGCGCATCGTTGGCAAACGAGCGCACCATGTCCAAGCGGGACACTTCCAGCGCCGACAGGCGTTCGCGCAAGGCGGACTCCAGTGCGTTTTCCCAACCGGACTCAATGTGGATGCGGCTCCACAGGCCTTCGAGCCCGTCCATGCCATGCTTGGACAGCCAAGGCTTGAGCTTGCCGTCGGTGCGAACTTTTTCTTGCAAGGCTTTGAGGGCCTCAATGCGAGCGCTCAAATCGGCCAAACGAGCCGACTCTTCGTTGACCGCCTTTTGGCGCTCACGGCGGTCTTCGTCCAGTGCAGGCACCTGGTCTTGCAAGTCGTGCAAACGGGCCTCGGACTCGGCGGCCAAGGCTTCAGCTGCCGCCAATTGTTCTTGCAAGCCACTCAGTCGAGCCTCGTCGGGCGCGGCCAGGGCATTGCGGTCGCTCAGCAAACGTTCACGGCGGTTTTCAAGCTGGCGAGATTGTTCCTCGACGTTGCGCTGATCCGCGGCCAACACGCCGATTTGCTGCTGCACCTGCACCACGCTGGCGCGTTGGGCGGTGGCATCGTTTTGGGCTTTGCGCAGGGCTTCTTCCAGATCGGGCAAGGCCATGGCCTGGTCTTCCACCTGCGCGGCCAGTGTCAGGCTCTGGTCTTCGGCCATGGCCGCTTGCTCGGCCAGGGTTTCCAGCTCGGCTTGAGCATCTTGGCTGCGGGTGCCCCATTGGGCCGTCTGCTCGACCAGCTGCTGCAAGCGCTGCTCAGCGCGTTGACGGCCTTCGACCACAAAACGGATTTCGGCTTCCAGACGGCCGACTTCGGCGCTGGCCTCGTACAAAGCGCCTTGCGCCTTGTTGACCTCGTCACCCGCGTCGTAATGCGCCTGGCGAATGGTCTCCAGATCCGACTCCACATGACGCAGATCGGCGATTCGGGACTCCAGCGCGTTCACCGCCTGGTCCACGTCGGTCTTGATCTTGCCCTGGTCACTTTCCGCATCTCGGCGCTTCAAAAACCACAACTGGTGTTGCTTGAGCGAGCTGTCGGCTTGCAGCGTGTTGTAGCGCTGGGCCACTTCAGCCTGCTTTTCGAGCTTTTCCAGGTTGGCGTTGAGTTCGCGCAGGATGTCCTCAACCCGGGTCAGGTTCTCGCGGGTGTCGGACAAGCGGTTTTCGGTTTCCCGGCGGCGTTCTTTGTATTTGGACACACCAGCGGCTTCTTCGAGGAACAAGCGCAGCTCTTCAGGGCGTGACTCGATGATGCGGCTGATCGTGCCCTGGCCGATGATGGCGTAAGCGCGTGGGCCCAGGCCCGTGCCCAAAAACACGTCCTGCACGTCACGGCGGCGCACCGGCTGGTTGTTGATGTAGTAGCTGCTGTTGCCGTCGCGGGTCAGCACGCGCTTGACGGCGATCTCGGCAAACTGGCCCCATTGGCCGCCTGCGCGGTGGTCGGCGTTGTCAAACACCAGCTCCACGCTGGCGCGACTGGCGGGCTTGCGGGTGGTGGTGCCGTTGAAGATCACGTCCTGCATGGACTCGCCACGCAATTCGGACGCCTTGGACTCGCCCAACACCCAACGCACCGCGTCCATGATGTTGGATTTGCCGCAACCGTTAGGGCCGACCACGCCCACCAACTGCCCGGGCAGCAGGAAGTTGGTCGGCTCGGCAAACGATTTGAAGCCAGAAAGCTTGATGGAATTGAGACGCACGGCGGTCGGATCGATCAAAAAAGAGTAAACGAAATGACGCAACACAAGGTGCATCAGTCCGATTGAAAGCCTGTAACCGGACGCCCGGAACAGCCTTCAATGTTAACCCAGCCACCCGCCCTGAACGATCCCGGATAATCAGGGGATGAATCCCCTTCTCGCCAAGCTCCAGCCCTATCCTTTTGAGCGCCTGCGCCAACTGTTCGCAGGGGTCACCCCCAACCCCGCCAACAAGCCCATCAGCTTGGGCATTGGCGAGCCCAAACATGCCACACCGGCCTTCATTCAAGAGGCCCTCAAGGCTTCGGTCGCCACCGGCTTGTCGGCCTACCCCGCCACCGCAGGTGAGCCTGCCTTGCGCAATGCCTGTGCTGCCTGGCTGCAAACCCGCTACCAGCTGACGCTGGACCCGGCCACGCAGGTGCTGCCGGTCAACGGCTCACGCGAAGCCCTGTTTGCCCTGACACAGACCGTGATCGACCCCTCCCGCCCCGGTGCTACCGTGGTCAGCCCCAACCCCTTCTATCAAATCTACGAAGGCGCGGCCTTGCTGTCGGGCGCTGAGCCCTACTACGTGCCCAGCGATCCGGCACGCAACTTTGCCAACGACTGGGACAGCGTGCCCGCCGAGGTCTGGGCCCGCACCCAGCTGCTGTTTGTCTGCTCGCCCGGCAATCCCACCGGCGCGGTCATGCCCCTGTCGGAATGGCAAAAGCTGTTTGCTCTGTCGGATCAGCACGGTTTCGTGATCGCATCGGACGAGTGCTACAGCGAGATTTATTTCCGCGAAGAAGCACCTTTGAGCGGCCTGGAAGCTGCCCATCAGCTGGGTCGCACCGACTTCAAGCGCCTGATTGCTTTCACGAGCCTCTCCAAACGCAGCAATGTGCCGGGCCTGCGCAGCGGTTTCGTGGCGGGTGATGCGGCCATCATCAAGCAGTTTTTGCTCTACCGCACCTACCACGGCAGCGCCATGAGCCCGGTGGTGCAAGCAGCCAGCGTGGCCGCCTGGGGCGACGAAACCCATGTGGTGGACAACCGCAACCAGTACCGCACCAAGTTCGCCCAGGTCACGCCCGTGCTGGCCGAAGTGCTGGATGTGAAACTGCCCGACGCCAGTTTTTACCTGTGGGCCGGTGTGCCTGCGCTCTGGCAAAGCGATGACGCGGCATTTGCCAAAGCGCTTTACGAGGCCGAGAGCGTGACGGTGCTGCCCGGCAGCTACTTGGCGCGGGACTTCAACGGCTTCAACCCCGGCCGTGGCCGCATCCGCATGGCGCTGGTGGCCGAGACGGCCGAGTGCCTGGAAGCGGCCGAGCGCATCGCCCGCTTTGTGCGCGCAAACCCGAGCAAGGCTTGAGCATGACCACCTGTCACGACACCCTGCGCCTGGCCGAGCAGCTGATTTCCAAACCCTCGGTCACGCCCGAGGATGCGGGCTGCATGGACCTGATCGCCGATGCCCTGAAGCCCCTGGGCTTTGTCTGCGAATTCATGGACTCCGGCCCGGACAGTTTCCGCGTTCGCAACCTGTGGGCCAAGCGCGCTGGCACCTCGGGCCAGACCCTGGCCTTTGCCGGCCACACCGACGTGGTGCCCACGGGGCCGCTCACGCAATGGGACAGTGACCCCTTCACCCCCACCCACCGCGACGGCAAGTTGTTTGGCCGGGGCGCGAGCGACATGAAAACCTCGCTGGCGGCCATGGTGGTGGCCGTGCAAGAGTTTCTGGCCGCCAACCCCAACCCCGCTTTGGGCATCGCCTTTTTGCTGACCAGCGACGAAGAAGGCCCAGCACTCGACGGCACCGTGGTGGTCTGCAAAACGCTTCAAGCCCGTGGCGACGCACCGCAGTTTTGCATCGTGGGCGAGCCCACCTCGGTGCAGCAAACCGGCGACATGATCAAAAACGGCCGACGCGGCACGATGAGCGGCAAGCTCACCGTCAAAGGCATTCAAGGCCACATCGCCTACCCGCACCTGGCCGACAACCCGATCCACCGCCTGGCCCCGGCGCTGGCCGAGTTGGTCGCCATCCGCTGGGACGAAGGCAACGCCTTCTTCCCGCCCACCAGCTGGCAAGTGAGCAACATCCATGCGGGCACAGGCGCGAACAACGTGATCCCCGGCGACTGCGTGGTGGACTTCAACTTCCGCTTTTGCACCGAGTCCACACCCGAGAGCCTGCAGCAGCGATTGACCAATGTGCTGGAAAAACACGGCTTGAAGTACGAGCTAAGCTGGACCATCGGCGGCCTGCCCTTTTTGACCACACCCGGCATCTTGGTGGCCGCCGTACAAAAAGCGATTGCCGACGAAACAGGCCTCACCACCGAGCTGTCCACCACGGGCGGTACCAGTGATGGCCGCTTCATCGCCCAGATCTGCCCTCAGGTCATCGAATTCGGCCCACCCAACGCGACCATCCACAAGGTCAACGAGCATGTGGCGCTGAGCGACATCGCGCCGCTCAAAGGCATCTACCGCCGGACGCTGGAACAACTCAACCAGGGCCTGACCGCATGAGCGCCATCACCCTGTTGGGCCTGATCGAACAATCCGCTGAACGCCTGAGCCAAGCGGGCGTGGCATTTGGCCACGGCACTCTGAGCGCTTTTGACGAAGCCGTCTGGCTGGTGCTCTGGCGACTGGGTTTGCCACTGGACACCGATCTTGACGAAGTGGCCGAACAAACAATCTCGCCCGAGCAGCAAGTCGCATGTGCTGCGTTGATCGACGAACGCATCACCACCCGCAAGCCCGCCGCCTACCTGACGCAAGAGGCTTGGTTGCAAGGCGTGTCGTTTTACATCGACGAACGCGCCATCGTGCCGCGCAGCCTGATTGCTGAGGTGCTGGCCGACGGCACGATCGACGCTTGGCTGTCTGACCAGACCACCCACGTGCTGGACCTGTGCACCGGCAACGGCAGCCTGGCCGTGCTGGCGGCGCTGGCTTGGCCCGAGGTGCAGGTCACCGGGGCCGATATTTCCGACGATGCGCTGGCCGTGGCCGCCATCAACGTAGCGCGGCACGACTTGCAAGAGCGCGTGCAGCTGGTGCACAGCGATGGCCTGTCGGCACTGCCGAGCCCGTTTGACCTGATCCTGTGCAACCCGCCTTATGTTTGCCAAGCCAGCATGGATGCGCTGCCCGCCGAGTACCGCGCCGAGCCCGAACTGGCCTTGGCCGGGGGTACGGATGGCATGGACTTTGTGCGCCAGCTGTTCAAGGACGCGCCTTCGCGCATGAGCGAAGACGCTGTGCTCGTGCTGGAAATCGGCAACGAGGTGGTGCACTTCATCGCGGCCTTTCCCGAGCTGGAAGTGGCTTGGCTTGACACCAGTGCGGGCGATGATCAGGTGCTGCTGATCACCCGCGAATCCCTTTTGACTCTCCAGGCCTGACCCCGGTCACGGCCCACACCCCGGATCGGTTCCGGGGCATTTTCTTTTCATGATCAATCTTAAAAACGTCACCCTCCGCCGCGGCACCAAAGTGTTGCTGGACCAAACTTCGGTCACCCTCAACCCTGGGGAGAAAGTCGGCTTGGTCGGGCGCAACGGCGCGGGCAAGTCCACCTTGTTTGCCCTGTTCAACGGCACGCTGCACGAAGACGGCGGCGACTTCGAGATGCCCAAAGCCTGGCGCATGGCGCAAGTGGCGCAGAACATGCCCGAGACCGATCAGCCTGCCAGCGAGTTTGTGCTGGAAGGCGACACCCGCCTGGCCGAGTTGCGCCAACGCTTGGTGGCCGCCGAAGAAAGCGGCGACGGCATGGAAATGGCCCACGTCTACACCGACCTGGCCGATGCGGGCGACCACGACGCCCTGCCCCGCGCCGAGGCCTTGATTTTGGGCCTGGGCTTTCGGGTGGACGAGCTGAACAACCCGGTCAACAGCTTTTCGGGCGGCTGGCGCATGCGCTTGCAGCTGGCCCGGGCGCTGATGTGCCCCTCGGACATTTTGTTGCTCGACGAACCCACCAACCACTTGGACTTGGACGCGCTGGTTTGGCTCGAAGCGTGGCTGCAGCGTTATGCGGGCACCATGATCGTGATCAGCCATGACCGCGAGTTTTTGGACGCGGTGACCAACGTCACGCTGCACATTGACCACGCCAAACTCACGCGCTACGGCAGCAACTACAGCGGTTTTGAAATTTTGCGTGCCCAGCAAATGGAGCTGCAACAAGCCTCGTTTGCCAAGCAACAGGACAAAATCGCCCACCTGCAAAAGTTCATCAACCGCTTCAAGGCGCAAGCCAGCAAGGCCAAGCAGGCGCAAAGCCGGGTCAAGGCGTTGGAACGCATGGAAAAAGTGGCCCCGCTGCTGGCCGATGCCGAATTCACCTTCGGCTTCAAAGAGCCCAACAACCTGCCCAACCCGATGCTGGCCATCAGCGAGGCGAGCTTTGGCTACATGGTCGATGGCGAGCCCAAAACCATTGTGCAAGGCGTCAGCAAATCGGTGTTGGCGGGCCAACGCATCGGCATTTTGGGGGCCAACGGGCAAGGCAAATCGACCTTGGTCAAAACCATTGCCCGCACCATGCCCCAGCTGGCGGGCACGCTGACCGAGGGCAAAGGCCTGAACATCGGCTACTTCGCGCAGCAAGAACTCGACGTGCTGCACCCGAGCGACAACCCGCTGGAACACATGATCCGCTTGGCCAAAGAACTGGCCAGCGGTGAGGCCAGCCGCGAGCAAGACCTGCGCAACTACCTGGGCACTTTCAACTTCAGTGGCGACATGGTCAAGCAAGCTGTGGGCACCATGAGCGGCGGCGAAAAAGCCCGCCTGGTGCTGGCCATGATCGTGTGGCAACGCCCCAACTTGCTGCTGCTGGACGAGCCCACCAACCACCTGGACTTGGCCACGCGTGAAGCGCTGTCGATGGCGCTCAACGAATTTGAAGGCACCGTCATGCTGGTCAGCCATGACCGCGCCTTGTTGCGTGCGGTGTGTGATGAATTTTGGATGGTCGGTCGTGGCAAGGTCGAACCCTTTGACGGCGACTTGGACGATTACCAGAAGTACCTGCTGGACGAGTCCAAGCGCTTGCGCGAGCTGGCCAAAAACTCAGCCAAGGATGCTGCGATGGCTGTGGCGGCGGTGCCCGAGGTGGTCGTTGCAGCGCCGGTGCAAGCGCCTGCCGCACAAACAGCGATCAGCAGCGGAGATCAACGCAAGCTCGACGCGCAACGCCGTCAGCAGCAAGCCGCACAAACTCGTCCATTGAAAAAAGAGCTGGAGCAAAACGAGCAACGCATGGCCGCCATCGACAAGGAAAAAACCGCCTTGGAAGAACTGCTGAGCTCACCCATCCCGCCCGCCGAAATTGCAGAAGCAGGCCGCCGACTCAAAGTGCTCAGCGATGAAGTGGCGCGGCTCGAAGAACGCTGGCTGGAGCTGACCGCGCAGCTTGAAGCCACCGCCTGATGGCCCGCCAGTATTTGAAGCGGTCATGAAAAAACCGGGCACCACCAACTGTGGTGCCCGGTTTTTTTTCATTCATTTGCGCTGAACGCGCAGGTCTTGAAACGGGATCAACCGCCCACCACGGACCAGCCCGCATGCTGGTCAGCCTTGTTGTTTTCGTATTCCCAGCTGGTGCCGCAGCGGTCACAGCGGTAACGCGTGATGGTGACCGAACCGGTTTCCCGAATTTCCTTGCGGTTGCTGCCCTGAACCAGCTCGGGGTGGCCCGGGGCCTTGCGCCAGTTGCGTTGAATGCCTGAACAGGGCTCGCACAAACTCATCTTTTTCAATTCATTTTGGATGTTCAATTTGGCGGACATGTCGGGATTCTTTCGATCAGCAAAAGCCAAGCACCATGAAAAAAGCACTTTGTACCGAGATACAAAGTGCTTTTAAATTTGGTGGGACCAGCGGGGGTCGAACCCACGACAAACGGATTAAAAGTCCGCTGCTCTACCAACTGAGCTATGGTCCCTATGCTGCATTGCGGTGCACTGCAGCAAGACTCAAATTATAGCGTCATTTTGCAAGCTTCAAATGTGAGGTGGCTAAAAAATTCAAAATTTCTGAAGCGGCACACAAACCAAAAGTGGCCGTCACGCTGACCACCGAACCATAGCCATGGCAATTGAGCGAGCCATCGCCCTCCAGGGCGCAAGATGCATCGGGCGGTGCCACCGACTCGCGGCTGAAGACGCCGCGAAGCCCCATGCGCTTGTCCCCTCGCGCGGCACCGTGGTGCTTGCGCAGGCGGTAACGCAGCTGCGCTAGCAAAGGGTCATGCGTGATCTGTGACAGATCGTCGATGTCCACCTTGTGCGCCAGCCGTTTGCCCCCTGCGGCCCCCACGGTGATGAAGCCGCAGCGCTGTTGCATGGCCCAGTGGGCCATGGCCACTTTGGCTTTGACCTGGTCGCAGGCATCGATCACGGCGTCGGGCATGGCGGGCAACAAGCCCGGCCAGTTGTCCGGGTCCACAAAATCGTCCACGGCATCGACCTGACAAGCCGGATGAATCAAGGCAATGCGCTCACGCATGGCCTCCACCTTGGCCTGCCCTGTGGTGTTGGTCAAGGCGTGAATCTGGCGATTGATGTTGGACTCTGCGATGTGGTCCATGTCGATCAGGGTCAGGCGGGCCACACCACTTCGGGCCAGTGCCTCTGCGGCCCAGGAGCCCACGCCGCCAATGCCCACCACCACCACATGCGCCTGACGAATGCGCTGAGCACCCGCCACACCATACAAGCGTTGCAAACCGCCAAAGCGGCGCTGCTCTTCCTCGTCCATCGTCCAATCACTCATGCTCACGCCCGCCGCAGTTGCCACTGCAAAGTCAGCACGGCACCCAAGGCCATGCCCAACACCGTCACAAAGCTGCCGCCGCTGAGCGTGGACAAGCCCGACAAACCCTGGCCGATGCTGCAGCCCAGGCCCATCACACCGCCCAGGCCCATCAAAGCCCCGCCTGCGATGTGCCGAGTCAGATCGGCGGTTTGGCCAAAGCCCTCCCAGCGGAAAGTGCCTTGCTGCAAGGCACTGGCCCAGGCACCCGCCAACAGCCCCAGCATCAACGCCATGCCCAAGGTCATGCGTTTGCTGCCATCGCTGAAATACATGAAGGCATCAAGTCCATAGGCCACCGGTGCAGTCAGGCTCCAGGACTCCATGCGTCCGCTGGCCGTGGCCAGAAAGACAGGCTCCAATGTTTCGGGGTGTTCAGGCACAAAACCCAACACACCACTGATCCACCACACCGCCAACACCACCAGCCCTGTGGCAGCACCCGGGCCGAATTGCGACACACGTCGAAACGATGGCTCCTTGAACACCCAGAGCAAGAGGCACACAGCGACCAAAGCAGATGCCGCCAGCGTGGCCTGCCCCAAAGACCAGGCGGTGAGGGCTTGCACCCATTGCCCCGCAAACGGTCCGGCGGGCAAGGTGATGGTGAAGCCGTCCAAGACCTGAACGCGCACGACAGCAAGCCAGCCGCGCATGGTCGCCAGGGCCACCACGCCCATCACCAGCAGCACCACGAGTGACTTCAAATTGCCTGCGCCCAAGCGAACCAGGTTTTTGCTGGTGCAGCCAGAGCCCAGCACCATGCCCACACCAAACAGGGTGCCACCGAGACCGAGGGTCAAGACATTCAAAGGCTGGCCGGCATAAATGGTGTTCCTCGGCTGGAGCCAGCCGACAGCGCTCATCCACCCAAAGCCGAAAACTGCCAAGGCCAGGGCCAAGCCCCATTGCCGCAAGCGACGGGCGTCACCCATCAACAACACATCGCTGATGGCCCCCATGGTGCAAAAGTGGCTGCGATGCACCAACACGCCCCAGACAAAAGCAACGCCAAAACAAAGGCCCAAAACCAAAAGGCTTTGGGCCTGAAGTTGGGCCAATGTCATCTCAGCCATTCGAAGGCCTCAACGCAGACGCGCCAATCGGTCGCGTGCTGTGTTGGCCGCTTCGGATTGTGGATAGGCTTTCACCAAATCCTCCAAGGTTTTACGCGCAGCCTTGAGGTCTTTGAGCTCGATCTGCACATTCGAGATCGCCAACAAGGCCTCGGGCGCACGGGCGTGGGTAGGGGCCACTGTCAACATTTGCTGAAAATTGGCCATCGCATCTTTGTAGGATTTGTTGGCGTACTGGGCATTGCCCAGCCAGAACAAGGCCGATGGGGCGTAACCGCTTTTGCCGTTACGCTGCAAAAACTGCACCAAGGCTGTCTGAGCGGCCACAAAGTCGCCTTTGCGGAAAATGTCCATGGCCGCTTCGTAGTCGCGTTTTTCAGCCGGTTCGGCCAGAAACTCGCGGCCGTCAAGATTGACCTTGATGGGTTCAAATTTGCGCAAGCGCTCGTCCACGCCTGCGGCCACATCTTTTTGACTGCGCTGAACTTCCGACAGATCACGGGCCAGGTTTTCCTGGGCTCCACGGCTTTGCGAAACGTCGTTGCGCAAGTTCTCGATTTGGGATTGCAAATCGAGCAAGGAGCGGCGCAGTTGCGCGTTTTCCTCGGTCAGGTTTTTGTTGGTTTGCTCCAGACGCTGGCGCAAATCCAATATGGCCCGTCGCGCCTCATCGTCTTCAAACAAAGCCGCCTGAGCCGCTCCCGCCAAGCCCCCCAAACTCAGGACCAGGGCCAAACGGGTGCATGCCCCGCGAAAATTCAGCAGCATGTTCATGGCGATCAGTAACGAATTTCAACGCGGCGATTTTTCGCGTAGTCCGCATCCGACGAACCGGTGGAGGCAGGCTTTTCCTTGCCGTAGCTCACGGCTTCGATCTGCGCGTCCGACACGCCCAACAAGGTCAAAGCCTGACGAACGGCCTCGGCACGCTTTTGACCCAAGGCTAGGTTGTACTCACGGCCACCACGTTCGTCGGTGTGACCTTCGAGGTTGGCCTTGCGTTGCTTGTTGGCTTGCAAGAAACGGGCGTGCGTTTCAATCACAGGGCGAGCTTCCGCACGCACCACAAAGCTGTCGTAATCAAAATACACCACATGGGCCGCACCAGCAGGGCCTACGCCCGAGCCGGACTTGTCGGTCAAGACACCGGTCACGCCATTTTGACCATTGTCCATGCCCACACCTTGGGCGTTAGCGCCCGAAGATGTCGCGCTTCTGTCTTCCACAGGAATGTCATCGAGCTTGACGCCAGAGGCGCAACCCGACAACAAAGCCACCATCAACAAACCAGCCCAAAAACTTTTTTTCATCATCTACCTCGTCAATTAAAAAACAAAACTTATTTGCGCAAAGGACCCCAATGGGGCTCACGGATGTCACCGCCCTGCCCCGACAAACGGGCCTTGACGCGTCCATCCAGAGTGCTGGTCATCAGGGCCTCTTGGCCTTGCTGCACCGTGGCGTACACCAGCAAACGGCTGTTGGGGGCAAAACTGGGGCGCTCATCCGAGGACGTATCGGTCACTGCCGTGGCCTGCCCGGAGCTCAAGTCCATCAAGTGCACACGAAATGTTCCGCCATTGCGAGCAACGTAAGCCATCCAGCGCCCGTCGGGGCTGAGCGCGGGGGAAATGTTGTAACTGCCAGAGAACGTGACCCGTTCTGCGGGGCCGCCTTGCGAGGGCATGCGGTAAATCTGAGGGCTGCCGCCCCGGTCGCTCACGAAATACAAGGCGCTGCCGTCGGGCGTGAAGACAGGTTCGGTGTTGATCGAACCGGCCTGGGTCAATTTGCGGGGCTCTGCGCCATTGAGGTCAATGCGAAAAAGCTGCGAGCCACCGTCGCGGCTGAGCGTGGCCACCAAGGATCGGCCATCGGGGGCCCAGGTCGGTGCGCTGTTGGAGCCCTTGAAATTGGCCACCGCACGGCGCTGACCGGTGAGCAACTCGTGGACGTACACCACAGGCTTGCGCGATTCAAATGACACATAGGCCAGTTGCGCGCCGTTGGGGGCCCATGAAGGCGAAATGATCGGCTCAGGACTGCTCAAAGCGGCTTTGGCACCTTCACCGTCCGAGTCAGCCACCCACAGGGTGTAGCGCCCAGAGGACTTGGTGACATAAGCGATGCGGGTAGCGAACGCACCGGGCACGCCGGTCAGTTGCTGATAAACCCAGTCGGCGATGCGGTGAGCGGACAGGCGCAAATCAGCGGCCACCACGGTGTCGCGGAAATCCGCTTTTTCCTGCCCTTTGACCGCATCCCACAAGCGAGCACGAATGTCGAAACGGCCATCGGCCAGACGTGTGACCGAGCCGGCCAACAAGGCTTCGGCAGACAGCTGACGCCAGACCGACCAATCGGGGCGGCTGACTTCATCCAGCTGCGTGCTGCCTGCGGACAAGCCCTTGAACTGGCCACTGCGCTCCAGATCGGCCTGCACGATGGCGGCCATTTTTTGGGGCGACTGCGCTTCCCCTTTGAAAGGGGCCACCACCACAGGCAGCTGGGTCATGCCCACACCCGTCACTTCAACGCGAAATTGCGCCCAGGCAGGCAGGCCCCCAAGCAGCAAAGCCGGCAGCGCCAACAGCCAAGGCAAGCACTTCGATCGGATCGACAACAGTTTCATGTGCAGCACAGTGCAATGACCTCCAAAGACAGGCCCTGATCGTACACCGTTCAAGCCTCGTTTCAGGCCCAACAAGCCGTGCTGAAACGCACAAGAATCTGCCCGACTGACCACGCCGGGGAGCTGCTTACAATCAAAGTACCCATGAACGATCCTCAAGCCACAGCGCCACAAACCAGCATTCGCGCCCGAATGCTCAAATTAGCCCCCTATTTCGCCAAGCAACGCGGCGTTTGGGCTCTGGCCGTTGGAGCCACCTTGGTGGCGGCCATGACCGAACCCCTGATCCCAGCGCTGTTCAAACCCCTGCTGGACGAAGGCTTCGCGGGCAAGGGTCTGCCTGTTTGGTCCATCCCAGTGGCCGTGATCGGTTTGTTTGCCATCCGCGGCATCACTTTCTTCTTGGCGCAATACGCCCTGGCCCGTGTCACCAACGATGGCATGGAAAAGTTGCGCAATGATTTGTTTGCACAGCTGGTCAAGGCCGATCTGAGCCTGTTCAACCGACATTCGGCCAGCAGCTTGTCCAACACCGTGGTCTATGAAGTCTTGAACGGTGCCGGGCAATTGATCTCGGCCTTGATTGGCTTGAGCCGAGACGGCTTCACTTTGGCGGCTCTGGTGGGCTACCTGATGTGGCTGAACTGGAAGCTGACCCTGGTGGTGTTCATCGTGGCACCGGCCCTCAGCTACATCATGAAGGCCTTGTCCAAGCGCCTTTACCGGCTGACCCGGGAGAGCCAGGATTCGACCGACGCCCTGGCCTATGTGGTGGAAGAAAACGTGCTGGCGCACCGCATGATCCGCCTGCACGGCGCGCAACAGCAACAAATTGAACGCTTTGCGCATCTGGGTCAAAACCTGCGCAAGTTGGCACTCAAATCCACGGCGGCCTCTGCGGCCATGTCACCACTGACCCAGATCATGTCGGCCATCGCTTTGTCGCTGGTCCTGGTGATTGCCTTGGTTCAAAGCCGCGACAGTGCATCGGGTGCCACCGTTGGCGGTTTTGTGGCCTTCATCACCGCCATGCTGATGCTGGTCTCCCCCATCAAGCGACTGGCCGAAGTGGCCAATCCCATCACACGCGGACTGGCTGCGCTGGAGCGCGGCCTGGCATTGCTGCACGATGCACCTGAAGAAACCCAGGGGACGCATGAAACCCAGCGCGCCACAGGTGCCATCGAGTGGCAAGGTGTTCATCTGCAATTCCAACCAGACAGCGCACCCGCTCTCGACGGCATCTCCCTGTCAGTGCAACCGGGCGAAACCGTGGCGCTGGTCGGCAGCTCGGGCGCTGGCAAGTCCACCCTGATTCAGCTGTTGCCCCGGTTTCTCAACCCCACCCAGGGTCAGGTGCTGATCGATCAGGTACCGGTTCAAGCTTGGACCTTGCGCAGCCTGCGCCAACAAATCGCCATGGTCAGCCAAGATGTGGTCATGCTCAACGACACCTTGGCGGCCAATGTGAGTTTGGGACAAAGCCCTGACCGGGAACGCATTCGCCAAAGCCTGGAAGCGGCCAACCTGTGGTCACACGTCAGCCAGCTGCCCCAAGGCATGGACACCCTGCTGGGGCACAACGCCAGCCAACTGTCGGGCGGCCAGCGGCAACGCTTGGCAATCGCCCGCGCCCTTTACAAAGATGCGCCCATTTTGATTCTGGACGAAGCAACCTCGGCTTTGGACAATGAATCGGAACGCCTTGTGCAGGATGCGCTGCAAAAGCTCATGCAGGGCCGCACCACGCTGATCGTGGCGCACCGCCTGTCCACCATCGAGCATGCAGACCGCGTGGTGGTCATGGACAAAGGCCGTATCGTGGAGCAAGGTGCGCCTGCGCAACTGCTGGCCGCAGGCGGTGCTTATGCCCGCTTGCACCATCGGGGCGAATGGACAGCCCCCGAAACCGAGGCTTGAAACGAAGACTCAGAGCAAGACGATGTCGTATTGCTCCGGACCCATCGAAGACTCCACCTGCAAAGAAATCGGCTTGGCGATGAAATCCGACAGTCCGGCCAGGTGCTGACTTTCTTCGTCGAGCAGCAAATCGATCACGGCAGCGCCCGCCACCACACGGAACTCACGCGGGTTGAACTGACGGGCCTCGCGCAGGATCTCGCGCAAGATGTCATAGGCCACCGAGCGGGCCGTTTTGACAATGCCTTTGCCCTGGCAACTGGGGCAAGGCTCGCACAACATGTGGGCCAAGGATTCACGGGTGCGTTTGCGTGTCATCTCCAGCAAGCCCAGCGACGAGAAGCCGCCGGCCATGGTCTTGACGCGGTCACGCGACAGTTGCTTGCGGAACTCGGCCAACACCGAGTCTTGATGATCGCTGCGCGACATGTCGATGAAGTCGGCAATGATGATGCCGCCCAGATTGCGCAGACGCAGCTGCCGGGCAATGGCTTGCGCGGCTTCCAAATTGGTTTTGAAGATGGTGTCTTCAAAGTTACGGGCACCGACATAACCGCCGGTGTTCACATCCACCGTGGTCAGGGCCTCGGTCTGGTCGATGATCAGGTAACCGCCCGACTTCAAATCCACTCGACGCCCCAAGGCGCGGGCAATTTCCTCATCGATCGAGTACAGGTCAAAGATCGGGCGTTCACCCTTGTAGTGCTGCAAACGCTCGGTCGCCTTGGGCATGAACTCCCGGCCAAACTCGACCAGCTGAGCGTATTGCTCTTGAGAATCGATGCGGATGCTTTGGGTGACCTCACCCACCAAATCGCGCAGTACGCGCTGCAAAAGCGTTAAGTCTTGGTGCAGCAAGGACGCTGGCGGCAAGCGCATCGACGCGTCTTTGATGCGGGCCCAGGTTTTGCGCAGGTAAGCGATGTCATCTTGCAACTCTTCGTCGCTGGAGTCTTCGGCATTGGTGCGCAAAATGAAGCCCCCACCGGCTGGCCCCACCAGGGCTTGCACGCGTTTGCGCAAAGCATCGCGCTGCTCAGCCGGGATTTTTTGCGACACGCCAATGTGGTCGTCTTGCGGCAAGAACACCAAATGGCGGCCGGCAATGCTGATCTGGGTGGACAGGCGAGCGCCTTTGGTGCCCATGGGGTCCTTGATGACCTGCACCATGATGGCGCGGCCCTCGAACACCTGCTTTTCAATCGGCACCAAGGGCTGGCCCGTGCGTGCCGAGGCATCCCCTTCAGGGTGCTTTTGCCACACATCGGCCACATGCAAAAAGGCGGCTTTGTCCAGACCGATGTCGATGAAAGCCGACTGCATGCCGGGCAACACACGGGCCACCTTGCCCAAGTAAACATTGCCCACCAAGCCGCGCTCAAGCGTACGCTCGACGTGCAGCTCCTGCACAGCGCCAAACTCGACCACCGCCACGCGCGTCTCCTGAGGAGACCAATTGACCAAAATATCTTGTTGCATGGATCGCTTCAGGTGAATATGGAAAAACAGCCCCAAGGGCTGTCAGCAGGAAATGCCCACCGAGCGCAACAACGATGCGGTCTCGAACAAAGGCAAACCCATGATGCCCGAATAACTGCCGCGGATCTGTTCAATGTGCGACGCGGCCCTGCCCTGCACGCCGTAAGCGCCGGCTTTGCCCATGGGCTCACCGCTGGCCACATAAGCCTTGATTTGCGCGGCCGTCATGGGCGCAAAACGCACCCATGACTCGGACACCGCCTGCACCCGCTTGCGGCCCGACTGCACGGCCACCGCAGTCAGCACGCGGTGCGTCTGACCGGACAGTTGCTGCAAGATGCGCCGTGCATCGGCTTCATCGGCTGGTTTGCCCAAAATTTCACGCCCCAAAGCCACGGTGGTGTCGGCGCACAAAACAGGCGCTGTGGGCCAACCCAGGCGCTTGAGGCGGGCCACGGCCGCATCCAGCTTCAAGCCGGTCACACGGGCCACGTAACGCCCTGGCGCTTCGCTGCCGCGAATGGCTTCGAGCGACTCGGCGTCCTCGCTCGGGTCAGGCAACAAGAGTTCGTGGGCCACGCCGATTTGTTGCAGCAACTGGCTGCGTCGCGGGCTTTGCGACGCCAGGTATATGAATGAACTCATTCGCGGTGGTAAGGGTGGTTGGCGTTGATCGACCAGGCGCGGTACAGCTGCTCAATCAACAGCACCCGAGCCATGGCGTGGGGCAAAGTCATGTCGGACAGGCGAATGCGCTCGTGGGCCGCTTGGCGGAACTCGGGCTCCAAGCCATCAGGCCCACCGATCACCAAGGCCACATCGTCCCCCCCCAGCTGCCATGAGGTCAGCCGAGCGGCCAGCGCTTGTGTGGTGAGGTTGGTGCCGCGCTCATCAAGCACCACGATGCGGGTGCCCCGAGGGATGGCCGCCTCAATGCGCTGGCGCTCAGCCGCATACAAGGTGGCCAGGGTTTTGGAGCCGCGTGGCTCGGTCTTCACCGCCTTGAGCTCGACTTTGAGCTCGGGCGGGAAACGCTTGGCATAGTCGTCCCAGGCGGTCTGCGCCCAGTCAGGCACACGCTGGCCGACCGCAACGATCAGCAGCTTCATGAAAAATCAATCGGCTTTGCGACGGGTGGGGGCTTTCACGGCCTTGCGGGCTGGCGTTTTGGCGGCTGCGGTTTTGGCAGCGGCTTTGGGCGATGGCTTGCCGACGGTCTTCACGGTCTTCACGGTCGGCTTGGACGTGTTCTTGGCGGGTGCTTTGGCTGCGGCTGACTTGGCAGCGGGTTTGGACGCTGTTTTTGCGGCTGATTTGGCAGGTGCCTTGGCTGCAGTTTTGCTGGCGGGTTTGGCCGATTTGGCGGGTGCCTTCAATGCCACTTTGGACTTGGCTGCTGGTTTGGCAGCAGTGGTCTTGCTTGCAGTGGTTTTGCTTGTCGTGGTTTTAGCAGCTGTCTTCTTGGCAGCGCTCTTGCGGGCAGTTGCCTTGGGCTCGGGTGCCGCGGGCTTGGGCGCACCGAACTTCAGGCGCACGGGCTTGTCGCCCCAAATTTCTTCGAGGTTGTAGTAAGTGCGGATGGTGGGCTGCATGATGTGCGCCACAGTCGAGCCGCAGTCCACAATGATCCATTCGCCGTTGTCTTCGCCCTCGATGCGGGGCTTGCCGAAACCGGCATCGCGCACCTTGTCGCGCACGCTGGCGGCCAGGGCCTTGGTTTGGCGGTTGGATGTGCCCGAGGCGATGATCACGCGCTCGAACAAGGGTGACAGGTGCTCGGTGTCAAACACCTGCAGGTCTTGTGCTTTCACATCTTCCAGGGCGTCCACAATGGCACGCTGGAGTTTTTGAATGTCTTTTTTGGCAGCGGTATCGGTCATCAATGGGGCCTGTAGAGGTGGTGTTCGTGAATATAGCGCTCAACAGCGGGTGGCACCAGACCTTGGATGTTGCGGTCTGTGGCCACCAACGCACGGATGTCCGTGGCACTGTGGGGCATGAGCGGCATCGTCAAAGTCTGGATGCGCGCATCAATTGAATGGGGGACTGCGCCAGGAGCGTCTGCACTGGAATCGCTCCAAGCCTGAACGGCTGCATCGCGGCCTGCGGCGCAAATTATAGCGAGCCGGGCAATTTCTTCGATTTGATGCCATGCGGGCAAGGACCGCCGCTGGTCATCGCCGATCAATAAGAACAGCTGGGCTTGTGGGAATTCCGACTTCAGCTCACGCAAAGTGTCCACTGTGTAGCTGGGGCCCTGGCGCAACATTTCACGCGCATCCACGACCGCCTCGGGCACCGCTTCAAACGCCAGGCGGGCCATGGCCAGGCGATGCGACGCTTCGCTCAGGCTGCGCGGTTTGTGCCAAGCCTGTCCGGTCGGCAAGACCCTCACCTGGTCGAGACCCAGCTGCAACACAGCGGCTTGCACCAAGGCCACATGGGCGGCATGCGGCGGGTCAAACGCCCCGCCAAACACACCCAAGCGCATGGGCTGCGGCACAGTGTTCAAACCCAGTCCTTGGGCACCAGATAGTGGCTGAGCAAACGCGCCTCAGGTGAACCCGCCTCGTCAACACGCTGGTACGACCACCGCACTTCGGGCGGCATCGACAAAAGAATGGACTCGGTGCGGCCACCCGACTGCAAACCGAAATGCGTGCCCCGGTCCCAGACCAGGTTGAATTCCACATAACGGCCTCGACGGTAGAGCTGAAAATCGCGCTCGCGCTCGCCCCAAGGCATGTCTTGGCGACGTTCGACGATGGGCAAATAGGCGCTCAAAAAGGCGTCACCCACGCTTTGCAACATGGCAAAGCTCTGGCCCATGCCCAGCTCGGAAAAGTCGTCGAAAAAGACCCCGCCAATGCCCCGCTGTTCATGGCGGTGCTTGTTGCAAAAATAATCGTCGCACCAGGTTTTGAAGCGGGGGTACAGGCCCTCGCCAAATGGATGAAGGGCATCCTTGCAAGTCTGGTGGAAATGCACCGCATCTTCGTCAAAACCGTAATACGGCGTCAGGTCCATGCCGCCGCCAAACCAGGCCACAGGTGCCCTGCCCTCGGGTTTGGCCGCGATCATGCGCACATTCATGTGCACCGTGGGCACATAGGGGTTGCGCGGGTGAAAAACCAGGGACACGCCCATGGCCTCAAAAGCCGAGCCGGCCAGCTCAGGGCGGTGCTGCGTGGCCGAAGGCGGCAGCTGCGGACCGCTGACGTGCGAGAAGCCACAACCGGCACGTTCAAAAATCGGGCCACCCTCCAGGATCTGGGTGATGCCGTTGCCCTGCAGTTTTTCGCCCGGGTCTTTGGTCCAGTGGTCCACCAAAAATGGCGTGCCATCGATGTCGGTCAATGCCTGCGTGATGCGGGACTGCAAGCCCTGAAGGTACTGGCGCACGGCGGCCAGGTCAATGGAATCGTTCATGAATGGATCGTGTGCTGAGCGCCATCGGCTACTGTGGCCGTGGCAGATGGGGAGGCCGTGGTCCGCGCGACCGGACTCCAGGGCGCAACGGGAGACGCCTGATCGGCGTTGTAACCCCGAACCCCCTCAAAAACCTGGGCCATGTGGGCGTAGTCGGCCTCCACATCGCCCGTCAAATTGTAGAAATCGACCAAGGACAAGGTGCGTGTGCCCCAGTCAAGCTTGACCAGCGCCAAGGGCACCTCAGCGCCTTTGGCCACTTGGTAAAAACCGCTGCGCCAACCCGGGGTCAGGCTTCGCGTGCCCTCGGGGGCCAGGGCCAGCCAAAGCAGCCGATCCTCGCGCTTGTGTTGTTCGAACACCTGCACCATCTCACCGACCACGCCTTTGGGCGAGCTGCGGTCAATCGGCACGCCGCCGACCCAACGCATCCAGGTGCCCATGATGGGGAACTTGAACAAAGAGTCCTTGCCCCAGAAATTGGCCGGGATGCCCAGCGCCCATTTGGCCAAAATGCCCACCGGGAAATCCCAATTGCTGGTGTGCGGGTACACAATCGCCACCCCTTGCAAGGTGGGGAAGCCCTCAAAGTTCAAGGTCCAGCCAAAGGCTTTCAAAATCCAGCGCGCCAAGCGCGAGCCTTTGAAGGTCACAGGGTGTGTCATGGGCAGGGGCCTTTCAATGGCGCTTCAGTTTTTGATGGCGCGGTAGCCGATGTCTTTGCGCATTTGCATGCCGTCAAACTGGATGCTGCTGGCGGTCTGGTAAGCCTTTTGCTGCGCCAAGCGCACCGAGTCGGCCAAAGCCGTCACGCACAACACGCGACCACCCGAGGTCAAGATTTGGCCGTCTTTTTCGGTGGTGCCCGCGTGGAACACCATGGCGTCTTCTGCATCCGCAGGCAAGCCGCTGATGGCATCGCCTTTGCGCGGGTTCAGCGGGTAACCGGCAGCGGCCATCACCACACCCAAAGCCACGCGGCGGTCCCACTCCAGCTCGATCTTGTCCAGACCTTCGGAGGTGGCAGCCAGCATGACTTCCACCAGATCGGACTTCAAACGCATCAGGATCGGCTGCGTCTCGGGATCGCCCATGCGGCAGTTGAATTCCAGCGTCTTGGGCTTACCTTGTTCGTCGATCATCAAACCGGCATACAAAAAGCCGGTGTAGGGAATGCCGTCTTTTTCCATGCCCTTGATGGTGGGCATGATCACCTCGCGCATGGCGCGGGCGTGCACGTCGGCGCTGACCACAGGCGCTGGCGAATAAGCCCCCATGCCACCGGTGTTGGGGCCCTGGTCGGCGTCCAGAAGGCGCTTGTGGTCTTGGCTGGTGGCCAAAGCGGTCACGTTCTTGCCGTCACACAAGACGATGAAGCTGGCCTCTTCGCCTTGCAAAAACTCTTCAATCACCACGCGGGCACCCCCTTCGTTATGGGTCACGCCCAGGGTGTTGTCCACCAACATGAAGTCGATCGCTTCGTGCGCCTCGGCCAGGCTCATCGCCACGACCACGCCCTTGCCTGCGGCCAGGCCATCGGCCTTGACCACGATGGGTGCGCCTTTGCGGTCCACATAGGCGTGTGCAGCAACAGGATCGGTGAAGGTCTCGAACTCGGCCGTGGGAATGCTGTGGCGCTCCATGAAGGCTTTGGAAAAAGCCTTGGAGCTTTCGAGCTGAGCGGCCTTTTGGGTGGGCCCGAAAATGCGCAGGCCGTGGGCCCGGAAGTCGTCCACGATGCCCGCAGCCAAAGGGGTCTCAGGGCCGACCACCGTCAGGCCAATCTGATTGTCCTTGGCCCACTGGCGCAGCTGGGGGATGTCCGTGATCGGCACATTCACCAAATTCTTGTCGCGGGCTGTGCCGCCATTGCCCGGGGCCACGTAGACCTGTTGCACTCGGGGAGACTGGGCCAATTTCCAGGCCATGGCATGTTCACGGCCACCATTGCCGACCACCAAAACTTTCATCAAATGTCCTTGTTTATTCTTCAATGTCGGCGTTGTGGAAGACGTTTTGCACGTCGTCCAGATCTTCCAGAATGTCCAGAAGCTTTTGCATTTTGGCTGCGTCATCACCGCTGAGCGCGATGGTGTTTTCGGCACGCATGGTCACTTCGGCCATGTCGGCCACCAGGCCTGCCGCTTCGAGTGCGTTTTTCACGGCTTCAAAATCGGCCGGCGTGGTCAGCACCTCGATGGCACCTTCCTCATCGGTGATCACATCTTCGGCACCCGCCTCCAGGGCCACTTCCATGACTTTGTCTTCGTCGGTGCCTGGGGCAAAGATCAGCTGACCGCAGTTTTTGAACTGGAAAGCCACCGAGCCTTCTGTGCCCAGGTTGCCGCCGTGCTTGCTGAAGGCGTGGCGCACTTCGGCCACGGTGCGCACGCGGTTGTCGGTCATGGTGTCCACGATCACGGCCGCGCCGCCAATGCCATAGCCTTCGTAGCGGATCTCTTCGTAGCTCACGCCTTCGAGGTTGCCGGTGGCCTTGTCCACATTGCGCTTGATGGTGTCGGCCGGCATGTTGGCGGCCTTGGCCTTTTCAATGGCCAGACGCAAACGGGGGTTGGCCGAGACATCGCCACCACCGGTGCGTGCGGCCACCATGATCTCGCGGACCACACGGGTCCAAATGCGTTGCCTTTTTCCGTCTTGTCGGCCCTTGCGGTGCTGAATATTTGCCCATTTACTGTGGCCAGCCATCGGGAATTCCTTGAATGTTGATTTAACCTATGGGGAGATTTTACTTTTCACAAGCGTGAGGGAGATTTTGATGGCCGAACCCCTGTTGATTGCCCAAAACAAGACGGCGCAGTGTCACCTGCTGCCGGGCCTGGCCAACCGCCACGGCTTGATCACCGGTGCCACCGGCACGGGCAAAACCGTGACCTTGCAAACCTTGGCCGAAAACTTCTCGCGCCTGGGCGTGCCCGTCTTCATGGCCGACGTCAAAGGCGATTTGACCGGCATCAGCCAGGCGGGCCACATCGGCGACAAGCTGACCGCCGTGCTGAAAGACCGCGGCATCGCCCTGCCCGAGCCGCTGGCCTGCCCCACCACCTTGTGGGACGTGTTCGGCCAGCAAGGCCACCCTGTGCGGGCCACCGTGTCCGACATAGGCCCCCTGCTTTTGGCCCGCATGCTGGGGCTGAACGAGACCCAGGCAGGCGTGCTGAACCTGGTGTTCAAGATTGCGGATGACAACGGCTTGCTGCTGCTGGACATGAAAGACCTGCGGGCCATGCTGCAGCATGTGGGCGACAACGCCAAGAACTTCACCACCGAATACGGCAACATCAGCGCAGCCAGCATTGGGGCCATCCAGCGCGGCCTCTTGCAGATCGAGACCCAGGGCGGCGACCAGTTCTTTGGCGAGCCTATGCTCAACATCGAAGACTTCATGCAAACCGCCGACGGCATGGGGGCCGTCAACATCCTGGCGGCCGACAAGCTGATGAACTCGCCACGCCTGTACGCGACGTTTTTGCTGTGGCTACTCTCTGAGCTGTTTGAGGTTTTGCCCGAAATTGGCGACCCCGAGAAACCCAAGCTGGTGTTCTTTTTTGACGAAGCGCACCTCTTGTTCAAGGACGCGCCTGCGGCCCTGGTCGAGCGCATCGAGCTGGTCGTGCGCCTGGTGCGCTCCAAAGGCGTGGGCGTTTATTTTGTGACCCAGAACCCGCTGGACATCCCGGACAGCATCCTGGGCCAATTGGGTAACCGCGTGCAACACGCCCTGCGCGCCTTCACCCCCCGAGACCAAAAAGCCGTGACGGCCACCGCACAAACCATGCGCCCCAAAGCGGGCCTGGACATCGAGGCGGCCATCACCGAGCTGGGCGTGGGCGAAGCCTTGGTGAGTCTGCTGGACGCCAAGGGCCGCCCGACCGAGACAGAACGCGTGTTCGTCATGCCCCCGGCCAGCCAGCTCGGCCCCATCACGCCCGAGCAGCGCCAGACTTTGCTGAAAAACTCACTGGTGGCTGGTGTGTACGAAGCAGTGCAAGACCGCGAGTCGGCCTATGAAAAGCTCAAAGGCTCGCCGGCTGCGAATGGTGCGCCTGCTGCAGCGGGCACTGCAGATACACCCGCCGAAAGCGGGTCAAGGCTGATGAACAGCGTGTCCGACTTCATCTTTGGCTCCACCGGTCCGCGTGGGGGACAGCACGATGGTGTGGCGCAGATGGTCGTCAAAAGTGCCGTGCGGACCATGGGCTCCGCCATCGGCCGGGAAATTGTGCGCGGCGTGCTGGGAGGACTGCTTGGTTCAGCAGGCGGTAAACGCAGGCGTTAACGGAAGCGACATGAGAAAAGATTACTTCGCTAAGATATTGGAAATTCACACCAGCACCAGGACCGGAAACACATCGAGCTTTTGTGAATTACACGCATTGACAAGTGACGACGATAACCATAACTCTATTTTCTGCAATCTTGCTGATTGGGATGATTCTTTCACAAGCCTGCTAGAAATTTTTGCATTTAGGGAAATTTTTTGTCAGATAGCAACAATGAGGCATACAAAAAATTTTTAAAAGTTACTATCCCCAGCTATTTTTTTTGGATGAACGTACTGCGAGAGAATTTAATAACATTAAATAAAATTATTCCTCAAGACAAAGAATCGAGAAAAGAAAAAGAAGCTCACAATAAATTTATTTCCCGCATGCAATCGATTGGTGCATGGACCAATTTTCAAAAGCATCCCGAACATATTTTAAAAATTCATCACCCCAAAATAATGATCAACGGGAGCGATGATGAAGTGAATTTAAATGGATTCACGTTTGACTGCACAACAGTAAACGAATACTTCAACGGAAGTTCTGAAGCAGGAAAAAACAAGAAACTCTCTCTCATCAACCTAGTAAATGGGTAATCAATTATCCAAACCTTATTGAGTTACACGAAGACATTACCAATGAACTTAGGGATGGTCTGCATAACCCCCGCCCAAGCGCGAGTTGATACGGGAATGTTCATATGGTGAAACCAGTGTTGAATTTGTCACCGATTTCTCCTCGTTTCGGCCCAGTTGGGCCTGTTTTTGGGCTC
>Ga0228698_1000152_pt1 | contig 64715 bp, 57 predicted proteins | sample McNCre117_Aug_MG_FD_178015 | JGI IMG/M metagenome (GOLD analysis project Ga0228698, IMG submission 178015) | Freshwater microbial communities from McNutts Creek, Athens, Georgia, United States - 1-17_Aug_MG | ecosystem: Environmental > Aquatic > Freshwater > Creek | place: USA: Georgia...
GCCTGGCTGCCAGGGCGGCCGCTGAGCCTGTTCATCCACTGCATACTTGATCAGGACGCATCACTGCGGCACACCGACCATGTACACCCGACTCGTTTCGTCTGTCATCTTTCCGATCCAGGAACACTTCAAGCACCACAGCACCGTCCGCGTCCGGCGCGACATGGAGGCCAGCCAGTGGTGGCCCGAGGCCAGGCTGAAGGCGTTTCAGGTGGAGCGCCTGCGTGCCTTCCTGACCGACATCGGCCAGCATGTGCCCTACTACCGCGACCTGTTCAAGCAACTGGGCTTCAAGCCCGAATCGGTGAGCAGCGTGCAGGATCTGCAAGCGCTGCCCTTCCTCACCAAGCCGGTGATCCGGGCCCACACCGATGCCCTGCGCAGTGACCAGGCGACGGGCCTGGCGCGCTTCAACACCGGTGGCAGCTCGGGTGAGCCGCTGGTGTTTTTCATCGGCAAGGAGCGTGTGAGCCATGACGTGGCCGCCAAGTGGCGTGCCACCCGCTGGTGGGATGTGGACATCGGTGATCGCGAAACCGTGGTGTGGGGCTCCCCGATCGAGCTGGGCGCGCAGGACCGCGTGCGCATGATCCGCGACAAGCTCATGCGCACGCAGTTGCTGGCGGCCTTCGAGATGAACGAGACCAAGCTCGACGGCTACATCCAGACCATCCGCGCGCAGCGCCCCAGCATGCTGTTTGGCTACCCGTCTGCCCTGGCCCACATCGCCCGCCATGCGCGCAAGCGGGGCATCGCCATGAACGACCTGGGCGTGAAGGTGGCGTTCGTCACATCCGAGCGCCTGTACGACGAGCAACGCGCCGACATCAGCGCCGTGTTCGGCTGCCCGGTGGCCAATGGTTATGGCGGCCGCGACGCCGGCTTCATCGCGCACCAGTGCCCCAGTGGCGGCATGCACCTCACGGCTGAAGACATCATCGTCGAGATCGTCGACGCCCAGGGCAAGCCGCTGGCACCCGGCCAGATGGGTGAGATCGTGGTCACGCACATGGCCACCCGTGATTACCCCTTCGTGCGTTACCGCACCGGCGACATGGCCGTGATGGGCCAGTCGCCGTGTGCCTGTGGCCGGGGCCTGCCCCTGCTCAGCGAGATCCAGGGCCGCAGCACGGACTTCCTGGTGGCCACCGATGGCACGGTCATGCACGGCCTGGCCCTGATCTACATCCTGCGTGACCTGCCCGGCGTCAAGTCGTTCAAGATCACGCAGGAGACCCTCACCCACACCCGCGTGGAGGTCATCCCTGACAAGGGTTTCGGCGAGAGCGAGATTGCCCAGATCAAGTCGGGCTTCCGGCGCCGACTGGGCGACACCGTGCAGGTCGATGTGCAGTTGGTCGACGACATCCCGCCCGAGAAGTCAGGCAAGTTCCGGTATGTGATCAGCCGGGTACACACGAGCTGACATGCGCGATTTCATCATCATCGCCTTGGTGTTGGTGGGCTGCCTGGCTGCCCTGCGACAGCCATGGTATGGCGTGCTGGTGTGGGTGTGGCTCAGCCTGATGAATCCGCACCGCTACAGCTACGGCCCGGCCTACGATGCACCGCTGGCAGCCATGGCGGTGGCCTCCACCATGATCGGACTGCTGGTCACCAAGGACAAGCTCAATCCGTTCAAGCAGCCGCCCATGGTGATGCTGGTGATCTTCGTGCTGTGGCTCACGGCCTCGTGGGCCCTGGGCCTGGATCCCGAAGACGACTACGACCAATGGAAGAAGGTGGTCAAGGTCTACTTCATGGTGTTCGTGTCCCTGGCCCTGATCATCAACCGCAAGCAGATCCTGGTGTTCTCGTGGGTCACCACGGCCTCGCTGGCCATCCTGGGCATGAAGGGCGGCATCTTCACGGTCATCACGGGCGGCAGTTATCGCGTGTGGGGGCCGCCCGATACCTTCATCGAGGACAACAACGAGTTTGCGCTGGCGCTGATCATGACGGTGCCACTGATGCGCTTTCTGCAGACCCAGTCATCCAACCTGTGGGTGCGCCGGTTTCTGACTGTGGGCATGCTGCTGCTGGTGGCGTCGGGGCTGGGCAGCTACTCGCGCGGTGCGCTGCTGGCCTCGCTGGCCATGAGTGCCGTGATTTGGTGGCGCGGCACCGATCGCCTGCGTAATGGCCTGATCTTCGTCGTGGTGGGCCTGCTGCTGGTGGGCTTCATGCCCGAGCAGTGGGGCAACCGCATGTCCACCATCGAGACCTACGAGCAGGACGACTCGGCCATGGGACGCATCAGCGCCTGGTGGACGGCCTTCAACTATGCCAAGGATCACCTGCTGGGCGCCGGCTTCAACCTGGCTCGCCCCGAGCTGTTTGCCAAGTATTCACCCTTGCCCGAAAGCGTGCACGCAGCGCACAGCATCTACTTCCAGGTGCTGGGCAACCACGGCTTCGTGGGCCTGTTCTGGTTCCTGATGATCGGCGCGCTGACCTGGAAGACGGCGGCCGACATTCGGCGCATCTCGGCCAACAAGCCCGAGTTGTCCTGGTGCTATGAAATGGGCGGCATGTGCCAGTGCTCGATGGTCGCCTACACGATCGGCGGGGCCTTTTTGAGCCTGGCCTACTTCGATCTGCCGTACTACGTGATGGTGATGCTGCTGGCCACGCGCCGCTGGTTGACGCTGCAAGGCCATGACAAGCCCAAGCCAGCGGCGGTCGTGCCGCTGTAGCGCTGGAACGCGCCGGCTGGGCCGTTGGTTTCCGGCCTGGTGCACCGCTGGCGGTGTGGACCCCGCACCTGGAGACCGTCAACATGGCCTGCCCTCATGAACCTGCCCGCACCCCAGCCCCAGACAGCCCGATCTGAAGCGAGCGCCCTGGATCACCTGGACTACCTCGACGGGTGGCGTGGGGTGGCCATCATCCTGCTGCTGATCGGCCACTTCACGCCGGTGCCCGGGCTGAACTTCGGCGCCCTGGGCGTCAACTTCTTTTTTGTGTTGTCCGGGTTCCTGATGGCCAAGCTGCTGTTTGTGCGGCAGGTTGACCTGGGCACCTTCTATCGCCGGCGCATCTCGCGCATCATCCCCGGCGCGGCCTTTTTCATCCTCTCGATGGCGCTGGTCTACAAGCTGGCCGGCAAGCCCGTGTCGCTGCCCGAGACGTTGGCCGCGCTGTTCTTCTACAACAACTACACCCTGGCCGACCCCGCATCCAAGGTCATGCCTTTCGGCCACATCTGGTCGCTGTGCGTGGAAGAGCACAGCTATGTTTTCCTGTCGATACTGGCCCTGGTGTGCCGGCAGTGGCAGGCGCTCAACTCCTGGCGTCTGCTGGCGCTGGCTGCGGCCCTGTCGTCGGCCATCGGCATCTACTATGGTTTTCGCTTCACCGGGCGCGAACTGGAGTTCAATCACTGGTTGCACTCCGAAGTCTCGGCCTACGGCATCCTGATCTCGTCGGCCATGTTGTTCTTCTGGGCAGGCCGCAAGATCCCGCGCGTGCCTGTTCCGGTGCTGGTGTTGCTGATGCTGGTGGGCGTGCTGGCGCACTGGTGGAAGGTGCCGCTGGCGGTGCGCACCACCCTGGGCGTGGCGGCGTTCGCAGTCGTCGTCAATGTGCTGTCGAACGCGCCGGCCATCGTGAAGTCGGCGCTGTCCTGGGCGCCCTTGCGCTGGGCAGGCAAGTTCTCGTTCTCGATCTACCTGTGGCAGCAGCCGTTTTACCTGGCCAGCCGCAGTGACCAGATGCCGCTGGCGCTGGCCTTGCCGCTGGCCATCGCCTGTGGCCTGCTGTCGTACCACCTGGTCGAGCAACCCGTGCGCAGCTACCTGAACCGCGTCTGGTGCGGCCGGGCGCCCGCTACCCCTGCGGCAACCGGGTCATCGGCCAAGGCCTGAGGGGCGTCGGCGCCGGAAGGCCCGCCTCATGCCCGCCGCAAACGCGCCAGCAGCGGGCGAATTTCGTCGGCCATGGGGTGTCTGAAACCCAAGACAAAGGCCAGCAGGCCGATCCCCCCGACGAGGGCCGATGCCAGCAAGGTGACCAGGTTGGGCCAGCCCTGCGAAGACGATGCCCACTGCACCAGTGCGACGGGCACGATGGCCCCCAAGGCCACCAGCAGGCTGTGCAGCTGGCCACGCAGCAGGGCAGACCACGCAAAGCCCAGTTCCAGGCGGGTCATCCACAGCCACGCCAGCGACGACAGGGCACCGGCGGCGATCAGGCACCAGGTCATGGTAATCAGGCTGAACCAGGCGCCGATGGCCGCGCCCAGCACGGTCAGGAAGCTGGCCACCGCCATGATGCGCAGCAGACGGGTGAGGGCGCCCGCACCCACGAGCACCTGGTAGCACAGCGAAGCCGGCGCCACCACTGCAGCGGCACAGGCCAGCCACTGCGTGACCGCCACGGCGCTGTGCCATTGCGGCCCGTACAGCACGGCGATCAGGGGCTGGGCCAGCACCGCCACCGAGCCGGCAAACGCCCAGGCCAGTGCGGTCATGTACATGTTGGCCTTGAGGAACGAGGCGGCCAGGCCCGTGCCTTCGCGTGAGGCCTGGGCAAACATGGGCACCGCCACCGAAGCGACTGCATCGGACACCAGGCGCGAGAACAGCGCCATCAGGCCATTGGCCCGCGAAAACATGCCCACATCGGTCAGGTTCTGCAGCTTGGCCAGGATCAGTTCGGGGGCGCCCTGGGTCAGCGTCTCGATGATGGACGTGGAGGTCAGGCGCGCACCAAAGCTGGCCACCACCTTGATCTCCTTGATGCCGGGCAGCAGGGGGAAATCGCGGGGGCGGTAGAAGGTGGCGATGAAAGCGTTGGTGCAAATGGTGGCCAGATTGCCCCACGCCAGGCTGATCGGGCCCAAGCCCTTCCAGGCCAGGAAGATCGACACCAGCGCGCCGGCCAGCGTCGAGGTGAACCGCATGAAGGCGAGGGTCTCGAACTTCAGCGAGCGCATCAGCCAGGCGTAGGTCAATGAGCCGAAGGGGTTGACCAGGTAGCTCAGGCCCAGCACCCACATGATGTCGCGCATGCGGGGCTCGTGATAAAAATCCGAGACCGGAAAACTGGCGCCAAACGACAGCAGCGCAATGAAGACGCCAATGCCCAGCTGCAGCGTCCAGACGGCGCGGATGCGGTCCGGCGTCAGCGATTGGGTCTGCACCAGGTACTGCCCGGCACCAAAATCCCGGAAGGTGGTCACGAACGACAGCAACACCATCGTGACCGAGAACACGCCGATGTCAGTGGGTGTCAACAGCCGCGCCAGGGCCATCGACGAGGCGATGCCGATCACCAGGCTCGCATTGCGATCCAGAAGTGAAAAGATCAGGGCTTTGCGGATCGACACTGCGAGCGGCCTGCGAGCGGGCGGGCTGAGCGCGCGATCAAACCCGCCAGGCCGGTGCCTTGGCCGACAGCCATTGCGACAGCATGGTCAGGATCCAGATCATCTCGCCGTAGTAGCCCGGGTGCTCGGGCAAGCGGATCTCGAACAGTTCCTTGACGAAGTCACCCTGGATCAGGCCGTGATCGACCAGCCGGTCCACCGACTGGCGTGCCAGCTTCTTGAGCGCCGGATCCTGGCTGGTCCACTGGCCAAACGGCAGGCCGAAGCCGTGCTTCTGCTTGGTGATGATCTCGTCGGGCAGGAAGCCCCGCAGTGCCTCCTTGAAGAACCACCGCAGGCGATTGCCGCGCAGCTTGTAGTCATCCGGCAGCCGCATCGAAAACTCGACCAGGGGCTGGTCCAGCATCGGAAAGCCCACCGACAAGCCGGCCAACTGGGTGGTGCCGCGCACCTTGGGAATGTCGATCTCGCCCAGCGTGTAACGCCAGTCAAAAGCCAGCTCACGGTTCAGGTGGCTGTCGGTGCGGCTCATGGCCCACACGCCGCGCTGGTGGTCACGCGGCCCGTTCAGGTTCAGCCTGGATACAAAGGCCGGTGCCAGCACCTTGCTGATGCCCAGGCGCACCACCAGGTTGTACAGCCCCAGGCGATCAGGCATGGGTTGGCGCGCCTGCTCGATGTAGCTCGCACCCTTCTTGATCAGCGGAATGCTGCGGGCCACGCCGTTGTCAAACAGCGGCTCCAGCAGGCCCTTGCGCAGCACCGCCGGCACGTCGGCGTACACATCAAAGATCTTCTGCTTGGCATAACGCGAATTGCCACCAAACAGTTCATCACCGCCGTCGCCGGCCAGGATGTGGCGAACGCCGTCGGCGTGCGCCAGCTTCGAACAGTAATAGGCCGGCAGGGCAGACGAATTGCCAAAGGGCTGGTCATAGTGTGCCGCCACCTTGGGGATGCCCTCGACCAGATCGGCCGGGGTCACGTAGTACTCGCGGTGATCCACGCCGAAATGCTTGGCCGCGATGCGCGCATAGGCCATCTCGTCGTAGCCGGCCGCATCAAAGCCGATGGAATACGCCAGCACCTTGTCGCGGTTGGCCTTCGCCGCCATGCCCGCCACGGTCGAGCTGTCGGTGCCGCCGCTGAGGAAGCAGGCCGCATGCGTGTCGGGCAACTGCCTGGCCACGGCCGATGACATCAGGTCCAGAAACTCTTTCTTCAGGCCATCAAAGTTGGCGGACTTGAGCGGCGTGAATTCCGGAATCCAGTAGGGGCTGACCGTGGCCTGGCCGCCCGCGAACTTCAGGCAGTGGCCCGGCGGCACGCGGTAGATGGTGCGGGGCGACGGGATGACATGGAAGAACAGGTAATCGAAGATGGCCTGGTCATCGATGGCCGCGTCGGCACCGGCCAGTTCATCGGCGGTGGCGGCAAAGCGCAACTGGCCGTCCTGGATGCGCCAGCACAGCGTCTGCATCGCAAAGCGATCGACGGCCAGGCAGGTGCTGCCATCCTCGCCAGACCAGGCCAGTGCAAACGCACCCTCCACCTGCCTGCAAGCCGCCTCCAGGCCGTCGCGTTGCGTGGCCTGCTGCCAGGCGCCCAGCACATCAGCTTGAGCAGTGGATGAACCGGTCCAGCGAGGTGAGCCCAGGCAGAGCTGCCGGTTTGTCGTGCTTGTCATGGATGGCAGATTCGAAGTTGTTTTGTAAGAGGGCCAGCGTTTGCCGGGCCACGCATCAGCCGGCGATGGCGTTCAGGTGCCGGGCCAGTTCGGCGCTGCGGGCGTGACGCGAGGCTGCAGCGATGGCCGCATCATCGGGTTGACGGTGTGGACGGCTGCCGCTGGTGAATTCAGCCAGCAAGGTTTCGATGTCGGTTGCGGAATCAAGGGCCGCCACCTGGTCCAGCCCGGCCTGGCGCATCACCCCCCAGGTGTCGCCTTGCACATCCGTCAGGCTCAGGATGGGCCGGCGGGCGCGCAGGTACTCGTAGATCTTCGCAGGGATTTGCTCGTTGCAGTTGGAGGCCTGCATCACCAGCAGGCCATCGGCCAACAGCATTTCACGCAAAGCCTCGGCATATGCAACCGGCGGCAGGATCTCGATCATCGACGACACGCCATGCTGCTGGCCCAGTTGTCGAAGCAGGTCTTCGGCCACGGCTGCCCTGAAGCGGATGCGCAGCTTGTCGGCCAGCGCCGGCTGGCGGGCCTGCAAGCGTGCGAGGGCCTCAAACAGCTGGGTCGGGTCACGCTCGGACGGGTACACGATGCCGCTGTGCAGCAAGGTCAGCTTGCCAGGGTTCAGGGCCGTGCGCTCACCCAGGCGGGCTTCGGCCTGCGCAAAGGTGGCTTCGTCGTAGCCGTTTTCAAGCGTGACGATCTTGTGCGCATGGGTCGCGTACCGGCTCTGGTAGGTGCGCGCCGCGCTGGGCGTGGTGAAGCAGCACAGGCGGGCCTGCTCAACGGCCGCGCGTTCAATGCGCTCGAAGGCCGCCCAGGTCTTGGGGTCGGCCGGGTAGCCGTCCTGTGCCATCGGATCCCGGAAATCGGCCACCCAGGGCAGGCCCGAGCGGGCTGCCAGCTCGCGGCCGATCACATGGGCCGTGGCGATGGGGTAGGTCGACCAGATCACGTCAGGCTGGTATTGCCGGATCATGGCCATGCCGCGGTGCACAGCGTCCCAGCGCCAGGTGGTCCAGCGGTCGGGGCGCGTCCAGGCGGCAAAGTGGCGGCCGCCAATGGCCAGGTGGCGCGCGGTGTCCAGTGCCGTGGCACGGCTGACCACCACATTGGGCGGCACCTCGGCCAGCAGGTCGGGGCTGGTGCGTTCGTAGGCATGGGGCTTGGCGGTGAGCACCATGGGGTCCCAGCCGAACTCGGGCAACTGCTGAACGAAACGCAATGTCCTTTGAATGCCACTGCTCCCGGCCAGAGGCGGGAAGTGGAAGGCCACCATGAGGATCCGTTTCATAGAGTCGGTACCGGGACAGGACAGGGGTTGCGTGATCCGACTGGATCGGGTTGAACGCGGGGCATGTCTATTGCGCCGCCGCGCTGGCGGCACTGGTGGCGGCTTCAGCCGGTGCGGCGGCCGAAGCCGCGCTGGCCGGGGCCGAGGCAGGGGCGGCCGCGGCTGATGCGGGCAGGGTCTTCAATTCGGAGGGTTTGCCGCCCAGACGCTTGAATTGATCGAGCAGCACCGACGCCTGCGGTGAGTATTTCAGGCCCTCGATGGCGAGTTCCTTGGCGGCAGGCTTGAGGTTCAGCTTGATCAGGGCCTCGATCCAAGGGGCATAGGCCTGCCAGTAATCAGGCTTGAGGGCGCGCGCGCGTTGCAGCGCCTGGTCTGCCGAGCCGAAGTTCTTCAGCAGCAGATCCACCTCCCCCACCCGCGTGAACAACTCGGGCAACAAGGGGAAGGCCGGGGGGCTGCCATTGATCACGTAAATCAGGTCGCGCCGCGCCTCGGCGTAAATGCCGCGGCGTTCATGCTCAGGCCGGGTCTGCGCGCGCTTGATGTTGATCATCGCCCAGCAGTAGTGGTGCATGTGGTGGAAGGTCTCGCCCATCAGACCCTCCCAGTAGCTGGCGCGCGGCCCCCAGGTGGTGGGGTTGGCAAAGCCCCAGGTGTCCCAGCAATAGGGCGCCACCAGCTGGGCCTCACCCTGGTTCACGTTTTCGGGTTGCCCGGCCCAGGCGGCCCCTGCGAAAAACGCGGCGGCCAGAACGGGGCTGATTTTTCGAAGTGGTGTCATGGGCGCGGTGTGGCGATGTGGAGGAGGTCGGCGATGAACGGGGCTCACGCAGCGGGCACAGCGCCAGCAGCCTGTGCCGCCAGTGTCGCCGTGCGCGGGCCGCCCAGTTGTCGCTCCAGCCACGCGATGGTGTGGCCATCGGCAGCTCGGGCCTGCACGGCCTCTGAAAAGGTGTGGTCGGCGTCGGGCAGGTCGATGCGCGTCACGTTGGGTTGCGCCAGTGCGCCCGCCCAGTCGGATCGGGTCTGGCAGCCTTCCAGAAATTCAGCCGCCGTCAGGTCGCGGCCGCTGATGAGCAGCAGGATGGGCCCCGGGAAGGCCTTCCAGGCCATCGCCATGCGCTCGGTGAACGGCAGGCTGCTGCGCGCGGCGGCCTGGTCACCGGCTGGCTTCAGAGGCGCCGCATCGCCACCCCGGGCAGCACGCAGGCTCTGCATCAGCCCGGCCACGGCTGAACGGGCCACCTTGCCCGACAGCAGTTTCTTCCAGAAGGCAGGGTCTTTCAGGCGTTGCAGGTAGTAGTGCTTGATCTGGGTGCGCGCATGGGTCTGGCCCGAGCGCAACCAGGGGTTGGCCAGGCACAAGGCCAGCACCTGCGCGTCCCGGGTGTGCTGCCAGTACATCAATGCGGCCGACGCACCATCACACAGCCCCCACAGCGCCACGCCTTGAAGCTCAGGCACAGCCTGACGGAAGGCCGCGATGGCCGCGGCCACATCGGCCTCGACGGCTTCAAACGTGCGCAGCGCGCCCGTGCTGTCGCCCATGCCCCGGTAATCAAAACGCAGCACGGCATGGCCTTGCGCAGCCAGGGCGCGGGCCAGCAGCACAAACTGACGGTGACTGCCTGCCCGGTATTGCGGGCCACCCACGATGATGACCACGCCCACTGGCGCGGGCCTGGCAGGCCGGCTCAGGATACCCACCAGGGTTTCACCTTCGCAGGCAAAGCTCAGCACCTCTTCGGCCATGCTCATGCTGCCTCTTGCGCCGCATCCTGCGGCTGTCCGTCCGTGCTCATCGTGATCAAGGCCGAGTGGGTGGCCTCGATCAGGGCCGGTGCGTCTTCAATCTCGGTGGTTTGCCAGAAAGCCGGGCCTTGCACCGCCTGGGCCTGCACCTGCCAGCCGGCGGCCTGCCAGGCCTGCACGGATTTGGTCGCCACGGGTGACAGTTGCGGCTCGGCCTGTGTGGATGACTCCAGCCACACCAGGCGCCCGGCATCGGGCGGGGGCGCCATCGTGGCCGCGCCCAGGCCATTGGCCAGCGCCGCAGACACCTGGTAGCCACCCACCTCAACCGGCTCATCACGGGCCAGTTGTTCGCGCAGTTGCGCCATCACGGCCTTGGCATTGCCTTCGAGCATCAGGCTGGTGGCCTTCATGCGCAAGAACTGCTGCAGCAGCAACTGGCCGCTGGCTGGCGCCTGCCAGAACACCAGGCGCTGCGCGCCACCCAGCCGGGCGGCCACCTCGGTGGCCAGCAGGCAGCCAGCGCGATGGCCCCACAACCACAGCGGGGCCTGCACCCGGGCCTGCAGCCAGTGGCAGGCCATCAGCACATCGTCTATCCAGTCAGACCAGCTGGCCTCGACGAAATCGCCCGACGAATCGCCGCAGCCCTTCAGGTCGATCAGCAGCACCGAAAAGCCCGCCCGGGCCAGGGCTTGCGCCTGCAGCCGCGTCATGCGCCGGCTCTTGTTCATCTCGTCGCCGAAGGCGTGGACGAACACCACCGCGCCCCGTGTCACCTGCGACGGGGCGGGCTGGTGGTGCACACACAGGCGCTGCCCGCCCTGCGCCTGCAGGAAAAACGTGTGCGAGAAAAGCATGCCGGCCGCGCTTGCGTTCATCTGTACGACACACCCAGGTCAACTGCCAAACGCGATGGGGCCGAGCGTGCGTGCCGGCGATTCAAGCGCCGAGCTTGCCCTGCACAAAATCGCAGAGTGAGCCGACCGATTCAAAAGTCTGGCCGTCGATGTCGTCGTCATCCACCACCAGGCCAAAACGTTCTTCCAGCGTCGTGATCAAAGTCACCACCGCCATCGAATCCAGTTCGGGGATGGCGCCCAACAGGGGCGTTGACCGCTGAAACTGGGCGGCACGGCCACCCAGGCTGAGGACTTCGTCCAGAACGGCCAGCACGTCTTGTTCGACACTCATCGATCAATCCTCGAAAACTTGTACTTGAGGCCGGCATTCTAGGTGGCTCACCCCGGCGAAATCGGTGTTGTGGCGCTTTGGGAAGAGCCGTTCCATGAAGTTCCGCGCATTAGTACGTAGTTGGTCACATCCTGCGGCGCCTGAGTAGCCTGGACGCTATGCAATACTTTTCAATTGTCCCATCGGGGGTCGCTCGCCCCAGTCCAAAATGTCCGAAGCCCACCTGCTGCACTCGTTGATCCATGTCGCCGCGCAACGGTCGCCTTCAGCCATTGCGCTGACCTACGGCAAGCAATCGCTGAGCTATGAGGCCCTGTCTGCGCAGGTGTCGGGTTTGGCGAGCGGGTTGATCCAGTTGGGTCTGGGCCGATCTGAACGGGTGGGCATCTACCTGGAAAAGCGCATGGAAACGGTGGTCACCAGCTTTGGTGCCCCGGCCGCAGGCGGTGTGTTTGTGCCGCTCAACCCCCTGCTCAAGCCCGAGCAGGTGGCTTTCATTGCCCAGGACTGCGATGTGCGCATCCTGGTCACCTCGCCCGAACGGCTGGCCATGGTGGCGCCGGTGCTGCACCTGTGCACGGCCTTGCGCGTGGTCATCGTCACCGAAGCGCCCGCCACCCCGGTCAGCCTGCCGGCCGGCGTGGTGCAGGTGCTGTGGGCCGATGCCCTGGCGATGGCGCCGGCTGCGGCCCACCGGGTCATCGACACCGACATGACCGCCATCCTCTACACCTCGGGCAGCACAGGCAAGCCCAAGGGCGTGGTGCTGTCGCACCGCAACATGGTGGCAGGCGCCAAGAGCGTGGCCTCGTACCTGGAAAACCGCGCCTCTGACACCCTGCTGGCCGCGCTGCCCCTGTCATTCGATGCCGGTTTCAGCCAGCTGACGACGGCGTTCCACACCGGCGCCCGGGTGGTGCTGCTCAATTACCTGATGCCGCGCGATGTGCTCAAGGCCATGGAGCGCGAGCAGGTGACCGGCCTGACAGCCGTGCCGCCGCTGTACATCCAGCTCTCGCAACTGGAATGGCCGGCGGCCATTGACAGCAAGCTGCGTTACTTTGCCAACACCGGCGGGCGCATGCCGCGCGAGACGCTGGGCCTGCTGCGCCAGCGCGTGCCCAGCGCCAAGCCGTTCCTGATGTACGGCCTGACCGAGGCCTTCCGCTCCACCTACCTGCCGCCTGAAGAGGTGGACCGCCGGCCCGACTCGATCGGCAAGGCCATCCCGAACGCCGAGATCCTGGTGCTGCGCGAAGACGGCACGCCCTGCGGGCCCGATGAGCCGGGCGAGCTGGTTCACCGTGGCGCACTGGTGGGCATGGGCTACTGGAACGACGCTGAAAAGACCGCTGAACGCTACAAGCTGCTGGCCTCCGATGCGCCCGGCCGCAGCCCCGGCCTGCAACTGCCCGAATATGCCGTGTTCTCGGGCGACACGGTGCGCCGGGATGCCGAAGGCTTCCTGTACTTCATTGGCCGTCGTGACGAGATGATGAAGACCTCGGGCTACCGGGTCAGCCCCACCGAGGTCGAGGAAGTCCTGTATGCCACCCAGCTGGTGGGCGAGTGCGTGGCCTTCGGTGTCGATCACCCCACGCTGGGCCAGGCCATCCAGGTCATCGCCACGCCGCCCGCCGGTGCCACCGAGCTGGACATGGCCGCGCTGCAGGCCGAATGCCGCAGCCGCATGCCGGCCTACATGGTGCCGGCCGGCATCGAGCCGGCGGTCGGGCCCCTGCCTCGCAACCCGAACGGCAAGATCGACCGCAAGCTGCTGTCGACCGATTGGGTGACGCGGCATTCGTGATCGGCCGTCTGCTCAATCCTTCCTGACCGGGCACCATGCATGTGGCAAAAGATCGTCGGACCCTTCAAGGAGTTTGGCTGGGGCGCAGGCTGGCTGTACGCCGCTGACCGGGTGCTGCGGCGCCTGTCGCCGCGCTTCGGGCTGTACTTCTACGAAATGATGGCGCAGCCCATCGTGACCAAGGCCTTGCTGCCGGCCAGCCTGGCCCGGAACATCGAATACATCGAGCTGCTGGAAGGGCACCCTGACATCGCCCGCATGCCCGCCCGTACCGACATCAAGGCCCAGCGGTTTCGCCATGGCGCCCGGTGCCTGGCCGCCTACAAGAAGGGCGAGTTGCTGGGTTACGCTTGGTTCAGCCGGGGGCAGTACGAAGAAGACGAGGTGCGCTGCACCTATGTGCTGGGTTCGCCGGCCGATTCCGTCTTCGACTTTGACTTCTACGTGATGCCCGAGCACCGCATGGGCATTGCCTTCATGGCCATCTGGCATGGCGCCAATGAGTTTCTGCGTGCCCAGGGCGTGGCCCACACCTTCAGCCGCATGACGCGGTTCAACCTGGCTTCGCGGCGTGCCCATCGGCGCCTGGGCGCCGTGTGCGTCGCCAGGGCGTGGTTCCTGCAACTGGGCCCGCTGGAGCTGATGGTCAGCGACAGCCAGCCCTTTGCCGGCCTGACCTGGCGCAGCAGCCAGCGCGTCACCTTGCCCTTGCCCAGCCCAGCCGGCCAGGCGACGGCGCCTGCGCCGTGACCGGCGCCTGACACGATTTCCCGATCACCTTTCGACTGGTCTTCCCATGACAAACGCCACTGCCCCCGCCGCTCCGCGCATGCCCACTCACGCACCGGCATCGTCCTATCCTGTGAAGCAGGGGCAGTTGTGCGTGGGCGGTGTGCCCCTGCGCACCCTGACCGAGCGCGTCGGCCAGACACCTTACTACGCCTATGACCGCGGCCTGCTGCGTGATCGGGTGGCGCAGTTGCGCCAGGTGCTGCCGGCGGCCATCAAGCTGCACTACGCGATGAAGGCCAATCCCATGCCGGCGGTCGTGGGCCTGATGGCCGGCCTGGTGGACGGCATCGATGTCGCGTCGGCCGGCGAACTGAAAGTGGCGCTGGACGCCGGGGCCGATCCGGCCGAGATCAGCTTCGCCGGGCCCGGCAAGCGTGACATCGAGCTGCGTCAGGCCGTGGCTTCGGGGGTGCTGATCAATGTCGAATCCGAGCGCGAAGTGCGCCTGCTCGCCGGCATTGCCAAGGAGCTGGGCCTGCCGGCCCGTGTGGCCGTGCGCGTCAACCCCGACTTCGAGCTCAAGGGCTCTGGCATGAAGATGGGCGGCGGGCCCAAGCAGTTTGGTGTCGACGTGGAGGTCGTGCCTGAGCTGCTGCGCCTGATCGATGCCGGCGGCCTGGCCTTTGAAGGGTTTCATCTGTTTGCCGGTTCGCAGAACCTGCGCCCTGAATCGATCTGCGAAGCCCAGCAAAAGTCCTACGAGCTGGCGCTGCGCCTGACCGCGCACTGCACGCAGCCTGTCAAGTTCCTGAACCTGGGCGGTGGCTTCGGCATCCCCTACTTCCCGGGTGAGCAGCGCCTGGACCTGGCCCCCATCGCGGCCAATCTGGCCGAGCTGGCCGAGCGCGCCAAGCGTGACCTGCCCCAGGCCCACATCGTCATCGAGCTGGGCCGCTACTTTGTGGGTGAAGCCGGGGTGTATGTCACCCGCATCGTCGACCGCAAGGTCTCGCGCGGGCAGGTCTACCTGGTCACCGACGGCGGGCTGAATCACCACCTGTCGGCCTCGGGCAACTTCGGCCAGGTGGTGCGCAAGAACTACCCGGTCACCATCGGCACCCAGGCCGCCAGCAGCGAGCACGAAGTGGTGTCGGTGGTGGGCCCGCTGTGCACGCCGCTGGACCTGCTGGCAGACCGCATGTCCTTGCCCAAGGCCGATGTGGGTGACCTGGTGGTCATTTTCCAGTCGGGGGCCTACGGCGCCAGCGCCAGCCCGCAATCGTTCCTGGGGCACCCGCATTGCACCGAAATCCTGGTCTGATGACCCCATGACTCGGCGGTGGTCAAGGCCGCCGGGCAATGCAAAAATTGAACAAATTGTTTCAATCCAGGTTCCAGGGGACAGCAGTGATGTCTAGCCAGTGTGAAGATCGCGCCTTGCCGCGGAGCCTGACCGGTCTTCGCCGCGCAGCGCTGATGATGGGTCTGTTGTGCATGGGGTTCGCGCAGGCGGCACCGGTCAGTGGCGAGACCCCATCCGGCGGCAGCACGTCGTCGGGCAGCAGCACCTCGTCGGGCAGCGGCCTCACCGCGCCGACCAAGGCTGGCAACCAGCCCGTGTCCACCGGCAACAAGAACCTGGACCTGCTGCTGGAGATGCGCAGCCAGTCCGGCGATGCAGACAAGGGCGGCTTGACCACTGGCCGCAGCACGTCCGGCAGCGGCGGCTCCGGCTTGCGCGCGCCCACCAACACGCCGCCCAGCGCGGGTGGCCAGGCCTTGCTGTCGGGTGAATCGGGCCTGGGCGGCAACCAGCCCGGCAACTCCCAGCAGGGCAGCAAGCGTGAATGGTCGGGTTCGGCCGCGATGTCCTCGTCCGACAGCGGTGCCAGCAATGGCCCGGTCAACACCACCAACGAGCGTGATCGCCCTGCGCAGTCCGGCGCGGACGACGACAAGGTACCAGTGCCCAGGGCCGTGCTGCAGTTCATGCGTGAGCACCGTTACTGGATTGCGGGCGTGGCTGTCCTGCTGATGATCGTGGGCGGCGCCCTGACCGGATACGGCCGCAGGAACTGAGCCCAACGCCCGGCAGGGTGTTGAGGCGCACGAGGGGCTGCGTCACGTGCGCCCTTGCCCTTGAACCCGCGTGTGACTTCTCGGTGCCGCTACGATGTGGTGATCTGAACATCGGTTCGGGCCTCGGAGCGAGCACATGACCCCCTTGAATCTTGTCGTCAATGGCCAGGCGGCCTCGGCCGTGGTGGCGCCGTCGACGCTGCTGATCGATTTCTTGCGCAGCAACCGGGGCCTGACGGGCACCCACGCCGGCTGCGACACCGCCCAGTGCGGCGCTTGCACCGTGCTGGTCAACGGGCAGGCCGTCAAGAGCTGCAGCATGCTGGCCGTGCAGGCACAGGGCTGCCAGGTCACCACCGTTGAGGGGCTGGCCCAGGGCGACCGGCTGCATCCCTTGCAGCAAGCCTTCATGGCCTGCCATGGCCTGCAATGCGGCTTTTGCACCCCGGGCATGCTGATGACCAGCGCCTGCCTGCTGGCCAAGACGCCCCAGCCCAGCGACGAGCAGATCGCCGAGGCCCTGGAAGGCAATCTGTGCCGCTGCACCGGCTACGTCAACATCGTGGCCTCGGTGCGCCAGGCCGCCCAGCAGATGGCCGGGGGCCAATCATGAGCGCCGGCGTGCAAGCCCAGCGCTACGGCAGCGGCCAGGCCGTGCGCCGCATCGAAGACCCCGCCCTGGTGCAGGGCCAGGGCCAGTACACCGACGATGTGAGCCACCCGGGCCAGACTCACCTGGTGTTTCTGCGCAGCCCCTACGCGCATGCGGTGATCAAGCAGGTCGACACCGCGTCGGCGCAGGCCATGGACGGCGTGGTCGCCATCTACACCGGGGCCGATCTGGTGGCCGCCGGTGTCAAGGCCATGCCCGGTGCGGCGGCTTTCCCGCGGCCGGACGGCAAGCCCGGTGCCTCGGCCCCTCGCCGCGCGCTGGCCCACCAGCGTGTGCGCTTTGTCGGCGAAGCCGTGGCCGCTGTGGTGGCCGAAACCCGCGAACAGGCCCAGGCCGCCGCCGAAGCCATTTGGGTGGATTACAACGAACTGCCAGCAGTGGTGAGCGCGCTCGAGGCCATCAAGCCTGGTGCGCCCCAGCTGATGCCCGACCAGGCGCCCGACAACATCGCTGCAGCCATGCGCCATGGCCATGCCGAGGCCGTCGCGGCCGCCTTTGCCGCAGCCGCCCACACCGTGCAGGTCGAGGTGGCCAACCAGCGCCTGGCCGCCAACCCCATCGAGCCCCGCGCAGTCAACGCCCACATCGACCCTGCCGATGGCCGTCTGGTGGTGCGCCTGTCCAGCCAGATGCCCACCGCGGTGCGGGGTGGCCTGGCCGACGCCATCCCTGGCCTGAGCGCGCAGAACGTGCGGGTGCTGGTGGGCGATGTGGGTGGCGGCTTTGGCATGAAGACCGGCATCTACCCCGAAGACATCGCCATCGGCTTTGCCGCCTGGCAATTGAAGCGCCCGGTCAAGTGGCGTGCCGACCGGCTCGAAGAATTCCTGGCGTCCACCCATGGCCGCGATGTGACCAGCCGCGCCGAGCTGGCGCTGGACGCACAGGGCCGCGCCCTGGCCCTGCGGGTGCGGGGCACGGCCAATGTGGGCGCCTATGCCACGGCCACCGGCGTGGCCATCCAGTGCCTGATCGGCCCCTGGGTGTCGACCAGCATCTACGACATCCCCGTGGTTGACCTGCAGTACACCGCCGTGGTCACCAACACCGCGCCCACCGGGGCCTACCGGGGCGCCGGCCGTCCCGAGGCCATCTACCTGATCGAGCGCCTGATGGACGCGGCCGCCCGCAAGCTGCAGATCGACCCGGCGCAGCTGCGGCGCGTCAACATGATCCGCCCCAATCAGATGCCCTACAAGAACCCGATGGGCCAGACCTACGACAGTGGCGCCTTCGAGCGCATGCTGGATCAGGGCCTGGCGCTGGCCGACTGGGCGGGCTTCGATGCCCGGCGTGCCCAGTCGCAGGCGCAGGGCAAGCTACGGGGCCGCGGCATCGCCACGTTCCTCGAATGGACCGGCGGCAACGCGCTGGAAGAAAAAGTCACCGTCGAGGTGACGGCTGACGGCTACATCGAGCTGGGTTCGGCCACCCAGGCCATGGGCCAGGGCATTGCCACCAGCTATGCCCAGTTGGCGGTGGACGTGTTCGGTGTGCCGATCGAGCGCATCCGCGTGCTGCAGGGCGACACCGACCGCGCCAACGGCTTTGGCAGCGCCGGGTCACGCTCGCTGTTCACCGGCGGCTCGGCCGTCAGCGTGGCCTCGCAAAACACCGTGGATGAAGCGCGTGACCTGGCCGCCTCGGCCCTGGAAGCCCCGGCCCGTGATCTGGAATACCGCGACGGCCGCTTTGAAGTGGCCGGCACCGACCTGGGCATTGGCCTGTTTGAGCTGGCCGCGCGCCAGCCCCAGGCCCGCATCCGGGTTGAAGGCAGTGCCAAGGCCGGCGGCCCCAGCTGGCCCAATGGCTGCCACATCTGCGAAGTTGAAATCGACCCGGTCACCGGCGCGGTGCAGGTGGTGGCCTATGCCTCGGTCAACGACATCGGCCGGGTGGTCAGCCCGGTCATCGTGCAAGGCCAGGTGGAGGGCGGGGCGGTGCAAGGCATTGGCCAGGCCCTGTGTGAGCGCGTGGCCTACGACCGCGAGACCGGCCAGCTGCAAAGCGCCAGCTTCATGGATTACGCCATGCCGCACGCCGATGGTTTCCTGGGTTTCAAGACCCGGTTCGACACCTCGGTGCCGTGCCAGACCAACCCGCTGGGCGTCAAGGGTGTGGGCGAGTTGGGCACCATCGGCGCCACCCCGGCGGTGGTCAACGCGGTGATCGACGCCCTGGCCCACGCCGGTCTGGGTGCCGACGCGCAAGCCATCCAGATGCCGGTCACCAGCGAGCGCGTCTGGCGCGCGCTGAACCTGCGGCAAATGGACCCCTCGCCGTTCGCCGGCTAGTTTTTCGTTGAGATATCAGGCTGCGCGCAAGCAGTCCACGATCTTCAGGCGGGCGGCGCGCCACGACGGGATGCAGCCGCCGATCATCCCCATGAACAATGCGAACGCCAGCGTCTGCATGGCAATGCGGGGTGTCAGCACAAAGCGGAAGGCGATCTCCGAGAACGTCTGAAAGTTGGTGGTCGAGACATCCACCGCCTGCATGGCGCTGGCCGCTGCCAGGCCCACCAGCCCGCCCAGGCCCGCCAGCAGCAGCGACTCCACCAGAAACGCCACCAGCACCGCCCGTCGCCTGAAGCCCAGCGCACGCAGCGTGCCGATCTCGCCCACGCGCGAGGCCACGGCCGCAAACATCGTGATCATGGCGCCCACCACCGCGCCAATCGAGAAGATCACTGCCAGGCTCAGGCCCAGGATGTTGATGAAGGTGGCCAGGGCTTCACTCTGCTCGGCGTAAAAGCGCTGCTCGGGCTTGGCCTCCAGGGCCAGGCGAGGGTCGGCCTCGATGCGGGCGCGCGTGGCCTCGAACAAGCCGCTGTCGGCCAGCCTGAGGGCCACGATGGAATAGGCGTTGCGCCGGAAGGCCTGCAGCATTTGCTCGGCGTCGCCCCACACCTCGCTGTCGAAGGCGCTGCGGCCGGCATCAAAGCGGCCCACGATCAACCACTCGCGCCCGGCAAAGCGCAAGGTCTGGCCCAGCTCGGTGCGCTGGAAGCCCTCGGCCGTGGCCCGGCCCACCACGATCTCGGAGGTGCCGGGCCTGAACATGCGGCCTTCCACCATGCGCACGCTGGGCCGCAGTTGCGCGCCCAGCGCACTGGTGCCCCGCACCGTCACATTGGCCGGCTTGCCGGTGCTGCGCTTGGGCAGGTTGATCAGCACCACCGGCTCGGCGCTGACCAGCGGCCGGCCGTTGGCATCGGTGGCAATGCCGGGCAGGGTGGACAGGATGGCCGCCTGCCCGCGATCGATGGCGCTGTTGATCTCGGCCCCCGCGCCCTTGCGCAGCACGATCATGTTCTCGGGCTGGCCGGTGGCCACCAGGGTGCTGCGGATGCCCTCGCTCATCATCAGCACCGTGGCAAACACATACACCACCAGGGCCATGCCGCCCGCGGTCAGCAGTGTGGTCACGCGCCGGGCCCACAGGTTGCGGGCCATGTAGCGCCAGGGCAGCCAGCGCATGGTCAAACACCCTCAGGCCACATGGCGCAGCCCCTGCACGATGTCGATGCGGCTCATGCGCCAGGCCGGCCATGCGGCGGCCACCGCGCCCACCACCAGGGCGGCCAGCACCTGCAAGGCCATGGTCAGCCCCGACACCTGGAACACCGGAAACAGCGTGCCCGCCGCCTTGGCAAAGGCCGCCGCCAGGGGCAGCGTCAACAGCAGTCCGGCCAGGCCACCCAGCAGCGCAATCAACAGGCTTTCGCCAAACAGCAGGCGCACCACAAAACCCGGCGGAAAGCCCAGCGCCTTGAGCGTGGCGTACTCGGCCAGGCGCTCGCGGGCGGTCATGCTCATGGTGTTGGCCATCACCGCCATGATGATCACCACGATGATCAGGCTCACCGCCCGCACGGCCACCAGGATGGCCTCGCTCATCGACACAAAGCTCAGCTGAAAGGCCGCCTCGGTCTCGGTCATGGTCTCGGCCAGCGAATTGGCAAACAGCTTGTCCACCCGCTCGCTGATCACCGCCGCGTTGTTGGGCTCGTCGATGCCCAGCATGTACACGCCCACCTGGTCGCTGCGGCCCTTGTAGCGCTGTCGCACCCACTCGTTCACATAGGCCCAGTGCACCAGCATCTGGCTCTCGTCGGTCTTGGCCTCGGCACCATCCCAGATGCCGCGCAGCGTGAAGTTCCAGGTGCCCGGGTAGATGGTGCCACGCAAGGGGATCTGGTCGCCGATCTTCCAGCCAAACTTGTCGGCCAGCTTGCGCCCCACCACGGCGCCCTGCCGGTCGCGGTAGAAAGCCAGCTTCTGCTCGTCGGGGATTCGGTATTCGGGGTACAGCGCCAGGTAGCTGACCGGCTCCACCGCAAACTGCGGGAAGAAGTTGCGCTCGGTGATGTAGATGCCGCCAAACCAGTTGGCCCAGCTCACCTGGCGCACGCCTTCCACCGCCTTCAGGCGCTGCCCGTAGCTGAAGGGCAGGGCGAAGGTCAGCGAGATGTTGCTGCGGGTGACCAGGCGCGTGCTGCTGCTGCCTTCCACGCCCGCATACCAGGCATCGACGATGGTGCGCAACAGGCCGAAGGCGCAGATGGCCACCACCAGGCCCACCATCGTCAGGCCGGTGCGCAGCTTGTGGCGAAAGGCGTTCTTGAGCAGCAGGCGCAACAGGAACACGTCAGCGCTCCAGCGTGTCGACCAGCACGCCTTTTTCCAGGTGCACCATGCGGCCGGCGCGCGACGCCGCCTTCGGGTCATGGGTCACCATCACGATGGTCTTGCCCAACTCGTGCACCAGTTGGTCCAGCAGGGTCAGCACTTCTTCGCCGGTGGCGCGGTCCAGGTCACCGGTGGGCTCGTCGGCCACGATCAGCTGCGGGTCGGTCACCAGGGCGCGGGCAATGGCCACGCGTTGCTGCTGGCCGCCCGACAGCTCATTGGGGTAGTGGTCGGCCCGGTCGGCCAGGCCCACCATGTTCAGCACCGCGGCCACGCGGTCGTGCCGCTCGCGGGTGCTCAGGTCGGTCAGCAGCAGCGGCAGCTCGACGTTGTCAAAGGCCGACAGCACCGGCAGCAGGTTGTAGAACTGGAAGATGAAGCCCACGTTGGCGGCGCGCCAGTCGGCCAGCGCGCCTTCGCCCAGGTGGGCAATGTCCACACCGCCGATCTCGATGCTGCCACTGCTGGGCTTGTCGATGCCGGCGATCAGGTTGAGCAAGGTGCTCTTGCCCGAACCGCTGGGGCCCATCAGCGCCACAAACTCGCCAGCGCCCACGTCCAGCTCGATGTCCAGCAGCACCGGGATGGTCTGCCCCCCGCGCTCGTAGGCCTTGCTCAGGTGCTGGATGCGGATCAGCGGCGTCATTTGCTGACCACCACCACCTTGTCACCGGCCTTGAGCTTCGCGTCCGGCGACAGCACGACACGCTCTGAAGACTTCAAGCTGCTGTCCGTGATCTCCTGGACATCACCGATCTTGCGGCCCAGCTTGACGGGCACCGCCTCGATGGCCTCACCCTGGATGCGGAACACCAGCTTCTGGCCGTCACGCTCGGCAATCGCCTTGGGGTTCACGGCGATCACCGCCTTCTGGTCATCGGCCGTGGCCGGCTTGGACAGAAAGCTCACCTTGGCGCTCATCTCGGGCAGGATGCGCGGATCAAGCTTCTCAAAGCGGATCTTGGTCATCACCGTGGCCTTGGCCCGGTCTACCGTGGGCACGATGCGCGAGACATTGCCCCGAAAGCGCACATCGGGCAGGGCATCCAGCGTGATCTCGACCGGCTGCTCGGGCTTGACCTTGGACACATTGCTCTCCGAGACGTCGGCCTCGACTTCCAGCGTGCCCATGTCGGCCATGGTCACCACCGCGCCCGAGGTGCCGCTGGCACTGGAAAACGGCGTGATCATGTCGCCCACGTTGGCGTTTTTCACCAGCACCACGCCATTGAAGGGCGCGCGGATCTCGGTGTTGCTGCGGTTGACCTGCTGCACCACCACCTGCGACTGGCTTTGCGCGATGGCCGCCTGGGCCGAGGCGATCACCGCCTGCTGTGTGGCCAGCGCTGACCGCGCCACCGCCACGCGTCGCTCGGCCGCATCCACCGCCTGCGGCGACACAAAGCCCTGCGCCTGCAAGGCCTGCTGGCGCTTGAGCTCGACCTCGGCATTGCCCAGTTCAGCCCGTGCCTGGCCCAGGGCGGCCTCGGCCTGCACCCTGGCCGCCTGGGCCTGCGCCACGCCCGTCTGGGCCGCCGCAATGCCGGCCTGCACATCGCTGGCATCCAACCGGCCCAGCAAATCGCCCTGCTTGACCACGCTGCCTTCGCGCACGTTCAGCTCGATCAGGCGGCCCGTGCCCTTGCTGGCCACGGCGGCCCGGCGCTGCGCCACCACATAGCCCGAGGCCGTGAGCTCGGTGTATTGCTGCGACGGGTAGGCAGCCAGCACCGCCGTGGCCTGCACATCGGCCTTGCGGGGCATCAGCAGCCCGGCTGCAGCCCCTGCCACCACCAAAGCGCCCACCACCCAGGGCCACTTGCGGCGACGACGCTTGAGCGCGGGTGCGCTGCGGTCGATCTTCAGTTGGGCAAGCTGCGAGACAGGGGTGTCGGCCATGATCAAAGGGGGCGAAAACCGCATTCAGACGATCGCCTAGCATGCCACAGCAGTGTGGCAGTGGCCGTGGCCCGCATCGTTGTTGGGCACCCCGCTCGGGCCGCCCTTGAAAACGGCCAGGTCGCCCCCATAACCCGCACGCAGCCGCATGGCGCGTCGCCGTGGCGCGCCCTGATCGGCCCCTTGTCGAACCCCAGTTCAAGCCAACGTCCATGACCAAGCAAACCCACGCCTTCCAAGCCGAGGTCAAGCAGATCCTGCACCTCGTCACGCATTCGCTGTACTCCAACAAGGAAATCTTCCTGCGCGAGCTGGTCTCCAACGCCTCGGACGCCTGCGACAAGCTTCGCTTCGAAGCCCTGGACAACAGCGCCCTGTACGAAGACCAGCCCAATCTGGAAGTGCGGGTGTTCTTTGATGCCGACGCCAAGACCATCACCATCCGCGACAACGGCATCGGCATGAGCGCCGACGAAGCCGCTGCGCACCTGGGCACCATCGCCAAGAGTGGCACCCGTGAATTCATGGCCCGCCTCGAAGGCGACCAGAAGAAGGACGCCCAGCTGATCGGCCAGTTCGGCGTGGGCTTCTATTCGGGCTTCATCGTCGCCGACCGCATCACGGTTGAAACGCGCCGCGCCGGCGCTTCGACGGATCAAGGCGTGCGCTGGAGCAGCGAAGGCACCGGCGAATACGAGCTGGAGACCATCGAGCGCGCCCAGCGCGGCACCGATGTCATCCTGCACCTGCGCGACGAAGAAACCGAGTTCCTCTCCACCTGGAAGCTCAAGTCCATCATCGGCAAGTACAGCGACCACATCTCGCTGCCCATCCTGATGCAGAAGGAGGTCTGGGACGCCGAGGCCAGCAAGCAGGTCAAGCAAGATGAGTGGGAAACCGTCAACAAGGCCGCCGCGCTGTGGGCCCGCGCCAAGAGCGACGTGACCGACGCCGAGTACCAGGATTTCTACAAGCAGATCAGCTACGACACCGAAGCACCGCTGGCCTACACCCACAACCGCGTGGAAGGCCGCAGCGAATACACCCAGCTGCTCTACATCCCGGCCAAGGCGCCGATGGACATGTGGAACCGCGACAAGCGCGGCGGCGTCAAGCTGTACGTCAAGCGCGTCTTCATCATGGACGACGCCGAGGCCCTGATGCCGGTGTACCTGCGCTTCGTCAAGGGCGTGATCGACTCGGCCGACCTGCCGCTGAACGTCAGCCGTGAACTGCTGCAGGAAAGCCGCGACGTCAAGGCCATCCGCGAAGGCAGCACCAAGCGCGTGCTCAGCATGCTTGAAGGCCTGGCCGACAGCGACAACGCCGACGACAAGGCGCGTTATCAAAAATTCTGGAATGAATTCGGCGCCGTGCTCAAGGAAGGCATCGGCGAAGACTTTGCCAACCGCGAGCGCCTGGCCAAGCTGTACCGCTTTGCCTCCACCCACGCCGACGAAGGCGTGTCGCTGGCCGACTACGTCTCGCGCATGAAGGAAGGCCAGGAGGCCATCTACGTCATCACCGCAGACAGCCTGTCGGCCGCCAAGGCCAGCCCGCAGCTTGAGATCTTCAAGAAAAAGGGCATCGAGGTGCTGCTGCTGGTTGATCGTGTCGACGAATGGCTGCTGTCGCACCTGTACGAGTTTGAAGGCCACACCCTGCAAAGCGTGGCCAAGGGTGCCGTCGACCTGGGCAAGCTGCAGGACGAGGAAGAGAAAAAGCAGGCCGAGCAGGCTGCAGAAGCTTTCAAGCCCACACTCGACAAGCTCAAGACCGCTCTGGCCGACCGGGCCAAGGATGTGCGCGTCACTTCGCGGCTGGTTGATTCACCAGCCTGCCTGGTGGTCGAAGAGGGCGACATCAGCGGCCACCTGGCCCGCATGCTCAAGCAGGCCGGCCAGTCGGCACCCAAGAGCCAGCCCATCCTCGAAGTGAACCCGGAACACGCGCTGGTCAAGAAGCTGGCCGGCGACGACCAGCGCTTTGATGACCTGGCCCACATCCTGTTTGACCAGGCCCTGCTGGCCGAAGGCGGCCACCTGGAAGACCCGGCCGCCTATGTGGCGCGGGTCACCAAGCTGCTCAGCGCCTGAGCGCAGCGCTCAATCGAGGCCATCCAGGCTCAGCGCAGGCTGGGCCATGGCCTCGATCTGTTCGCGCAGCTGGCTGATCTGCTGGCCCCAGTAGTTGGGCGTGCCAAACCACGGGAACGCCACCGGAAACGCCGGGTCGGTCCAGCGCTCGGCCAGCCAGGCGCTGTGGTGCACCATGCGAAGCGTGCGCAGTGGCTCGATCAGCGCCAGCTCGCGCACATCAAACGGCCTGAATTGCCGGTAGCCCTCCAGCACCGCCAGCAACTGGCTGCGCATGGCCTCGGGCGAGCCCGACAGCAGCATCCACAGATCTTGCACCGCCGGGCCGTTCATCGCGTCGTCCAGGTCCACGATGTGGGGCCCGCCAGCGCGGCCTTCTTCGCGCCACAGGATGTTGCCCGGGTGGCAGTCACCGTGCAGCCGCAGCGTGTCACCCCGGTGCTTGTCCAGTGCCGATTCCACGGCATCCAGGGCCTGCGTCACCGTGCTCGACCACACCGGCCACTGCGCCGCATCGATCAGATCCAGCTCGCGCAGGCGCGTCAGCGCGGGCCAGCCCAGCGTGGCCACGTCCAGCGTGCGCCGCTGCGCAAAACGCTGGCGCGCGCCCACCGCGTGCAGGCGGGCGATGAAGCGCCCCAGCCAGCGCAGTGTCTCGGCTTGCTCCAGTTCGGGGCCATGGCCCGAACGCATGGGGTAGGCGGCCCAGCGAAAGGCCTGGCCGTCGAGCGTGCAGTGGGCCAGGGTCGTGCCGCCGCTCAAGGGCAGCGGGGCCACCACGGGCACCTCGGCTTCGGTCAGGTCGCGGGCAAACTGGTGTTCTTCGGCGATCTGCGCGTCCGTCCACCGAGCCGGTCGGTAGAACTTGGCCACCACGGCGCCACCGTCTTCCAGCATGACCTGGTAGACACGGTTTTCATAACTGTTGAGCTGCAGCAGGCGGCCGTCGCCCCGCAAGCCGCCCGCGTCCAGCGCGTCCAGCACCGATTGCGGAGTCAGCACATCAAACGGATGGCTGCTCATCGCGGGTCAGCCGTTTTGCAGGGCTTGTCAGTGACGGGTGGGCGGGCGTTTGGGAAAGGCATGCCCGACCATAGCAGGGCGCACGCCCGGCACAGGCTCGTTCGACCAGCGACCCGGCTCCGACTCGCCAGTCGCCTGCGACGGGAAGGAGTCGGAGAACGCCGAGGAGTCTTGCCACAGCGTGGTGCGCTCGCGGCGACGCGATGGCGGCAGGCCCGAGACCTCGGGCTGGGGCATCAGCGGCGCCGGTTCGGATGGGGCGGGCTCCGGACCACGCGCTGCAGCGGTGTTCTGCGGCACCAACAATTGCAACTCGGGGATCGAAGGCAGGTGATCCAGCGGACAGCGCAAATACCGCACCCTGCACGCCGCCAGCACCGCCTGCTTGATGCGGGTGCTTCGGCTGGGCAGGCTGCCGTGGTCGTAGCTCAGGTCCATCGCCGCCAGCACGCGGCCGTTGGCGCTGCAGATGGCGAAGGTCACGTGCGCATTGCCCAGCAGCTTGTACCACTGCTGAACCGTTGCCGGATCGATGGGTTGGCACAGCCTGACCAGCGGCAGCTTGGCCAGGATGACATGGTGGGGCAGCGCTTCGCGCAATTGCCGGTAAACCTTGCGCTCATCGGCGCTGAACACCGGCCGTGGCTGCAAGTCCCAGTGATCAGGCAATGGGGGGGGCGCCTGGGGTGTGCGCGGGCGCTTGACGATCCACAGCACGCAGGCCACGGCAAGCAGCAGACCGGACAAACCGGCCACAAGCCATGGAAGAAACTGCGGTGACATGGTGCTGGTAAGCCCGATGCAGGGGCCTGCAGTCGCCCATGCCCGGTGGCGGCTTGCAGAGACAAAAAGGTCCGGTCTTCAAATGTTACCGCGCGCTAACCTCTCTTCGCCCCAACCGATTGGGGTGGTGAGTCCGTGATTCCCCTCGGTCGAGGGGGCGTCGATACACCCGCAGCCGTCAGTCACGCGGCGCGCGCCCGGCCAACTGCTGCAGGCCTGTGCGCACCTCACCGATCACATCGATGAAGCTGTCCACCTTGCGGGCGCCCTGCTTGATCTGATAATCCACCGCACCGGCGCGTTCTTCGACCCACTGCTCCATGTGCGACGCCACGGTATCGGTGGGCAGCTTCAGGTACGCCTCCGATTCGGCACCGTCGCGCACCACTTGTGCGCCGGCCTGGCGCGCGATGCGCAACATGGCGGTGTTTTCGCTCAGGGCATGGATGAACATCTGGTCCACCCCGCGATTGCGCGTGTGGAGCGTGGCCTGCTCGAACAGGCGCGCACCATAGCCGCGGCCGCGAACGTCTGCCGCCACCGAGCCGCCGAATTCCGCAGCCACCGGCCTGTTCTGGCCGGGCTCGGGGAAGGCCAGGTGCGCCAGCGCAATCAGGCGCAATCGCCGGTTGAACACACCAAAGACTTCGTCGCGTTCAAAGTTCAGTCCGCCCACATAGCGACCGATCTGCTCGTCAGAAGCCTGGTAGCCAAACCGCAGATAGCGGTCGCGCGCATCCAGATCCAGCAGGTGCGCCAGGATGCGAGGCCGCTGTGCCGGGGACAGTGACCGGATGGGAATCCAGGGGCGATGCACCGCTGGTCGTTGCGGGGCAGGCGAAGCGGAAGGCGGCGTGGCGCCGGGCTCGGCAGAAGCGGAAACTGGCGTCATGGTCAGAAGTGGATTGGTAGAAACCCTATGTTAATGGCTTCCGCCCAAGCGTGCTTGGGGTGATGTCTTGCCCAGATCGAGTCGGCGGGATGACAAGGCTCGAAAGACACGCTAGAATGCTCGGCTGCCCTCTTTGGTGGTTGGGTGGGGCGTGGCTGCATGCCAGGCGCGGCGTGATGCGAATCACGGCTGGGCCTGCCAGGTGGTCACACCGCGAGCGTTGCAAGCGTGTGCACGATGAATGCCGAGAGGTCGCCCTCATAAGCGGTTCCAAGGCTGTGCACAAGGCGCGCGCTTCGAGATGCTCCGAAATGCCATCGTTGGTGGGTGCTCATGGTGAGTGCCTGCCGTCTCAGAAAGACCCTCATGAAGACCTTCAGCGCCAAGCCGGCCGAGGTGACGCACGAGTGGTTTGTGCTTGATGCCACCGATAAGGTGCTCGGACGTGTCGCCAGCGAAGTGGCACTCCGTTTGCGCGGCAAGCACAAGGCCATTTACACGCCTCACGTCGATACCGGTGATTTCATCATCGTCGTCAATGCCGACAAGCTTCGTGTCACCGGCGCCAAGTCGGAAGACAAGATGTACTACCGTCACTCGGGTTTCCCGGGCGGTATCTACGCCACGAGCTTCAAGGACATGCAAGCCAAGCACCCGGGCCGCGCGCTCGAGAAGGCCGTCAAGGGCATGCTGCCCAAGGGCCCGCTGGGTTACGCGATGATCAAGAAGCTGAAGGTGTACGCCGGTGGTTCCCACCCGCACACCGCCCAGCAGCCCAAGGCGCTGGAAATCTAAGGAGCGGTGATGATCGGTAATTGGAACTATGGCACTGGCCGCCGCAAGTCTTCGGTGGCCCGCGTGTTCATCAAGCGTGGCGAAGGCCAGATCGTCGTCAACGGCAAGCCCGTGGCTGACTACTTCGGCCGTCAGACCTCGATCATGATCGTCAAGCAGCCCCTGCTGCTGACGAGCAACGAACTCACTTTCGACATCAAGGTCAATGTTCGTGGTGGTGGCGAATCCGGCCAGGCCGGTGCTGTCCGTCACGGCATCACCCGCGCCCTGATCGACTACGACGCCACGCTCAAGAGCGAACTCAGCCGCGCTGGCTTCGTGACGCGTGACGCTCGCGAAGTCGAGCGCAAGAAGGTCGGTCTGCACGGCGCTCGTCGCCGCAAGCAGTTCAGCAAGCGCTGATCGACCAACGAGGGCAGTCTGGCCTCGCAGGGCCGCTGGATTCAGCGGCCCTTCTTCATTCCAGCGGCGCTTTTCACACACCAAGCCCCGGATCGTGGCAAGGTCAAGCGCAGCATCTGCCATCCCTGTGGGAACATTGGTGGCACAGTGAACCGTCGGCCAGCCTGATCGCGGGCCGCCAGCAACAACGACCAGGAACATCCATGAACGCCGTCGCCGAATCCCCCGTCACCGATGTGCCGGCCATGCCCTCACCGCTGATCTTCACCGACAGCGCCGCCGCCAAGGTGGCTGATCTGGTGGCCGAAGAAGGCAATCCCGAACTCAAGCTGCGCGTGTTTGTGCAAGGCGGCGGCTGCTCGGGCTTCCAGTATGGCTTCACCTTCGACGAGGTGGCCAACGAAGACGACACCCAGATGACCAAGAACGGCGTCACCCTGCTGATCGACGCCATGAGCCTGCAATACCTGGTGGGCGCCGAGATCGACTACAAGGAAGACCTGCAAGGCGCGCAATTCGTCATCAAGAACCCGAACGCCACCACCACTTGCGGTTGCGGCTCCAGCTTCTCGACCTGAGCCTTCGCGGCTCCGGTTTCGGCTTCTGCCACGACAACGCCCGCCGCTTCATGCCGCGGGCGTTTTTTGCTTGGACTAGGCCAGCACGCCCGGCAGCGTGGGGTTGTCCGGGTTGTACAGGCTCTGGATCACCGGCGGATCGATGCCCACCGGCAGCGATGACGTGTCCTCGACATCGGGCACGTCACTGAGCAGGGCCGCTGCGGCATGCACCAGCGGCCATGACAGGCAGGCGCCCGAGCCGTCCGTGGTGTTGAGTCCCAGTTCAAGCAAGGCACTGGCCTTGAAGGCAGACAGCGCCTTGTCCAGGCCCTGGTGGGTCTGGCTGCGGCAGAACACGCAGTAATCGGTGACCGCCTCGGCGATGCGCGAGGCCACCAGCATGGCCGCACAGGCTGCCATGCCGTCCACCATGATCAGGTGGCGCTTGCTGGCCGCCACCAGCATGGCGCCCACCATCACGGCTGTCTCAAAGCCGCCAAAGGCCGCCAACACCTCCACGGCGTCGCTCAGATCGCGGTGCCGCCCCATGGCACCCTGCACCACGATCATCGTGTGGGCAATCAGGTCAGGCGTCATCTCGGGGCCGCTCACCACCAGGTCACGGATCGGGGTGTCGGTGAGGCGGGCCAGCACCAACGCCGCGCTCTCGTGCGAGCCAACACCCAAACCGGCGCACGCCAGCACATTGCCCGGCAAGGTGTCGCCGATCTCCATGCCGGCACGAATGGCCGCGTGGGCCTGCTCCAGCGTCATGGCGCTGTTCACACGGGCGTTGCGCGTGCCGTGCGCGATCTTGCGCAACACCAGGCGATCATGGCCAGGCAACTTGCTGGCCACGCCGCAGTCCACCACGGACACCGCCAGATTCTGCAGGCGAGCAAAGGCCGTCAGCGGGACACGGCCTGCCAGCACCTGCTGCACCATGTCCTCGGTCTGGACACCTGCCGGCGCGTGGATGCCGTCCACCGCCAAGCCGTGGTCGGCGGCAAAAATGACCAGTTGCGGCTCCGTGAATCGCGGCTTGAGCGAATGTTGAAGCAGGCCCAGCCTGACCGCGACCGGTTCGAGCTCGCCCATGCCCCCGTGGATGCGCGAGCGGCGTTGCAGCTTGGCCAGCAGGGCTTGCTCAAGAACCGGGTTGGCGGTGGGGGCGATCAGTGACATGGGGCAAGTGTATGCAGCCCGGCTCAACGCAGGAACAGCTTGTAGACCGGGTTGTCGGTTTCTTCGGTGCAGGGATAGGCCAGTTCGCTCAAAAAAGCCTTGAAAGCCTGGCGATCACCCTTTGGCACCTGGATGCCAACCAGGATGCGCCCATAGTCGGCGCCCTGGTTGCGGTAGTGGAACAGGCTGATGTTCCAGCCCGGATGCAGGCTGGACAGGAAGCGCATCAAGGCCCCCGGGCGTTCCGGGAAGACAAAGCGGAACAGGCGTTCATCGGCAGCCAGTGACGAGCGGCCACCCACCATGTGCCGAACATGTTCCTTGGCCAATTCGTCATCGGTCAGGTTGACGGTTGCGAAGCCCTGCTTGGCAAAAGTGCGCTCGATCTTGTCGGCCTCGTCCCGCTTGCTGATGGCGATGCCCACAAACACGTGCGCCAGCTTGTCGTCCGAGATGCGGTAGTTGAACTCGGTCACCGCACGGGGCCCGACGAGCTCGCAGAAGCGCTTGAACGAGCCGCGCTCCTCCGGGATGGTGACCGCAAAGATGGCCTCGCGCTGCTCGCCAAACTCGGCTCGCTCGGCCACAAAACGCAGCCGGTCGAAATTCATGTTCGCGCCGCAGGTGATCGCCACAAAGGTCTTGCCCTTGACCTTGTTGGCCGCGGTGTACTGCTTGATGGCAGCCACACCCAAGGCGCCAGCGGGCTCAAGAATGCTGCGCGTATCCTGAAACACGTCCTTGATGGCCGCGCACACCTCGTCGGTGTCCACCACCACGAAGTCGTCCACCAGCTGGCGGGCAATGCGGAAGGTCTCTTCGCCCACCAGCTTCACGGCCGTGCCATCTGAAAACAGGCCCACATCGGGCAAGGTGACCCGCTTGCCGGCCTTGACCGAGCGCACCATCGCATCGGAATCACGGGTCTGCACGCCGATGACCTTGATCTCCGGGCGCACCGCCTTGATGTAGGACGCCACACCGGCGATCAGTCCGCCGCCGCCGATGGCCACAAAGATCGCATCAATCGGGCCCTGGTGCTGCCGCAGGATCTCCATGGCGATGGTGCCCTGGCCCGCGATGACATCCGGGTCATCAAAGGGGTGCACAAAGGTCAGGCCAGCCTGCCGCTGCAGCGCCAAGGCGTGACCATAGGCATCCGAATAACTCTCGCCATGCAAGACCACCTCGCCGCCCAGTGCTGCCACCGCATCCACCTTGAGTTTCGGCGTGGTGACGGGCATCACGATCACGGCGCGGCAGCCCAGTCGCTTGGCCGACAACGCAACGCCCTGGGCATGGTTGCCTGCCGAAGCGCAGATCACGCCCTTGGCCAATTGCGCCGCACTCAGATGCGCCATCTTGTTGTAGGCCCCGCGCAGCTTGAAGCTGAACACGGGCTGCTGGTCTTCGCGCTTGAGCAGCACCGTGTTGCCCAGGCGCCGCGACAGGCTGCGAGCAGGATCCAGCGGCGACTCGATCGCCACGTCGTACACCCGCGCATTCAGGATCTTCTTCAGGTAATCCGGCGCTTTCGGCGCAGCGGTGGGGGCAGGTGCTGAGGTGGCGCGGGCCATGGCTGACAATCTCGATCAAGGGTACGGGGCGGCCGATGATACGCGTCGCGCAGAAAAAAGCCCGGGGCGAACGCCCCGGGCTGAATCCACCGTTGGAGGAGGTGGAGGAGACAAGCTGCCAGGGCCGCCGAAGCACTTCAGCGCGACCCCGATGAAGACAGTCTAGCGCCTCAATTGCTGCATCGCAATATGATGGGCATTCAACGATTAGTGAGTTCACCCCAGGCCATGGTGCAAGCGTGCACAAGGCCGGTGCGTGGCTCGATCAACCCACGCAAGGGCCGTGATCCGGCCCAGGAGACTTGAAGATGGAATGCACGGTTCATTGGGTGCCCAGCGCAGGCATGGGCTTCATGGCCGAGACCGGCAGCGGCCACACCTTGGTGATGGACGGGGCCCCCGACGGCGGCGGCCGCAATCTGGCGCCCCGCCCCATGGAAACGCTGCTGGCCGGTGCGGGTGGCTGCACGGCCTATGACGTGGTGCTGATTCTCAAGCGCGGTCGGCAGGCGGTGAGTGGCTGCCAGGTCAAGATCCAGGCCGAGCGTGCCGAGGTGGACCCCAAGGTCTTCACCAAGATCAATCTGCATTTTGTGGTGCAGGGCAAGAACCTGGCTGAAGCCACGGTGGCGCGTGCCATTGCCTTGTCGCACGACAAGTACTGCTCGGCCACCATCATGCTGGCCAAGACCGCTGAGGTCACCACCAGTTTCGAAATCGTCAACGACGCGGCGGCCTGAGCACTAGACGACATGCGCCACGGTGGTCATCACCTTGGCTGCACCGCGCATGGCCCATTGCACAGGGGCGGGCATTGGCGCCCCGCCGGCAGCCAGCGCCTGGTCAGCATGCTGGCGCTCGTCGTCCTTCATTTGCGCCACCACCGCCCTTGAGGCTGCATCCGCTTCGGGCAGCCTTGTCAGGTGGCCCGCCAGGTGCGCTTCGACCTGACGTTCGGTCTCCACCACAAATCCCAGGCTGATGCGGTCGCCTGCGCGGCCCGCCGCCAGGCCGATGGCGAAGGCGCCGGCATACCACAAGGGGTTGAGCAGGCTGGGTCGTCCGCCCAACTCGGACAGGCGGCGCTCGAGCCAGGCCAGATGGTCGGTTTCCTCGCGGCCTGCCGCCACCATGGCTGCCCGCAACCCGGGTGTTCGGGCTGTCAGCGCCTGCGCAGCGTACAGCGCCTGGGCGCACACCTCACCCACATGGTTCACGCGCATCAAAGCGGCAGACAGCGACTTTTCCTGGGTGCTCAGATCCGACGGCATGGCCGGCTCGGCCGCACGCGGCATGGGTCTGCCCGACCGCGCACCGCCAGCCAGTGTTCGCAGGGCCAGATCCGCGCTGGCCAGCCATTCGTCCATGGAAATCATGACAAGAGAATAGCGCAGCACTTTGTACCAAATTGCGTTGTTGTCAGGCAACAGCCGCAAACCATTTTTCTAGCCAAGCTTTGCGCTCGGGGCAGGGCTCTGGTGCAATAGCGCCAGCTTCCGATGAGGAGGTTGGCCTGACCGGCCCCCACCAGTCCTGGTGAAGGGTTCTCTACGGGATCGGGACCTCTTGTTAAACCTAGGAGATATTCGCAATGAAAAAGTCTTTGATCGCCCTGGCTGCCCTGGCTGCCACGTCCGCCTTCGCCCAGTCCTCCGTGTCGATTGACGGCCAATTCGACTCCGGCCTGCAAGTGATCAGCTACAGGGGCACCCGCGTGCAAGGCTTCGGTGGCAACGGCTCCACCACCTCGCAAATCAACTTCCGCGCCACGCAAGACTTCGGCGGCGGCCTGCAAGCCCAGTTCCGTGTCGAAACCGACTGGAGCACCGTGTCGAACAACGCCAACACCGGCGTGAAGAAGGCTGACGGCACTGTCGCTGGCACTTCTACCTTCGGCAACGGCGAAATCCGTGGCGGCCTGATCGGCGGTTTTGGTCGCGTTGACTTCGGCGCCATCAACAACGCCCAGCTCGACGCCTACCTGACCGGCCAAAACTTCGGCACGGCCATCGGCTCGGCCTTCCGTGGCGTGTTTGTGACCGACGCCCTGAACCCGGTGGCTGGCTCGGTGGTGCGCTTTGACAACAGCGCCCGCTACCTGACCCCGAACCTGGCAGGTTTCAGCGCCTCGTTCCTGACCGTCGCCAAGCAAACCAAGGCCAGCAGCAGCAACTTCGCCGGTCTGGGTCTGTATGACTACGCTGGCGTGCGTGAATTCAGCCTGCGTTACAACCAGGGCCCGTTGAACGTGATCTTCGCGTCGACCCGCCAAGACGCGACGGGCGTGTCGGTGACCACCGCCACCGCCACCGCTGACAGCACCGTGGCCACGGCTACCACCCAAACCCTGGGTGCCAACTACGCCTTCGGCGACTTCAAGGTGTTCTTCTTGAACCAGACCGCCAAGAACAGCCTGGTTGCTGGTGGCAAGTCGCTGGACCGCAGCGTCACCACGGTGTCGGGTCAGTACACGATGGGCGCCAACCGCTTCAACGTGCAACTGGGCAAGGCCAACAACAAGATCAACAACCTGTCGGACAACGTCTTCAGCCTGGGTTACGACTACGACCTGAGCAAGACCACCTCGATCTACGCTCGTTACGAGTCGATCAACGACAAGGCTTCGATCGTTCCGGCTAACCCCACCGTGGCTGAAGCCGCCGGCACCGCGCGTAAGCGTTCGGCTCTGGGCCTGCGTATCGGCTTCTGATCGAGGGCTGGCGCAAGCCAGCTTTCGGTTTGACCGCAAAACCCGCCGTGGCGACACGGTGGGTTTTTTTATGGCCCCGTCAATCAGCGCGGCGCGGCCGACGCTGCAGGCGCGGCGGTGGCGGCGGCCGGCGGGTGAAGGGCGCCCTTCTGGCCGCACGCTGTGGCCAGCAAGGGCAAGCACAGGATCACGGCCATCAGGCCAGCATTGCTCGCTAACATGGCTGCGGTCGCGGTCGGCTTGGCAGTTTCGGGCATCTTCATTTTTCTCATCCCTTCACATCATGACTGATCAAGAGTTTCATCGGGCCGCGCATGCTGTGCTGGCGGCCATCGAAGCCACGGTTGACCACTGGCTGGATGCTGACATCGTCGATATCGACAGCCAGCGCACCGGTGGATTGCTCGAACTGAGTCTGCCGGCGGGCTCCAAGATTGTCATCAACACCCAGCCACCCTTGCACGAGATCTGGCTGGCGGCGCGCGCAGGCGGTCACCACTATCGCATGGTGGATGGTCGGTGGCTCGACACCAAGGACGGCACCGAGTTCTTTGCGGCCCTCTCTGAGCACACCAGTCGCCAGGCAGGCATGCCCTTGGCGTTCAAGGCACCCTGAAGCACCTCGTCAACGCCGGAACAAGTCCAGGATGCTCTTGCGTTCGGCGTCGCTGGTCGGCGGCGCTTGATTCGGCTTTTCCTTTTCGTCCAGGCCCACGCTGCTGATGCCGGCCCCGGGCCCGTATTCGTCAAACACCCAATCGCCGCCGCGCTGAATCAGGCCCTCTGGTACGGGCATGGGTTGCTCGGGCAGGCGCTTGAGCGCCTGGCTCATGTATTCAATCCAGACCGGCAGGGCCAAGCCGCCACCGGTTTCACGGTCACCCAGCTTGCGCGGGTTGTCATAGCCGATCCAGACCACTGCGGCCAGGTTGCTCTGGAAGCCAGCAAACCACGCGTCCATGGAATCATTGGTGGTGCCCGTCTTGCCGGCCAGATCCATGCGCTTGAAGGTCTGGTACACCTTGGCGGCCGTGCCTGAACGCGCCACTTCACCCAGCAACTGGGTCATCACAAAGGCGTTGCGAGCCTCGATCGCGCGCGTGGCTTCACTGGCCTCGCTGGTTGGGGCCTGCAGCAGCACCTTGCCGCGGTTGTCGGTGATGCGGGTGATCAGCTGCGGGTTCACGCGCAGGCCACCGTTGGCAAACACCGCGTAGGCGCCCACCATCTGCAAGGGCGTGACCGATCCAGCGCCCAGCGCCATGGTCAGGTAGGCCGGGTGCTTGTCGGCCTCAAAGCCGAAGCGCGTTGCCCACTCTTGCGCAAAGTGCACGCCTGTGGACTGCAACACCCGTATCGACACCATGTTCTTGGACTTGGCCAGGGCCGTTTTCAGCGGCATGGGGCCTTCGAACTTGCCGTCGTAGTTCTTGGGCTCCCAGGGCTGACTGCCGGTGGTGCCGGCGTCGAAGAACAGGGGCGCGTCGTTGACCACCGTCAGCGGCGTGAAGCCTTTTTCCAGGGCAGCCGAGTAGATGAAGGGCTTGAAGCTGGAACCCGGCTGCCGCCAGGCCTGCATCACGTGGTTGAACTTGGACTTGCCATAGTCGAAGCCCCCCACCAGGGCGCGTATGCCACCGGTGTGGGTGTCCATCGAGACGAATGCGCCTTCCACTTCGGGCTGCTGGGTCAGGGTCCAGTCGCCTTTGGGTGAGCGCACGGCGCGCACCACGGCGCCCCGCCGAATCTGCTTTTGGGGCTCGGCCTTGTCAGCCAGGCCCGAGGTCACGGGTTTGAGGCCTTCGCCCGTGACAGTGATGCTCTCGCCCGACTGCAGCACCGCGACCACCTTGGCCTTGGTGGCCTCCAGTACCACGGCCGCTTTCAATTCGTCGTTGTCGGGGTGGTCAGACAGGGCCTCGGCGATGCGGGTATCCAGGTCCTTGGCATCTGCCGGCAGGTCAATGTGGTCTTCGGGGCCTCGGTAAACCTGGCGGCGCTCGTAGTCCAGCAAGCCGCGGCGCAAGGCCCGGTAGGCCGCCATCTGCTCGGCCGAGTCGACGGTGACGTGAACATTCAGGCCGCGTGTGGTGGTCTCGTTGCCATATTGAGAAAACACCAACTGCCGCACCGATTCGGCCACGTATTCGGCGTGGACGGGCACATCGCTGCCGGCCTTCAGATGCAACACCTGCTTGCGGGCGGCTTCGGCCTGCTCTTCGGTGATGAAGCCGTTGGCTTCCATGCGGTCGATGATGTATTGCTGGCGCCGCGTGGCGCGCTTGGGGTTGCTGATCGGGTTATAGGCCGAGGGCGCCTGAGGCAGCCCGGCCAGCATGGCCGCCTCGGCAATCGTGATCTCAGCCAGGGGCTTGCCGAAGTAGATGTCGCAGGCGGCCGCAAAGCCATAGGCCCGCTGACCCAGGAAGATCTGGTTCATGTAGACCTCCAGGATCTGCTGCTTGGTCAGCGTGCGCTCGATCTTCAGCGCCAGCAGGATCTCGTAGATCTTGCGGGTAAAGGTTTTTTCAGTCGACAGGTAGAAGTTGCGCGCCACCTGCATCGTGATGGTGGACGCACCCTGGCTCTTGGCCCGGTTGAGCTGGGCCAGGCTGGCGCGCAGCACGCCCAGGTAATCCACCCCGCCATGCCGATAGAAGCGCGCATCCTCAATGGCCAGCACGGCCTCTTGCATGACTTTGGGGATTTGCGCGATGGGTGTGTAAATCCGCTTTTCCTCGCCAAACTCGCCCAGGAGCACACCGTCCGCCGAAATGACTCGCAACGGAAGTTTCGGCCGGTAATCCGTCAAACCGCTGATTTCCGGCAGATTCGGGTAGGCCACCGCCAGGGCCACCCCCAGGATCAGGGCGCCGCTCAAGGCCAGTGCCGCAACGGTGCCCACAAACCAGGCCAGGGGCTTGAGCACATACCCGGGAATGCGCGGCTTTCGCGCGGGAGATGAGGGGGCGGAGCCGGTGCCGCTGGCGGTGTCGTTCATGCTGCAGCACAGTGTATAGAAACCGGTGCTACGGCCCGAATTGGCAGCAGCCGGCTGCCGTGCGAAATGTCAGGCTCCGGCAACGCGCCACAGGCCCTAAATCGGGAAATTCCTTTGGGCTACAAAGGCTTTACTGCTAGCATTGAAGTAACTTCTTAACAGTTGCCAACCCACACCCCCCGTTGGGAGACCCCTTCCGTGAGCTTTTTGGATCTCTTGCTGGGCCGCAAACATGTGCCAATGATCGGCCTGGATATCAGTTCGTCCAGCGCCAAGCTGGTGGAGCTGAGCCAGACGGCCGGGGGCGAGTACGTGCTCGAACGCCTGGCCTCCGAGCCCTTCGAGAAGGGCTGGATCACCGACGGCCAGATCGAGAAGTTCGACGAGGTGGTGGCAGCCGTTCGCAAGCTCATCGACAAAAGCGGCACCAAGACACGCCAGGTGGTGATGGCCATGCCGCAATCGGCCGTGATCACCAAGCGGATCATGCTGCCCGCGGGCCTGCGCGAAGACGAGCTTGAACTGCAGGTTGAATCCGAAGCCAACCAGTACATCCCGTTTTCGCTGGACGAGGTCAGCCTCGATTTCTGCGTGGTCGGCCCCAGCCCCACGTCGGGCGGCGATGTCGAGGTGCTGATCGCGGCCTCCCGCAAGGAGCGCGTCCAGGACCGCCAGGGCCTGGCCGAGGCGGCTGGCCTCAAGCCCATGGTGCTCGACATCGAGAGCCACGCTTCTCTGTTGGCGATGAGCCGCATTGTCGACACCCTGCCCAACCAGGGCCGTGACGCTTTGGTGGCGCTTTTTGAAATCGGTGCCGACACCACCAGCTTGAAGGTGCTGCGCGACGGCGAAATGCTCTACGATCGCGACCAGGCCTTCGGGGGGTCTCAACTCACCACCCTGATTTCCCGCCAGTATGGTTTCTCGTTTGAAGAAGCCGAACAGAAAAAGCTTCAGGGTGAGTTGCCGGAAGACTACGACAACGTGATCCTCACGCCCTTTGTCGACAGTCTCTCCCAGGAAATCGGTCGCGCCTTGCAGTACTTCTTCACCAGCACGCCCCATCACAAGGTTCACTACGTCATGCTGGCCGGTGGCACGGCCACCCTGCCGGGTCTCAAGGACCGCGTGACCGATCTGACCGGCTTCGCATCCATGGTGGTCAACCCGTTTGACGGCATGAAGATCGGCACCGGCGTGCGCGAAACCAAGGTGCGCAAGGAAGCGCCCTCGTACCTGACGGCCTGCGGCCTGGCGATGCGGAGGTTCCTGCAGTGATCTTGATCAATCTGCTGCCGCATCGTGAAGAGCGGCGTCGCCAGCGCAAGCGATCTTTCTTCATTGGCCTGGGTCTGGCCGTGGTGGTGGGCATCCTGTGTGCGATGGCCTGGTACGCGGTGATTCAGCAGCTCACGGCCACGCAGCAGGCGCGTAATGAGTTCCTGCGCGCCGAGATCAAGGGCCTGGAGGCGCAGATCAAGGACATCGCCAACCTGCGCAGCGAAATCGAAGGCCTCAAGGCCCGTCAAGGGGCCGTTGAAGACCTGCAACTCAATCGCAATGTGCCGGTGCATCTGATGGACGAGCTGGTGCGCCTCACGCCCGAAGGCATCTACCTCACCGGTGTCAAGCAGACCGATGGTGTGGTGCTGGTCAGCGGGCTGGCGCAAACCAATGAGCGGGTGTCCGAATACCTGCGTAATGCGCAGAACGATTCACCGTGGCTCGATCGCATGGAGCTGGTTGAGATCAAGGCCGTGAACCAGGCGCCGACGGCGGGCTCGCGCGAGCAGCGCCGCCTGTTCGAGTTCTCGCTGCGCGTATCGATCAAGCAGCCCAACGCCCCTGCCGCACCGGCTTCTGCCGCCAGCGCTGCCACGCTGCGCAAGGCGGCCTGAGGACAACCGCATGGCTTCATCCACACGTCCCGCAGGCCTGGATCTGAACCTGGTCGTCCACAACGCCTCTCAGCAATTCAAGGGGCTCAATCCCCAGGAGCCCGGCCAATGGCCCTTGTTGCCCAAGCTGTGTGCCTGGCTGTTTGCCGGGGCGCTGGCGCTGGTGCTGGGTTGGGTGCTGATTGTCTCGGTCGCCTCCGATCAACTGCAGGCTGAACGCAACCTCGAGCCCACGCTGAAGGACGACTACCGCGCCAAATTGGGCCAGGCGGTCAATCTGTCCGAGTTGCGCAAGCAGAAGCAACAGGTGCAGGAGTACGTCACCCAGCTGGAGCGGCAATTGCCCGGCAAGGCCGAGATGGACGCCCTGCTGTCGGACATCAACCAGGCGGGTGTGGGCCGTGGCTTGCAGTTCGAGCTGTTCAGGCCGGGTCAGGTTGAGCTCAAGGATTACTACGCGGTGCTGCCCATCACCTTGCGCGTGACGGGCCGCTTCCATGACATCGGGGCGTTCACGGCTGATGTGGCCAGCCTGTCGCGCATCGTCACGCTGCACAACCTGGCGCTCACGCCCAGCAAGGATGTGCCGGGCAACCTGGCGATGGACGCGGTGGCACGCACCTACCGGTACCTGGACATCAATGAGCTGGCCGAGGTGCGCAAGGCACGTGAGGCCGAGTCCAAGAGCAAGGCAGCGCGCAAATGACACAGCGCCACATCACCACGCCCACAGCGGCTCCACGCGGTCTTGTTCGCCTGGCGCTGGCCTGTCTGACGGTGCCAGCCCTGCTGTCGCTGGCCGCTTGTGACGGCGAGAACCAGGAGCTTCAGGCCTGGATGGACCAGCAGCGGCGCGAGGTTCGCCCCAGCATCCAGGCGCTGGCAGCCCCCAAGAAGTTCGACCCCGCACCCTATGCCAACGCGCAACAGGTTGATCCTTTCAGCAACCAGAAGCTCACGGTGGCCATCAAGCAAGAGGCGCGGCAACCCAACTCGCTGCTGGCGGCCGAAATGAACCGCCGCAAAGAGCCCCTGGAGTCCTATCCGCTGGACACCATGGCCATGACGGGCAGCGTGGTCAAGGGCGGCGTGCCCTTTGCCTTGCTGAAGGTGGACAACCTGGTTTACTACGTGAAGCCAGGTGACCACCTTGGCCAGAATTTCGGACGCATCACGCGCATCACCGAAACCGAGGTTTCGCTGCGCGAAGTGGTACAGGATGCGGCGGGTGAATGGACGGAGCGCACTGCTGCGCTGCAGTTGCAGGAGCGGGCACAGGAGAAGGCGCGATGAACAACGTGCGGGAGAAGACGAACATGCTCAAGTGGGGCGCCAGGCTTGCAGCCTTTGTGCTGGCGTTGGCAGCGCCGATGATCGCCATGGCCGACAACGCCATCCAGTCGATCACCAGCACCCAGCAATCGGGCGCCGAAGTCGTGCGCATCGAGCTCTCCGAGGCGCTGGCGGCTGTACCCAGCGGGTTTGCTGTGCAGACGCCCCCCCGGGTGGCCATCGACCTGCCTGGCGTGGGCAACGCGCTGGGTAAATCGCTGGTCGAGATCAACCAGGGCAATCTGCGTTCGGTGGCCGTGGCGCAAGCCGGTGAGCGTACGCGTTTGGTGCTCAATCTGCGCCAGGCTGCCAACTACCGCGCCGAACTGCAAGGCAAGGTGCTGGTGGTGGTGCTGGAGGGCAATGGTGCACCGGTGGTGGCTGCTGCCGCCGAATCCACGCACTTCGCGCCGGCGCAAAACCGCGATCAACTGCCGCTGCGTGACATCGACTTCCGGCGTGGCCCCGATGGTGCCGGCCGTGTGATCGTGTCGCTGGCCAGCACCCAGGTGGGGGTCGACATCCGCCAGCAGGGGCAAAGCCTGGTGGTCGAGTTCCTGCGCTCCAGCCTGCCCGAAACCTTGCGCCGCCGCCTGGACGTGACCGATTTCGGCACACCCGTGCAAAGCGTGGCCACCTTCCAGAGTGGCGAGAGGGTGCGCATGGTCATCGAGCCCAAGGGCTCCTGGGAGCACAGCGCCTACCAGAGCGACAACCAGTTTGTGCTGGAGGTTCGCCCGCTCAAGGTCGACCCGAACAAGCTCACGCAAGGCCAGGGCTTTGCCGGCGAGAAGCTGTCGCTGAACTTCCAGAACATCGAAGTGCGCGCCTTGTTGCAGGTGATCGCCGACTTCACCGATTTCAACGTGGTGACCAGCGACACCGTCACCGGCAATGTCACGTTGCGCCTGAAGGATGTGCCCTGGGATCAGGCCCTGGACATCATCATGCAGAGCAAGGGCCTGGGCGTGCGCAAGTCGGGCAATGTGCTGTGGATCGCGCCCAAGGACGAGTTGGCCGCCAAGGAGCAGCTTGAGCTTGAATCCAAGAAGAAAATCGCCGAATTGGAGCCTCTGCGCACGCAGTCGTTCCAGCTGAACTACGCCAAGGCCGAAGAAGTGGCCAAGGGCCTGTCGGGCCAGAACGGCAGCAACAGCAGCGGTGGCGGCGCCGGTGCCGGCAACAGCGCCAGCGGCGGTGCGGCCCAAACCCAGAAGATCCTGTCACCGCGTGGCAGCGTGATCTACGAAACCCGCACCAACCAGCTGTTCGTCACCGACATCCCCGGCAAGCTCGAAGAGATCCAGATCCTCATCAGCAAGATCGACATCCCGGTTCGCCAGGTGCTGATCGAAGCGCGCATCGTGGAAGCCAACGACAAATGGGGCCGCACGCTGGGCGTCAAGCTGGGCGCTTCCGACATCCGGGGCATCCAGGGTGGCATCCCGGGTTACGGCGTGGGTGGCGGCAACTACGTCACCATCGGCGGCAACTACTCGGCCATTGGTGCACAAACCAAGCAGACGGGCACCGTCGATTACAGCAACACGCAGTTTGTCAACCTGCCGGCTTCCACCACCAATTCGGTGTTTGGCGGCGCATCAGGCTTGCCCAGCTTTGCGCTGTCCCTGTTCAGCCCGGCGGCCAACCGCTTCCTGAACCTCGAACTGTCAGCGCTGGAAGCCGACGGCAAGGGCAAGATCATTTCAAGCCCGCGCGTCATCGCTGCCGACCAGAACAAGGCCGTGATCGAGCAGGGCACCGAACTGCCCTACCAGGTGGCCACGGCCAGCGGTGCCACATCGATCCAGTTCCGCAAGGCCAACCTCAAGCTCGAGGTCAAGCCGCAGATCACGCCCGAAGGCAGCGTGATCATGGTGCTGGACATCAACAAGGACAGCGTGGGCCAGTCCACACCGTCGGGTTTTGCCATCGACACCAAGCACGTTCAAACTGAAGTGCTGGTTGAGAACGGCGGCACGGTGGTGATCGGCGGCATCTTCACGCAGACCGAATCCAACGACGTGAACAAGGTGCCGCTGCTGGGCGATGTGCCGGTGGTGGGCAACCTGTTCCGCAACACCACGAAGGTGTCCAGCAAGACTGAACTGCTGATCTTCATCACGCCGAAGATCGTCACGGATCGTGCTGCAGTGCGCTGATGGCGCACGGTTGTTCAGCAACAGATCGCATGGGGAGTAGATCAATGAATGTCAAAGGTTTCCGGCTCTGGCTTGTCGGCCTGGTGCTGCTGGTGCTGGCCGGTTGTGGCGGCGGTGGTGGTGGCAACAGCGGCAGCTCGCTGTTCACCGATCCCAAGGGTGCAAGCAGCTTGCAGGTCAAGTTGTCGGCCACGTCGGTGGACAACACGGGCTCACAGACGGTGACCGCGACCGTCACCGCTCTGGACGCCAACGGCCAAGGTGTTGCCGGTGTGCCGCTGACCATTGCGGTTGACAACAATGCCACCTTCACCGTGACCGGTTCCGGCGGCAAGACCACGGCTTCGGATGGCACGGTTACCGCTGTGGTCACCATTGGCAGCGACACCAGTCTTCGCACGATCACGGTGGCCGCCGCAACGGGCTCGCTCAGTGCGCGCAATTCGTTCCAGGTGGTGGGCAGCAGGCAGGCGGCTTCAGACCTGATCATCACGGGTCCTTCGGGCATCACCAACTCCACCAACAACTCGATCACGGTCACGGTCACGGCGGTGGATGCCAACAGAAACGCCCTGGCCAACATCCCGGTGTCGGTGGCGGTTGATGCCGGTGCCACCGTGATTCCGTCGGCCAACACGACCAACTCGTCGGGTGTGGTGACGGGGCAGGTACGCATTGGCAGTGATCAGACCAATCGCACCATCAATGTTGTGGCCACAAGTGGCACGGTCACCCGCAGCATGGCCGTGTCCGTGACGGGTGCCAAGCTCAGTTCCACCGTGGCGGCTTCTTCGGTCGCGACCAACAGCACGGGCAACCGCATCACTTACCTGCTGGTCGACAACACGGGTTCCAAGATGTCGGGCTACCCGATCACGGTCAAGGCTTCGGGTCTGGCCGACGTGACGGGCACCACCAATATCGATGGCGAATTCACCTACAGTTTCACGGCGCCCGCCACCACGCAATCGCTGACCATCGAGGCCACCGCCGGCGGTTCGCTCGCCAAGGACTCCATCGCGGTGACCGGAACGGTGCTCATTCCGCCTGCGGCCTTGACGGTCCAGTCGGCATCGCTGGCCGCCAGCCCCAATGTGGTGGCGGTCAATCCTCTGGGCACCACCCCCACCAACAAGACAGAGATCCGAGCCCTGTTCCTGAGCACCGCCAACGCGCCTGTGCCCAATGTCCGCGTCTGGTTTGATCTGAACGGTGACAAGAACACCCTGGGCGGCACCTTGGCTTCCACGGCTGGCGGGAAGTTCCTGTACAGCGACGCCAATGGGGTGGCGCGTACCACCTTTGCCCCGGGCGACCGATCAAGCCCCAAGGACGGGGCCACGGTACGGGCTTGCTGGTCCAACGCCGACTTCACCATCCCCACGGACGGTGGCGCCTGCCCGAACCAGACCCTGGCCACCCTGACGGTCATCAATGAGTCGGTTTCGGTCAGCATCGGTACCAACGGCCTGGTTGGCAATGGCGCTTCTGGCGTCACCTACACCACGCAATTTGCCGTGCAGGTGGTGGACGCCAGCGGCAAGGCCAAGGTGGGGGTGCAGGTGTCACCGTCCATCGACCTCTTGTCGTACGCAAAGGGCTTCTGGGTCGTCAATGGTTCGGCCTGGGCTCAGACCGGCCTCGGCAACACCTATCCGGCCACCTATCCCAGCGGAACGGCGGTGCCAGCCACAGTGACCAGGCCTCGTGGCTTCGCAGGTGCCTACCAAGGCTGGTCCAATGTCAACGTGGCGATCTGCGACAACGAAGACCTGAACCGCAATGGCGTCGCTGAGACCTACCTGGACACACTCGAGAACGCCCTGGTCGCAGAGGACCAGAACAACAGTGCGGGGCTGTCTCCAGCGCGTCCGGCGATTGATCCCCGCAAGGCCGATGTGACCATTTCGGTCGTTGGCAGCGATGTGACCGATGCCAATGGCGTGGTTGTGCTCAAGATCGAGTACCCGCAAAACCTGGGCAGTTGGGTGCTTTACAACGTGCTGGTGGCAGCATCGGTCAACGGCACCGAAGGTCGAGCCAATTACACGGGTGTGTTGCCCGTGCCTTCTGTGGTGGTCAACAACGTCACGGCGTCCCCGCCCTTTGTGCAGAGTCCTTACGGCACCTTGGGAAGCCCGGCGTTCTTGCGCCGAAACGTCGATAATCAGCAAGGTTGGCTTTGCACCAACCCCAACTGATCACGGTAACGTTTTTCTCTCATGACCGGCATGTCGATCGCCTTGGTCGGCATGCCCGGCAGCGGCAAATCCACCGTAGGGCGCCAACTGGCGCGTCAGCTGGCCTGGCGCTTCGTGGACAGCGACCACGAGATCGAGCGGCAGATTGGCGGCTCGATCCGCGCCTTTTTTGAGCAGCGGGGCGAGGTGGCCTTTCGCGACCTGGAGCAGCAGGTCATCGAAGAGCTGGCCGATCAGCCCGGGCAGGTGCTGGCCACGGGCGGCGGCGCGGTGCTTCGAGAGGCCAACCGCGATGCCCTGCGGCAAGGCTGCCAGGTGGTCTATTTGCGCTCTACCCCGGAAGAGCTGTTTCGGCGGCTGCGCCACGATACGCAGCGGCCGCTGCTGCAGGTGAAAGACCCGCTCAAGCGCCTGCGTGACCTGTACGCCGAGCGTGATGAGCTTTACCGGGCTGCCTCGCATTTCGTCATCGAGACCGGCCGGCCATCGGTGCCCACGCTGGTCAACATGATCCTGATGCAACTGGAACTCGCCGGCGTGATCGACCCGGGCCATGTGCCGGCGACCGTCGGGCGTGTGCTGCCGCCGGCAGCCTGACCTGTTGTCTGCCTGGCCTGACCAGGGCTCCGCGCCCAATCCCTGCGGCCGAGTCTCGCCCTACACTTGCGGCCCATGAGTCAGCAAGTTTCCCATTCGGCCGGCCTGCGCCACTCCGTCAGCATCGATCTGGGTGATCGCAGCTATGAGATCCTGATCGGGCAGGGGCTGCTGGCCGACGCCCGCAGTTGGCAAGGCCTGCCTGCCTCGTCCGATGCCTTGATTGTCAGCAACACCACCGTGGGCCCGCTTTATGCGCAGCGCCTGCAGGATCGGCTCGCCGGGCAACACAAGCGCATCCATCGTGTCGATTTGCCCGATGGTGAGCAGCACAAGGATGCAGCCACCCTGGGCCTGATCTACGACAAGCTCTTGCAGGCTGCCTGTGACCGCAAGACGGTGCTGTACGCGCTGGGCGGTGGCGTGGTGGGCGACATGACCGGCTTTGCCGCGGCCTGCTACATGCGCGGGGTGCCGTTTGTGCAGGTGCCCACCACCTTGCTGGCGCAGGTGGATTCGTCGGTGGGTGGCAAGACCGCCATCAACCACCCGCTGGGCAAGAACATGATTGGCGCCTTCTACCAGCCGGCGCGGGTGATCTGCGACGTGGATGTGCTGGACACCTTGCCGCCTCGTGAGCTGTCTGCGGGCCTGGCTGAGGTCATCAAGTACGGGCCGATTGCCGACGTGGCGTTTCTGGATTGGATCGAGGCCAACCTGGACGCCTTGCTGGCGCGCGACAAGGCGGCGCTGGCACACGCCATCAAGCGATCCTGCGAAATCAAGGCCTGGGTGGTGGGCCAGGATGAGCGCGAAGGGGGCTTGCGGGCCATCCTGAACTTTGGCCACACCTTCGGCCACGCCATCGAGGCCGGCCAGGGCTATGGCGCCTGGCTGCACGGCGAGGCCGTGGGTTGCGGCATGGTGCTGGCCACCGATCTGTCGGTGCGCCTGGGTCTGGTCGATGCCGACCTGTTGCCACGCATGATCCGGATTTGCCAGCGTGCAGGCCTGCCCACCGTGGCACCCGCCATGCCGTTGGGCAAATGGATGTCGCTGATGCGGGTGGACAAGAAGGCCGAAGGCGGCGAGATCCGCTTTGTGCTGATCGATGGCCTGGGCCGCGCAGTGATGCGGCCGGCGCCCGACGCCCTGGTGGCGCAGGTGATCGCTGCCCACTCGGCCGCCGCCGCTTGACGCCCGCACACCCGCCATGACCTTGGCGCGCTACGCCAGCCATGCTGCGCACAGCCGTGGGCGGCGACATGCTGAAGACCCGGTGCGTCTGCGCGATGCCTTCCAGCGCGACCGTGACCGTGTGGTGCACAGCACCGCGTTCAGGCGTCTGGTCTACAAGACGCAGGTCTTCATCAACCACGAGGGTGACCTGTTTCGCACCCGCCTGACGCATTCGCTGGAGGTGGCGCAGTTGGGCAGATCGATTGCCCGTGGTCTGGGCCTGAACGAAGACCTGGTCGAAGCCATTGCGCTGGCCCACGACCTGGGCCACACCCCTTTTGGCCATGCGGGCCAGGATGCCCTGCACAGTTGCATGGCCGACCATGGCGGTTTTGAGCACAACCTGCAAAGCCTGCGTGTCGTCGATCACCTGGAGGCCCGTTACCCGGCCTTTGACGGCCTGAACCTGAGCTTCGAGACGCGTGAGGGCATCCTGAAGCATTGCGGCCGACGCGATGCGCTGATGCTGGAGGCGCAAGAGCCCGACGGGGTGGCGCACCGGTTTCTGGATGGCAGCCAGCCCAGCCTGGAGGCCCAGCTGACCAATCTGGCCGACCAGATTGCCTACAACGCGCACGACATCGATGACGGCGTGCGCTCAGGTTTGCTGAGCCTGGATCAATTGGCTCACCTCGATCTGGTGCGCGTGCACCGGGATGATGCACTGCGTGATCACCCCGCGTTGCGGGAAGCTGGCGGGCGCAGGCTGCTTTTTGAGACCATACGCCGCATGCTGTCGGCCCAGGTGCACGATGTGATCGATGCCACCCAGGCCGCCCTGAACGAGGCGGCCCCGGCCGACGCCCAGGCGGCACGCCAATGTGGCCGGCTGTTGCAGTTCTCCGAGCCCATGCACGCCGCCAGCGTGGCGCTCAAGCGCACCTTGTTTGCCGCCCTCTACCGCCATCGGCAGGTCACCCGGACCACCGACGTGGCCAGGGTGGTGGTGCGCGAGCTGTTCGAGGCCTATGTGGCGTCGCCCGCCGAGATGCCGCCCGATTACGCGCAGCGCGAAGACCTGTACCGGGCGGTGTCCGATTACGTCTCGGGCATGACCGACCGCTTTGCGATCCGCGAGCACCACCGGCTGACCGGCCGCCAGGCCTTCCGTGATGCCGGCCTGCCAGCGGGCATGCCGGGCGAGGCCTGAGCCGTGGCCCGCCTGCCGCGCCTGGCGGTGGCTGGGCATGCCCACCTGGTGTCCTTGTGGGGCCACAGCGGCCAGCGGGTTTTTCTGGACGATGTCGACCGCAAGCAGTTTCTGGCCGCGCTGCGTGAATCATCCCTGCAGCACAAGGTGGCCATCCTGGCCTACGTGCTGCTGGACGACCGGGTGCACCTGGTGCTGGTGCCCGAGCAGGCGGCTGCACTGGGTGCGGTCATGCAGGGCCTGGGCCGACGCTACGGCGCGGGTTTCAACCGGCGCCATGGCCGCCATGGCAGCCTGTGGGATGGCCGATACCGGGCCGCGGTGATGCAGCCCGGCGAAACGGTGCTGCAGGCCATGGTCTTCATCGACGGCATGGTGGTCAGCCGTGGCCTGGCCGAGCAGCCGCAAGACCACGGCTGGTCGAGTGCGCGACACCACCTGGGTGAATGGCGCGACGGGCTGACATCGGACGGGCCGGCCTGGTGGAGCCTGGGCAACACACCGTTTGAACGCGAGGCCCAGTATCGGGCGCGTCTGCAGGAAGGCTTGAGCCCTGAGCGCACACGGGCACTGGAAGACGCCAGCCGCAAGGCCTGGGCCTTGGGTGATGCGGGCTTTCTGGCGAGCCTGGCCGACGGGCTGGAGCGGCCGGTGCAACCCCGGCCGCGCGGGCGCCCACGCAAGGCGCCTGCCGCGACAGCACCCGCGCGTTGAAGCGTGCGGGCGCGAGTTTTGCATGGGCACAAGAGTGTCTGCCGCCTTGATCTGTCCCCATTAATCCATGCGTTTGGCCGCTCAGGGTTAATTAAATGGATCTGACCCCATTTAATTGCGCTTGAATGCTGTGCTGCGCCGCAGTAAATTCCCATCCCCCGAAAAGTGAAGGAGTGCGCCATGTCCACGGCTGCCCACCAATCCGCCTCGCAAGTGGCGACTGCTGCTGAAATCGACCAACTGGCTGCCGAAGGCCTGTACGACCCCGCCAACGAAAAAGACGCTTGCGGCGTGGGTTTTGTGGCCCACATCAAGGGCCAGCGCGCGCACAGCATCGTCGAGCAGGGCCTGAAGATTCTGGAAAACCTCGACCACCGGGGTGCCGTGGGTGCCGACAAGCTGATGGGCGACGGCGCGGGCATCCTGATCCAGATCCCCGACGAGTACTTCCGCGCCGACATGGCCGCGCACGGTGTGCAACTGCCGCCCCCGGGCGAGTACGGCGTGGGCATGATCTTCCTGCCCAAGGCACACGCCTCACGCCTGGCTTGCGAGCACGAGCTGGAACGCGCGGTGAAGGCCGAAGGCCAGGTGCTGCTGGGCTGGCGTGATGTGCCGGTGAACCGCGACATGCCGATGAGCCCGGCCGTGCGCGAGAAAGAGCCGGTCATCCGCCAGATATTCATCGGCCGTGGCGCCGATGTGATCGTGCCCGATGCGCTGGAGCGCAAGCTGTACGTGATCCGCAAGACCGCGTCGGCCGCGATCCAGAAGCTGCAGCTGACCCACAGCAGCGAGTACTACGTGCCCAGCATGAGCTGCCGCACCATCATCTACAAGGGCCTGCTGCTGGCCGACCAGGTGGGCCAGTACTACCTGGATCTGGCCGACGAGCGTGTGGTGTCGGCGCTGGCCCTGGTGCACCAGCGCTTCTCGACCAACACCTTCCCCGAGTGGCCCCTGGCTCACCCGTACCGCATGGTGGCCCACAACGGTGAAATCAACACCGTCAAGGGCAACTTCAACTGGATGCGTGCCCGCGAGGGCGTGATGAAGAGCCCGGTGCTGGGCGACGACCTGAAGAAGCTGTACCCGATCAGCTTTGAAGGCCAGAGCGACACCGCCACCTTCGACAACGCGCTGGAACTGCTCACGATGAGCGGCTACCCGCTGGCCCAGGCCGCCATGATGATGATCCCGGAAGCCTGGGAGCAGCATGAGCTGATGGACACGCGCCGCCGTGCCTTCTACGAGTACCACGCCGCCATGCTGGAGCCCTGGGACGGCCCGGCCGCCATGGTGTTCACCGATGGCAAGCAGATCGGCGCCACGCTGGACCGCAACGGCCTGCGCCCGGCCCGCTACATCGTCACCGACGACGACCTGGTGGTGATGGCCTCTGAATCGGGTGTGCTGCCCTTTGCCGAGCGCAAGATCGTCAAGAAGTGGCGTCTTCAGCCGGGCAAGATGTTCCTGATCGACCTGGAGCAAGGCCGCATCATCGACGACGAAGAGCTGAAGAACCAGTTTGCGTCGGCCAAGCCTTATCGCCAGTGGATCGAGAACGTGCGTGTGCGCCTGGATTCGATCCAGGCCGATGCCGAGCCGCTGAGCTTTGGCGAATCGCTGCTGGACCGCCAACAGGCCTTTGGCACCACCCAGGAAGACATCAAGTTCCTGCTGGCACCCATGGCCACGGCCGGTGAAGAAGCCATCGGCTCGATGGGCAATGACTCGCCCCTGGCCGTGCTGTCGGACAAGAACAAGCCGCTGTTCAACTACTTCAAGCAGCTGTTTGCCCAGGTGACGAACCCGCCGATCGACCCGATCCGCGAAGCCATCGTGATGTCGCTGAACAGCTTCATCGGGCCCAAGCCCAACCTGCTGGACATCAACGCGGTGAACCCGCCGATGCGCCTGGAAGTGACCCAGCCCGTGCTGGACTTCAAGGACATGGCGCGCCTGCGCCACATCGAGCGCCACACCAGCGGCAAGTTCAAGAGCTACGAGCTCGACATCACCTACCCGCTGGCCTGGGGCAACTCAGGCGTGGAAGCCAAGCTGGCCTCGCTGTGCGCCGAAGCCGTGGACGCCATCCGCAGCGGCCACAACATCCTGATCATCACCGACCGCGGCATGAACCGCGAGCAGGTGGCGATCCCGGCCCTGCTGGCACTGTCGGCCGTGCACCATCACCTGGTGCGTGAAGGCCTGCGCACCACCGCTGGCCTGGTCGTCGAGACAGGCTCGGCCCGCGAAGTGCACCACTTTGCCGTGCTGGCCGGCTACGGCGCTGAGGCCGTGCACCCCTACCTGGCGATGGAAACCCTGGTGGCCTTGCACGCCGACCTGCCGGGCGACCTGTCGGCCGAGAAGGCGATCTACAACTACATCAAGGCCATCGGCAAGGGCCTGTCCAAGATCATGTCCAAGATGGGCGTGAGCACCTACATGTCGTACTGCGGCTCGCAGCTCTTCGAGGCCATCGGCCTGGAAAAGAGCTTTGTGCAGAAGTACTTCCGTGGCACCGCCACGCAGGTGGGTGGCATTGGCGTGTTCGAGGTGGCCGAAGAAGCCCTGCGCACGCACCGTGCGGCCTTTGGCAACGACCCGGTGCTGGCCACCATGCTGGACGCCGGTGGCGAGTACGCCTGGCGCGCCCGTGGCGAAGAGCACATGTGGACACCCGACGCCATCGCCAAGCTGCAGCACAGCACGCGCTCGGGCAAGTTCGACACCTACAAGGAATACGCGCAGCTCATCAACGACCAGAGCAAGCGTCACGTCACGCTGCGTGGCCTGTTCGAGTTCAAGGTTGATCCGTCCAAGGCCGTGCCGCTGGAAGAAGTGGAATCGGCCGCCGAGATCGTCAAGCGCTTTGCCACCGGCGCCATGAGCCTGGGCTCGATCAGCACCGAAGCGCACAGCACCCTGGCGCTGGCCATGAACCGCATTGGCGGCAAGAGCAACACCGGCGAAGGCGGTGAAGACCCGGCCCGCTACCGCAACGAGCTCAAGGGCATCAAGATCACTGCCGGCACCAAGGTGTCGGACGTGGTGGGCAACAAGGTCATTGAAGCCGATTACGTCATGCAGGATGGCGACAGCCTGCGCAGCAAGATCAAGCAGGTGGCCTCGGGCCGGTTTGGCGTGACCACCGAGTACCTGGTCAGCGCCGATCAGATCCAGATCAAGATGGCCCAGGGCGCCAAGCCCGGCGAAGGCGGCCAGCTGCCCGGCGGCAAGGTGTCCGAGTACATCGGCTTCCTGCGTTACAGCGTGCCGGGCGTGGGCCTGATCAGCCCGCCGCCGCACCACGACATCTATTCGATCGAAGACCTGGCCCAGCTGATCCACGATCTGAAGAACGCCAACCCGCGTGCTTCGATCAGCGTGAAGCTGGTGTCGGAAGTGGGTGTGGGCACCATCGCTGCCGGCGTCACCAAGTGCAAGGCCGACCACATCGTGATCGCCGGCCATGACGGCGGCACAGGCGCGTCGCCCTGGTCGTCGATCAAGCACTGCGGCACGCCCTGGGAACTGGGCCTGGCCGAGACGCAGCAGACCCTGGTGCTGAACCGTCTGCGCAGCCGCGTGCGCGTGCAGGCCGATGGCCAGATGAAGACCGGCCGCGATGTGGTCATTGGCGCGCTGCTGGGCGCCGATGAATTCGGCTTCGCCACCGCACCGCTGGTGGTTGAAGGCTGCATCATGATGCGCAAGTGCCACCTGAACACCTGCCCGGTGGGTGTGGCCACGCAAGATCCGGTGCTGCGCGCCAAGTTTGCCGGCAAGCCCGAGCACGTGGTGAATTACTTCTTCTTCGTCGCCGAAGAAGCCCGTCAGATCATGGCGCAGCTGGGCATCCGCAAGTTCGATGACCTGATCGGCCGCGCCGACCTGCTCGACACCCGCAAGGGCATCGCGCACTGGAAGGCCAAGGGCCTGGACTTCTCGCGGGTGTTCCACCAGCCCGAAGTGGCCGCCGACGCACCGCGTTACCACGTCGAAAACCAGGACCACGGCCTGGAGCGTGCACTGGACGTCAAGCTGATCGAGAAGTGCCAGGCTGCCATCACCAAGGGTGAGAAGGTGCAGTTCATGGAGTCGGTGCGCAACGTCAACCGCAGCGTGGGTGCCATGCTGTCGGGTGAGCTGATCCGTCATCGCCCCGAAGGCCTGCCTGACCACACCATCTTCATGCAGATGGAAGGCACGGGCGGCCAGAGCTTTGCCGCCTTCCTGGCCAAGGGCATCACGCAGTACCTGATCGGTGACGCCAACGACTACACCGGCAAGGGCATGTCGGGTGGCCGCGTGGTGGTGCGTCCGTCGATCGACTTCCGGGGCGATTCGACCAAGAACATCATCATCGGCAACACCGCGCTGTACGGCGCCACCAGCGGCGAGGCTTTCTTCCGCGGCGTGGCCGGTGAGCGCTTTGCGGTGCGCCTGTCGGGCGCCACCGCGGTGGTGGAAGGCACGGGTGACCACGGCTGCGAATACATGACCGGCGGCACCGTGGTGGTGCTGGGCAAGACGGGCCGCAACTTTGCAGCCGGCATGTCGGGCGGCATCGCCTATGTGTACGACGAAGACGGCCAGTTCGCCAAGCGTTGCAACACGGCCATGGTGTCGCTGGACAAGGTGCTGACGGCCGAAGAGCAGGCCGAGACCACCGACAGCGCCATCTGGCACCAGGGCCAGGCTGACGAGGTGCTGCTCAAGGCACTGATCGAGCAGCACCACAGCTGGACGGGCAGCCTGCGTGCGCGCGACATCCTCGACGACTGGGCCAACGCACGGGCCAAGTTCATCAAGGTGTTCCCGCAAGAGTACAAGCGCGCCCTGGGCGAGATCAATGCGGTCAAGGCCGGTCAGCAGACCATTGCCAAGGCGAAGGCCAAGGCAACGGCCACCAAGTGATCCCCTGATCTCGCACCCCACATCTACAGGACATACGCATCATGGGCAAAGTCACTGGCTTCATGGAATTTGAGCGACTGGAAGAGGGCTACGCGCCCGTTGAACAGCGCCTGAAGCACTACAAGGAATTCGTCATCGGCCTGGACGACAAGCAGGCCAAGGTGCAGGGCGCGCGCTGCATGGACTGCGGTACGCCGTTCTGCAACAACGGCTGCCCGGTCAACAACATCATTCCGGACTTCAATGATCTGGTGTACCGGGGCGACTGGCAGAACGCGATCACCGTGCTGCACAGCACCAACAACTTCCCCGAGTTCACCGGCCGCATCTGCCCGGCACCCTGTGAAGCCGCCTGCACCCTGAACGTCAACGGCGATGCCGTGGGCATCAAGAGCATCGAGCACGCGATCATCGACCGCGCCTGGCAAGAGGGCTGGGTCACGCCGCAGGTCAGCGCCACCAAGACCGGCAAGAAGGTGGCCGTGGTGGGTTCGGGCCCTGCCGGCCTGGCCGCTGCCCAGCAACTGGCGCGCGCCGGCCACGACGTGACGGTGTTCGAGAAGAACAGCCGCATCGGTGGCCTGCTGCGCTACGGCATCCCCGACTTCAAGATGGAGAAGTCGCACATCGACCGCCGCGTCGAGCAGATGCAGGCCGAGGGCGTGACCTTCAAGACCAGCACGCTGGTGGGTGCCTGGCCCGAAGGCAGCAAGGTGACCAACGATGCCAAAACGGTGATCAGCGCCGACGAGCTCAAGGCCCAGTTTGATGCCGTGCTGCTGACTGGCGGTTCGGAGCAAAGCCGTGACCTGCCCGTGCCGGGCCGCGAACTCGAAGGCGTGCATTTCGCGATGGAGTTTCTGCCGATGCAGAACAAGGTCAATGCGGGCGACAAGCTCAAGGGCCAGATCCGCGCCGATGGCAAGCATGTCATCGTGATCGGTGGCGGCGACACGGGCAGCGACTGCGTGGGCACCAGCAACCGCCACGGCGCGGTCAGCGTCACGCAGTTTGAAGTGATGCCCATGCCGCCCGAGCAGGAAAACAAGCCCCTGGTCTGGCCCTACTGGCCGATCAAGCTGCGCACCAGCTCCAGCCACGACGAAGGCTGCGTGCGCGAGTTCGCCATCAGCACCAAGTCGTTCAACGGCAGCAAGGGCAAGGTCACCAGCCTGACCACCGTGAACGTCGAGTTCAAGGACGGCAAGCTGGTCGAGATCGCGGGCACCGAGAAGGAATACAAGGCCGACCTGGTGCTGCTGGCCATGGGCTTTGTGAACCCGGTGGCATCGGTGCTGGACGCCTTCGGCGTGAGCAAGGACGCCCGCGGCAATGCCAAGGCTGGCACCGATGACGGCACTGGCTACCGCACCAATGTCGACAAGGTGTTCGCCGCCGGCGACATGCGCCGTGGTCAATCCTTGGTGGTGTGGGCCATCCGCGAAGGCCGCCAGGCCGCACGTGAGGTGGACAGCTTCCTGATGGGCGGCACCACGCTGCCGCGCTGATTTCGGTTTGAGCGCCACCCGAAAGGCCGCCTTCGCGGCCTTTTTTTGTTTCTGTGGCGCCACAAAGCATCATCAAGCTTTACGGCCCCGCATTGGTGCAATCCCGTAGGGGCCATGCCTGCGTGCGACAATTCCAGCCAGTTTGTCAACCGACCAGCAGGGCTGGATGCCGATGGCTTGCGCCTCGGTGCCCCTGCACACCACCCCCTTTGAAAACCGATACGCTGATCGAGATCGACCACGTCACGTTTGGCTACGACGCCAGTCGCACCATCCTGCAGGACGTCAATCTGCGCTTTGCGCGCGGCAAGGTCACGGCCATTCTGGGCGGCTCGGGTTGTGGCAAGACCACGCTGATGCGCCTGATCGGCGGTGTGCACGAGGCCAGCAGCGGGCGGGTGGTGTTCGACGGTGAAGTGGTGGATGCGCGCAACCAGAAGCAGCTCTACCAGCTGCGCCGTCGCCTGGGCATGCTGTTTCAGTTCGGGGCCCTGTTCACCGATCTGTCGGTGTACGACAACGTGGCCTTCCCGCTGCGCGAGATGACCGATCTGCCCGAAGCGCTGATCCATGACATCGTGCTGATGAAGCTCAATGCCGTGGGCCTGCGGGGTGCTGCGTCGCTGAAGATCTCCGAGGTGTCGGGCGGCATGGCGCGGCGCATCGCGTTGGCACGCGCCATCGCGCTCGACCCCGAACTCATCATGTACGACGAGCCTTTTGCGGGGCTGGATCTGATTTCGATGGGCGTGGCCGCCAAGCTGATCCGCACGCTCAACGACATCACCGGCGCCACCTCGCTGGTGGTGTCGCACGATGTACCCGAGTGCATGGCCATCAGCGACCACGTGGTGTTGATGGCGGCGCAGGGCCGCATCGTGGCCCAGGGCACACCGGCCGAGCTGATGGCCAGCACCGACCCCGAGGTGCGCCAGTTTGTGCGGGGTGAGCCCGATGGCCCGGTCAAGTTCCATTACCCGGCCCGGCCCATGGCCGAGGATTACGGCCTGGGGGCGGCGCGATGAACTTCATTCAAGGCCTGGGTGCCGGCACCCTGTCCATCCTGCGGGCCTGGGGCCACGCGGCCATCTTCTTTGTGGGCCTGATGCGGGTGCTGCCGCAGGCCATGCGCCGATTTGGCTTGGTGATCACGCAGATCCACGCCATCGGCAACCGCTCGCTGGTGATCATCCTGGCCTCTGGCCTGGCGGTGGGCTTCGTGCTGGCGCTGCAGATGTACTACGCGCTGGTCACCTATGGTGCGGCCGAATCGCTGGGCCTGGTCGTCAATTTGTCGCTGGTGCGCGAACTGGGCCCGGTGGTCACGGCCTTGCTGTTTGCGGGCCGGGCTGGCACTTCGCTGACGGCCGAGATCGGCCTGATGAAGGCGGGCGAGCAACTGGCCGCGATGGAACTGATGGCCATCGACCCCCGCGCGCGTGTGCTGGCCCCGCGCTTTTTGGGCGGCGTGATCTCGATGCCGCTGCTGGCCATCCTGTTTTCGGCCATCGGCATCCTGGGTGCCTGGGTGGTGGCCGTGGGCCTGATCGGCATCGACGCCGGCAACTTCTGGTCCATCCAGCAGAACAAGGTTGATTTCTGGCGCGATGTGGTCAATGGCGTCATCAAGAGCGCGGTGTTTGGGGTGGTGTGCACCTTTGTCGCGCTGTATCAGGGTTATGAGACGCAGGCCACGCCCGAGGGTGTGGCCTATGCCACCACACGCACGGTGGTGGTGTCGTCGTTGGCCGTGTTGGCCATGGATTTCATCCTCACCGCGTTGATGTTCTCGACGCCGTGATGGATCAGGGAGAGCGTGATGGCAAAAAAAGGCATTGAAACTGCAGTCGGTCTGTTCGTGTTGCTGGGTCTGCTGGCGTTCCTGTTTGTGGCCTTGAAGGCGGCCAACCTGACCAGCTTTGGTCGGGGTGACAGCTACACCGTCACGGCACGCTTTGACAACATTGGTGGCCTGAAGACCCGGGCGCCGGTGCGCTCGGCCGGTGTGGTGGTGGGGCGCATCACCAGCATCAGCCTGGACGCCAAAACCTACCAGGGCGTGGTCACGATGGAGATCGAGCGCGCCTACCAGTTCCCCAAGGACACCTCGGCCAAGATCCTGACCGCCGGCCTGCTGGGTGACCAGTACGTGGGCCTGGAGCCGGGTGGCGAGGTGGACAACCTGGCGCCGGGCACCACCATCAAGCAGACGCAATCGGCCGTGGTGCTGGAAAACCTGATCGGGCAATTCCTGTTCAACAAGGCGGCTGACGCGGGCGGCGCAGCCCCTGACAACGCGAGCAAGAAGCCATGACAGGCGCTGCACACCTGCGCCGTTGGCTGGGCCTGCTGCTGCTGGTGGCGGCTGGCCTGCTGGGCGGATGCGCCACTGTGCCGGGCGAAGGCGTGTCCAAGGTGGATCCGTGGGAGCCGATGAACCGCAAGGTCTTCGCCTTCAACGAGGCCGTGGATCAGGCCGCCATCAAGCCGGCGGCGCTGATCTACCAGAACGTGGTGCCCAACTTCGTGCGCACGGCCGTGGGCAATGTGTTTGGCAACCTGGGCGACATCTGGACCACGGCCAATCTGGTGCTGCAGCTCAAACCCAAGCTGGCGGTGGACATGGGCGCCCGGGCCTTGATCAACACCACCTTTGGCATTGGCGGCCTGTTGGACGTGGCCGACGAAGCCGGCCTGGAGCGCAAGGCCAGTGAAGACTTTGGCCAGACACTGGGTTTCTGGGGGCTCAAGAGTGGGCCCTATGTGGTGCTGCCGATCATCGGCCCCGCCACGCTGCGTGACGCCACGGGCCTGGCCCTGGACCTGCGTGACTCTGGCCCCAGCCGGGTCTGGAAGGAACCGCGAGACCGCAATGCAGCGAGTTCGCTGCAGGTGCTGGACACCCGCGTGAAATTGCTCAACGCCGGTCGGGTGCTCGATGACATCGCGCTCGACAAGTACGTGCTGTTGCGCGACGCCTACCTGGCACGCCGCCGCAGCCTGATTTACGACGGTGATCCCCCTGAAGAAGAAAACGCGCCGCCGCCATACAAGGCCGTGATCAAGCGCGAAAGCAGCGACACCAAGTGAACCGCTTGGGCAGTTGGCGCGTTATGGATGTCAGGGTGATCGTGCCCGGCTCGAAAGGATGAATGAGATGTTGCGACGTACCTGGATTTGCGCAGTGGGTCTGACCGCCAGTCTGTTGGCCATGACGAGCCTGCATGCCGAGCCCCTTGCGCCCGACGCTTTTGTGCGCCAGGTGTCCGGCGAGATCATCGACGCGGTGAAGGCCGACAAGGCCATTCAGGCTGGCGATGTCGGGCGTATCCGTGCCCTGGTGGACGCCAAGGTGATGCCGCACGTGAACTTCCAGCGCATGACCGCCAGTTCGGTGGGCCCGCAGTGGCGCAGTGCCTCGCCCGAGCAGCAAAAGAAGATGCTGGTCGAGTTCCAGACGCTGATGGTCAACACCTACTCGGGTGCACTCACCCAGGTCAAGGATCAGACCGTGGTGGTCAAGCCCCTGCGTGCCGGTGCGGCAGAGGGCAGCGAAGTGGTGGTGCGCAGCGAGGTGCGCGGCAAGGGTGACCCGATCCAACTCGACTACCGCCTTGAGAAGGCCGGTGAAGGCTGGAAGATCTATGACGTGAACGTGGGTGGTTTTTGGCTGGTCGAGGCCTACAAGGGCCAGTTTGCCAAGGATTTGAGCGCGGGCGGCATCGACGCCCTGATCGCCACGCTGACCCAGAAGAACAAATCGCTGGCTGGCGCCAAGAACTGAGCAGGCCCCTGATGACCGCCATCGCCCTGCCTGTTCGCCTGACCATCGCCGATGCCAAGGCCACGCTGGAACGCCTGGTGCCCGCCCTGGCTGCGGCGGGCGATGCGGTGATTGATGCCTCGCCGCTGAAGGAGATGGACACCTCGGCGGTGGCGGTGCTGCTCGATTGCCAGCGTCAGGCCCAGGCGGCGGGTCGGCCACTGCGCATCGTGGGGGCGCCGGCCAAATTGGTCGATTTGGCCAAGCTGTACGGCGTGGACAGCCTGCTCGCGATCTGAGCCGGTCGGTCCGGGCGGTGCCTCACTCGTCTGCCGGGTCGGTCGCGGCCGGCTGGGCGTAGCGCTTGGCGCGCAGGTTGCGCTTGATCTCTTGCATCATCGGCCGCAGGCCGGGGCCCAGGCGCAGCGCCACGCCGGTGGTCAGGATGTCGATGATGGTCAGGTGCAGCAGGCGCGACACCATGGGGCTGTAGCGGTCAAAGTCTTCGGGGTGATCGGCGGCCAGCAGCACCTGGTTGTGGCCTTGCACCATTTGCGCCAGCGGCGAGCCGCTGGCGGTGATCACGATGACGGTGGCACCCTTGCGCCGGGCGATGTCGGCGGCATCGATCAGGTCGCGGCTGCGCCCTGAGTTGCTGATCACCACCGCGCAGTCGCCTTCGCTGAGCATGGTGGCGCTCATCAGCTGCACATGGCCGTCGCTGCAGGCGATGGCATTGACGCCCAGCCGAAAGAACTTGTGCTGCGCATCCTGGGCCACGATGCCCGAGTTGCCCACGCCATAAAACTCGATGCGGCGATGGTTGCGTCCGGCCTCGGTGAGTGCGGCAATGGCCTGCTCAAACGCATGCCCGGCCGCGTTGTTGCGGTACTTCAGCATGGCCGCCACGGCGTTGTCGATCACCTTGACGATCAGATCACCCGGCTTGTCGTCTTCGTCGACCGAGCGGTGCACAAAAGGCACGCCTTCGTTCACCGTGCCGGCCAGCTTGAGCTTGAAATCGGCCAGGCCGTCGTAACCCACGCTGCGGCAAAAGCGCACCACTGTGGGCTTGCTGACATGAGAGCGATCGGCCAGCTCACCCACCGGCAGCGTGGCGAAGCTGCGTGGATCAGCCAGCAGCAGCTTGGCCACGCGCTGCTCGGCGGGCGGCAGCGCGGGGATCGAGGCACGGATACGGTCGAGCATGGTCAGATCCTGTCAGCCTGGGGCTTGCAAGCCGCCGGGGCACGGCCGGCTTGCGCAGGCGTCATTGTTCCTCATCCCAGGTGCAGCCATCGCGGGCCACCATGGCGCTGGCGGCCGGCGGACCCCAGGTGCCCGCGGCATACACCCGAGGGCCGTTGCCGTCGGCGGCCCAGGCGTCCAGGATGGGTTCCACCCAGCGCCAGGCCTGCTCTTGCTCATCACTGCGCACAAACAGGTTCAGGCGGCCGGCGATGGCATCGAGCAGCAGGCGCTCGTAGGCGCCCACACGCTCGCTGGCAAAGGCCTTGTCAAAGTCGAGGTCGAGTGAGACCGGTGCCAGCATCTCGCCCTGGCCGCTGCCCTTGGCGGCCAGCAGGTGCAATTCGAGCCCATCCTCGGGTTGCAGCTTGATCACGAGCTTGTTGGCACGGGCCGAGCCCGGGAAGATCGGGTGCGGCACCGGCCGGAAATTCACGACGATCTGGGCGTGGCGGGCCGCCAGGCGTTTGCCGGTACGCAGGTAGAAGGGCACACCGGCCCAGCGCCAGTTCTGCACCTCGGTGCGCAGGGCCACGAAGGTTTCGGTCTGGCTGCCTGGCGGCACCTTGATTTCATCGAGGTAACCATTGACGGCCTTGCCATCGATGCTGCCGGCCTTGTACTGGCCTCGCACCACGTCACGGGCCACGCTGTCGGGCGTGAAGGGCTTGAGCGACTTGAGCACCTTGAGCTTCTCGTCGCGGATGGCGTCGGCATCATTGGTGGACGGCGGCTCCATGGCGATCATGGTGAGCAATTGCAGGGCATGGTTTTGCACCATGTCGCGCAGCGCGCCAGTCTGGTTGTAGAAGTCGCCGCGCGTGCCCACGCCCAGTGCTTCGGCCAGCGTGATCTGGATGTTGGCGATGCTTTCGCGGCGCCACAGCGGCTCGAACAGGGCGTTGCCAAAGCGCAGCGCCATCAGGTTCTGTACCGACGGCTTGCCCAGGTAGTGGTCGATGCGGAATGCCTGGGTTTCCGAGAACACCGAGCGCACCACGCGGTTGATCTCCTGCGCGCTGGCCAGGTCGTGGCCCAGCGGCTTTTCGAGCACCACACGCACCTTGGGGCCGTTCAGGCCCACGGCGCCCAGTTGCTCGCAGACCACCGGGAACAGGAAAGGCGCGGTGGCCAGGTACAGCACCACGGTGTCGGCATTGCGGTCTTCCAGCCAGGTCTTGAGGCCGGCGTAGTCGGCCGGCTTGGACAGATCCATGCGCCGGTAATGCAGCAGCTGCGCAAAGCGGGTGAACTCGTCGTCGGACGGTCGCTTGGCGCTCTCTACCTCGCTGAATCGCTCGCGGATGAACTCGCGGTATTCATCATCACTGCGGTCATCACGGGCCACTGCCAGGATGCGGCCGCCCGGCGGCAGGTTGCCGTGGCGGAAGGCCTGAAACAGGGCGGGAAGCAGTTTGCGCCAGGTGAGATCACCGGTGCCACCAAAAAAGACGAGGTCGAATGACATGGGCAGTGCTCGCGTGCTGAGTGAGGGTGAAACGTCGCGATGTAACTAAGTTACTTATCGCATGATGCCCCAGTTTCTTGGCGAGGTCAACGGTCGGCCGCCGCCGGCCCGAAGCCCGGCTGGCTGGGCAGGCTGGGCGCCGGCCCGGTCTTGTCGCCCTGTTGCATGGCCTTGTGCCCCAGTATCAGGCTGCCCGGCCCCAACCAGCTATTGCCCTGGCTGATGACCTGCGCATCGCGGGGCAGGCGGTCAGACCACACCCGCACAAACCAGCCGCCGCTGCTGCGTTGGTTGATGAAGGTGTTGCCGCGCATCACCAGGCCGCTGTGGGGCCAGGCGTCGCCTTCTGCGCCAAAGGCCAGCATCACCGCATTGCGTGTGGCGGGCCCTTGCACCACCGTGTTGCCGTCCAGGGTGACCAGGCCGCCGTTGGGCAGGTCCAGTTCGTAGGAGGCCTGGCCCTGCGGGCCGTCGTCCAGCAGGTTGTGCGTGATCACGGCCTGCTGTGCGCGGCACTTGAGCAGATGACCTTCACGGCCACGGCGCAAGCTGCTGCGCGTCATCTCGAAATGGCCGATGCGACCCACATAAAGCAGGTGGGGCAGGGCATCGGGATTGACCGGTGCGTCACTGAAGCTGCAGGCGTCCACACTCAGCGCCGTGGCCAGGTCATTGCCGGTGAGCAAGCCCATCTGGTTGTCGTGAAAGTGGCAGCCGTTGACTTGCAACTGCCCGCGTTCCAGGCGAATGCCCGCGCCGTTGCCATCCGGTACCCGGGCACCTGCAAACGCCAGGTTCTCGATGGTGACGGCACCTCCTCGCAGCACCCAGATGCCCTTGCCCTCCGCATGCTGGCCAGCGGCCTGGATATGCGGGCGTTCACCGATGCCCCGGATGGTCAGCCGCTGCTGGTGGATGACGGCCACATCACCGACATACACGCCGGGCATCACCTCGATGGTGTCGCCATCCTGCGCGCGGGCAATGGCATGGGCCACGCGCTGGATGGGCTGCTGCGGCCCCACGCGCCAAACCGATTGCGCCGCCGCCTGCGAGGCCCCGGCGCACAGCCCGGCCCATCCCAGGGTCAGGATCGATCGACGACGGGCTGCACAGAAGGGCATCGCCTGATTCTGAAACACCGCGCGTGCAGCTAGCATCCTTCGTTTCGGGGCCACCTTGGCGCCCCAGGCAGGAGACGCTTGTGATGCACCCTACGCGAAGGCCCGCCATGGCCGTGCTGGCGCTGGCCCTGGTGGCCGCTTCGGCCCAGGCCCAGGAGGCCGGCCAGATCAATGTCATCTGCTCGGTGCAGGCCGAATGGTGCAACATGATCCAGACGGTGTTTGCCAAGACAACCGGCATCAAGGTCAACATGTCGCTCAAGGGCTCGGGCGAGGCCCTGGCCCAATTGATGGCCGAGCGCGCCAACCCCAAGACCGATGTGTGGTTTGGCGGCACGGGTGATCCGCACCTGCAGGCGGCCGAGGCCGGCCTGTCGCTCGAACACAAGTCAGCCGCGCTGCCGCAGCTGCATGCCTGGGCGCAGCAGCAGGCCCAGCAATCGGGCTTCAAGACCGTGGGCATCTATTCCGGCCCGCTGGGCTTTGGCTACAACCCCGAGTTGCTGGCCAAGAAAAAACTGCCGGTGCCCAAGAGCTGGGCCGACCTGCTGAACCCGGCCTACAAGGGTGAGATCCAGGTGGCCAACCCGGCCTCCAGCGGCACGGCCTACACCATGGTGGCCACGCTGGTGCAGATGATGGGTGAAGAAAAGGCCTTCGACTACATGAAGGCCCTGCACAAGAACATCAGCCAGTACACGCGCTCGGGCACCGGCCCGATCAAGGCGGTGGCCCGTGGCGAAACGTCCATCTCGATCAGCTTTGTGCACGATGGCCCGGGCGAGAAGATGCAGGGCTTCCCGGTCGAGACGATCACGCCCTCTGAAGGCACCGGCGCCGAAATCGGCTCGATGAGCCTGATCAAGGGCGCGCGCAACCTGGCCCAGGCCAAGGTCTTCTACGAATGGGCGCTCACGCCGCAGGCCCAGCAATTTGGTGCTGCGGCCAAGCAGTTTCAGCTGCCCAGCAACAAGGCCACGCCGGTTGATCCCCGGGTGCCCGATTTCAAGAAGATCAAGTTCATCAACTACGACTATGCCAAGTACGGTGCAGCGGCTGAACGCAAGCGCCTGATTGCCCGCTGGGAGAAGGACATCAACGCGCTGCCCCGATGACAGGCTTGCAGACGGCCAAGGTGCGTGCGCGCCGCTCTGGCGCGATGGGCGCGTGGCTGGTGCTGGGCTGGCTGGCCTGGGTGGCGCTGCCCTGGTACCTGCCGCA